>Ga0335081_10007045_pt1 | contig 17942 bp, 10 predicted proteins | sample Lox_Sample_35_FD_206713 | JGI IMG/M metagenome (GOLD analysis project Ga0335081, IMG submission 206713) | Soil microbial communities from Loxahatchee National Wildlife Refuge, Florida, United States - Lox_Sample_3.5 | ecosystem: Environmental > Terrestrial > Soil > Wetlands | place: USA... | reverse complement strand
GTATGACGATACCGGCTGGACAATGCAGTACATGCGCGACGTGAAGCTGATTCCGGTCTACGACAAGGGGCTTCTGGATCAGCCGATGACGCCGCTGACGAAGGACGCGGTAGCGCCGGGCGGGATAGACGGCGCGGGCGGCGTGATCGTGGTCGAACATACCAGCGACAACAACCTGATGCTGTTCCGCATGCAGAATAAGGACGCGAAGATGTTGATCGCGGAAGACGATTTCGAAGCGGCCGGCCACAAGTTCCGTGCGGGCGCGTTCATTCTTCCGAACGCCGATCGCGGGCGGATCGAGGCGTCGCTGAAGTCGCTGGGGCTATCGGGATGGGCGATGGCGTCGCCGCCCACAGTCAAGACGCACGAGCAGACGCTGCCGCGCATCGGCTACATCCATTCCTGGTCGCGGACGCAGGATGAAGGCTGGGTGCGGGCGGCGCTGGACTATTATCATGTGCCCTACGACTACATCGGAGACAACAAGGTGCGGGCGGGCAACCTGCGGGCGAAGTATGACGTGATCGTGTATCCGCATACCGGCGGCAATGCGCAATCGGTGATCGCCGGCGTGAGCGGCAATCAGCCGATTCCGTACAAGAAGACCGACGCGACGCAGAGCTTCGGAACGCCGGATGAGAGCGACGACATCCGGGGCGGTTTGGGCTGGGACGGTCTGGAGGCGTTGGGGAAATTCGTCGAGGACGGCGGCACGCTGATCACCGAAGGCTCGACGTCGACGATGATGGCGGAATACGACCTGGCGAGCGGCGTGACGGTGGAACATCCGGAATCGCTATTCGCGCGCGGGTCGATTCTGCGCGGCGTGTTCGCGGATTTGAAGAGTCCGTTGGCGTATGGGTATGACGGCAAGGATCTGCCGGTGTACTTCAACCAGGATCCGGTATTCAACGTCGCGGGCGGCGGCGGCGGGTTCGGATTCGGCGGCGGTGGTGGACGGGGCGGCGCGGGCGGCCGCGGCATCAACGGCGGCGACGGGCAGAACATCACGCCGAACGTGACGCCGATCCACGTGTCGCCGCTCGATAGCGAATCGGCGCCGCCGGCCACGGCAAATATCGGTGGCGGCGGACGCGGACGGGGTCGTGGCGGACGCGGCGGCGGCGCCGGTGCGCCGGCGGGCGGCGGGGCGGCGGCTCCGGATGCGGCGGCGGCGCGCGGTGGGTTCGGCGGTGGTGGTGGTCGCGGACGCGGCGGACGCGGCGGCGGAGCGGTGTCAGCGGCTCGCGTTGTGCTGCGGTTCCCGGCGAACGAGAACGATATGCTGTTGTCAGGCACGCTGGCGGGCGGCGAGTCGATTCAGAATCGCGCGCTGGCGATCGATGTGTCGCTGGGGAAGGGGCATATGGTGCTATTTGCCCTACGGCCGTTCTGGCGGTGGCAGACGCAAGGGACGTACTTTCTGGCGTTCAACGCGATCTTGAACTGGGATCACCTGGACGCGGGGAAGGCCGCCCCAGCGGCGGAAAATACAATGCCAGGACAGCAGTAAGGCGGTCGGGCGGCAGGATTGGTTGCTGCGGCGGCCGCCGTGCCATTGTGGACGAACTGCGAAGAGATTTCGGCGACAGCTTGGAAATTTGAAAGGATGGGCGGCCAGGCGGACCGGCACTCCGCCTCAGGCGCCCGCCTGCCCCACGTTATAGTCGAAATATGTCCTATCGCGAATCGCTCACGCGTGTTCTTGAGCACAGCCTGGCCCACATCGAAAACCTGGAGTCGACGGCAGTCGGGCCAACCGTCAGCGCGATGACTCTTCGCGAGCGATTGAACCGGCCCCTGGGCGACGATGGAACTCCGGCGGAACAGGTGCTCGACGATCTGGTGCGGGACGCGGCCGGCGGCATTATGGGCAACGCCGGCGGCCGATTCTTTGCGTGGGTGATGGGCGGCGCGCTGCCGGCGGCTCTGGGCGCGGACTGGCTGGCCGCGGCCTGGGACCAGAACACTGCCCTGCACATCTCGGCGCCGGCGGCATCCATGGTGGAAGAAATCGCCGGTTCGTGGATCAAGGACGTTCTCGGCTTGCCGGCCGGGGCGAGCTTCGCCTTCGTAACCGGATGCCAGGCGGCGCACCTCGTCGGTCTGGCGGCGGCGCGGCACGCGGTCCTGGAGCGGGTCGGTTGGGACGTGGAGCGGCAGGGACTGTTCGGCGCGCCGCGCGTCCGCATCCTCACCAGCAGCGAACGCCATGGCACCGTGGAGCGCTCGGTGCGGATGCTCGGACTGGGCATGGATCAGTTGCATGATCTGCCGGTGGATGAACACCGTTGCCTGCAGCCTGACGCGCTGGAACGGGCGCTCCAGGCCGGCCCGGACGCGCCGGCCATCGTGATTCTGCAGGCCGGTGAATTGTGCACGGGAGCTTACGACCCGTTCGAGACGCTGATTCCGCTGGCGCACCGGTATCGTGCGTGGGTCCACGTGGACGGGGCCTTCGGACTGTGGGCCGCGGCAAGCCCGCGATATCGCCATTTGCTGAATGGAGCGGCGGCGGCCGATTCCTGGGCTACCGACGCGCACAAGTGGCTGAACACACCCTTCGATTCGGGAATCGTGGTGGTGGCCCATCCGGAAGTGCATCGACAGGCCATCACCTATTCGGCATCTTATCTGGCGCGGCATGGATCCGCGCGCGATCCTATCGATTGGACGCCGGAGTGGAGCCGCCGGGCGCGTGGATTCGCGGCCTACGCCGCCATGCGCCAGTTGGGCCGCAAGGGAATCGCCGAGGTGGTGGAGCGATGCTGCGAAAATGCGCGGCGTCTGGTGCTGGGAATCGGTGGACTGCCGGGCGCCGAAGTGGTCTGGACGCCGACCATCAATCAGGGCCTGGTGCGATTTCTGGACGAGCAGCCCGGCGCCACCAGCGCCAATCACGACCGCAGGACTGACGACGTGATCGCCCGCATTCAGGCGTCGGGGGAAGCGTACTTCGGCGGCGCGACGTGGCAGGGGCGGCGGGTAATGCGCGTGAGCTGCTGCAATTTTCAGACAACGGAGCTGGACGTGGAGAGGGCCATCGAGGCCGCGAGGAGAGCGTTGGAAGTGGTGGTCACGGACGTTCCAGCAACTGCTTGACGACTTCCGCCGTATTGGCGTGGATGGTGACCGTGTCCTCGACGTTGGCCGCGTATCCGCCCGCCAGGACAACCGCCACCGGGATTTTGTGCGTCATGGCCGTCCAGATGACCATGCGATCGCGCTCCATCAAGCCTTCAAAGGTGAGCGACAGGCCGCCGAGCTGATCGTCCAGATACGGATCGGCGCCGGCGACGTATACGATCAAATCGGGTTTGAACATCGTCAGCGCGGCACGATATCCGTTGCCCAGGCGGTGCAGGTATTCGGCGTCATTGACCCCGTCGGGAAGATGAATGTCCAGATTCGATGGCGGTTTCTCCGACGGGTAGTTGTTGAACTGGTGGATGGACAGCGTGAACACCGAGTCGTCCTGGGCGAAGATGGCGGCGGTGCCGTTGCCATGGTGGACATCGCAATCGACGACCATGGCGCGCTGGATGAGGCCGTCACGCTGCAAACAACGAATGGCGACGGCGATATCGTTGATGGCGCAGAAGCCCTCGCCATGCCCGGGGAAGGCATGGTGAAATCCGCCGCCGACGTTGAATCCGACGCGGCCTTCCATGGACTGCCGCGCCGCCAGCGTCGTGCCTCCCGCGGCCAGCCAGAACGCTTCGACCATCTGGCGGGAGTAGGGAATTTCGAGTTGCAAAATCTCCTGATAGGAGATGGTGCCGTTGCGCAATTTCGCCACCCATTCCGGCGTATGGACCAGCAATACGTCGGCATCGGTGGCCGGTTCAGGCGCCAGGAAATCTTCTTTGGTGGCGAAACGTGTCCACAGCAGACGGTCGTGGAGCCACTTGTACTTCTTGGAAGGGAAGACGTGTTCGCCCAGCAGGTTCAGATCGTACTGCTCGGTATACACCAGGCGAAACGGAAGCATGGCGCTAGGCCGTTTCCGATTGCAGCGCGGTGACGACGGCCACGTTATAGATATCCTCCGCGGAGCAGCCGCGCGAGAGGTCGTTGGCAGGCTTGGCCAGGCCTTGTAAGAACGGTCCGATGGCCATGGCGCCGCCCAGGCGTTCCACCAGTTTGTATCCGATGTTGGCGGCCGCGAGATTGGGGAAGACCAGCGTGTTGGCACGGCCGGCGACGCTCGATCCGGGAGCCTTCGATTTGCCGACAGCCATGGAAACCGCGGCATCGGCCTGCAATTCGCCATCGACATTCAGCTCCGGAGCGCGCGCCTTGACGATCTGAAACGCCTCCACCACCTTATCGACCTGTTCGTGCTTGCCGCTGCCCTTGGTGGAGAAGCTGAGCATGGCGACGGCCGGCTCGGTATTGAGAAGCACCCGGGTGCTCTCGGCGGTGGCGATCACGATATCGGCCAGCTCCGAAGGCGCGGGATCGATGACCACGGCGCAATCGGCGAAGGCCATCAGGCCGTTGTGGCCGAGCGCGCGGTCTTGCAGCGCCATGATGAAGACGCTGGAAACCAGGCGGGCGCGCGCGTGCGGTCCGACGCAGTGCAGGGCGGCGCGAACCGTATCGGCGGTGCTGTTGGCGGCGCCTCCCACGCTGCCGTCGGCGTCGCCGGCTCCGACCATCAGCGATGCAAAATACAGCGGGCGTCGCGCGATTTCCGCGGCTTCCACCTGGGTGACGCCTTTGGCGCGGCGGCGCTCATAATAAAGCGCGGCATACTTGCCGAGGCTCGGTGACGTCGCCGGTTCGACGAAGGCGACTCCCTCGGGCGCTTTATCGGGCTTGGGGCCGATCAAGACGGGCCGGACGACGCTGTCGCGGGCCAACCGGCTGGCGGCTTCGAGGACGCGAGGGTCGGAGCCTTCGGGAAATGCGATGGTTTTTTTGAGTTTGCGCGCCCGTTCGATGAGTTCGGCCATGAACAGGCGCGCGGATTCCGGAATAGCAGACATGGAAATAGGATTCTAACAGGAAGCGCGCTGCGCCGAAAAAATCAGACGAGCCGGGGATACGCGGCTATGGATGGACGTTTCCGCTCTCGATCCGTAGGTTGCCGGCGTTATCCCCGGGTATAAGGCGCCCCTTAGAACCGGAAACGCAGCCCCAATTCGATGATCCGCATGGGCTGAACGTTGGTCAGTGCGACCTGGCCCTCTCCGTTGATCCATCCTTGGAACGCGGGTTTGCCCGCGGCCACCTGGTTCGCCGCCAGTTGGGCGCCGGTATTGATGATCGTAAAACCGTCGCTGAAATTGGCGCCGTTGGCCTTGTACTGAATCGAAGTGTTGGTATTGATCCGCCGCACATTATTAAACGGGTTGAACGCATTGAAGCGGAGCTCGATGCCATACTTCTCGGTGATCTTGATGGTCTTGATGAGGCTCATATCGTTGGTGAAACTCCCCAGACCATTCAGGAAATTGCGCGGTCCGGTCCCGTCCGAGCCAAGGGCCGGGATGCCGAGACCCGAAGCATCGAAGTACACCGGGCTGGTGGCATTATTCGGCGAGCCCGTTACCTGCAGGCGCGGCGTCAGGTCGCCGGTGCCGAGGAAGATATTTCCCAGGCTGACATTCGTAGTGCTCTTGGACTGCTGAATGGTGAACGACGGGGAATAGGGAGCGCCGCTGAACGCGGTAAACACGCCGACAAAACGCCAGTCGTCGAACACCCGCCGTCCGAAACCATTGTTGAGATGGAGGGAGTGCGCGATCTTCGGCAGATCGTAGGAATAGCTGATGGTGAAGACGTGTTCGCGGTCGTTGCTGAGCACGTAGCCGGTATACGACTGCCAGTTGTGGCTGAACAGTCCCAAGTTTTCGAGGTTGCCGATAGTCTTGGCGAGAGTGTACGCCGATTGGAAAGCCAGACCGTGGCGAAGGCGCTTGGCGAGCGTGACCTGCATCGAGTTGTAATGCGCATTGCCGCTATTTTCGTTCATCGTCAGAGAGTTGTATCCGGGATAGGGACGCATGGTCGAGGGATCGGCGGCATTGCTTCCGGGCAGCGGGCCGGGATTGCTGGCCGAAATCGTCCCGGCAAAATTGCTGCCTGGGTTGCTGGGGTCCTTGTATTGCGCATTGAAAGCGGTCCCCAACGGCACGGCATTCAGATTGAACTGAATGGGCTGATGACGCTGCTGATTGCCGACGTACGCCACGTCCAAAAGCATCTCGCCGGGGAGAACCCGCTGTACAGAGATGCTGTAGTCGTAGATAGTCGGCACTTTCCGGCTGGAGGTGTCGGTGGCTCCAAGGCTGAGGATACCGATCGGCTTCACGCTGGATGCGGTGGAGGACGCCAGCGTGGTCAGATTGGTGAGCACGATATTGGTCTGCTGCGCGGAGCCATTCTCGAAAGCGTTGAGCGCCTGCGCGATATTCGGCCGGTTGTAATTCCATCCGAACCCGCCGCGGATGACGGTTTTGTCACTGCCTCGTGGCGACCAGGCGAATCCGCCGCGCGGCGCGAGCAACAGGAACTTGGGATCGAGGATGCCATTGTCGCCGATTCCGTTGGACCTGAAATTCGCCACGCCGTCGCGCGGGTTGCCGGATCCGGGAACAATGGTGTACTTCAGAATGTTCGTCAGACTGGCGGGCAGCGGGCTGTTCGGGTTGGCCGGATCGATGACCTGGGTAGGACTGGCGGGATCGAGCACGTAGAGGCGGACGGCGGTGGCAGCGCTCCAAAGGCTTGGCACGAAGGTCGCGTCGTTGGTATTGGCGGGGTTCAATTCATGCTGCGAGGGCATGTGGTACAGGCGGAGACCATAATCGAACGTAAGGTTTGGCCTGGCCTTCCAGGTGTCCTGGACGTAGAAGTCGGTGTCTTCGTAGGCTGCGTCCTTGTGGGCGATGTATTGAGTTTGCGAGAAGCTGTTGAGGGAGCCGAGCAGCACGTTGGATGGCCCGTAGCCGGTATCGAAGGGGCTGTTGGCGTTGGCGGAAAAGTCGAAGGTTCCTTTGTCGTTGCCGGCCCCCGGCCCGCTGCCGTCGTCCTCGTTCTTGTAGTTGCGGATGTGAAGGATGCCGAACTTGATGATATGGGCGCCCTTCGACCAGGTGAAATTGGCGGATAACTGGTATTCGTTGGTGTAGGAGTAGGCCGGTGTCCGGCCAAAGGCAAAGTTCGGGTAGGTGCCGAAAGTCATGGCCGGCAGCACGTCGTTGGTCGGCGTGTAGGCCAGGGGCAAGCCCTCGAGGCCGTTGGCCTTCTTAGTCAGCGCTTCTTGATCGGCGAGGATCCAGTCGACGCGGTCGAAGCTCCAGGCTACCAGGGCGTCCATCACGAAGGTTGGAGAGAATGTCCGTGTGAACGTGCCGGCGGCAGCGCGATCCGGACGCGGCCGGTTGATCGTGGCCGCCGGGAGATTTCCCGATGTGTTCGAGAGATTGCGGTCGGTCTGGGTGCCTCCATCTTCGGTGAAACGGCCGGAAATGCGCATGTTCTGCGTGATATTCCAATCGGCCTTGCCGGTATGATCGAATCTCGGCTGCTTGGTTTCATATTCCAGGTTGTAGTTGTTGGTCAGGCTGCCGGTGAGATTCGGTTCCGGGAACAACTTCATGATGGCCGTTCCCAATGGGTTGATCATGGAGGGAGGAATGACATTACCGGGGAATGGAATGCCATTGGCGCCGTTGGTGAGCTGAGAGCCGGGTTGATAGAGAACCTGCAGCTTTCCCGTGCTGGGGTTAATGGTCTGTGAAAAATCGCCCTGCCGTTCGAGATCGGTGGGCGTGCGGCTTTGTGTGGTGTTGGCAGGCGTGGTCTGCAGGAAGTTCTCGTAGTTGTAGAAGAAGAACAGCTTGTTTTTCTTGATGGGCCCGCCGAGATTGCCGCCGACATAGTTATAGCGATATTTCGGCCGGGGAATCGCCGTGCCGCAGGCCACGCAGTTGTTCGACCAGCTATTGGCGTTCAGGTCCTCGTTACGAAAGTCGTCAAACACCATCCCATGGAAATGATTGGTGCCGGACTTGGTGATGACATTGATGACATTGCCGCCGCGGTACCCATATTGGGCCTGGTAGTTGTTGGTCAGGACGGAAACCTCTTCTATGGATTCGGCACTGGGTGCGACGGTAGTCTTGGCGTCGCTGCCCTGATCGACGATGCTGCCGCCGTCCAGATTCACCTGCGTCTCGCCGACCGGTTTGCCGTTGATCCGGAAATCGGCATAACCAGTAGCGGTGTATTCGCGTCCGTTGAAGGCGATGCTGTTGTTGGTGGATGTGATCGCATTGGCGCCCGGCACTACTTTCAGCAAAGTGACCCAATTACGACCCGCCAGGGGGATATCGTTCACCTGCGCCGCCTCGATTGCATCCATGCGCACGGCGGAGTCTTTGACCAGATCTTCCTGCGCAGTAACCGTGACGCTTTCCGCCGGCCCTTGGCCCACTTCCAGGGTGAGCTTGCCGAGCGAAATCTGTTGGTATGCGCTTACATCCAGATTATTGATCTGCCGGTCGCGAAACCCGGCGGCTTTGATCATCAGCGTGTAATGGCCAACCGCGACCGAGGGAAAGGTAAAAATTCCCTCGGCATTGGCCGAAGTGGAAAAAGTCGTTTGTGTCGCCACCTCCACTAACTGCAGTGTGGCGTGCGGTAACTTGGCGCCGGACGGGTCAACCACCTCACCTGTGATCGACCCCAAACCGGTCTGGCCGAAGACGGGGAGCGCCGGCACTGCCAGCGCCAGTATGGCAAACAGACCGCGAGAAATACGAAGCATGATCTTCTTTACCATGAAATGCGGCGGGCGCGATCTAAAATCTTTAACGGTATACAGGCTTTTTTCGAGCCAAAGCGTTTGGGGCCGGAAGAGGGGAATCGAAATCGTGACGCGGCTTGCCAGCGGGCGACATGCTTGGTAGCATCGCAGCTTAGAAGACCCGTGGTCCCACCGCGCCAGCTTCCGCTGCTGCCATCCAACCGATTCGTCGTCTGTATCTTATTGGCTGCGATATTGTTGCTGACCTATTCGCCGGTGCTGCGAAACGGCTTCGTCGATTACGATGACGCCGATTACGTTACACAAAATCCTCACGTGAACACCGGTATCTCTTGGGCAAATTCCGTATGGGCGTTCCGCACTGCATATGCGAGTAACTGGCATCCACTAACCTGGATTTCACACCAGATCGACTGCGCGATTTTCGGTTTAACACCCGCTGGCCCGCACGTTACAAACCTGTTGGTGCACGTTACCAACATGTTCCTTCTGTTCTTCTGGCTAACGAATGTTACGCGCTCCCGCGGAAGCAGTGCGTTTGTGGCGTTGGCGTTTGGGTTGCACCCGGTCAATGTCGAATCGGTAGCCTGGATCGCGGAGAGGAAAGATGTGCTCAGCACCCTGCTATGGCTGCTGGTCCTGTACTCCTACACCGCCTATACGCGTGGCCCGAACCTGGGCCGGTATCTGCTGACGCTGGTGTGTCTGGTGGCGGGGCTGCTCTCCAAGCCGATGCTCGTGAGTGTTCCGCTGCTTCTGCTGCTGCTGGACTGGTGGCCGCTCGCCCGCAAGGAACGATTGTCCCGGCTGCTGCTGGAGAAACTCCCGCTGCTAGCCATTGCAGCGGCTTCCTGCTGGGTTACACTATGGGCACAACAACGGGGCGGATCGGTGACCGCGTTCGACGGCCTGCCGCTGGAACTTCGGCTGGCGAATGCAGCCATTTCCTACGTGCGATACCTGGGGAAAGTCGCCTGGCCGTCGAAACTGGCAGTTTTTTACCCGTACCCGACAGCCGGCATTGCGCCCCTGGCCGTAGCGGCCAGCCTGGGCGCTCTTGCCCTGGTGACGCTGGCGTTTGTCCGGTGGCGGTCCACCCGGCCGTGGCTCTTAGCGGGCTGGATCTGGTATCTGCTGACGCTGGCGCCGGTGATCGGCATTGTGCAGGTGGGCATGCAGTCGATGGCCGACCGCTACCTTTATGTGCCGCTCATCGGCCTGCTGATCGCCGCGGCATGGCAGGCAAACGAATGGGCCGGACCATCGCGGGGCCGGATGAAACTGGCTGCGGCCGTGGCCGCGTTGCTGCTGGCGGCCTGGGGAGTCTTGACCTGGCGCCAGGCACACTATTGGAAAGACGGCGCTACGCTCTTCCGCCACGCGATCTCGGTAACCGACGGTAATTTCGTGGCGCATGACAACCTCGGCGTGGAACTCGACCGCGCCGGGCAACACGAGGAGGCCCTGGCGGAGTATCGGGAGACCTTGCGCATCAAACCGGGCGATCGCAACGGCGAGACCAATTTCGCGCAAGCCAGCTTCGCCAAAGGAGCGCGTCTGTTCGATAGCGGAAATCCGGCCGCGGCGATGGATGCCTTCCGCCAGGGTCTGCGCTACCGGCCCGGCGATGCGCTCGCACATTCCTATATGGGGTTGATCCTGCTGCAACAGGCACAGCCGGCCGCCGCGATTGCGGAATTCCAGGCGGCCCTGCGGCTTGATCGAAGCCTGGCGCGCGCCTACCTGGGGCTGGGCGTCGCCCAGGCGCAGCAGGGACACGACGAGGATGCCAGGCAAGCGTTTCAGGATTGCCTTCGTGTGGACCCGTCCAACGCCGAGGCGCGATACGATCTCTCGCTGATGGATCAGGCGCTGGCCATCGCGGCAAAACGGGGTGGGCCCCAGAGGCCGAATGCCCGAAAATGAGAGTCCGCGCGCGACCAAATCCGGAACGGCACGAAACCGGGGCCGAGGATGCAGCCGGCGGGTCTCATTGAGGTGATGAAACCCTCAACTTGGGAAAAAAGCTGCATCGAGATTTGCAACGCAGTAGATTAATTCGGCGCAGTTAGCGGTCTGTCAGAGGCCAAGGGAGATACAAGTCCAGCCGGCGAGACATTATGTCAGTCGTGTCAAGTGGCTGAACGATAGTCTATAAACAGGCCTGAATCCATTGAATTAAATCAGTAAGTGTAGTAAGCGTAGGGTATCTCTGGTTGTAGAGATTGGCGTTTGCACTCGTAGTGTGCGCGCAGGCAGGCACTCGGCGTGGGAGCAGAGTGATCGGCTATCGCCAAATTCCTAGCTTCAGGAGGCAGCGCAAAATGACAAACCGTGTTTCGGTCTGTGTGCTTACCGGAATCGCGCTTTTTCTCGCGGCGTCGGTTGCATCCGCGCAGGTAGCGGGACGCCTGAGTGGCAGTGTGGTTGATCAAACTGGGTCAGCGGTTCCAGGAGCGACGGTCAGCCTGTTCGTCGGCGGCGGTAAGCAGCCCGTCCTCACCGGCTCGACCAACGAGGTAGGACTGTTCTCTTTCGTGGCAGTACACCCCGACACTTATGACGTGGTAGTCGAAGCTAAAGGTTTCGCCAAGGAGATTATCCACAATGTGAAAGTGGATCCCTTGCAGGAGACCGGCTTACCGGCCATCAAAATGGGTGTGCAATCTACGTCGACCAGTGTGGAAGTAACTGCGGATGTGCAATCGGTGCAACTCACCAACTCCGAAGTGGCCTCGACCGTCACGTCCACCCAGGTCGCCAATCTTCCTTTGATCGGACGCCAGGTCAGCGTGCTCATACAAACCCAATCCGGTGTCAATCCCACCAGCGGCACCACCTCCGTGAACGGGTTGCGCAGTTCCTTCACGAACATCACTCTGGACGGGATCAACATCCAGGACAATTTCATCCGCAGCAATGCCATGGACTATGCTCCGATGCGCACCACCATCGACCAGGTGGATGAGATCACGGTGTCGACATCGAACGAGGGAGCCGGAATCGGCGGCGGAGCGGCGCAGGTCACGCTGTCGACGAAATCCGGATCGAACACCTACCATGGGTCGGTCTATTGGTACAACCGCAACAAGGCGCTCGCGGGCAATGACTGGTTCAACAACGCGGCGAATCCGCACATCAACCGTCCGAAACTCGACCTCAATCAACCGGGCCTGGCGTTGGGCGGACACATCATCCGCGACAAGCTGTTCTTCTACACCAACTACGAGTGGTATCGGAACAAGCAGCAGGGCTCCGTCCTGGACACGGTTCTGACGGATTCTGCGCGCAACGGTATCTTCACGTATGTCGATTCCGGAAAGAACACCAAAACGGCGAACCTCCTCAACCTGCGGAATTTCACGATAGATCCGACGATTAAATCCATGATCGCGATGCTGCCGGAGCCGAACAGCACGGATACGGGCGACGGCCTCAACACCTTAGGCTATCGGTTCAATGCGGCCAGCAACGAGTTTCGCGATCAGTATGTGTTCCGCGGCGACTACTACATCAATTCGAAGCACAATCTCAGTGGAACCTTCGATTACATCGACAATCCGACGGCCCGCAACGACGTGGGCACATTCTACGGCGCCAACCCGCCGGTGAGCAACACCATCACGGACTATCTGCTGTCTCTGTCGTGGCGGTGGACGGTGTCCTCCACCATGACCAACGAGGCCCGCGGCGGCTTCATGCGGGCGGATACGTCGTTCCTCGACAGCAACCAGTATCCGAAGTCCGTCGTGGCCGGACTGCTGTTCACCAACCCGATCAACACATTCCTGAACCAGGGCCGCAATGTCTACACGTACAACTATCAGGACAACCTGACCTGGATCAGGAACCGGCATGAATTCAGCTTTGGCGGTCAGGTTCAAATCCTGCATGTGATGCCGTGGAACGACGCCGGCGTCATCCCGACGTATACTCTCGGAATCAGCACGGCGTACACGAATGGCTTGACCGGCAGTGACCTGCCGGGCATCGGCAGCACCGACTTGAACACCGCCAATAACCTGTATGCGAACCTGGCAGGCATCATCAGCTCGGCTGCGCAAACGTTCAACGTGACCAGTACGACATCCGGTTTTGTTCCAGGGGCGAATAATACGCGCCACCTTTCGTGGAGCTCCTGGGCAGGCTACGCGCAGGATAAATGGAAGGTGCGGTCGAACCTCACCGTGAATCTCGGTCTGCGGTACGAGTATTGGAAGCCCCTGGACGAAGATAACGGGCTCTATCTGGCGCCCGTGCTGGAAAACGGCAACGCCAAGGCAACAGTGCTCGACCCCATCGCCACGCTGAACTATCTCGGCGGGCCATCGGGACGCCCGTTCTACCGTTCCAACAAGCATAACTTCGCCCCTAATGTCGGCTTTGCCTGGGATCCATTCGGCAAAGGCAAGACGTCCATCCGGGGCGGCTACATGATGGCGTTCGTCAACGACAACCTGATCTCGACCTTCCGCAGCAATCTGGGCAACAATGCCGGGCTCAGCTCGACCGCCAACCTGACAAACCTGACCGCGCTGCTGGCGAGTCCGCCCACGGTGACGACCCCGGCGTTCAAAGTGCCGCGCACGTCGGCGGATAACTTCGCACTGAGCGCCACCAACACGGTCGCGATGCCGGACCCGGGATTGGTGACGCCAACGGTTCACCAGTGGGTGCTCGGCATTCAGCACGATTACAAAGGCAACCTCATCTCGGTCCGTTATGTCGGCAACCACGGCGGCAACCTGATGCGCGCCGTGGATTACAACCAGGTGCTGTACAACGCCAACGGCTTCCTGGCGGACTTCCTGCGCGCGCAGAACAACGGCAACCTCGCCGTCGCGGCCGGGTTGCCCTATAGCCCCGTCTACAATCCGAACGTCGCCGGCAGCCAGCAGTTGACGGTCTTCCCGCTGCTGTCCAACGGCGGAAACTTGAGTAATTCCACCATTCAGACTTATATCAAGCAGGGTCAGGTGGGAGAGCTGGGCAGCCAGTATCTCACGGCGCGCGCCACGGGAGTGAACTTCTTCCCCAACATGAATGCGCAGAGCGCGCTGGTGCTGACCAACGGCGGCTCCTCCACGTATCACGGCTTGCAGACGGAATTGAATCACCGCACGCACAGCGGCAACCAGATCCAGCTCAGCTACACGTTCAGCAAGTCGCTTTCGAACACCACGGGCGACCTGCAAACCGGCGCCGAGCCGCTCCTGGACAACAATAATCCAAGCCTGGAGTATGCGCGCTCGCCTTACGATGTGAAGCATTCCCTAAAGGCCAATTACTACTACATGCTGCCGTTTGGAAAGGGCAAACGGTGGGAAGGCAATCGCTATACCAATGCGGTGTTCGGTGGTTGGGCGATCGCGGGCATCTGGAGTTACCAATCCGGGTCGCCGTACACGATCCTGTCCGGCTGGGGCACGCTCAACCGGGCCGGCCGTTCGACGAACACCAACACGGCGACGGTCAACGGCGCGACCTGGAGCCAGCTCGAACCGCTCACCAGCGGCGTCTTCATGACCGGCAGCGGCCCATACTTCATCTCGCCGAAGATCATCAACACCGACGGACGCGGCGCGGCGCAGGCCGGAAATGCGCCGTACTCGGGCGAGATGTTCTTCAATCCCACGGCGGGCACTGTCGGCAACCTGCAGCGCCGCATGTTCTCGGGCCCGTGGGCGTGGCAATGGGATGCCTCCATGATCAAATCGATCCGCTTCAAGGAGCGCCACTCAATCGACCTGCACTTCGATATCACCAACTTCATGAACCACCCCACGTTCTACGTGCCTCCGACATCGGGAGATTACGGGACCACTACGGGATTCTCGGTCAACGGAACAACCTTCGGTAAGATCACGTCGATGAATTACGCTCCCCGGCGCATTCAGATCGGCGCATATTATCGATTCTGATTTCGTTCCTTCCTCAGTGAAGATGGCCGGCGGCGCTCCCAGGCTCCGCCGGCCTTTTTGTGGCCGGATTCGGGCCCTCGCGACGCATGTGCGTCGGCGACGTGGAAGCTCCCGCCGGATCCAAAGCACTTGCTCGACCGCTCCGACGCATCTTGCGCGGGAGCTGTGATTCGGCCGATCTTTAGCGCATGTAAAACAGGCTGAGCCTCGGCAATCCGGACTTCTCCAGCAGGCTTCTCTCCAGGAACTGCTTCTCCAACATCGACAACTGCCCGGCGGTCATCTTGCCGCGATAGGGACGCAGTTGACGATCAAGTTCGGTTCGCGCTTCCAGGGCCTGTTCTTCCGTTTGCCGGGCACGAGCCTCCGCGAGCATCTTTTCTTCCAGCACGGTCAGGCGTCGCTCCAGACCTTCGAGATCAGCCAAATGTTGCCCGGCTTCCGCCGCCAGTTTGCGCAGCGATCCGGCGGTCTCGGCGAAATCGGATGGCAGCGATGCCGCGTTGCGTTCCAGATATCCACGTAACTCGTCCGCCGAAAACGGCGGCGCCGATTCCTTGCGCTCGCGGGCCGGCTCGCCCGAAGCCATATTCTGAGCCTCGGTCAGCACCGCCTGCGCGCAGAAGGTCAGTGAATTGACCATCTGTGTTTTAACCTTGCGGGATCGCCACTTCTCGAATGCCTCGTCGATTCCCCGCAGGACCGCTTCTAAAGGCACGCCGGAATTCTTCCAACTCTCTACCAGCGCCCAATCCAACGGCGAGAGCAGAAACAGGCTGGTGCCGCGGGCGCGCTGAAAGTGCTCTTCGATTTCCGTGAAGTAGTTGAAATAGTTGAAGACTAGATCGGGTGGTTCCGTTCCCATATCATTTGCAGGCCTTCGAGCGTGAGATGCTCGTCGACGGTCTTGAGATATCGCGATCCGGTGACGATCATGTGCGCCTGCCCTCCGGTGGCCACCGTTGCCGTCTTCGGTCCCATGGTCTCGATGATCCGTTCCAGAATGCCATCGATCATGCCGATCGCGCCGAAGTACAGCCCCGATTGGATGCTGGCGACGGTGTTGGTGCCGACCACCGACTTCGGCGGCCGGAAATCCACCAGCGGCAGCCGCGCGGTCTTGCTGAAAAGCGCGTCGACGGCAATGCCGATGCCCACCGCAATGGCGCCGCCGAGGTATTCGGCGTCCTTGGAAATGACGTCGAAATTGATGGTGGTGCCCATGTCCACGACGACACATGGTCCGCCGTACTTGTTGAAGCCGGCCACGCCGTTCACCAGGCGATCGGCGCCCACTTCGTACGGATTGTCGTAGCGAATGGTCAGGCCGAGGTTGGTTCGCGCCCCGACGAATAAGGCTTCGGTGTGGAAGTAGCGCCGGGTCATGTCGGCCAGCGTGGAATCGATGGGCGGCACGACGCTCGAAATGATGATGCCGTCGATTGTGGCGATATCCAGTCCGGCCGGCACAAAGAGGTTGCGGAGCAGAATGCCCCATTCGTCGGCGGTCTGCTCGTGTACGGTGCGCAACCGCCATTGCGAGACCAGTTGTTTTCCTTCGAAAGCTCCGATCGTGATGTTGCTGTTGCCTGCGTCAAGAGCCAGCAGCACGTACGCCTCCCGCAATCACGATAGTATCGGTTCCGTCGTCCTGGCGCACGCGCAGAAATCCGTCGGCGGTGAGGCCGGCGGTGGTCCCGGTGATGGCGCCCTCGGGCAGCTCGACCGTCACGCGGCGGCCCGAAACATAACTGGATGCGTGTGCAAACAGCCGCAGAATGTCGGCCGGGGATTCCTCGGTGAAGGCCTCGATGGCATTGAGTAACGAATCGAAGATCGTGTCGCGCCAGAAGCGTTTGCCGGAATACAAGAGGAGCGACGTGGCCACCGCGGCAAGCTCCGGGGGAAAACTCTCGTGATTGACGTTGATGCCGATGCCGGAGATCGCTTTGCCATCGGTCAATTGCACCAGTATCCCGCCGGTCTTCAGCCTGCCCAGCATCAGATCGTTGGGCCAGCGCAGGTCGCAGACAATGCCCGTCGCTTCGGTGATGGCGGATTGCGCCGCCAGGCCCAGAGCCAGCGTAAGAACGGGCGTGGGCTTGAGGACGACGGAGACGTACAATCCGCTGCCCGCCGCGGAATGCCAGGTGTGTCCGTGGCGGCCCAGGCCGGCGGTCTGCTCGTTGGCGATGACGACGGCGCCGACATCCAACGCCGACGCGGCGGTCATCGTGGAGGCGATGGCGGCGTAGCGATGGATGCGGCGGCGATCGAGCTTCACACTAGCTCCAGGCGGAAGCTGATGTCCATGGCGCGCGCGGAATGGGTGATGGCGCCGGAGGAAACGAAATCGGCGCCGGTTTCGGCATAAGCGCGAACGTTTTCCAGGGTGATGCCCCCGGAGAGTTCGACCCGGGCGCGTCCGGCGATTTCACGGATCCACTCGCGAGCCTCTTCGGGCGTAAGGTTGTCGAGGAGCAGGTGGTCGGCGCCACAAGCGAGCGCCTCCTGCAATTCAGCGCGCGTGCGGACCTCGATTTCGATCGGTACATTAGCTGCGCGCGCGCTTTCCATGGCCTGGCGCACACCGCCGGCCGCGGAGATGTGGTTGTTCTTGATGAGCACGGCGTCGAACAGGCCCATGCGATGGTTGGTGACGCCGCCGGCCGCGGCCGCCTGCTTTTCGAGAAGGCGAAGTCCGGGCGTGGTCTTGCGGGTGTCTAGGACGCGGCAATTGGTGCCGGCGACGGCATCGGCGAAGGCTCGGGCGGCGGTGGCGACGCCGCTGAGGCGCTGCAGAAAATTCAGAGCTACGCGCTCGCACTCGAGCAGGGTGTGAGCGCGACCGCCGACTTGCGCGAGGATATCGCCCGCGGCGCAGCGGTCGCCATCGTGCTTGAGGATGGCGAGTGGATCGACACCGCCGCGATGGCGGTAGATGGAATCGAGCACGGCAAGTCCGGCGGCGACGAGCGGCTCGCGCGCAAGGAAGATCCCACGGGCTCGGCGGCCGGCGGGCACGCAAGCCTGGCTGGTGACGTCACCGGAGCCGATGTCCTCCTCCAGAGCGAGACGGATGATGTCGTCAGTCATATTTGGTGCTATGTGGGGCAGGTTGGCAACCTGTGGACCGATTGTCAATCGGTCCAGACGAGCGGAGCTCGCCCTGGTGGCTCGGCAAGCAGGAGTGCTTGCGCCGCCTCGGAGTCGCAACGGAACCGCGACCGTGACGGAGC
>Ga0335081_10007044_pt1 | contig 17943 bp, 15 predicted proteins | sample Lox_Sample_35_FD_206713 | JGI IMG/M metagenome (GOLD analysis project Ga0335081, IMG submission 206713) | Soil microbial communities from Loxahatchee National Wildlife Refuge, Florida, United States - Lox_Sample_3.5 | ecosystem: Environmental > Terrestrial > Soil > Wetlands | place: USA... | reverse complement strand
TCTGCCTTCCAGGGAGTCAATGCCTCGGGATTAACTGCTTTGATGTCGGCATAAGTCAGAAGGCAGAGCATCTTGAGCCGCTCGGGTGTACCCATTTTTTCCGCGAATGCGCCGACAGTTGCCGGATCGAAGATATCGCGACGAAGCGCGGAGGAAAGCTCGAGATGATTCGCAATCAGGAACAAGACCTCAGCGCGTTCTTTCGGGTCGACGTCCAGGCGGTCCATGGCACGATTGGCAATGTCGAGGCTGGCTTCGACGTGGTTGCCGGTGGGCACACCCTTGCCGGTATCGTGAAGCAGTAAGCTCAAATACAGCAGTTCAGCGTCTTCCAACTCGCCCAGGAGTTCGGCGTAGCGCTTATCCCACTCGGATTGCGATTGCTTGAGGCGGTGGAGGCTCTCGATTGCAAGAAAAGAATGCTCATCCACCGTGAATCGGTGGTAGAAGTCGCGGACGACAAGAGAGTCAATCAGCTTCAATTCCGGCAAAAGCAGCGTGAGTAGTCGCAGGGAGTGCATAGAGCGCAAAGCCTCGGCTGCATGCGGCTGAAGCAGCGTTTCCTGCAAATAAAGCCACAACTCAGCTCCACGCGGAGGCGTCGACGCCAAAGACGGAAGAGCTTGCTCGATGCGATACTCGGTCGTGGCGCTCAGCTTGAGTCCATGGACCGCCATGAAGTGGAACAGGCGGAGTAGGACTTCGGGGTCCTGCAGCGCGGAGGGTTGCTGCAGGAAGATCAGTCCATCGACAACGGAAAAATCGGAAGTTGTGAGCCGAGAGCGCCAGCTCTGAACTTGCCGGTAGAGCGCCGACCAGGCTTCGGGAATCTCTTCAAGCAGTTGCGTTACCGTGCGCTGGACAGCGCGGGCGTGTCCAAAGTAAATCCGCATCCAATCAGCGGCGGAAAGTCCTTCGGCATCGGACGCTCCGATCCTGCGCACGGCTGCTGCATCCTGCGCTTCCCAACTCAGGGTGTTGTCATCGCGTCCGTGACGGAAATGCAGGAAGCAGCGGGCGGACATGAGGAAATCAAGCGCGGATTCCAACTGTTTGCGCACCGGAGCGCGTAGGGAACTTGCTTCGGGCCAGTCGCGCAGCTTGTCCATGGCGGAGATCAAAGAGAGCCAGTTGGCTACGTTACAGTCACGAAGGCCGCCGGGAGCCTCTTTCAGGTTGGGCTCCAGATGGTAGAGAGTCATGCCGAATTTCCCGTGACGTTCGCGGGTGACCTCCGCTAAGCCCTGCAGGAGGGTCTTGGACTCACGGGCCACCAGCTTGGGGATCACCTTGTCATGCAGCTTACGGAAGAGATCACGATCCCCGGCCAGATAGCGGCAGTCGAGCAGCGAGATGGTGAACTCGGTATTGTTCAGGTCGTACCGTTCGCACTCAGAAAGTGTGCGTGAAGCTGGACTCAACTTCAGGCGAAGATCCCATAATTCTTGCGAGAATCGCCGAACCGGGTCCTTAAAAGCCTGTTCGGCCTCGCGGTCAATGAAGAGGAACAGCAGATCGATGTCGGAAAAGGGAAAGAGCCAACCTCGCCCAAAACCGCCGGTGGCGACAAGCGAGATATTGGCGGGTTTGGATTCATCGGGCGAGACGATGTCGCGCCAGAGCCTTGCGAGGATATCCTCGACCATGCGAGTGCGCTGGGTTACACATGCGCGGCCATCCCCAGTGGCCTCGAATTCCCGCTGGATGCGGACTGACTCGTCGCTGATAGAACCCCGAAGTTCGCCGATCAAGGAGGACGCTGCCATCATGAAATTGACCCCCGCAGCGTCAATCGCGGGGAAGGGCTTACCCGTTGCCGCTCTGCACTGGCGTCCCGGCGAAAGCCGATGCGGAGAGCATGCGGCTTACCTACAACGCTCCTTCCCCTCGCTCATCATTCCGAATCCGAATGGCTTCGTCGACGCGCGAACGGAAGATCTTTCCGTCACCGATTTTCCCGGTGCGAGCCGCATTTAAGATGGCCTGTTCGGCTTTTTCTACGAGCGCATCCGGCAGCACCATTTCGATCTTCGTCTTGGGAATGAGATCGACACTGTACTCACGGCCGCGATAGACCTCGGTATGGCCTTTCTGCCGGCCGTGCCCGCGAACTTCGAGCACAGTCATGCCCTCGACACCGATTTCCTGCAAGGCAGTCTTCACCGCATCAAGCTTGGAGTTTTGAATGATCGCTTCGATCTTCGTCATGATGTTTGCAAGTCCTGTCTCAGATTCTTGCCACTGACCGGTTCGGAACCCACGAGCTTCCGTAACCTCAAGCTGGCGTCTCCCAATAGTACCCCTCTTCTCCGTGCTGAGAGAGGTCCAGGCCCTGCACCTCTTCCTCCTCGGAAACTCGTAACCCGATAGTGACGTCGACGACTTTCAGGATGATCAATGTACCAACGATCGCGAGTACCCACGCGATCACAACCCCAACCAACTGGTTCAGTAGCTGGTGAGCATTCCCTTCGAAAAGGCCCGAAGCGAGCGTAGCGCCCTGGGAATCTTTGAAGATAGGATTGACAGCGCTGACGGCGAAGACGCCCGTCAGGATTGCCCCCAACGTGCCACCGGCGCCATGGACACCAAAGGCGTCAAGCGAATCGTCGTATCCAAACTTCGCCTTGACCTTGGCAACCATCCAATAGCAGAAGACGCCCGCGATGAGTCCGATCACGATGGCGGGCATTGGCTTCACGAATCCGGCGGCTGGCGTGATGGCGACCAAACCCGCGACAGCTCCGGAGATTCCGCCCAGGACACTGGGCTTGCCGTTGCGGATCCACTCCGCGGCGGCCCATCCTAGAGCGGCTGCGGCAGCTGCGAAATGGGTCGCGACGAATGCGCTGGTGGCCAGGCTGCCTGCAGCCAACGCGCTGCCGGCATTGAATCCGAACCACCCCACCCAGAGCAGGCAGGCGCCGATAAAGCTCAACACGACACTGTGAGGCGGCATCGCAACTTTCGGATAGCCGACACGCTTACCCAAATATAGTGCGCAGACCAACGCTGAGACGCCGGACGTCACGTGCACCACAGTCCCGCCAGCAAAATCAAGCGTTGGGAACCTGCCCCCCATCGAGGCATTCAGCAAACCATGTTTGCCCCACACCATGTGCGCCATGGGGTCATACACGATGATCGACCACAAGATCATGAATACCAACATGGCGCTGAACTTCATGCGCTCGGCGAACGCGCCTGCGATCAGGCCCGGAGTGATGATGGCAAACATCAGCTGATACACCATGAAGGTCTGCGCGGGGATCGTCGCCGCATAGTCAGGATCCGGCGCGGCGCCGACCCCTTTGAGGAAAAGATTCTGAAAGCCTCCAATAAAGCTGTTTCCAGACCCGAACGAAAAGCTATAGCTAAATAAGCCCCACAACACGGTAATCACGGCCATGAGCGCAAAACTCTGCATCATGGTGCCGAGCACGTTTTTCTTGCGCACCAGCCCGCTGTAGAACAAGGCCAGACCGGGCCCAGTCATCATAAGGACGAGTGCGGCGCTGGTTAGCATCCAGGCATTGTCGGCCGAACTCTTCGCATCTGCGGTTTGCTGTTCAAGCTTCGCAAGGCGCGCGTTGATATCCGTTGCGGGACTCGGCGCAACACCGCCGGTTTGAGCGCAGACTACTTGCGCGAAAGTCAAGAGTAAGAGGGCCGTCACCAGCCACGTGACCCGCCTTTGTCCGTTAGGCACTGAGGAATGTTCTCCCTGAGCGACAGGATTCGAGTCCTGCACACCATGAAACGACGCCTCAATGTAACGTTCGCGAAACCTTCGCGGAAATCGAAACTATTTATCGGGCCTATCAGGTTTTGTTATTGATTTTGGCTGGAACCTCGGTCGGATCTGAATTGAGGTCGTTTTGGGTCGCTGAGGGCAGACGAGTACCCAATCCTGGTCTCGAGTCGAAAAACGGCCTGAAAACCGTAAAGGGTTCTACAGTATTCCACTGATAGCATCTACGTGAGCATGGGAGATATTTGTAGTTTCCACTGAGTCTGTAAACCGGCACGATCGCATGAGAACGACAGTTCAGGATCGGAGGGGAATTTTTGTGTCTTCGGAGAAACACAAAGCGGTAACAACACTTCCCGGAAAAGTTGAAAAGGTGATTCAGCCACATCCCCGCACCGGAGAGCCCGAGAAGGCACAAATCTCGGTGGAGGGCGCGGACCACCTGTATCGAGAGATTCGGGTTCCGAATCGGCTGACGGACGGTGAAGGCAACAATGTGAAGCTGAAGCCGGGGGCCGAAGTCGACGTCAAGATTGAAGCCGAGCCTGTTGCTACCCACGCAACAGAAGAAGCAAGCAAATAGCCGCGGTCGTTCACCTACTCGCAGGCTTGGGCGGTTCTGCGGCGGCCGGGGGCTTCGCGAATCTTGCGTCATCCACGGGAACGTTCTGTTTCAATTCGCTGACTTGAATCGTGAACATGCCGCTCGGACGAGCCAAGGTCCAGCGATACGGAACCTTGACCCCATTCGCATCGCGATAATCTTCATAGTCGATTTGGGTCGGCATCAGACCGAGCGCGGTATCTCCGAATCGAACCAGGCGAATAAGCAATCCAGATTGCTGGTCGAAGTACAATCGAATCGGCGGCTTATTGTCACGCATCCCGACCAGCAGGTATGCCTCGTGATCGCCGATCTTTTCCGTACCTTGCACCCTCATCTCGGTTAATATCTGCCTTAAGTGAGTAGCTAGATGGAGGTCGGCGTCCAGCGCTGCTCCGTCAAGGTCGCTGCCGTGCATTTCTCGCAGTGGATGCCCCGGAGAGCCCAGCCATCCCTCCTGCCCATTGAAGGCGGTGACGCTGTCGCCATCCGCCAGGTGAGTGAACGAAATGCGTTTCTCCGGATCCTTGGCGTATATATCGATAGGTAACGACCTGCCGCCGAAATCGATCGTTCCGGTCATGACCCGGCTGGTGATCTTGTCGGTTGCTGCCGCTCCTCCAACCGACTGCACGTATCGATCGAGCAGTTGATCAGGGGTTGGCAACGTGGTTTCCTTCTTTTCCGCCGATTTGTTTTCGCCCTCGGCCTGATGCGGAGCTCCGGCGGCGGGCGGGCTTGTCTCCGACATAACAGTCGGAATCGCAGCTGGATGCGCACTTCCCCGATGGCACGAATAGCAGGTCACCTCACGGTGTCCCTGGAAATTATCTTTATTGATGGCAAACATCATCTCCATCATCTTGCGGGCAGTTTGCTTCGGCTTCTTGTCATCTTTCTCGAAGACATGCTGCACGTGGCAGAAATCGCACTCCACTCCAAGAGACGCGGCAATGAACTGCATGGTCGGGAAAATCTGCTCGGCGGGAACGCCTTTCAAAACCTGAATATTCTTGAACTGTTCTTCTGCTTTGTTGGGCGCGGCAGGACCCGCCTGAGTAGCTGCACGAGGCTTGGCGAAGTGCAACGAGGATTGGCCGAAAAGCATTGCACCACTTCCGAGTAGCAGTACACCAGCAAGCCCGAATATTCTTTTCCCTGTCATTGTCGGTCGCCTCTCCAGTAGGAATTCAAGAGTGTACAGTAACGGTGCTACGGCCGGTTGCTATAGACGTACTTGCCCGAGATTTCTGCAATGACGACACGTTCCTGCAGCAGTGAATCAACCTTCGCTTTCAAATGAGGCGGAACGAATAAAAACACTCGGCCCGATCCATGCCAGGCTTGCTCCAGATCGGTATCCGTCAGATAGATTTTGGGCGCATCGGGAAACGTTGAGCCGAACCACATTGAGGTGGAGCGGCCTTCGACCAGTTCGATCGGACGCCGCAGATAGAACAGAAGCGAAGAACCAAAGGCCTGGTCACCATAGATCATCACGCGATCTTGCGGGTGTGCGCGAGCGGCAATCTTCTCCGCCAAATCCCGAGACGAAAGATACGGTCCGAAGCGGCCGAGCGCGATGTGGGCTGCTATGAGAAACATTGCCATCCCCAAGGCCGTTGTCCAGGTAGCGATGTAGTGCCGCTTTCGAATTCGCAGCAGGAAAGCGAGCGGAGGAGAAATCAGAAGCGTTATTGCGGCGAGGATCGCGGGAAGTCTTAGCGCCGCGAACGACTGATAGCTAAGATCGAGTACGTGCGACGTTGACAGGGTGTCGGTGTCCATGTTGTGTTTCGCCAGAACGTTTCCGATATCGGGCTCGAAAGGCAGATGCCGCGACTGCCACAACAAAGTCAGGAGAGCGACTCCTGCAGTGATTCCAACCAGCGCAAGGATCCCCGCCGAAATCCTGAGGGCGCCCTTGCGAATCCCGAATGTGCTGTCGCGTGCCTCCCATCTCGACACACCATCTGCGACGAGCACGAGCACCGGCAGGTAGGCTGGAAACGTGTAGTACTCCTGATTTGTAGAAATGGCGAAGAAGACGAGGATGAATCCTGCCAAGATCCAGCAAAGCAGTCGAGTTCGAGCGGAAAAGTCAGGCAGGCGGTCTTTCTTGCGGACAGCAATGATCGTGCGAATTGCGGCGGGCAAGTATAGGCTCCACGGGAACAGCCACACGAAATGCAGTGACCAGTAGAGCGCTGCCGGCAGCTTGTTGTAATCGCGCGGGTAACGCCTTCCCAGGAAGCGAAGGAAGTGCTCGTTCACAAAGTAAAACCAGAAGAAACCGTGGCCGTTCTGGCCTCCGGTGTTCCGGAGACCGGCAAGAATGTGCCAGGGGGCGGCAATCAGAAGAAAGACCGCCAGGCCGGATACCAATCGAAACTCGCGCCATCGCTTCCACTGTCCAGTCACCGCGAGATAGATGAAAGCCGCCCCGCCAGGAAATGCCAGCGCGATCAATCCCTTTGTCAGGACGCCCAAAGCCATGCACGAATAACCTGCATACCAACGCCAGGATTTCTTCTCTTCGAGGGCGCTCAGGAAGAAGTACAGTGATGCGGAAATCAGGAAGCTCAACAGCACGTCGGGAATCAAGATGCGCGTGAAGAGAAACACACCCGCCGCTGTGTAGACAAAGAGCCCCGCATAGATGCCCGCACGCTCTCCGAAAGCCCGGCGTGCCCAGGCAAATGCCAGCAGGCCCAACAGCAGCACGGAAAAGGCCATTGGAAGGCGCGTCGAGAATTCGTTCACGCCGAACAGTTGATAACTGCCTGCTACCAGCCAGTATGGTAGGGGAGCTTTCTCCAGGTATCGCACACCGTTGATATGAAGTGTGACGTAGTCTCCTGAGATGAACATTTCACGCGCGGCTTCGGCATGCGTGCTGTCGGCATCATCCAGGAGCGGCGGAGAGAACACCGACCCGATGTACACAGAAAGAAAAACTACGGCCAGCAGCCAGAAAGACGCCGGTCTCAAACCGGGCGGTACGGTGGCGTTTTGTTCTAAGACTGGGACTGTAGAGGCTATGCTCAACGGGAGTAGACCCATCCAAGGGTATCTAGGATAGGTTCCCTCCCGCAAGCAGTCAGGGCAGATCAGTCTTGCGTCCCAAGCATAGTGACCACGGACTTCAGCCCTTCGACGACCCTTGCCATCCGAGCGTAATCGATCTTCTCACTGGTGTCGTCGGCGCGGTGGTAATAGGGATATCGGAATGCCGCCGTATCCGTGATCATGATGGCGGGATAGCCTTGCTGCCAAAAGGACCACTGATCGGACCATCCAATGCCAGGCCAAGTTGATGGCGCTGAGATTCCTTCGGAGGGGAATTGGTCTGAGTCACGAAAAGTTCGGATCGCGGCACGGACCAAATCTCGCGATTCGCTATCGCCGACAAAGCCGATGAAATTGCCGCGGCCCGGGTAAAAGAGACTCAGAACCGGCGGATACTTCTGACTTTCCAGTGCGTCAGAATAAAAACCGATCGTCTCGACGGAAATCATCGCGGATATCGGCGTTCCCTCATCGTGCAATTTCGTCGCATATACGAGACTCCCCATTTGGCTAGTCTGAAAATAGGGAGGCTCTTCATTTACGAAGAACACGAAACGAAGAGTCCGGCGTAATCGAGCCTGCCGCAGCATTCGTGCTAACTCCAGAACACCTGCCACGCCGCTTGCATTATCGTTCGCACCTACAGTGCCTTCGACGCTGTCGTAGTGCGCGCCAACAACTATTGCACCATCCACCGGGGCGCTACCGGCGAGCTGCGTGTCGAGATTGCAGAGGGCGCGCGTGTTGATGCGGTACGTCTGCTCCGACACCGAATACCCATAAGCCGTGAGTGTGCTGCGAAGATAATCGACTGTTTTTTCCAACGATCCTGCATGGACCATATTTCTCTCGCCGATCGTTTCTGCAAGATAACGGACGTGATCGGCAAGCCGCCCAACTAGTTCTGACTGAGACGACGACCGGCAGAGTCCCGCGGAATGATCGCAGCGGCATCTGCGTCATTCTCCACATGGAAATCGCACCGGATCCGACCGCGATGCTGATTAGTGCAAAAACGAATCGTAGCTTCCAATTTGGTGTTACGGGCGGGCTCTGAGACTCGAACATGACCAATCCTAGTATTGATACCGCATTGCGGTTCGAATTCCGCTCTAATCGTGCTTCAATGGTTGTCCCGGCCGCTCGAAGAACTTCCATTTGTCCATTCCAGCCGGCACCGCAACATCGAGAAAGCCGACCATCATTTCGTCCGACGTCTGATCGCCCCACGTAACCGTCTTCGTGGGATCAGGATTGTGCGGGTTGTTCTTCGAATTGTCGTACCAGGCGATGGCACGCAGTTTCGTTCCCGCCTTCAACAGGCGAGGCTCAGCTAGTTTGTAGCTGAGCTGCCAATGGAAATGGTAGTTCACCCGCAGAAGCACTTCCGCTGAACCATCGGAGTGCACAATGTCGTACTCGAAGCGTTTGCCCCGCAGATGCATGTGCGGAAAAAGGCGGAGCAGAGTCGCCTCATTGGGGAGCGTGCCCTGCACCTCGACCCGAAAATTATCCGCGCCGGGCGGAATGATCAGAGCATGATTGTTCAATTGCAGCGTGATAACTCGCTGCTCAGGAACGGCCTTCGCAAAGACGATGCCGATACTGGTCCGATCCTGGTCCGCAGTCCCATTCGTCGTGTAGTGCATTTGGAAGACAAGGTCCGAGCCGGCAGGAACGAATTTCGCCATTCCGTCAGGCCACTGATCCGGAGAACTGCCGGGCGCGTAGACCAGAAGGAGGTCGCTGGTCGTCTCATGCGCCTGGCGCTGCTCTCCAGGATCGCTGAGGGAGGACGCCGTAAAGGGTTCTCCGACTGGAGCATGCCGCAGCCACGGCGAATCTGGCGGGCGGATATAGACCACAGCATGATGCACGTGCCCGGGACTTCCGGGGCGGAACTCGGACATCTGAACCCATCGGTCTTGGGTAAATCGGGTGGGCACTATTTCGTAGGTGTACTCGACTTCTCCGCGCGCGGGAATCGTCACCGGTTTGGGCATCTTCACGATCAGATCGGGTTGCGCGATGTTCCATTCATCTTTCCATTTCTTTGGCGGCGGAGCGTTTGCCGCATCTCCAGGGGGCGCTCCTGTCGCCGCCCAGGCGGAAATTGTGTGGATCTGTTCCGCGGTCAATGAAGGGTCATTGGCGAAACGCCCATAACGGGAGTCCGCGAACCACGGCGGCATCATTTTCATTTCGACGGCATGAGCCACCGCGGTAGCGCGCGAACGAGTCTCCTCGTACGTTACCAGCGTAAACGGCGCCACCTCGCCCGGTCGGTGGCACATTTGGCAATGTTCCTCGAGGATGGGCCGCACATCTTTGTAGAAGGTTGGGGCCTGCGTGGGAGCGGAACCTTGCTTAAAAGGAGAACCCAGACTCGCTAACACTGCAGCAAACCCGAGCAGCCCGAGAAACTTCGCCATGCAGCAATTCTAATCCGGGCGCGAGGCCGCAACGTTGGTTGCGGTTCTCTTTACAAGGCCAAAATGCTACAGTCAAAGATTCATGTCTGCTCCTAATTCCAGCTTTGTTCGCGCTTGCAAGGCCCAAGCCGTCGAGCGCACGCCGGTATGGTTCATGCGTCAGGCGGGCCGCTATATGGCGGAATACCGCGCCGTCCGCAAGGAACACTCGCTCCTCGAGATATGCAAGAAACCCGAGTTGGCAGCACAGGTCACGATCGAGGCGGCGGAAATTCTTGGTGTGGACGCAGCAATTATCTTCGCGGATTTGCTCCTCCCCCTTGAGGTAATGGGGCTTCCTTTTCATTTCTCGGCGGGCGAAGGCCCTATTATCGAAAAGCCTGTTCGGACCAAGGAGGACATCTCCCACCTTCGCACCGACCGTGCGGCCGAACTTGGCTATGTTTCTGAAGCAGTGGCCCTGGTGGCGACGCATTTTGCCGAGCGCGTTCCCGTCATCGGGTTTTGCGGCGCGCCTTTCACTCTCGCCAGCTACATGATCGAGGGCGGAGGCTCGCGCAATTACGTCCATGCCAAAAAGATGATGTACAACCACCCGGCGGACTGGGACACATTGATGAGCAAGTTGGTCGCCGTCACCGTGGAATACTCGGCGGAGCAAGTACGTGCTGGCGCTGATGCAATCCAGATTTTTGACAGTTGGGTCGGGTGCCTGAGTGTAGAGGATTATCGCCGCTACGTGCTGCCGCACGTGACTGGCATGGTGAAGAAGTTGCAGACGACGGGAGCCCCCATCATCTACTTCGGAACCGACAGCGCCACGCTTCTGCCAGCTATGAGAGAGACCGAAGCCGATGTGATCGGACTGGATTGGCGAATTCCACTTGATGAAGGGTGGGAGCGGTTAGATTATCGGCCTGCGGTACAAGGGAATCTCGATCCCGTTCTGCTGTTCGCGGGGTGGAAGGAAATTAAAAGTCGGGCAGAGGAAATCCTGCGACTGGCCGACGCACGTCCCGGCCACATTTTCAATCTCGGCCACGGCATTCTTCCGGAAACTCCGGTCGAAAATGTGAAGAACTTGGCGCGGTTCGTTCAGGAATATTCAAGGTCCGCCTCTCGCGCGCCGGCTTCCGGTAACCAAAAATCAAAATCTGAAAGCCGGCGCTAATGACTCGCGTAGCAATCGTCGGCGGCGGGATTTCCGGCTTATCCGCGGCATTCGATCTCGAACAGCGCCGCCGAACCTCCGGAGACGTTGAATACGTCCTGTATGAATCGTCTCCCCGACTAGGCGGCGTGCTCCGAACCGAGTACATCCAGGGTTGCGTGGTCGAGGCCGGGCCTGACTCTTTCGTCACCGAGAAACCGTGGGCTGCGAATCTGAGCCGCGAGATCGGCTTGGGTGATCAACTTCTCGGCTCGAACGATGCGGATCGCAAGACATACATTCTGACCCGAGGGCGTCTGGTCGAGATGCCCGACGGTCTGATGTTCATGGTGCCCACGAAAATCCTGCCCACTGGACTCTCCCCGCTCTTTTCGTGGAGGACCAAGTTGCGGATGAGTCAGGAACTATTCCACCCGCCGCGCGCCGTCAATCACGACGAGTCGGTCGCGGATTTTGTGGAGCGCCACTATGGACGCGAGATGGTGGACCGACTCGCTGATCCATTGCTCTCGGGCGTGTACGGAGGAGACTCCGCGAACCTCAGCGTTCGCGCCGTGCTGCCTAGGTTTGCCGAGATGGAGCGGACGCACGGCAGCCTGGGACGCGCCATGCTTGCTGCGCACAAGAAGATGTCCGCTGGCATGCGCAAGGCCGCGCCTCCTCTTTTTACTTCGTTGAAGAACGGCATGCAGCACCTGGCGGAAACGCTCGTCCAGCGACTGAATCCTGCATCGCTTATGACGAGCACGACCGTGAAGACCATAACCGAGGAGTCCGCGGGCTGGAGAGTCTCCTCCGATGGACGATCTGATTTCTTCGATAAAGCGATCATCGCCTTGCCAGGCCTCGCTGCGTCGGAGGTCCTGCGGGAGGCTAGCCCTGAATTGTCTTCGGAACTGGGCGGAATCCAGTACAGCTCTTCGATCACGGTGGGCATTGCCTTCGATCGGGAGGTCAGGCAATCTCTTCCGCCGGGTTTCGGGTTTCTCGTGCCGAGGAGTGAGGGGAAGAAACTGCTGGCCGCGACTTTCGTTCACAACAAGTTTCCCCACCGCGCTCCGGAAGATATTGCGCTGCTGCGCTGTTTTTTCGCCGGAACCGTTGCCGAGGAAGTTTGGCCGATGTCAGACGAGCAACTCATTGGAATTGTTCGCAACGAACTGCAGCAGATCATCGGGGTCCGCTCTGAACCGCGCTTTGCACGCGTCTACCGCTGGAAGTCCGCCATGGCACAGTATGGAGTCGGACATCTTGAGCGGCTCGACAGGATTGAAGCGATACGCAAACCGCTTCTGGGCCTCGCCCTGGCGGGAAATGGATACCGTGGAATCGGAGTGCCGGATTGCGTTCGTTCCGGCCGTGACGCCGTAAAACTCTTACTTCCCTAGGCAGGAACGGACGTCTGTTTCGCCCTTTCTCGCTTCAATCGGGCCAGCACAAGACGAATCTCTTCATACCCGATCTCGGGGGGAAGCACTTCTTTGAGGGGCTTAAGCCGATGCACATCGGCAACACCGGCACGTACGCATGCTGCCTCGATCACTGCGTCGCGGTTGCGGTCAATCCACTTCGGCTCGAATTCGATTTCGCCGTTTTCGACGAGAGTAGCCACGGTGTTGACTACGGTGCGTAGTTGACGTCCTCGAATCTGCGCGATCTCCTCAAGGCACTTGCCCTCCCTGAGCAATTGGAGCGTTTCCTGTGCCGGGTCCGTTTTTTTCTGGGGAAGAGTCGATGCTCGAGCACCCTCACGGTAGCGCTGAAGTGCAGCCAGAATCTCCTGGCCGTAGGTTTGCGCTTTGCGGTCTCCGATGCCGGTCACAGTTTTTAACTGGGCGATCGATATCGGAGAAATCCGGCAGATTTCTTCGACTGTTGTATCGTGCAGGATGAAGTACGTCGGCATGTTCTGTTCTTTGGCGACATCGCGGCGCCACTCCCGGAGATAATCGCGCAGCTCTGCGTCGAGTTCGAGTTGTGGAGTGGACTCACGTGCAGGCGCGCTAAATGCCTGCGGCGCTGCAGCCTGACTTGACGTGATCGTCAGCCAATTCGGCGCACTTCCACAAACATCGCAGACACCGCAGGACTTCCACTTCGGAGTTTCGCCAAAATGCGAGCAGATTAACCTGTGCCTGCAGTGGCGGGATTCTGCAAAGTCGCGGATCTTGTAATACCGCTGCCAGGCGCGATCGCGCTCTGCGGGGTCGGAAATCTGATTCGCGAAGAAGCCGAGCACGCCGGCATCCGCCTTGCGCCACAACAGCACGCAGTCCGCAGGATCTCCATCTCGTCCGGCGCGGCCGGCTTCCTGATAGAACTGCTCTAACGATTTGGGCAATGCCAGGTGGATCACCGCTCGCACCGTCGCTTTGTTAATGCCAAGCCCAAAAGCGATTGTCCCGACCAGCACCCTCACTTCGTCAGACATCCAACGCTCTTGGTTTTTTCGTCTCTCTTGGACCTGCATCTTGGCGTGGTAGGGAACGGCCTCGATACCTTGCCCCGCCAGGAAATCGACCGCCTCTTCGACTCGATTGATCGTGGGAGAATAGACGATCACGTTTCCCTCGCGATAGTGACGCAATGCCGCGACAAGAAGAGAGGTTTGCTCCTCGCTATTGCACTCCCGCACCAAATAGCGCAGGTTCGGACGATGAAAGCTGGCGATGTATTTATCGGGATTCCGCAACGCGAGTTGGGCGAGGATGTCGTGGCGCACCTGGCGCGTAGCACTGGCAGTGAACGCAGCAATCGGACGATCTGGAAAGGTCTCTCGCAAGCGGCGTAGCTGGCGGTATTCCGGACGAAACTCATGTCCCCACTCAGAGATGCAGTGAGCTTCGTCAATCGCAAAGAACGAAACCGGAACATTCTGCAGCCAGGTCAGAGTGTCGCCACGTTGCAGCCTTTCGGGAGAAAGATAGAGAAGCCGGAAAGCGCCCTTGCGAGCGTCTCGCATCACTCGGACTTGTTCTTCGTTGGTCAAAGTACTGTTGAGCACAGCGGCAGGGACGCCCATCTGCGCTAATTGCGCCGCCTGATCCTGCATCAGCGCAATCAGGGGAGAGATCACCACAGCCGTTCGCTCTGAGACGACTGCCGGGAGTTGGTAGCAGAGTGACTTGCCTCCGCCCGTCGGCATGACGACGCACGTGTCATGTCCTGCTAGCAGGCTGCGCACGATCTTCTCTTGTAAGGGCCGGAACGCACTGTAACCCCAGTAGCGACGCAAAGCAGGGAGCAAGTCGACTTCCGAGGTCATGCGAATCAGTATAGGGTCTCACGAGGAGAGGAAAGGGAGCCTGAATCAATTTTCATTTCGTTGCTCCCAAAAGAGGAAACCGAAGGAACTGGAGAGGCGGTCCTACAGAGCGCGTTCGTCAAGGCACTTAGCGGGCGGACCTAGGCGCCTCGCGAGGATACACCCGGTCGAAGGCTATCCAAACCAGCGCAATCACCAGGAAGCAGAATACGCTTCCTTCGGGACCCACGGATCCGCCCGTCAACCAGGTCGGACCGCGAAGGGTCGAACTCAAGAGATGTCCCTTTTCTACGCTGCCGCTGTCGGGAACTGAATAGAAGAAAGTCTCACCCCAATCCCAAGCTGCGTGGAAGCCCACGGCAAACCAAAGAGTCCCGGTGCGGCGAAGCGTCAGGCAAAAGAATAGGCCGATGAGCCCAGCCAGAAATAAACCGGACCAGCGCTCGCCTGAGTTCCCGCGATGAACGAGACCAAAAATGCACGCAAGCATTAATGCCGCAGGCCAGAAACCAATTCCCCGGGCAAGGGTGAACTGCGAATAGCCACGAAAAAGGAAGTCTTCAAACAGGCCGACTAGCAGGAAATAAACGGCCCAGAATGCAGCGAAGCGCAATAGCCGAATTCCATGCAACAGAACGTGACCCGCGAAAAATCCATGCCCGGCAAAAATCGCGAGAATCACCATGCTGATGGTGAGAAAGCCCCACACGGCGCCGTACCAGAAATGACGACCGATGGCCTGCCTGACCGGCAAACCATAGCTTCCCCATGGGCGCCGTTCGACGCGTGCCAACACAACCGCTGGGATAATGGCTGCGAGGAGATTTCCGAACTCCTCCAGCATTTTCGACCATAGACCGCTGTCGCCTAGATCTCGAATCCAGGCAAGTTGAACGGCGAGCGATTGGAGCGCCAGGAAAGCCACGACATAAAAAGCAAATCCCCAACCGGGCCGAAGGCCGTCTGGCCCGAAGAAGAGGGTGTGCGCGTAAGATGGAGCGGTCGCGGCGGTGAATGCCGGATTTGTAGAATTCGTCGAGGCGGTACTGGAGCCTTTCCGTTCTCGTTCAAGATCATCCATATCGAAAATTTCTCGCAACCGCCCTCGACATGGTAAAACACTCGGCTTGGCCCTATGCACCCTTATTTCACCCGTGAACGCTTTGGACGTCCTCAATTTCTCGCCGGTCTTCTCCTGCTGGCATTTCTAGCGCAGGCATTGTGGTTGGTTCGTGCCGAACTGACTTCCACTCAAAGTATGGAAAGCGAGGAAGTCATTCGTATTGGCGAGGGTCTCAAGCAATGGCGACACCATGGAATCGCTGGCGCGCCGCTGACAGATTCGGCGGACAACCCTGTCGTCCACCTGTTCCGAAGCGATGAAAGCGGTTTCGACACGGAGCATGCGCCGTTTCTGCCTCTGGTATCTGCCGCCCCACTCCTGATTTGGCCACACGATCTGAATGCGGATTCCGCCGTCTATTGGCGATGGCTTCCCCGACTACTTTTCTTGGCGTGCGGTATGTTCCTGGGAGCGTCCCTCTGGTACGTGGCCCGACGTCTCTGCGGCAATACCGGCGGTTTCATCGCCCTCACGCTTTACTGCTTCTCACCATCGTTTATCCAAGCGAGCGCCGCCTGGCACACCGAACCCGAAGTGGTCGCAGTCTGGGGAGTATTCGGAACAATTTTCACATCGATCGCGGTGGCACATACACTCTATGCGCCGCGGGAAGTCGTGTTGTGGAACTGGCGGCGAATCGTCCTGCTAGGCATTTCGCTGGCGATCGCAGTGGGATCACAGTTCTCCTTGATTATCGTAGTGCCGCTGGCGCTCGGCTTTCTGCTCTATGTCGCTCCGGTGCGCCGGTGGGCTGGAACCGGAATCTGGGCGGCGGCGTGCGTGATCGGCTTCCTTCTCTTTCTTGGAATGTACTTCTTCCACCTCCAAGCATTTCGGGAAAGCATGTCGCACGCGGTGTTCTGGGGTTTCTCGTGGCGCGGCTTTGCGATGCTGCGGGCGTACCGTGAAGTTGCAAAGCAAATCATACGAGCATGCCCTGCTTTCGCCTTGATGTTGCCCGTGGCAGCCGGCATTTATTGTGTGTGGGCGAGGACGAGATACTTTGGAAATACTGCACCCCTCCTGGTGGCGGCGCTGTTCATCGTTTTTGCGATAGGTCATCCGCATACGGCCGGGGTAGGTTTTTTACTGGCGTCGATTCCATTTTTGTTTATCTTTGTTTCGGGAGTGCTGGCTGACCTGCTGGAGACGAAATATCGCGCTGCGATCCTGGCATCCGTGATAGCTCTGCTCATCACGTATGCGGCCCGCACACTTATCGCTCTTTCGCAAGTGCTAGAGAGTTGAAGACGAGAGCTCAATTCCCTACAGGGACACGTTGTTCTGCTAGACGCGCACTAAGGAAATCCAAGTACTGCTGCATTCCCTCTCCGGTCTTGGCTGAGAGACGAAAGGTTCGCATCCCGGGACGCACGGATTCGATACTCATGTGCGCCTTCTCCCAGTCAAACTCTACGGCTGCTGCCAATTCGTTTTTCGTGATTACCGCCACGTCTGCGCTGTTGAAGATCGTGGGGTATTTCTGCGGCTTGTCCTCACCCTCAGTTACGGACATCAACACAAGTCGAAGGTTTTCACCCAGATCGTAGGAGGACGGACACACCAGATTCCCGACGTTTTCGATGAAGAGAAAATCCAACTGGTGGAGATCCCAGTCGTGCAGTGCCGACTCCACCATCGCGGCCTCGAGATGACAAAGCGTGCCCGTGGTGATTTGCCGTACTGGTGCCTTGCTCCGAGCCAGGCGTATTGCATCGTTCTCCGTCGCCAAGTCTCCGACCAATGCCGCAACCCGATAACGCGGCTGCAGCAAAGTGAGCGTCTTCTCGAGGAATGTCGTCTTTCCTGAGCCTGGACCCGAAACCAGGCTCACCACAAAAACTCCTGCCTTACGAAATTGCTCGCGGAGGCCGCGCGCGGTAATGTCGTTCTGCTTCAAAACATTTCTGCGCACTTCCACCAAGCGCGGCTCGCTCATTCTTCCACCTCCAACGCGAACACCTCTAATTCCTTCCCTTGCAGGACTTCACCGCTCGGCGTACCACACTCCGGACAGGTGAACGATTGCAGCGACGGCAAAACGCGCCTCTCTTTGCAATGCGGACAGAAGACCGCCACCGGCACCTCTTCGATGATCAGCTTTGATCCCTCGAGCGGCGTATCCTGACAAGCAACCTCATACGAGAACAGCAACGCATCTTTCACCACGCCCGACAGCGCGCCTAACCTGAGATGCACGGCGGTCACTTGAACTCTGCGTTGTTGGGCTTCGTCAGCGGCCGCATCTACTATGCTCATTGCTATTGAGAGTTCGTGCATTCGTTGGCTGTTAGTCCCCCAGATCGCGGATAAGAACCGGGACGCGGTCCCAGCGGACCATTCCGCAAGCGTCGAAGACCTAGCTCGCAGTGTAGCGCTTTTGACACCCCGTTTGCCTGCGCGTGTGGTCAATGCCGGAAATGAATCACAACCCTTTGAGAAACGTAGGATTCAGCAATGGCACCGGTGGCGGGCGGCATTTTCAAGTCCAGTCTTCCGGATTTCGTGAAGTTGGCGCCTTCAACCTC
>Ga0335081_10007043_pt1 | contig 17943 bp, 16 predicted proteins | sample Lox_Sample_35_FD_206713 | JGI IMG/M metagenome (GOLD analysis project Ga0335081, IMG submission 206713) | Soil microbial communities from Loxahatchee National Wildlife Refuge, Florida, United States - Lox_Sample_3.5 | ecosystem: Environmental > Terrestrial > Soil > Wetlands | place: USA... | reverse complement strand
ATCTTGAATCTCATTACGAAAAAGAAACACATAAGAAAATTATTTATACTTCAGCAAAAATAACTGCTATATCATCTATACGCGCATCCGTAAACGTCACGAAATTCGCAAAACCAGAATTGAGAAACCTTCCCTATGAGAAGGTTTACGAAATATATAAGAAACTTTAAGACTTTCGCCGTTTTGCGTGGTTTATGCTTCTTTTAAATAAACCCACCCACTTGTTCTCCTTATCAATCCCTATTCCCGCTACCTCAGCGGGTGTTTTGCCCTCTAACCCCTGATGTGGTCGAATAAAATTGTAATATATTTTACTTTCATGGTGTGCGCTCCTCATTCAGCCAGCGCCAGGACCTTGGGCTACGAGCAGGGCGGACCTCACTGGTCCCGGGCGCATCCCTGCGAGTTCCTGCCCGATCCCAAGCCGCCCCTGCCCCACGCGTGCGAGCGGGACCGCCCGGGCGTGCGGGAGCGGTAAAGCAATTTCCAATTCAGAAAAGATGTCGGAGCTAAACAGCAACTTCAACGCTTCTCGCTGAAATCGTTGGCTCCGGGATCGGTATCCTGTCCTCCCTCAGTCCTTCCAGATGAAACTCTATAGCCAATGTCATTAGCTCCACCGTCTCCTCCTCGGTCTCAGCTGCAGCAACCACGCCAGGGAGATCAGGGTAGTATGCAGAGTAATTCCTTTCGCCCTTCTCAATGATTATCGTGTATTTTGCCATCCTAAATCTCCTCTATGCTTGCCTGCTTTAATATACTTTTCAGGGTCTTGGGATGCAGGTCCATATCCAGCTTGCTGCAATGGTTACCCGACCTTGTTTGAACGGGTGCTTGAACTGCCTGTGACTGCCTTTGATAGTTACCAAATGCCGGCCATCGGCCTCGATCAGCCTTATTGCATCCCTAACTCTCATATGTCCCTTCGAAAAATGATAACATCTGTAGATATTTAATGCTGGCTGTGTTCCATCCAGTTCCTGGTAACGCCCAAAAAGACCGAATGCGAGCAGAGAGCCACTCATTCTATTGACACAGGCATAAACCATACGCAGTAGCTTTGGCTGGCTGCAGTCCGGTGATCGATTGCCCAATCCCAGCCCCCCCCGCACACGCGCGTGCGAGCGAGCCTGCCCAGACGTGCAGGAAGGTCCTTATTAAATCGGTTCGGTTATTATTTTTTGGGCCAGCCATGAGTATCACGAAGCTATGGCTCCCTGCGCGGGAGATCATCTAGCTCATCGTGATTTCGATCAATTGAAAGTCTCTTGGCGCTTCAGAGCATTCTCACATTCAAGTCGGTCACTCTGGCGATACACTCGAAATCACCATCTCTGGTGATCAGGGCATCAGTGCCGTTTGCCTCGGCGATTCCCGCAATCAGGACATCGAAAGCATTGACTGAAATGCCCAAGGCGAGGAGTCGGGCCATGATCTCGCTAGACTTCTCGGCGGCCGCGGGATCGAGGTCCAAGATCTTGATGTCGGAGAAAAACCTGCGAAAGAAGCGCTCCTCAGCTTTGGACTTGTGGTGCTTGATGCCCACAAAGATCTCGTGGTAGTTGATGACGGTCGTTGCTGCATCGTCTCCGATCACTTTTAGGATCTCGTCACGGCCCCGGAAGAGGTCGATCAGGGCGCTGGTGTCGAGGATTATCAAGTTCTTGGCCTCGCCATCTCTCTTATCTTTCTGGAATCGGCCTCAAGCTCGTCCAGGAGCGGGCTGTCCCTAAGGGCCCCAAAATATTCGGAGAGATCTTTTTTGTCCCTCTTGATCAGCCGTTCTATGACATCGCTGAAGCTTTCATCATTTCTTCTCGCATCATTGAGCATATCATACACATTCTCTTTGATGGAGATATTTCTGGAAGCCATATATCTGTGTATGCATGCACAGATATAAAATGATACTTGGATCAGACTCGCCTCAGAGACAGCGAGCATCCCCCTGTCGGACCGGGCGCATCCTGCGAGGCTACACAAAGCCAGCCTCCCCTGCCCACAAGTGCGAGCGGGCCCGCCCAGCATGCCGATGGAGGATAAGTGCGGCTTGAAATCGCCATCTTCCTTTGATGCACGAAGCCAGGAAGAGTTAAAATCCAATGACTTATCGATTTAAGCAATAACAAAAAAACGTGTGAGGGTTCATTTCATCCCAACCTGAAAGCTGAGCATTCATGACCCTCCTTCTCCTCAGTAATGAAAGAGAGACGCTTCAGGCGTACATATCGCCGCGCTCCACCTCGCGCGATGCCCTCTTTCGCAGCTCTGTGCCCATTTTTGTATAGTATTTCATCGTATCGGGCGTGACCGATGGCCCGATCTCCTGGATGGCTGCCAGGAAGTGCTTCTGGCTCACTGTCTGTGACTGCATATCCTCCCGAAGAGCCAATCGCCCTGCCTTCCTGACCAGAGCTGCAACGTCAGCGCCCGTGTACTGCTCAGTCAGCATAACCAGCTCATCGAGATCGACATCCTTCGCCAGGGGCATCTTCTGGAGGTGAACCTGGAAGATCTTCCTACGGCTCTCTAGATCAGGCACGGGAACCATGATCAGCTCGTCGAAGCGCCCGGGCCGCAGGAGCGCAGGATCGATGATGTCCGGCCTGTTGGTGGCTCCGATCACCACCACGCCTCTCAGTTCCTCCAGGCCGTCTATCTCGCTTAGGAGCTGGTTGACGATGCGCTCCGTGGCGTGGGGCTCGCCTGCAGCAGATCCTCGCAGGGGCACCAGCGCATCCAGCTCATCGAGAAAGACGATCGAGGGGGAGACCTGTCTTGCCTTGCGAAAGATCTCCTCCACGCGCTTCTCGCTCTCGCCGTACCACTTGGAGAGGAGCGCGCTCCCTTTGACTGTGATGAAGTTGGCCTCACTCTCGTTGGCCACTGCCTTGGCGAGCATCGTCTTTCCCGTGCCCGGGGGGCCGTAGAGCAGGATGCCTTTCGGAGCTTCTATGTTCAGGCGCCTGAAGCTCTCGGCGTTTCGCAGAGGCCATTCGACGGCCTCCACGAGGAGCTGCTTCACGCCCTCGAGGCCTCCGATGTCCTCCCACTTCACGTTTGGTACTTCAACCAGGATCTCCCTCATAGCCGAGGGCTGGATCTCTCGCAAGGCTGCATCGAAATCGCTCCTTTCCACAATCAGCCTGTCCAGGATCTCCTTCGGGATGGTCGGCTCGTCCAAGTCGATCTCCGGCAGGATGCGGCGCAGAGCGTTCATGGCGGCCTCTCTGCTCACTGCTGCGATATCTGCGCCCACAAAACCGTACGTTCTCTCGGAGAGGTCATTGAGGTCCACGTCCTCCTCTAACGGCATTCCCCTGGTATGGATCTGGAAGATCTCCAAGCGTCCTTCTATGTCCGGAACGCCAAGCTCGATCTCGCGGTCGAAGCGCCCGGGCCTGCGCAGAGCCATATCCAGGGCCTCGGGCCTGTTGGTGGACCCGATGACGATCACATTCTTGCGCTCCTTCAGGCCGTCCATCAGGGAGAGGAGCTGTGCCACGACACGCCTCTCCACTTCTCCAGTGACCTCGCCGCGCTTGGGAGCGATCGAGTCCAGCTCATCCAGGAATATGATGGCAGGCGTGTTCTTCTCGGCCTCCTCGAATAGATCTCTCAGCGCCTTCTCGCTCTCTCCGTAGTACTTGGACATGATCTCGGGGCCGTTAATGCTGATGAAGTACGCATCGCTCTCGTTGGCCACTGCCTTGGCGAGCATGGTCTTGCCGGTTCCAGGTGGGCCGTGCAGAAGAACCCCTTTGGGCGGGTCGATGCCCAGGCGGTCGAAGAGCTCCGGGTGCTTCAGAGGAAGCTCGATCATCTCCCTCACCTTGGTTATCACGGGCTTGAGGCCGCCGACGTCCTCGTAAACCACGGAGGGCACAGACCTCTCGGGTGTCTCCACGGCCTGGGGCAGAAGCTCAATCTCCGTTCCTTCGGTGATCTTGACTATCCCCGCAGGGCTGGCAGAGATGACCCGCAGCTTGATCTCCCCGAGGCCGAAGGCCTGGGCTCCGAGAAATCCCCTGAAGATCTCCTCGAACATGGTCTCCCTGCCCAGGGAGTCTGTGGGGGGCTTTCGCACGCTCGTGGTGGAGATGATGTCCCCGCGGGTGACAGGCCTTCCGTTGAAGACCTTGGTGAGGACGTCTCCCGGCGCGAAGATCTGCATCCCCTGGGTTACAGGAGCGAGGGTGACGTGCTTGGCATCGCTCCAGTCTGCTTTCCTGATCTCCACGTACTGGCCGATGCTTGTTCCTGCGTTGGATCTGATCAGGCCGTCCATCCTGACCATATCGAATCCCTGGTCTGCAGAGTAGGCATTGACCGCCAGTGCTGCCGTTGGCCTTGAGCCGACGACCTCCACCACATCCAGGGGCCTGGCTCCGATCTTCTCCAGATATGCCTCCCCCATCCTGATTATTCCCTTTCCCACATCTCCCTGATTTGCCTCAGCCACCTTGAGCCTGACGGGTTCGCCATCGGTCATGTCTCTCTCGCACCTGCTTTCTGAATAGATATGGAGGGTTTATTTTTTAAGTAGTTTGCTCTTTCGCAAGAGTAATCAGGGCTTTCATATTCCTGTATTGTTCGAAGGTTCATCAGAGATTAAAATGCAATCCGTGTAGCTTGCTGAGAGTGGGATAAACGGCATGCGTATCCATCTCAGAGATGGATCTGTTCGGCACGGCACTGTTTTATTGTGCAAACGGACTGTTTTGTTGCGCACAGCTCGCATCGATTAGGTTGACTATCCCTCTCTCCAGAGCCTCTCCTTCAGATCCGGATTAGGCAGAGTACCTTGATATCCGCATATCTTGCACCGCACGCGCACCGCCACCCCATCGGCGGTCCAAGCTTCTGCAGCAGGGTTGCCGCACCTCGGACAGATCGTGAGGAAGCTTGTTGCAGCCATGGTATCACAGTATCTTCAGCAAGGGATTCCTTAGCTCTCTCCCACTTCCTGCTTGATTCCGGCGATAGCCAGCTCGGCTGCTATCAGCTCGTCCAAGAAGGATGCCCTGACCTGCTGGGCATAGTTCCAAAGCTCAGGTCCGCAGGTCCCGCAGTCCCTGGAGGAATCCTCCATGACCTTGACCAGATCGAGCAAGGTCCTGTACATCAGAGGTGCTGCTTCCGCCAGCTTCTGCTCAAAGGGGCTGAAGCCCCGCGCCGGGCCGGGAATCAGGCTGCAGTCTCCCCTTCTCCATGCCAGGCAGTTCTCCTGCAGGCACTCCCTGGAGACGAAAGGGCAGGCTTTTTTTGAAGAAGACATCTTAACGACCGCCGCATGAGATTGCAGAATCTATCTGTAACTATTTGGATATTATTTTTTTGATCTTTCTGGTTCAGGTTCGTTGAAGCCTTGCCTTGCGATCTATAGCCCTGTGCCAGTTCTGCCGATCCCATAGGTCGAGGGCCTCCGTCTCTTCGTCCAAATAGGCTCTCATGCGCTCGATCAGGAGATCCCAATCCACCTTGTGGCCCTCGAACTCTGGCCCATCCACGCAGCCGAACTTTGTCTCGCCTCCGACGAGGCAGCGACAGGCACCGCACATCCCCGTGCCGTCCACCATGAGGGGCATGAGGCTGACGCGCGTGGGAATGCTGAAGGGCTCCGTTGCCCTGGAGATCTCCATCATCATGAATGTACAGCCTACTGCATAAACCCTGTCCACCTTCTCGGACTGAAGAAGCCGTTCCACGCAGCCAGCAGCGCATTTTTCGTCTTTCCCGGGCTCATTGAAGGTCGCAATCAAGCGATCAGAGACTGTCTCCAGCCTGTCCTGCCAAAAGAGCCAGTCCTTGTTGCGGGCCTCGACGACGACGATCACCCTGTTTCCAGCCTCCTTTAAGGCCCTGGAAAGGGCGTAGCCTGGGCCGATTCCAAAGCAGCCGCAGGCGACTCCTACCGTGCCAAAGCGCGCGATCTCGCTTGGCTTTCCCAGGGGCCCGGCAAGGTTCAGGATCTGGTCCCCCTTCTCAAGCCCCGCCAGCTTGCGCGTGGAGACGCCGACATCCTGGACGATGACGGAGATGGACTCATGATCCCAGTCGGCAAGGCTCAGGGGCACTCTCTCCCCCCGCTCGTCCGGTCTTACTATTACGAACTGGCCGGGCTGAGCCTTCCCGGTAATCTCGGGGGCTTTTATCCTCAGGTGGAAGAGGCCTGGAGCAAGCACTTCCTTTGTCAGCACCTCATACATCACGCCTCACCTCTGCGCCCATGATCCTGCTCATTCTTCCGGAGATGTGCAGAACCCCTACAGGAACCCGTCCTGATATTCTGACCTGGGCTTTGATGCGCCCCTTATCTGTTTCAATGGAAACGTCATCTCCAGAAGTCAGGCCCGCCTTGGCAGCATCCTTGGGGTTCATCTTCACAGTCGGGTTTCTGGTCAGGTACTGCAGGTCGAAGACCTTCGAAGTCCTTGTTCCACTGCCGAAATCAAAGACTGAAGGGCCTTCCAGGAGCAGGAAGGAACTACCAGCCTCCGCCTCTTCACTTTGAACAGGACAGGCAGAAGGCACCTCCTCTTTCGGCAACTGCATCCTCCTCAGCACCTCTTCGCAGCCCGGGATCTCAAAGCCTCGGCCCCCCATCCTCTGGCCCAGCTCCTTCAGGATCTCACCATCGGGCTTGCTGCCCTGCGGCGAAATCGCCTGCTGCACCTCCAGCAAATCACCGTCGCTGGCGACAAAAGTGCCGTTAATCTCCGCAAAGCTCGAGGCAGGAAGGACAACATCCGCAAGCTTTGCAGTCTCAGTCAGGAAGAGGTCCTGCACCACGATGAAGTCCAGTCTCGACAATTGCTCGATCATCTCGGGCGAAGCCCTGGCAGGGTTGGAGCCAACGAAATAGGCGGCCCTTAGCTTTCCTTGCCGAAGCCTCTCGGCAGCCTCGGAGTAGCGCCTGTTCAGACCTAAAGAAACGGCTCCCTGAGAGTTGCAATTTCTTCCGATAAGGCAGAGCCTGCCATTCGCTGCCTGGGCAAGCGTTCTCGCCGCCTCTTCCATGCTGGGAGTGCAGTCAGGCCCAACAAGAATCGAAGCTCCTCGGAGGATAGATGCCGCTCTCTCGATATCGGAGGATGCCGTGCCACCTCTTGATTCGTCCTGTCGTCCCTGCAATGCCTTCGAGATCGCTGACAGCACCGCCGCTTCTCGTCCAGGAGACGGCCTGAGCCAGAGCGCCGCCTTCCTGGCCAGGAGAGTCTTCAGGGGGCTTACCACCACAGGATTGGCCTTGCGCAGCTCCAGCTCCAGGGCAGGGGTCGTCTCTGCCAGGTCTCCCACCACCAGCAGAGGCCCTCTAGCTAGCTCTTCTCTCCTGAAGCGCGATGCCCTCTCATCGGCCACCGCCTCGTTTGCCATGACCTCTCTGGCGAACCTCTGCGCCATGATGAGGGCCTCGTTGGTCAGGCTGCCCGAGGCGAAAAGCGCGAAATCCGTGCCCTTATGCCGGGCAAGCCCCCTCGCCGCGAAATCCAGGGCCTCCTCCCAGGAGACCTCGACCAGCCGCTCACCCTTTCTGAGCCTCGGCCTTCTCAGCCGCTCGCGATCCACGAACTCCTGCCCGAACCTCCCACGAACGCACAGGCGGCTATCCTCGGGCCTGGCCCGCAGCAGCTTTCCGTCGGCGACCTCAAGGCCGATCTGGCAGTTGGAGCTGCAGTAGGGGCAGGTGGTCTTTACCACCCTCTGTGCGGGGCCTGCCCAGCGACCGCGGCGCTCAGAGAGAGCCCCTGTGGGGCAGACATCCACGCAGGCTCCGCAGAACCTGCAGCCGACCTCCTCCAGCGGCTTCTCGAAGGCGGTTCCAATCCCAGAATCAAATCCCCTGAAGGTGAAAGAGATGACGCCCAACCCACGTTGCTCGCATGCCCGGACGCAGCGGCCGCAGAGGATACAGAGATTCGGATCACGGTCGAAGAACGGGCTTCTCACCAGCTCCTTTTCCGGGCTGATGCGCGGCAGGTCCACACTTTCAATGCCGATTTGCTCTGCAGTCTCCTGCAGCTCGCACCGCTCGTCCTTCGGGCAATACCTGCATCCCATGGTCTCCGGGACCTTTCTCATGGCCTCGCGGATCTCGTCGCACTCACCGCTGCGCTCGCAGATCAGGCAGCGGCTGGGGTGCTCCGAGAGGAGCATCTCCAGGATGCTTTTTCTGAGATCATGCAGGGCAGGTGTGTTCGTCCTGACCACCATGCCTTCAGACGCTGGAAGAGTGCAGGAGGAGGGATAGCCCCGAAGTCCGTCGATCTCCACGAGGCAAAGCCTGCAGCCTCCATAGGGCTCAAGATCCGGATGATCGCAGAGGCCGGGGATCATTATGCCCGCAGCTCTTGCCGCTTCCTTGACCGTAGTTCCGGGCAGGGCCTCCACATCCCGGCCGTCTATTTTCAGACGCATGGTGCTGTCCCCTTGATCACTGCCCTGTACTTCTCCGGGCAGATCTTGGCGCAGGCCCCGCATTTTATGCAGCCGCTCTGATCGATGACGTGGGCAGTCTTTTTCTCGCCGGTGATCGCCCCGGCAGGGCAGACATCCTGACACAGGCCGCAGCCTCTGCATCTCTCGGTGTCGATGGAGAAGGAGATCAGATCGCGGCAGACCAGGGCAGGGCATCTCTTTTCAAGGATGTGCCTCTCGAACTCGTCCCTGAAGTACCGGAGCGCCGTGAGCACCGGGTTCGGCGCGCCGGCTCCAAGGCCGCATAGAGAGCCGTTTCGAACAGCAATTGCCAGCTTCTCAAGCAATGCCAGATCCTCCCTTCCGGCTCTGCCGCGGGCGATCTTCTCAAGGATAGCCAGCATCTGCCTCGTGCCGATGCGGCAGGGAGTGCACTTGCCGCAGGACTCCCCCTGGGTGAAGGTGAGGAAGAACCTGGCCAGGTCCACGATGCACGTGCCCTCATCGATGATTATCATGCCTCCTGAGCCCATAATTGAGCCCTTCTCAGTCAGGGACTCGTAGTCCACAGTAGTATCGAGATGCTCTGCCGGGATGCAGCCACCGGAGGGCCCGCCTGTGAGGACTCCCTTACAGGCCCGATCCTCTCGGATACCGCCGCCGATGCCGAAGATAATCTCGCGAAGCGTCATCCCTAGAGGAACCTCGATCAGCCCTGCTCTTCTGACAGCCCCCGCCAGGGAAAGAGTCTTTGTGCCGCGGCTGCGGCCTATGCCAAACGACGCGTGCCACTTGCCGCCTTTCTCGATGATGGGCGCAAGATTCGCCAGGGTCTCCACGTTATTGATGTTTGTCGGCCTTCCCCAGAGGCCCGAGTTGGCTGGGAAGGGCGGGCGGGTTCGGGGCATGCCCCTCCTTCCCTCGATCGAGGCCATCAGGGCCGTCTCCTCCCCGCAGACGAAGGCCCCCGCGCCCTCTTTGATGGAGATATCAAAGTCCATGCCCCGGCCTAAGACATCCTCTCCCAGCAGGCCGAGGTCCCGCGCCTGATCAAGAGCGTGGTACAGTCTTTCCAGGGCCAGCGGGTACTCAGCTCGGCAGTAGATGTAGCCCTGGGTACAGCCGATGGCACGGGCTGCAATGAGCATGCCCTCGATGACTGCGTGAGGATCGCCCTCGAGAATGGATCTATCCATGAAAGCTCCCGGATCGCCCTCATCCGCGTTGCAGATGAGGTACTTCTCGTCGCCCGGCGCTCGGCGGCAGAACTCCCATTTCATCCCTGTGGGAAATCCTGCTCCTCCGCGCCCCCGAAGGCCTGAGGTCTTTACCTCGTCGATGATCTTCTCGGGAGCGAGATCCAGCGCCTTGGCCAGTGATCGGTAGCCGCCTCTCGCAATGTAGTGTTCAATCCTCTCAGGATCGATGATGCCGCAGTTCCTCAGGGCAATTCTCACCTGGGGCTTGAGCATGGGATGCTCCCAGATGGACGGCAGACCTCCACGGGGCTCATCTGGCAGCTCCGGAAGATCGATGATTCCGAGAGCCCTCTTCCCGGTGCTATCCTCGTCAGAATCTGCGTTTATGCTGCCATCAAGAAGAGGGCCTACAAGGGATGGGGCCACCTCAGGGGCGACGTAGCCATAGGCAATGTTCGGCTTGCCAGGCAATTTTATATAAACTAGCGGCTCAGCATAGCAGAGCCCAAGGCAGCCCACGCCCATGCTTATGGGCACCAGGCCGTAGGCCCTGAACTCCTCCGCCAATGCTTTTTGGGTATCTAGCGCCCTCGCGGAGATTCCGCAGGTCGAGAGGCCCGTGCACACCAGAGGCCGATCAGCATGAAATAGACTTAACCAGTCTTTTTCGGCTTGATGGCAGAACTCCGCCCAGGCTTCAGGATCTGATGCTCGCTTTCTCTTCATGGTATCTCACTGGCCTCTGATTCCAGGTTTGCGAGGATCTCATCGGCCTTATCAGGGGAGAGGTCTCCGTAGGTCACGCCGTCCACGGCCATCACCGGCGACCGGGAGCAGCACCCAAGGCACGCCACGGTCTCAAGGCTGAACTTCCCGTCACCTCTTGTATGGCCCGGCTTGACAGCCAGGCGTCTGCTTACGTGCTCCAGCAGATCTCTCGCTCCCCGAAGATAGCAGGACGTGCCCATGCAGACCTTTATCTGGTGGCATCCCGGCTTTGCCAGCCTGAACTCGGCATAGAAGGTAGCTACTCCGTAAATCTCGCTCTTCGAGAGCCCCAGAACCTCGGAAATAGCGGCTATAGCCTCGGGCGAGATGTAGCCAAGCTTGGACTGGACCCTTTGCAGAAGCGGAATGAGGGCTCCTTCCCTCTCTGAAAATCCCTCAAGAATCTCTCGAGTACTTTCTTCCATCTCCTCATCTGTGACCTTCTTTGTCATGTTATCACAAGGGATAATTTTGTTGGATTGCTGATGTCGGTCAGGGGTTTAGCTTTCCGCCATCATTATTTATAAACTATACGGCCATTTCTTACTATTATTTGGATGATTTATTTGGCGATCCCGATGTCCATCTCCTTCATCACTCTGTAAGGGCACTTCTCGATACAAGGATGCAGGAAAGGTTAATAGCATGGAAGCATAGCATGCAAGCAAAGAGAAGGGCAAGATGGGCTCGTAGGGTAGAGGATATCCTAGCGGGCTTCGGAGAATTCTCGAAGAAACCCGCTGACCTGGGTTCGATTCCCAGCGAGTCCGTTATCTTTGCTTCATTCGATTCATTTCTTGTGCATTCATTGTTTGTGGCCTCATGGAAAACCGTTATTGCCTTGAATCACTTGTTTTATGCCGAAAAACCATCTAATGGGTGATCGTTTGGTGGATCTCTTCGGCAAGAGGAAGCTGGAAGACCGCCTCCAGGAGCTGGAATCAAGCCGTTCAAAGCTTCAAGGCGAGAAGGAAGAGCTTCTGCGCGCTCTGGAAAAGCGCGATGAGAAGATCAGAAAGCTCAGCAGCGCTTACCAGGAGGCCAACCTCGCCCTCAAAGCTTCTGAGCAACGGGCTGCCCCGGCTCAAACAAGCTCCCAGTCCCAGTCTGGCAATCCGCCGGGATCGGAGGCACAGAAGCCGATAGGAACAAAGCTCACCCGGCGAGAGATGCAGAAGATCCTGAAGCGGCTCGAATCCTGCCGGTCGCCCGAAGACGATCTCCTGAGCGCCTTCCTACCGGACTCCGAGGGACTTCCAGAGGAGGCAGCAAAGGTCGCCAGTGCCGTCAATTCCGCTCGCGGCTGGATCATCCTTGAGGCTCCCTGGCTCTTCACCCTCCTGTTCGTCCCTCCATTTCCTGTCAAAGAAGGCGTTTCCGGCACAGGCAGCGTTTTCCAGCTTGAACCCTTGAGGGAGATGATAGAGACCCCGGTGCTGGTTGTCTCGGCCCATGCCGGGGACACTTTCCTGGGAGTCTCCTTCGGGAAGGACAGCTTCGAGGTGCAGGAGTTCGTGGAGAGCCAGGTGAAAGAGAAGCACTCCAAAGGCGGCTGGAGCCAGAAGAGGTTCGAGCGGCTTCGTGATGAGGATATCAAGAACCACGTCGATGCAGTTCTCGTGAAGCTTGCGGCCTTGATGAGCAAGTACGGTTCCGTGGTCAGGTTCGCGGTTATGGGCGGGGACACGAGCATCCTCAAGCAGGTCACGCCCGCGGTCGGCCTGCCCATCGTGGAGCGCAGGCTGGAGAGGCATGACGAGCGGCGGATAGAGAAGCTGCTGGACGAGGTTTACGGCTTCATCCGCTATCGGGTCTGAGAGATTTTCGAAATCAAGGAGAGGCTTTACGGCTGAAAGCGAGATCGACATGGAAAAGGGGGGCAGCAAAGGAGAGGATCTGGCTCTTCTGGCCCAATCCAGGGACTGGCATGATCGCCGAAGGGTCGCCTGGAACCCATGCACCCCTCAAGAGGTCCTGCGCTCTCTGGCGAGGGATAAAGTGCAGTGGGTAAGAGAGGCTGTGGCCGGAAACGCGAGGTCTCCACCGGATCTGCTCGTGAAGCTCTCGGAGGACAGCTCGGGCTTCGTCAGGGCTGCGGTGGCCCTGAACTGCCAGACACCTGCAGAGGTTCTCGAAATGCTGGCAGGAGACGAGATGACCGACTACGACGTATCCCTTGGCAAGAACCGCTACCTTGTCAAAGAGGCCGTCGCCAAGAACCGGAACATAAACCCCCAAACCCTGGCCCACCTCGCCCGCGACTCGGACGAGCATGTTCGCGCCGCAGCAGCAGCGAATCCTCTGATGCCAGCCGACCTCCTCGCAAAACTCGTCAGGGATATCTCCTGGCTCGTCAGAAACAACATCGCCCGCAATCCTGCGACTCCAGAGGAGCTGCTCGCATTTCTCGCAGCCGACAGAATCATGGACGTGCGGATCACCGCCGCTGTGAATCCGAGAACGCCCGCATCTGCGCTAGAAGCCCTCGCCTCGGAGAAAAGCTGGGAGGTTCGCGAGGCCGTGGCCCGCAATCCCAACCTGGAGAAAAAAGCACTGGACGAGCTCTCCAGCCACTGGTCCTGGAAGGTGAGGGAGGCAGTGGCAGAGAATCCAAATGTATCCCAAGAGACCCTGCGGCGTCTTGCCGACGATCCGGACCAGAGCGTGCAGAAGACAGCGCAGGGAAGATTAGGTAATGATAACTAGAGCGTCATGAATTGCCGGCGTGCGCTGCATCACGGCCCACGCCTTCACTTTATGCAGTAGAACCCTGCCTGCATGCAGGAGTACCAGAGCAGTTCGACAACGCTGAATCCCGCTTCCCTTAGAATAGAGAGGTGTTCTTCCGCTGTCAGCGGAAAGAAGACCCTGCCGAACCGCTCAAGGTGGCCCTCGACCGTTTGCGGCTCTCTTCCCGAATCGAGCTGATGCCTCTTCCAGCGCAGCTTCCCGATCTCCGTCCCCCTATCCGTCAGCGGCCTGACGTTCTCGAAGGTCACGAAGATGCCGCCCTCATTCAGCAGGTCGCAGCATGCCCTTGTGGCCCTGGTACGCTCCTCCTTCGAGAGGTAGTGATGCGACTGGATGGCTGTGATAACATCGAAGCATTCAGTGCCGATGCCCTCCGGGCTGAGTTCTTGGGTGCAGGCAGGATTCAGGAAAGTCACTCTGTCCGATTCAGAAAGCTTTCTCATCGCCACTTCCAGCATCTCGACCGATGGATCTGCCAGGACGAACCGGGTAGTTGGGAACTGCTTCAGCGCTCTTTCCACGAGGGTGCCGGTACCGCAGCCTGTATCCAGCCAGGCCGCGGGCTCGGGGAGGGCGGAGAGGACAAGGTTGATGGTCTCCTGGTGGAAAGAATCGTAGTGAGGGAGGATGCCGCGTATCTCAGAATCGTAGCTGGGAAAATGCATGAGGTGCGGGAGGGATTTGCGGGAATTAAAGGTTAACTAGATGAGTGCGGGAAAAGGACCCCGCACGATCTTACGGGTGAAGTTCAGTATTTCAGCGCTATGCAGGGCTTAACTGCGGGACGTACACCGCATAGCCTCGCGACGGTGCCCAAAGTTCAGCCCAACCGGCACCATCCGTCCATTTGCTATCCGGCATGTCGGCATCTGAGCTTCCCCACCAGGCTTCAGGCGACAATTGTGTGTTTTGCCACTGGCTCTGGACCCTTGCGCCATTCCAGGTGCTCCGGTTGTTCAGCACCAGCACCAATCCATGCTGCGAACCATTTCCCCCGCGCTGCATAATATACAGGTCGTCGTCTGCATAAAGAAGGCGCGTGGGTCCATCGGCATGCTTCTCATGAACCTGGATCAGAGCGTCGATGCCGCCATGGTTGCCCTCCTGTGCGAGGTTCCAGTTGAAGTAATCCTGCCAGAAGATGCAAGGGTAGCCCTCGTGGGTGAGTATGTATGCGTAGGCCAGGAGTTTGTCGTGGACAATGGGGTTGTTTCGCACAATATCATGGTTCTCGACGAAAGTTACCGTTTGAGCGGGCCGATCAAACAAGAGGCATCCCTGTTTTCGTTCGAGCTTACGCAGGCTGAATCCATAACTATCGCACAGGTCATGGAGATTGGCGCGCAGAGGAAAATCAAACGCGCTAACCGGATTGTCAGACCATGAATTGGCCTCGCTGAGCCAATCCTCAATTTCGCGGACCTGATCCCAGCATTCTCCGACTCCGAAGGGTTTGAAGACCTGATCATCGTGGAGGGCTCTAAGCTCCTGGATGGCGCGGACCATCCAGCCGCCATAGCCCTTTACCATATCATACCGGAAGCCATCGAAGCCTACGTCCTCCAGCAGCCACTTCGCATATTCGATTAATTCCTCATAGACTCTGGGATTTCGGTGACAGAGATCTGGCATATCTCCAAACGTCTCATTGTCCCATTGCTCATAGCGACTGGGATGGAAACAGGCCCAGTTGCGAGGAAATTTTTTGCTCTTGGGTCGAAATTCTGTCCACCGCACCTTATGATCAATGGGATTTGGCTCTTCTGCATCTCCACCGCTGTTGTGATTTATCACCAGGTCGGCATAGACCTGCATCCCATGGCGGTGAGCCGTCTTGATGAGGTCAACCAGCTCAGACCTGGAACCAAACCACGTCCTGTTACCGCCTTTTTGATCCAGGTCCCCCAGGTCGTAGTAATCATAGGGATCATAGCCCATGGACTTCCACGAGGCGGCCTTGTTGGCAGGGGGCAGCCAGAGGGCTGTGAACCCGGCCTTTTGCAGCGCAGGGATGCGATTCGTGATTTCGATCCACCATTTGTGTTCCAGGTTCTCAATGGCTGGACAATCCCAATAAAATGCTTGAAGCATGACTCCCATAATTATCGCTCCGCATTCGAGTTTCTTATGAGCATCTGACGATATACGTACAAAATTATTCGATATGATAGTCTGACTATATCAAATTTTCGTGGACCCTATGACCGCCACAAGACCAGAGTTGATGGAAAATATTCATAAAAAGGCAATATTAAAATAATTAGCGACATCCAAATTATCAATGATGCTGGGGCTTGAAATCTCTTGACTCATAAACATAGGCAGTCTTTTGCAGCTCATTGACGATATGTTCCGCCTCAACCTTGTATCTGATGAAGGTCTCGCCCTTCTCCTCGCTTCTGCGGATCAAACCTTTTTCTTCCAGTCCTTTTAGAATCGTCCGGATCTTCTCAGTGGAAAGATCATCCTTCTGAGCATGTTTTATCAGTCTCGCTTCTGTGCTGTGAGAATAGGGATCATCAGGGTTGCCTGTGGCCCACATATCTATAATTCTCCCGAAGACCTTCTTCTCATCTATGCTCAGGTCCTTCTCTGTCAACTCTCTGTAGCGCAAATCAAATCTCTCCTCGAAATTCTAGAATGCCTTAATTTTTGGGATTTAAAGAGTTTGCCGTTTTATGAAATTCTCAACACAAATTATCCAATTCACATAATTGTCCTCTCCGGCATCATCAGTCCACGATATGTCTACCCTAAATTGCAGCTTTGCTTTCGATGCAATCTGCATTCCGCACTTTAACTTCCTAAACCGAGTATTTTTTCAGTTAGCGATTCTTTAAATATAATCATAATTTTCAATAATCATCTAAATTAATAACCCGTTCATTCACCATATCGGTCTTATTGGGAGAATATTTTTGCCGCTCTATCCATCGAGAGAAAAATTTGATCTGAATCCACATAATGTAAAATAAAATAGTAAGGAAAATCTATTTGATTAAAATATTTACATTTAATAAGTTAAATCGATTGCTGTAAAAATACTAAATCCAGAACCGAAAGTGCGAAATGTGAGGAGTAAGATCCACTCCCAAGTATATCTTACTCGATGGTTTCCGCGATACGCCTTAAACCTTTCTTTAAATCCCTAGGCATAATTTCTATCATCATGTAGATCTTCTTTCTGTTTAGAAAATCGCAAATGTTCGAAGAGTTAGCGATGTTTCCTCTGTCATATGTTATTCTAGAGGATTCGATCTCTAATACATCGTTTCCGCATATTCGCTTCATAGGAAGCGCTGCTCATGGAGCCGCGCCCTTTTCCTTCTTTTTGGGGCCAGCTCCCACAACCACGGGGTTGCCTTTAAGTTCGAGATACTCACTAAATTCTGCATAAGAGAAGAAGTCATCCAGATCAACATGCAGGGTCAATCAGTACGCAACTCTCGAATCCGCCTATAGTGCACACTGGCGATATATACCTAGTATTCTGATGAAGATCTGACAAACTGGCAAAAGCTATTAATTCATGAAGGCATGGGCGTTAGCTTGTGGTTCAGATGAATAATAGATTGTGTGGCTACTGCTATTGCTATCTTTATTGCCGATAGCATCGGTTTGTTCAGCACAGTCGGATGATAAAGAACAGGTATGGCTCCCTCCCAGCTGGGTTTTGGGCAATGGATATACCCCATATGATTATCCTGGTGGAGCATTGTCCTACGGGTTCGATCCATTCTTCTACTATGGCCTTGCGGGCAAAACATATAATCCGTACGGTGATGCCTTTGCCTATTACAACTATCAGGGCAAAACCTATAATCCTTACTCGGATTATTATTGGTATCCACAGAGCTATTGGTATCCATATAGTTACAGGCAACTACTACTGGCGGTACTGAAAGCCATGCTAGAAGCGAATTGTATCGATCTCTTGAGGCACATATTGCTCTAAACGCAACGGTTAGAGATATGGGCAATATGCTGCATTTTTTGTGAGCGAACCAATATGAAATGGATGGCAAATTGGAAGCTAAAAAGCTGGTCCGCAAGTTTTTATGAGAGACCTCTTTTGATTGCGCAAACAACTGTGGTCCAGCGGTTATGGGACGGGCTTCCCAATGCGGTGCTAGGAATCGCAAAGCGATTTCTGCACGCAGCTTGCTGATTTTAGTCTGATTTAATGAAAGATGTGGAGCAAATGGCCTCATTCGTGATCCAATATTTTCTTCTCAGTTTTTGGAACTTATTTAAGTAAATTTAATTGCTAGAAACATATAAATGGTAACAAATACAATAAATGGCTAGTCAGATTTTCATCTGGCAACCATAAGAGAAGTGGTGGATATGGGTCACAAAGAGATGGAAGCGTTTGAAATGAAGAAGGAGAGACTTGGTCGAAGCAGATCATTCCTGAACAAGAAAAAGCTTTCACAAAAGCTAAAAAGGATTTCAAGATAAAGAACACTCAGCAAAGCTGGATTTCTTGAAGTAACTCAAAAAATCTTTGGATGAGAGAGATGAGAGCAAGATAAGTATCGGAGGATATTTATATGAAAATGCACGGAATTCAAGTTCTAATTGTTCTGATCTTTTTAGCCTGTCTATCAGGAGTCGAGGGGCAGTATGGTGCACTGACTAGCGGATATCAAATAGGTGGAGAGACCTTAGGTGTAGCGCCAGATATGGCTACTCAATATACGCAATACTATCAAATGCTCAGCGGTCCGGCTCCAAGCAATCATATTAGTGCACCTCAGCAGATTGACATAACTGGCACCGCGCCTTTAATGGTTTTTTTCAGCAA
>Ga0335081_10007042_pt1 | contig 17943 bp, 18 predicted proteins | sample Lox_Sample_35_FD_206713 | JGI IMG/M metagenome (GOLD analysis project Ga0335081, IMG submission 206713) | Soil microbial communities from Loxahatchee National Wildlife Refuge, Florida, United States - Lox_Sample_3.5 | ecosystem: Environmental > Terrestrial > Soil > Wetlands | place: USA... | reverse complement strand
GAACGTCGACCTGTGCGCGAAGCTCCTCCGCCACGGGGTCCTGGCGGTGGGCCTGCACGGCGCCAGCGGGCACATGATCCAGGCCACCCGGCGGCCGCCCGCCGTCCTCACCGGGGCCGGGCCGGACCCGGTCGACCTGGGCCTCGTCGGGGAGGTGACCGGCTTCAACCTGCAGCTCCTCGGCGACCTCCAGGAGCGCCGCTGGCTGCCGGTGCTGGCCTGCCTGGGCTGCGACCGCGAGGGCCAACCCCTCAACATCAACGGGGACACGGTGGCGAGCCAGCTCGCCGGCGCGCTCAAGGCCGACGCCCTGGTGCTCGTCACCTCCACCCCGGGCGTGCTGCGGGACCTGAAGGACCCGAAAAGCCGCATCCCGCGCCTCACCGCCGCCGAGTTCCGGCGCGGGGTCCTGGACGGCTCCATCTCCGGGGGGATGATCCCCAAGCTCGAGGAGAGCTTCAAGGTCCTCGAGGGCGGCGCACAGTCGGTGGTCATCGTCGGCCAGCTCGGGGCGGGCGACCTGTGCCGGGCGGTCCTGGAGCCGGGCAGCGTGGGCACGGTCCTGTTCGCTTGAGGGCCGCCGGGGGCCCCATGGCGAGACCTTCCCCCACGCGCTGCCCTTGGGCAGGGAAGGACCCGCTCTACCAGGCCTACCACGACCGCGAGTGGGGGGTGCCCCTCCTGGACGACCGGGCGCTCTTCGAGCTCCTCGTCCTCGAGGGCTTCCAGGCCGGGCTCTCCTTCCTCACCATCCTGCGCAAGCGCGAGGGCTTCCGGCGCGCCTTCTCGGGCTTCCGGCCGGAGAAGGTGGCGCGCTTCGGCAAGCGCGAGGTGGCGCGCCTGCTCGCCGACCCGGGCATCGTGCGGCACCGCGGCAAGATCGAGGGCGCCATCCGGAGCGCGCGCGCGTTCCTGGCCCTCGGGCGGGAGGTGGGCGGCTTCGCGCCCTTCCTGGAGGGCCTGGTGGGCGGGCGGCGGGTGAACGCCTGGCGACGCGCCCGAGAGGTGCCGGACGCGACGGAGGAGAGCCGCGCCCTCTCCGCGGCGCTGCGCGCCCGGGGCTTCGCGTTCGTGGGGCCGGTGACCTGCTACGCCTTCATGCAGGCGGCCGGGCTCGTGAACGACCACCTCGTCGGCTGCTTCCGCCACGCCGAGCTCTCCCGGGGCCAGCCAGCGGGGGCGCTCCCCCCTCGTCGAAGGGGACGACGTGCACCGCCTGGCCGGGCTTCACCCCGAGGAGGCGACGAGCCTCGCCGGGGAGGAGCGCCTCCTCGCCCTCCACCCTGAGCGGCGTGCGGACCGCCCGGAAGCGCAGCTCGCCCGACGGCCGGTCGACCCCCACCAGCACGGTGGGCCCCCCCGCCGCCGCCTCGAGCGCGCGCCGGGCGACGGACAGGCGGCGGTGCCCCGCCACCAGCGACACCTCGTCGGTCCGGGCCTCGTAGTGCGGGCCGCCGTCGAAGGGGTCGATGCGGCTCACCGGGCGCAGCCCGATCCGCTCGAGGAGATGGGCGACGCCCTGCGCGCCGGGCCCGACCGCGCCGAGCAGGCGCTCCACCTTGGGCGGGAAGAGGGTGGCGTAGATCCCCCCCGGGGGAAAGAGCTGCTGGATGAACTCCTTGTTGGCCCGGCTCATCTTGTCGGCCTCCTGGTAACCGAGGCCGGTGAAGCGCTTGCCGCACGACTCCCAGAAGAGGCTGCGGCCGTCGGGGAGGAGGGGCGGCATGAGCTCGGCGAGCACCCGGTCGCGGAATCCCTGGCGGTGCATGGCGAGGTAGAGGAAGCGCACGTAGGCGAGCTGCTTGCCCGGCCGCGCCTCGCCCCCCCGGTCGCCCGGCCGCACCACCAGGCCCCCGACCTCGGTGGGGCCGTCGAAGTGGTAGCCGATGGAGAGGACCTGGTGGCGGAAGTGGCGGTCGAGGGTGGAGCTGTAGTGCTCCCGCTCGGTCACGTCGAAGAAGGTGCAGGGCGACTCGTGGGTGCCGTGCTGGGCGATGAGCATCGAGGTGCCGAGGACGCGACCCCGGGCGGGATCCTCGAGCACGAAGACGTAGGTGCGCTCGAGCGCGGGCAGCTGCCCGGCGAAGCTCAGGCGGCTGCGCCGGAGGATGTCGGCGAGCGCCCGGTCGTCGAGGGGCAGGTTCACCGAATTGAGCTCCCGGGCGAGGGCTCTCAGAGCTCCGCGGTCGGTTCGCTGGGCGTCGCGCAGGAGGAGCATGGCGGAGGGCCGGTCTAGCACGCGCCGCCCTCGACTGTCATGGCGCCGCCGACCTCCTGGCCCGCCGTCGCCCCGCCCCAAAGGGCTCGGCCGAGGGCGGTTGCCAGCGCGCCCTTTCGCGTGCGATGCCACCCCCTCATGCGAGCGGTGGTGCAGCGGGTGGGGCGGGCCGAGGTGCGGGTCGAGGGGCGGGTGACCGGCGCCATCGAGAAGGGCCTGCTCGTCCTCCTCGGGGTGGCCGAGGGCGACGGGGAGGAGGAGGCGCGCTACCTCGCCGACAAGGTGGCGGCGCTGCGCGTCTTCGAGGACCGAAGCGGCAAGATGAACCTCGCCCTGGCGGAGGTGGGAGGGGCGGTGCTGGTGGTCTCCCAGTTCACCCTGCTCGGCGACCTGCGGCGCGGCCACCGGCCGAGCTTCACCGCTGCCGCCCCGCCCGAGCGGGCGAACGCGCTGTACGAACGCGTGTGCGCGCTCCTGCGCGAGAAGGGCCTCCTCGTGGCGACCGGGGTCTTCCGGGCGCAGATGGAGGTGGAGCTCTTGAACGACGGTCCGGTCACCGTGCTCCTCGACTCGAGCCGCCTCTTCTAGAGAGGGGGAGGACCATGAAGGACTGCCTCTTCTGCAGGATCGTGGCGAAGGAGCTCCCGTCCCGGGTGGTGCACGAGGACGAGGACACCTTCGCCTTCGAGGACGTGAACCCGCAGGCGCCCACCCACGTGCTCTTCGTGCCGAGGCGCCACCTCGCCACCCTCAACGACCTCTCTCCCGGCGACGACGCCCTGCTCGGCAAGCTCGTGCGCCTGGCGGCCGGCGTGGCCCGTGCCCGGGGCTTCGCCGAGGCGGGTTACCGGACCGTGATGAACTGCAACCGGGCCGCCGGCCAGAGCGTCTTCCACCTCCACCTGCACCTCCTCGGGGGACGCGGTTTCCGCTGGCCGCCGGGCTAGGGCGAAGGGGGACGGGGCGAGGTCCGGTGGACGGCCCCGGCAGCCGCCCTCTATACTGGCGTGCTTTAGCATGCGCGGCATCCGGGGTGCGACCCAGATCGAGTCGAACACCGTCCAGGCCATGGAGGACGGGGTGGCCGAGCTCTGCCGCGCCGTGAACGAGGCGAACCAGCTCGACCAGGGCCAGATCGTCTGGGCCATCTTCACCGTCACCCACGACCTCGACGCGGACTTCCCGGCCCGCGCCGCCCGCGAGCGAGGCGGCTGGGACCGGGTCCCCATGATCTGCTCGCGCGAGATCCCGGTCCCGGGTTCCCTGCCCCGCACCGTGCGGGTGCTCGTCCACGTGGACTCGGGAACCCCCGCCGACGCCCGCCACGTCTACCTTCGCGGCGCGCGCGCCCTCCGCCCGGACCTCGTCCCTTGAGCGAGGCCCTGCCGCGCCGGCTCGGGGTGGTGGGCCTCGGCCTCATGGGCGCCTCGCTCGCCCGGGCGGCGCGGGCGGCCGAGCCCGGGGTGCGGGTGGTGGCCGTCGAGCCGGACGAGGCGGTGCGGGCGGCCGCCCTGCGCGACCGGGTGGCCGACCTCGCCCTGCCCGAGCCGGGGCCGGCGCTCGCCGACTGCGAGGTGGTGGTGCTCTGCACGCCCATCGCCGCGCTGGAAGGCCTCCTCGGCCGGGTGGCGGGCTTGCTCGCCGAAGGGGCAGTGCTGAGCGACGTGGGGGGCGCGAAGGAGCTCCTCCTCGCCCGGGCCTCCCGCGAGGTCCCAGCCGGGGTGGCCTTCGTGGGCGCGCACCCCATGTTCGGCGGGCACGGCGGCTACGCCGCCGCCCGCGCCGGTCTGTGGCAGGGCGGGACGGTGGCGGTCTGCACCGACGGACCGCCTCCGGCCGTCGAGCGGGTGGCCGCCCTGCACGCCGCCCTGGGGGCGAGGGTGGTGCGCTGCCGCGCCGCCGAGCACGACGCCGCGGTGGCCATGGTCTCGCACCTGCCCTACCTCGTCGCGAGCGCCCTCGCCGCGGCGGCGCGCGAGGCCGGCCCGCTCGCCGCCCTCCTGGCCGGGCCGGGCCTGAGGGACATGACCCGCCTCGCCCAGTTCCCCTTCGACATCCAGGGCGAGGTGGCGCGACGCAACGCTCACCTGCCCGAGGCGGCCCGCCGCCTGGAGAGCCACTTCGCCGACTTGCTTTCGGCCGTGGCGGCCTCGCCCGCGGCGGCCCGCCGGGCGCTCGAGGCGGCGCGCGAGGCGCGCGAGGCCCTCTTCCCCACCGCCGGAGGCGCTCCGCCATGAAGGCTCCCACCGCCTGCCGCCGGCGCGGCCCGCTCAGGGGCGAGTGCGAGGTCCCGGGCGACAAGTCGGTCTCGCACCGCGCCCTCATCTGCGCGGCCCTGGCGAGGACGCCCTCCACGGTGCGGGGGCTGCTCAGGGCCGAGGACGTCGAGGCCACCCGCCGGGCGGTGGAGGCCATCGGGGCAGTGGTCCGGGACGAGGGCGCCCTCGTGCTGGTCGAGCCGCCCGAGCGGCTCGGCGAGCCGCCCGACGTGGTCGACTGCGGGAACTCGGGCACCAGCCTGCGCCTGCTCTGCGGGGTGCTCTCGGCGGTGCCGGGGCTCTCGGTGCTGACCGGGGACCGTTCCCTGCGCCAGCGCCCGGTGCGCCGGGTGCTCGAGCCGCTCCGGCGCATGGGCGCCGAGATGAGGGCCCGCGCCGGGGACCGCCATCCCCCGGTGGTGATCGAGGGCCGACCCCTGCGCGGGACGCGGCACGTCCTGGAGGTCGCGAGCGCCCAGGTGAAGAGCGCGCTCATCCTGGCCGGCCTGTTCGCCGAGGGCGAGACCACGGTGGTGGAGCCGCACGGCTCGCGCGACCACACCGAGCGCATGCTCTCGGCGCTGGGGGCCTCCCTGCGCGCCGACGGCCTGGCGGTCACGGTGGGCCCGGGCCGGCCCCGGGGCGGCGCCATCGAGGTCCCGGGCGACCTCTCCTCGGCCGCCTTCTTCCTCGCCGCCGGGGCGGCGCTCGAGGGCTCGCGCGTCACGGTGAAGAACGTCGGCCTGAACCCGACGCGCACCGGGCTCCTCGACGTGCTCCGGGACATGGGGGCCGGGCTCACCATCTCGAACCGGGTGGAGGAGGGCGAGCCGCGCGGCGACGTGAGCGTGGTCGCCGGGCCGCTGCGGGCGGTGGAGATCGGGGGGGCGCTCGTGCCGAGGCTCATCGACGAGCTGCCGGTCCTCCTGGTGCTCGCCACCCAGGCCCGCGGCCGGACCGTCCTGCGCGACGCGGCCGAGCTGCGGGTGAAGGAGTCGGACCGGCTGGCCTCGATGGGCGAGGCCCTGCGGGCGGCCGGAGCCCGCCTGGAGCTCTTCGAGGACGGCTGCGCCATCGAGGGGCCGACCCCGCTCAGGGGCGTGGCGGTCGAGACCCGGCTCGACCACCGGGTGGCGATGAGCATGGCGGTGGCCCAGCTCTTCATGGGCGGCGACGAGGTGCAGCTCGACGACGCGAGCTGCATCGACACGAGCTTCCCCTCCTTCTTCCAGATCCTCGACCGGCTCGTGGGAGGTCACCCGTGATCTCGGGACGGACCCGGCTGTTCGGCCTCATCGGCCACCCGGTCAGCCACAGCCTCTCGCCGGCCATGCACAACGCCGCCCTGCGCGAGGTGGGGATCGACGGCGTCTACGTGTGCCTGCCGGTCCCGCCCGAGCGCCTCACCGAGGCGGTGCGCGGGGCCCACGCCCTCGGGTTCCAGGGCCTGAACGTCACCGTCCCCCACAAGCTCAACGTGGCCCGGCTGTGCCTGAGGCTCGACCACACCGCCGAGCTGTGCGGGGCGGTGAACACGCTCCGGCGCACCCCCGAGGGCTGGGAGGGCTTCAACACCGACGCGCCGGCCTGCCTGGCGCTGCTCGAGGCCTCCTCCCTGCGCCGGGGCGCCCGGGCGCTGCTCCTCGGCGCCGGCGGTGCGGCGGCGGCCGGCGCCTTCGCCCTCCTGAGTGTGGGCGCCGAGGTCGTGGTGGCGGCCCGGCGGCTCGGGGCGGCCGAGGAGCTGCGCCGGCGCCTGCACCGCACCTTCCCGGAGGGCCTCTGCCACGTCGCCGCCTGGGAGGAGGTCCCGCGGCTCGTCGCCGAGAGCGAGGCGGTGGTGAACGCCACCTCCATCGGCATGAACGGGGTGGGCTCCGAGCTCTCCGCGCTCCCCTTCGCCCGGGGCCAGCTGGCGGTGGACTTCGTCTACGGCGGGACCGAGTTCGGCCGCACCGCGCTGCGGGCGGGGGCCGGGCTCGTCACCGGGGAACAGCTCCTCGTGCGCCAGGGCGCGCTCGCCTTCACCCTCTTCACCGGGAAGCCCGCGCCGGAGGACCTCATGACGAGCGCCCTGCGGAGCGCCGCCTCCGGACACTGAAGGGCATCGCCATGGGCCTGCGCTACCTCACCGCCGGCGAATCGCACGGGCCGGCCCTCACCGCCATCGCTGAGGGCTTCCCGGCCGGACTGCAGGTGGATTTCGCCGCCGTGGACGCCGAGCTCTCCCGTCGCCAGAAGGGGTACGGACGCGGCGGCCGGCAGAAGATCGAGACCGACCGGGCCGAGTTCTTGTCCGGGCTCCGGGGCGGGGTCACCCTCGGCTCACCCATCGCCCTCGTCATCTGGAACCGCGACCACGAGAACTGGAAGGACCTCGTCTCGCCCTACGCCCGGGGGGGACGCAAGTTCACCCAGGTCCGCCCGGGCCACGCCGACCTCCCCGGGGCCCAGAAGTACGGCTTCGACGACGCGCGCGACGCCCTCGAGCGCGCCAGCGCCCGCAGCACGGCGGCGCTGGTGGCGCTCGGCGCCCTGGCCCGGCAGCTGCTCGCCCGCTTCGGGGTCCGGGTGTCCGGGCGGGTGGTGGCCATCGGGGAGCGCGAGCGCAAGGTGGGCACCCCCCCCGACGCCAGAGAGGAGGAGGCCATCCTGGCCTCGGACCTCGGGGTGGACGACGAGACGATCGCGGCCGAGTGGCGGGCCCTCATCGACGCCGAGAAGGCCCGGGGCGGCTCCATCGGAGGCACCTTCGAGATCTACGCCACCGGCCTGCCTCCCGGGCTCGGCAGCTACGCGCACCCCGACCGCCGTCTCGACGCCCGGCTGGCGGCCGCGCTGTGCGGCATCCCGGCCATCCGGGCGGCCGAGGTGGGCGAGGGCACCCGGGTCGACCTGCGCGGGGACGCCTTCCACGACGCCATCCACTACCGGCCGGAGCTCGGGTTCTACCGGGAGACCAACCGCGCCGGCGGGCTCGAGGCCGGCGTGACGAACGGCGCCCCCCTCCTGGTGCGCGGCTACATGAAGCCCATCCCCACCATGACGCGGGGCCTGCCCACCGTGGACCTCGCCACCCGCGAGGAGACCACCGCCAAGTACGAGCGCAGCGACGTGTGCGCGGTGCCGGCGGCGGCGGTGGTGGGGGAGGCCGCGGTGGCGCTCGTCCTGGCCGACGCCCTGCTCGAGAAGTTCGGCGGCGACGCCGTCCGCGACATCGAGGTGGCGATCGAGGCCTATCGGGCCCGCATCCGGTGAGCGCCGTCCGCTCCCCGGGGGGTGGACGCCCGGTCCCGCACCGCGTGGTCTTGGCCATCCCTCGGGGGCGAGCGCGCCCGAAAGGCGCGGAGGGGGCGGGCGGGGGCGGGCCGGCCCAGCGGGTCTCCCCGGGGCGAGGGCCAGGCCCTCTGCCGCGAGGACGGACGCGTCCTCGCCGACGGCGGCTGCCGGGGGATCGAGGAACTCGTCACACCGTATCGCAGCGAAACCGGATACTCCGCGACGGGCGCGACCGTCGACACCGCGTGAGCCTCGCGCACGAGTCGAACCCGCCCTGGCGCGGCTCGAGCAATGGCGTATCCTCCGGGATCACCGTAGCGGGGGCGATTCCGCACCCACCCCCTCGCCGCCGTGGCCTTTCTTCACAACCTGCGACTCGCTTGTTCCGTCGACGCGTTGCGCGACATCGCTTAGGAGGGAGCGTGGTGATCCTGCGGGCGGACCAGGAAGGGCATCGCTACGAGGTGCGGGTGGGCGGCGGCGTCGCGCGGGCGCTCGGCGAGCTCGGCCGCGGCCGCGACCGGGTGGCGCTCGTGAGCTGCCGGGCGGTCCTGAAGACGCCCTTCGGGCGGGGGGTCCTGGCCGCCCTGGCCCGGACCGCGCCCGGGTCGCCCGTGCTCCTCTTGCCGGACGGCGAGCGCGGCAAGAGCCTCTTCGAGATCGAGCGCGCGGCGAGCCGGCTCCTGCGCGCCGGCGGGACCCGCCGCAGCCTGCTCGTGGGGCTGGGGGGCGGAGCGGTGACCGACGCGGCCGGGTTCCTGGCCGCCACCTTCATGCGCGGGGTGGCGTGGGCCGCGGTGCCGACCACGCTCCTCGCCATGGTCGACGCCGCCCTGGGCGGGAAGACCGGGGTGAACCTCCCCTTCGCCAAGAACGCGGTGGGCGCCTTCCACCCCCCGGTCGCGGTCCTCTCCGACCCGGCCTCGCTCGCCTCGCTCCCCGCGCGCGAGCTGCGCAGCGGGCTCGGCGAGGTGGCCAAGTACGGGGCGCTCTGCCCGCCCATGCTGGCGCGGGTGGGCCGGGCCGCTCGCTCGGGTCGGGTCGACCCGGCCCTCATCGCCGCCTGCGCCCGCATCAAGGTCGAGATCGTCGGACGCGACCCCAAGGAGCGGGGCGAGCGCAAGCTCTTGAACCTCGGCCACACCTTCGGCCACGGGGTGGAGGCGGCGGGTGGCTTCTCCGACTACTCCCACGGGGAGGCCGTCGCGGTGGGCCTCGCCTTCGCCTTCCGCCTGGCCCGGGCGCTCGGCCGCCTGGAAGAGGGCCCGGTGGCGGAGGTGGAGGAGGTGCTGCTCGCGGCCGGGCTGCCCACCCGCGTCCCGAAGGCCCTGGCCCGGCGGGCCGCCCGGCTCATGGGGTACGACAAGAAGCGGACGGCGGATGGCCTGCAGTGGGTCCTGCCGCGGCGCCTGGGGGCGCGCTGGCGGGTGGAGTGGGACGTCCGGGTGGACCCGCGCGCCGTCGAGGAGACGGTGAGCGAGATCGGGAGGGAGCCGTGATCCTGCTCGTCCACGGGCCCAACCTGAACCTGCTCGGCGAGCGCGAGCCGGAGCGGTACGGGCGCGAGACCCTGCCCGAGATCGAGCGCCTGGTGACCGGGGCCTGCGCCGCCTACGGGGTCGAGGTGGCGGCGTTCCAGTCGAACGCCGAGGGGGCCCTGCTCGACTTCCTGCAGGCCCACCGGCACGGGGCGGAGGGCGTCATCGTGAACCCCGGGGCCCTCGCCCACACCAGCCGGGCCCTCCCCGAGTGCCTCTCGGCGCTCGGCTGCCCGGTCGTCGAGGTGCACCTCGACAACCCCTACGCCCGCGAGCCCGCTCCGGGGCCGAGCCTCGTCGCCGGGGTCGCCCGCGGCCAGATCGTCGGGCTCGGGGCCCTCGGCTACCACTACGCGGCGGTCCACCTGTGCGACCTGCTCGCCCGGGCAGCCGCCGAGGCCCCCGGTGCGGCCGCCGCGCCCTCCATCGCCGCCCAGCTCGCCCGGGCGAGGCCGCCCGCCGCCCGCCCGCCCCCCGCGGTGGGGAGCGGCGCCGAGATCGCGCCCGAGTCCGAGGAGGAGGAGATCCCCGAGGACCTCACCGCGCGCGGCGACTACGAGCCGCTCTGAAGGAGGCGCCTCATCCGCCGGGGCTCGCCGCCACCCGCTCGACCGCGGCGGCGAGGAGCCGGTAGAAGCGCGCCGAGGAGGCGATGCCGAGGCGCTCGCGCGGCGTGTGGCAATCCCACATGCTGGGGCCGAGGGAGATCATCTCCATCCCGGCGTGCCCTTCCCCGATGGGGCCGCACTCGAGGCCGGCGTGGACGGCGGCCTTCACCATGGGGGCTCCGAACAGCTCGGCGTGCAGGCCGTCGACGAGCTTCGCGAGCCCGCTCTCCGGCTCCGGCGGCCAGCCGCCATACCCCTCCCCGTCGCGGGCCGCGAAGCCGGCCAGCCGGCACGCTCCGGCGATGCGCGCCGCGAGCGCGCGCTTCTGGGCCTCGAGAGCGCTGCGGGTGAGGAAGGAGACCTCCACCGCCCCCGCGCGCGTCTCGACCCGGGCGAGGTTGGTCGAGGTCTGGACGAGGCCGGGGAGGGTCGGGCTCCATTCCTCCACCCCGTGGGGGGCGGCGAGCAGGAAGAGCAGGGTGGCCTCGGCGTCCCCGGGCGACAGGGGCGGGCAGAGGGCCGCCCGGTCGACCTCGAGCGCGAAGGCCGGCTCGTTTGCGCCGAGCGCGCTCGCCCACCTCCTCTCCAGGCGGGAGAGGGCCTGGCGGAGCGCCGGCTCCCGCGCCGCCTCGACGAGGACCTCCGCCCGGGCCTCCCTAGGGATGGCGTTGCGCCTCGTGCCGCCGCGCAGCGCCACGAGGTCGACTGGCCCGTCCTCGCGGAGGGCGACGAGCACCTGTGCCAGGACTCGGATGGCGTTGCCGCGTCCCCGGGCGATGTCGATTCCGGAGTGGCCGCCCCGCAGGCCCGTCACGGCGATCTCGAGGGCCGCCGTCCCCGGCAGCAAGGGCCCGCAGGACACCTTCCGGGTGGCGACGGTGTCGAGGGCGCCCGCGCAGCCGACGGTGAGGACCCCCTCGGCCTGGCTGTCGAGGTTGATGAGCCTTCTCGCGAGGAGCCAGCCGGGCCGCAGGCCCCTCGCCCCCTTGAGCCCGGTCTCCTCGTTCACGGTGAGGAGGACCTCGAGCGGACCGTGGCGCAGGGCCGGGTCCGAAAGGACCGCCAGAGCGGCCGCCACCCCGATCCCGTCGTCGGCGCCGAGCGTGGTCCCCCGCGCGCGCAGGAAGTCCCCCTCCCGGAAGACCTGGATCGGATCGCGGGTGAAGTCGTGGCTCGACCCGGACTCCGCCTCGCCGACCATGTCGAGGTGGGCCTGCAGGGCGAGCGGGGGGCCTCCCTCCAGGCCCGCGCTGGCCGGCTGGCGCAGGAGCAGGTTGCCAGCCAGGTCGGGCAGGACCTCGCAGCCCCTGGCCTTCCCTTCCTCGGCCGCGAAGGCCCGGGCCGCCTCCTCCCGCCCCGAGACGCGCGGGATCGCCGAAAGGGCGAGGAAGTAGTGCCACAGCGCGCAGGGCTCGAGACCCAGGGAGACGGCGTCCATGGTGGCGAGGGTCGCAAAGGCCGGCGCCGAGGTAAAGCGGCAGAGGGAGCCCGCACCTTGCGGACGGGCGGCCTTTGCGAGGAGACTCGCCCCTCGCGCCCTGGCCGGCACCGGTGCCGCGGGCCACCTTACGGGAGCGCGCGGGGTGCCCATGCCGCGGGTGTCGGTCCTCTTTCCGGCGCGCGACGCCGCCTCCACCGTGCGGGCGGCGGCGCGGACCATCCTCCGGCAGAGCCTGCGCGATCTGGTCCTGGTGGCGGTGGACGACGGCTCGCGCGACGGGACCGCCGAGGCGCTCCTCCGCCTGGGAGAAGAGGATCGCAGGGTGGTCGTGATCCGCACCCCCGCGGAAGGCCTCCCGCGGGCGCTCAACCGCGGACTCGCCCGCTGCGACGCCGAGTTCGTGGCCCGCATGGACGCCGACGACCTCGCCCACCCGCGCCGCCTCGAGCGGCAGCTCGAGGCCCTGGGCGCCGCCCCGGCCCTGTGGGCGGTCGGCTCGCAGGTGCGTGCCTTCCCGCGGCGCGCGGTGCGGGAGGGCATGAAGAGCTACCTCGCCTGGCTGAACGGCCTCGTCACCCCCGAGCTCGTGGCCCGCGATCTCCTGGTGGAGGCCCCCATCGTCCACCCGGCCTCGGTCATCCGGCGCGCGGCCCTGGAGAGGCTCGAGGGCTGGCGCGAGGGGCCCTTCCCGGAGGACTACGACCTGTGGCTCCGCGCGAGCGAGGCGGGCGGGCGTCTCACCAACCTGCCGGCGCCCCTCCTCCTCTGGCGGGAGGGGCCCGGGCGCGCCACCCGTCGCGACCCGCGCTACGCGCTCGAGCGCCACATCGCGCTCAAGTGCGGGCACCTGCGCCGCACGCTCCTCGCCCGGAGCGACGAGGTGGCGGTGTGGGGCGCCGGCGAGACCGGCAAGGCCTTCGCCGACGCCCTGCTCCGCGAGGGGGTGCGGGTGGCGCTGTTCCTGGAGGTCGACCCGAGGAAGGTGGGACGGAAGGTGCGCGGGGCGGCGGTGCGGCCCTTCGGGGAGGCGGACCGGCTCCGCGGGCGGCTGCCGCTCCTCGTGGCGGTGGGCGCGAAGGGGGCCCGCGAGCTCATCCGGCAGGAGCTCACCGCCAAGGGCATGGTCGAGCAGGTGGACTTCTGGTGCGTGTCGTGAGGCGCCCTCCCGCCGGGCGCAGGGCCCCCATCGCCCGGCCGGCGGCGCTTTGGTAGAGTGCCCCGATGCGCCAGAGGGTCGCCGCCGCCGTCCTGGCGCTCGCCTGCGCCCGACCCATGCCACCCGTCTCGCAGGCCGAGCGGCCGCCGGAGGTGGAGCTCCCGCGCGACGTCCGCCCGCTGCGCTACGACCTCGAGCTCACCGTGAACCCCGAGCGCGAGCGCTTCGAGGGCACGGTGGAGATCGAGATCGAGCTCGACCACCCCACCGCGGTGTTCTTCGTGAGCGCGCGCGAGCTCACGGTGGACGAGGCCTTCGTCGAGGTGGACGGCGCCCGCCTGCCGGCCACGCTGGTGGAGGAGCGGGAAGGGGTGGCGCGGCTCACGACCCCGCGCGAGCTCCCGGCCGGTCGGGCCACCCTCCACGTCGATTTCGCCGGCGCGGTGGGGGAGCGCCCGCGCGGCCTGTTCCGGGTGCTCTCCAGGGGATCGGCCTACGCCTACACGCAGGCCCAGCCCGACCTGGCGAGGCGCCTGTTCCCCTGCTTCGACGACCCCTTCTTCCGGGCCCCCTTCGACGTGACCCTGGTCGTGCCGGAGGGCGACCTGGCGGTCTCCAACGCGCCGGTGGTGGCCGAGGAGCCGGCCGAGGGGGGGATGAAGCGGGTCCGCTTCGCCCGCACCCCCCCGCTGCCCACCGAGCTCTTCTTCGCGGCGGTGGGGCCCTTCGCGGTGGAGGCGCCCGCGCCGCTCTCCGCCGACGCGCTGCGCGGGCGAGTCCTGCCCCTGCGCGGGCTCTCGCCGCGCGGGCTCGAGCCGGGCCTCGAATTCGCGCTCGAGGCCACCCGGGCGCTCGTGCCCCTCCTCGAGCGCGAGACCGGGGTACCCTTCCCCTACGAGAAGCTCGACCTGGTGGTCGCCCCCGGCTTCGACGGCGGGATGGAGAACCCCGGGGCCCTCCTCTTCGGCGAGGGGCTGCTCGTGGCGGAGGGCGCGGCGCCCCGGGAGGAGGAGGCTCGGGCCGCCCTCCTCCTCGCCCGCGAGCTCGCCCACCAGTGGTTCGGGGACCTGTCCCGCTCGGCGAGCTTCCGCGACGCGTGGCTCTCCGAGTCCTTCGCCGAGTTCGAGGGGGAGAAGGCGGTGGCGGCCTTTCGCCCCGAGGACCGGCCCCTCGTGCGCGCGGTCGCCGAGGTCGACCTGGTGATGGACGAGGACGCGCTCGGCAGCGCCGTCGCCGTGGAGCGCACGCCCGCGAGGAGCGAGGAGCTGGCCCTCCCGTCCGGGCCGACCGCCTACGCCAAGGGGGCGGCGGTGCTGGCGGGGCTCGAGCGCTTCCTCGGAGCGGAGCGCTTCCGCGGGGCGGTGGAGGTGTACCTGCGGGAGTACCCTCACCGCAACGGCGGGGCCGAGGAGCTCGCGGCGGTGCTCTCCCGCGCGGCCGGCCGCGACCTCTCCCCGGCCTTGAAGAGCGCGCTCGACCAGCCCGGGGTGCCGCTCCTCGTCGCCCGCTCCGTCTGCGATCGCGAGGGGCCGCACCTCGACCTCAGGGTGGAGCGCGAGCGGCCGCTCGGGGCTCGTCCGCGGCCGGACCCCCTCTACACCCTCCCGGTCTGCGCCCGCTACGAGGCGGCCGGAGCGCTCGGCGAGGCCTGCGGCCTCGTCGAGAACGGGCACGGCGCCCTGTCGCTCCCGGCCTGCCCTCGTTGGTTCATGCCGGCGGCGGGCGGGCTCGCCTACTACCGCTGGGCGCAGAGGCCGGAGGACCTCGCCCACCTGCGCGATAACGGTTTCTTGCACCTCTCGGACCCGGAGCGCCTCTCCTACGCCCTCTCCCTGCGGGCCGGGGTGCGCGCCGGGCGCCTCCCGTTCGCCGAGGCGCTCTCGTGGCTCGCCCCGCTCACCCGCGATGGCGACCCCCGCATCGCCACCTCGCCCATGCCGCTCCTGGCCGAGGCCATCGAGGAGCTCTTGCCCAGGGAGGCGCGCGCCCAGGCCCGCGCCCGGGCGGCCGAGCTGTATCGCCCGCGGCTGCGCGAGCTCACGCTCGCGCCCGCCCCGGGCGAGGCGGCCGCCACCGGCTGGCTCAGGCAGAAGGTGGTCGAGTTCATGGTCGAGGTGGCGAGGGACCCCGAGGTGACCCGCGCGCTCGCGCCGCGCGGCCTCGCCTACGCCGGGCTCGGCGACGGCCGGTTCCACCCGGGAGCGGTGGCCCCGGAGCTCGCGCCGGCGGCGCTCGCGGCGGCGGTGCGGGAGGGCGACCCGGCCCGCTTCGACGAACTCGCCCAGCGCCTGGTCGCGACCCGCGAGGAGCGGCCGCGGGCCGCCCTGCTGGCGGCGCTCGCCTCGGCCGCGGACCCGGTCCTCTCGGCGCGGTCGCTCGCGCTGGCGGGCGACGCGCGGCTCGCGCCCGGGGAGCGCGCGGACCTCGTCCTCGGGCAGGCCCGGGAGCCCGAGACGCGGGAGGCGGCCTTCAAGGTGTTCCAGAAGCAGTTCAGCCTGCTCGCCCCATCGATGCTCCTGGCGGGCGATCCGGCCCTGCCCGACCTGGCCTACCGCCTGTGCGACCGGGAGCGGGTGGAGCCCCTGCGGCGCTTCCTCGAGAGGCAGGCCGAGCGCCTGCCGGCCCTCGCCAGGTACCTGCCCGAGGTGCTCGAGCGCGTCGAGAACTGCGCGGCCCTGCGCGAGGCGGAGGGGGCGAGCGCGCTCGCCTACTTCACCGGTGGAGAGGAGCCCGCCGACCTTCAGCGCGAGCCGCAGGGGGGCGTGGCCCCGCCGTAGGCGGGAGGGTCCCCCAGGCTACCCTCCTTCGGGAGGTGGCGCAGGAAGACCACGATCCGCCACATCTCCTCGTCGGAGAGCAGGCTGCGCGAGGCGGGCATGCCGGAGGGGAAGAGCCCGTTCTCCACGATCCAGTGCAGCTGGCCGTCTTGGTAGGCCTGCACCTCGGGCGAGGCCAAGGAGGGCACCGGAGGCGACATGGCGAGCGCGAAGGGCACCCCGGTGGCTCGTCCGTCGAGGCCGTGGCAGGCGGTGCAGTAGGCGCCGAAGGCGCGGCGGCCCCGCTCCACGTTGTCGGCGGTGGCCGCGAGCGGATTCAGCGCCCCCCGCCCGCCCACGGTGAGGTGCTTCACGGCGGTGGCCACCCGGCGCTCGAGCGGGCCGGGGGGGGTGGCGCGGCAGCCGAGGAGCAGCGCGGCGAGGACCAGGCCTCGCCCCAAGGGGAGGGTCACGGACGGCCCTCACTCGACCACGATGGTCATGTTCATGTTGCCGTGCCCCGCGCCGCAGAAGTGGTCGCAGATGACGGTGTAGCGTCCGGGGGCGGTGGGGGTGAGGGGGAGGTCGACCGCCTTCCCCGGCTCGAGGTCGGCGTCGAGGCCGAGCGTCCGCTGGAAGAAGCCGTGGGTGACGTCCTCGCTCTTCACGCGCAGCACCACCTTCTCCCCCTGCTTCAGGGTGATGAGCTTGGGCGCGAACTCGAAGCGGCGGGCGGTGATCTCGATGATCCGGGGCTCGGCGGCGCGCGCCGGCGCGGCGAGCGCCATGGCGGCGAGCGCGCTGAGGGTCGCGACGGCGGTGCGGAGACGGTGGGTCATGGTCTTCTCCTCCTTGGAGAGGGATGGGCTAGAGCGACGAGGGGCGGAGCAGCTGCTGGAAGCCTTCGGTGCCGGAGCGCTCGGCGAGGCTGAGCTCGATCTCCTCGCAGCTCACCCCCACCGCGTCGGGCGGGTTGCCGGGGACGGTGCGCACCCGGCGCAGCCCGAGGCCGCGAAAGGGGCGCTCGGGATCGAAGGGCAGGGGGACCTTGGGCCCGGCGCCGGCGGGATCGGGAAAGGCGAAGATGAGCGAGCGCGCGGCGTAGTGGCGCACGTGGGGGGTGACGAGGGTGTGCTCCCGGTGGATGTGCCCGTAGAGGACGGTCACGTTCTCGAAGCGGGAGAGGGTGCGCATCACCGCGTCGCCGTCGCGGGTGAACCACTCCCAGTCCGGCCGCAGATCGAAGAGCGGCCGGTGGGTGAAGACCACGATGGGGGCGGTGGGCTCGAAGCGGGCGAGGTCGCGCTCCAGCCAGGCCAGCTGCTCGGGCCCCACCTCGGGCTTCGCCCGCGACACGTTGTCGAGGGCCACGAAGTGGATGCCGCGGTGGTCGAAGGAGTAGCTCGAGTCGCCGAAGACCTCGTGGTAGAGCTTGCCGCCGTCGAGCCCGGCGTCGTGCTCGCCCGGGACCAGGTGCAGGGTCGGCCCCTCGATCCGGCCCGCGATCTCGCGGAAGCGGCGCATGCGCAGGGCGGCCTCGCCCGGCTTCTCGCTGTCGTGGGTGAGGTCGCCGGTGAAGAGGACCAGATCGGGGATGGGCTTGAGGCCGCGCACGATCTCCACCGCCCGCTCGAAGGCGCGGGTCCCGGTGGGGTTGGGCGGGCCCTCGAAGCCGACGTGGGTGTCGCTGAGCTGCACGAAGGTGAAGGGGGTGACCGCCTCGCCGTGGGCGCGCACCTGCGAGCGGGCGACGTCCTTCGCCTCGCCCCCCTCGGCCAGGGCCGGTAGCACCCGGTAGAGGGCTCCCACGCCCAGCGAGGCCCCGGCGATGCGGAGGAAGGTCCTGCGGTCGACGCGCTTTCTCGACATGGCGTAGCTCCCTGGAACGGGTTTCGATGCTCGGCTAGACGCGGCCAGGGCCTCCACCGTTCCAGCACCCCCGTCCGGAACGGTTTGGGCGCGGCGGCGTTCCAGGGAGGGAGCGGGCGCTTTTGGCGGGGCGAGCAACCTTTACGAGGAGCGATTAGGTGTGATGACCTTGGCGCGCGTGCCCTACGAGGACCGGGGTCGGGAGGAGCTCGGGCGGGCCTGCCTCGCCCACCTCGACGTCCTCTACCGCCTGGCGCGTCGCCTCACCCGGCAGCCGGCCGAGGCGGAGGACCTGGTCCAGGAGACCTTCGCTCGGGCCCTGAACGCCGCCCATGCCTTCGAGCAGGGAAGCCATCTCAGGGCCTGGCTCCTGCGCATCCTGCGCAACGTCCACCTCGACCGGTGGCGGCGCGAGCGACGCCAGAAGGTGGAGCTGCGGGCGGCGCCCGAGGAGGCCCCCGAGCCGGACGCCTGGCTCCGCGGCGACCTCGAGCTCGAGGCCTTGCGCGGCCTGGTGGCGGGCGAGGTCGAGGCGGCGCTGCAGAGCCTCTCCGCGGAGGCGCGGACCACCGTGCTGCTCGATCTCGAGGGGCTCACCGAGACCGAGATGGCCGAGGTGATGGAGTGCGCGGTGGGCACCGTCAAGTCGCGCCTCTCGCGGGCGCGCGCCGAGCTCAGGCGGGCGCTCTCGGAGTACGCGAGGTAGGGTGAACATGGACTGCCAAGAGGTGAAGCTGCACCTGCTCGAGCGGAACCGCCGCCCCCTCGAGCCCTCCCTCGAGGAGGGCGTGGGCGCGCACCTCGCCGGGTGCGAGGTCTGCCG
>Ga0335081_10007041_pt1 | contig 17944 bp, 10 predicted proteins | sample Lox_Sample_35_FD_206713 | JGI IMG/M metagenome (GOLD analysis project Ga0335081, IMG submission 206713) | Soil microbial communities from Loxahatchee National Wildlife Refuge, Florida, United States - Lox_Sample_3.5 | ecosystem: Environmental > Terrestrial > Soil > Wetlands | place: USA... | reverse complement strand
TCGTGTTCGTGCGGCAAACTTTGCTGGTATGACCGTGGCCGGAACACAAGTAAATTCGCTGCGATTGAGCGGTGGGGAAAGCCGGCGGCTGGCGCTGGTTCTCGCCCTGTCGCTGGCGGCGCATTTATTGACGTGGGGTGGTTACGAGGCCGGAAAGGATTTCGGCTGGTGGCGGATTTGGCACTGGCCAGCGTGGCTCCAGCATTTGACCCAAAAAATCAACGCTGTGCCCGTGCGGGCCGTGAGTTATGAACCGCCGCTGGAATTTGTGACCGTTGAACATCCGTCCACCGAAGCGCCGCAGGATGCAAAGTATTTTTCAGACAAGAATTCGCGCGCGGCGAACCCGGACGCGGACGAAGACGCCGGGAAACCGAAGTTAAACGGGAAACAAACCGACGTGCCGAAGACGGAAGATGTGCCGCGACTGGATCTTAACAAACTTCAGCCGGCGCCTCCAGCGCAACCGGCGTCGCAACCGCAACTGGCGATGAACGCGGGGGATTTAACCCTCGGCAAACCGCCGGACTTGCAGCAGCAAACGCAATCACAGGAGCGTCCGCGCACGCTCCGGCAGGCGCTCGCGCAGCAGGCGAACCGTCTGCCCGGCGTGCAAATGAAGCAGGAGGGCGGGGTGCACCGCCATGCGTTCGTGCCGTCGTACGACGTGAAATTAACCGGCTTCGGTGAATATGACGCGCGGTTTTATGAAGCGGTGTGCCAACGCTGGTTTGATTTGCTGGACAGCCAGAGTTTCGCGCAGGACCGCACCGGCAAGGTGACGCTGCGATTTCACTTGAATTACGACGGCAGCATCTCGGACATGAGATTCGCGGAAAACACGGTCGGCGATTTGCTGGGATATGTTTGTGAAAAAGCCGTGACCGATGCCGAGCCGTTTGAGCGCTTTCCCAGCGATATGCGGCTCAAGCTCGGCAATTACGCTGACGTTCAGTTCACATTTTATTATTATTGAATTAAACCGCATTGCGGCCGGAATTTTATGGATACACTGGTTTACGTTTTGCTGGGACTGACTTCGGTGGTGGGGCTGGCGTTCATTGTGGAACGCGCCCTGACGCTGCGCTGGCAGAAGGTTGTGCCGGTGGAAATTACCACGGCGCTCGCCGCCTGTAACTCGCGCGACGATGTGCAAACCCTCTGCCGCGTCTGCGAACAAAAACCGTCGCCGCTCGGCCGCCTGCTGCTGCTCGCGTCGGTCCAGCTCGACTGGCCAAAAAACGACAACGTGGATGCGTTGCAAACGGCCGCCCGCCACGAAATCGTCCGGCTCGAACGCGGCCTCGTCGTGCTGGAAATCATCGTCGGCATCGCGCCGTTGCTGGGGCTGGTCGGCACGATCATCGGCATGATGGCGGTGTTCAGCGACATCGGCCAGGCTGGACTCAACGACGCCGCCAAGCTGGCTCATGGCATCGCCTTGATTCTTCGGGCCACACTCATCGGCCTGCTCATTTGCATCCCGTCGCTTATTTTCTGGAGTTACTTCAGCAAGAAAGTCGAAGTGTTCGCCGTCGAGATGGAAGCGCTCTGCGATGACTTCATCCGGCGGCAATATGCGGGAACTCCGTCTGGCGTCTCGGATTCGGGGGCGGTGAGAACCCGGCCGCCCAAACTTCAGACGCCGGAACCCGGAGCCAGGATCCCGGAACCGAGAACCCAGAACCCATCACCGATTTGACATGCGCTTCCTGGTCCGCAAACGCCGCACCACGCCCGCCGTCATCATCGTCGCGCTGATTGACGTGTTGATCGTGCTGGTGATTTTTTTGCTGGTGACGACGACCTTCAAGCAACAGGCGGCGTTGAAACTGCAATTGCCCGAATCGTCGCAGGCTAAAAAGGCCGGCGCCAGCGACAAAGACGTGTTCGAGGTAAGCATTGACACCAACGGAATGTATTACGTGGGCAAATTGCCGAAGACCTTCGAGCAGTTGAAGAACGAACTGATTGTGAAGGCGTCCATGAACCCGGAGCTCGTGCTCGCGATCAACGCCGACGAAAAGGCGCCGTGGGGGAAGGTGGTAAAGGTGCGCGACGCCGCGGCCGAAGCGAAAATCAAATCCCTCGTCGCTTACACCAGGGAACCCGCCAAGCAATAAATGAGCGGATGAGTTCGGGGATTTATCCGGCGATGGTTTGCCGTATCCGATTTTCAGTGCTTTGCGCCGGTCGGCGCCGTCCGAAGCAATAAAGAAACCCGCAACCCGCCAGCGTGATCAGGGAGACAAGGACACCCAGATGAAACCGCCGGTCTTCGTAAACGAGCTTTACCTCGTGTGAGCCGGCGGGAACTGCCAGCGCCTGAAAAGCGTAATTGGCCCGCCAGAGCCGGGTCGGTTGGCCGTCCACATAGGCCCGCCAGGGATGATAATAAATTTGCGCCGCTACCAGCAACGTCGGGGCGGCGGTCTCCACCCTGGCTTCGATTTGGTGCGCGGCATATTTTACCGGCGACAGTTTCGCCGCGACAACGTTGCTGGCGGTGACGAATGATTCCGCTGCGAGTGGCAGGTAAACTTCCCGGCGCGGCTGGAAATCCGCGTTGGTGAGCGCCCGCAAGGTGGTCAGGTCGTCGGCAAACCGCGGCTGTTGTCCGGCGGTGAGCAGCGGCAGGGACGTGGTGCGCGCGGCCCAGTCGTAACGATTGGTTTGCAGCACGAGGGTTTGCGACACGCCGAGAAAATCCAGGAACGGGCTGGCCGGCCGGCGGTCGTCGTAAAAATTGTAAAACAGCAGGGCGTAATCACTCAGGTAAAGCGGGTAGAAACCGTCGCACTTGGGAATGCCGTCGAGCAGATTGCAATCGTCGGTGAGCGCAAATCGCCGGCCCAGATAGTCCTTGGTGACATCCGAAAGGAACGAATGGTGAAATGACTCGCGCGTGGCGGAAGGGATTTGAGCGCGCGACGCGCCCCATTGCGGTGCGGACCACCGGCGCGAAAGATCGGGCTGGTAAATTGCGCGGTTCACGGTTGGCGGCAGCGGCATTTGCCGGAACAGATCCAGCCAGACCAGCAAAAGGAACAACACCTGCCACAACCAGCGTGATTTGAACGTCAGCAGTTTGTCCGTGAAAAGCCCGACTGCGGCGATGGCCGTGAAGAACACCGCGCGCATCGCGCCGTTGAGCAACACCATCCGGCGGTCATCGTCCGGTGGCGAAGATTGCCATTGCCAGGCGGTGAGGCCGAGGATCAACGCGACCGTGGCCAACCAGATCCAGCCCCAGGCCCGCCCGACGGGTTTGCCGCCGGCAGCGGACGATTCTCCCGACAGGGCGCTGGCGGCCAGCAAAGGCAGCACAAACACCGGCAGGATTACAAATTTGATCGGAAAACGCATCAGGCTTATGGCGCTGACATGCCCCGACAGCCAGCCATAAACCGGCGTCGCGTCGCCCAGCGCCAGCACCAGAGCAAGCGACGCGAGCACCGCCAGCAGCCAGACCCGTCCGCGCCGTGCCCGCCACAGCGCGCCCAGGGCCAGTACCACCGTGGCCACGCCGGTGTAGTAGGAATTGGTCCAGAACTGGTTGTTCTGCATGAAAACGCCCTGGTAGGAACGACAGTGGAAAAGCGGCACGAAGAAATTAACCCAGCCGGTTGCCGGCATTGGCCACATTCCGGCGGAAATATCCTGCTGCCGCCGCGAATAACCCAGCAGGTCGAAGAACGGCAGCAATTGCGCGGCGGAAAGGCCGCTGACCAGCAACACGACCAGGCCGGCCCGCAGGACAATTGTGCCGCGCGGAAATTCGCCGTGAATGAATTCCGCCAGATGCAACGCTCCGAGTAACACCCACGTCAGCAGGACGACTTCCGTTCCCCCGGAAAGCATTTGCAACGCGCCGACACCGGCGGCGAGCACGATGATTCTTCCGCCTTCGCGCCAGGCGCGTTCGGTGAGCCACACCACCCACGGCATCCAACCCAAAGCCGCAATCGTCGCCGGCCAGATAAGGCTGTTGAGCATAAGGCCATTAAAGGCAAAGACGACACCGGCGAACGCGGCGGCTAACTGGTTGTGCGTCCAGCGCCGCGCGAGGATGAACATTCCCAGTCCGCCCCAAAACAGATGCAGCAGGCAGAACACGCCCAGCGACCAGGACAGCGGCAGCAGCAGATAAAACAACGCCGGCGGGTAAAGCACCTGTGTATTCCATTGCGCCAGAAATGGCATGCCGCAATTGTTCAGCGGGTTCCACAACGGAATTTCTCCATGCCAGAAGCTTTCGCGGAAATGATACGCAATCGGGTAGGAAAAAATGCCGAAGTCCCGGTAAATGAACGTCTGAAATCCGAGCCAAACCTGCGGATACGATGCGAGCGTCAGCAAAGCCAGCAGCAAAGCGAACCGGCGCAGGGTCAGCCAATCGTTGCGGTTGGCGCCTTCTGTGCCTGTCGCCAAGTTGCTGGAAATCGGCATGGCCAACACTATGCGGGAACGAACTTCCAGCCCAAGCCAAAAAAAGCTCCAAGCACCAACATCTCCGCCTTCGCCTTTGGCTTCGGCGCGACCGCATCGGAGCATAGCGGAGACGGGCAAGCTCCAGAGAAATTCCAAATCAAAAAACTCCAAAACTCAACCGGACCCGGCTTGAAGTTTGGAGCTTGAAGTTTCTCTGGAACTTGGTGCTTGGAATTTGGAGCTTTTATTTCACCAGTTCTTCCGCAATCTGCACCGCGTTGAGCGCTGTACAAAAGGGAAACAGACAATAGTTAACAGACTTGTCAAAGGCATATTATTTGCTTTGGTTAGGGGAACATAGCCAATGAAAATCCTGTTGCCAATCGTAGCCGCAATTTGCGGGCTGTTCCTTGTCGATGATCCCGCGTTTGCCCAGACTTGGACGCCGACCAGCGCGCCGACGAACTATTGGATTTCCGTTGCTTCATCGGCAGACGGCAGCAAATTAGTGGCAATTTCTGGAACTTTGAGCGGTTCCATTTACACTTCAACCAATTCGGGGAACACTTGGATATCGAACAATGTGCCCGCACTGTTTTGGTGGACTGTCGCCTCATCGGCGGATGGAACTAAATTGGTCGCCGCGGCCAATAACGATCTAATTTATACTTCGACTAGTGCAGGAACAACATGGATTCCAGATAATGTGCCGGTGCTATTTTGGACTTCTGTTGCCTCATCGGCGGATGGAACTAAATTGGTCGCCGTGGCTTCTGCCAATCTGGTTTACACTTCAACCAATTCAGGAGGGACATGGGCGTCAAACAGTCCGGCAATGGATGATACGCCATATCATTCCGTCGCTTCATCGGCGGATGGTAGCAAACTGGCAATCGCTGCCGATCCGGGCATGATTTACACTTCGACGAATTCGGGAACAACCTGGACAACAGCAATCAACGCGCCCGGCACAAATTGGCAGGCTATCGCTTTATCGGCAGATGGAACTAGATTGGCAGCCATAGCTCGAAGCGGCTTGGTTTATACCTCGCCTGATTCAGGAGCGACATGGATGTCAAACAGCTTGCCCGCCGGCCAGTGGACTTCCATTGCCTCATCGGCGGATGGCAGCAAATTGGTAGCCATGGCCTACGAAGACTATTCGGGCCATGCCGGGCCGGTTTACTTGTCAACTGATTCAGGAACAACCTGGATGCTGAACACCAGCAGCAACAATTGGGGCTTTGTCGCTTCATCGGCGGATGGCTCCAAATTAGTGGCGGTGCTTGGTGCTGGAGTTTCTGGCGGATTTGAAACAATATTGCCTGGCGGAATTTACATTTTCTATTCCACACCGGTGCCACAGTTGAACCTCGCGCCATCGGGCGGCAATCTCACTGTTTCTTGGATTGTGCCTTCGACGAATTTTGTTTTGCAGCAAAGCCTTGATTTGTCCACTTGGATGGATACGACGAACACGCCCGCGCTCAATCTTACCAACTTGCAGAACGAAGTGGTTCTGTCGCCAACCAACAGCAGTGGCTTCTACCGGCTTGAGACGCCGTGAAGAAAAGCTCCAAATTCCAAGCACCAAGATCCAGAGAAACTTCAAGCCCCAAACTTCAAGCTGCATCCGATTGATGTTTGGAGCTTTTGATTTGGAATTTCTCTGGAGCTTGGATGTTGGTGCTTGGTGCTTCTATTTCAACAACTCTTCCGCAATCTGCACCGCGTTGAGCGCCGCGCCCTTGAGCAGTTGATCGCCGCTCACCCAAAAACACAGACCGTTCTCCAACGCGCAGTCCTTCCGGATGCGGCCAACTTCGCAGTTGTATTTTTCCGAGGTGAACAGTGGCATCGGATATTTCTTGTTCTCCGGTTCGTCCACGAGATCAAGTCCGGGGGCTTTTTTCAAAACGGCGCGCGCGGCTTCCACGCTTACCGGCTTTTCAAACTCGGCGCTCACGGCGATCGAGTGCGAGCGATAAACCGGCACGCGCACGCAGGTGACGCTTGCCTTGAACGTCGGATGATGCATGATTTTGCGGCCTTCATTTTCCATTTTCATTTCTTCCTTGGTGTAACCGCTCGGCAGAAAAACATCCACCTGCGGCATCACGTTGAAGGCAATTTGATGCGGAAAAGCCTGCTTCGTCACCGGTTGGCCGGAGACAATTTCGCCCACCTGCCGTTTCAATTCTTCCATGGCCTTGGCGCCTGCGCCGCTGACAGCCTGGTAGCTGGAGGCAAAAATGCGTTTGCAACCGAAGGCAACGTGCAGCGGGTACAGCGCCATGAGCGTGATGGCCGTGGTGCAATTCGGATTGGCGATGATGTTCTTGTGCCATTTCACGTCGGCGGCGTTGATTTCAGGAATCACCAGCGGCACGGCGTCGTCCTGTCGGAACGCGCTGGAGTTGTCCACGACCACGCAGCCGGCCCTGGCGGCGATGGGCGCGAATTCCTTCGAGATGCTGCCGCCCGCGCTGAACAGTGCGATGTCAATGCCGGTGAACGAATCCTTTTTCAATTCCTTGACGGTGATGTCCTGTCCGCGAAATTTAAGTTTCTTGCCGACCGAGCGCGCCGAGGCGAGCAAGGTCAGTTTACCCACTGGAAAATTGCGTTTTTCCAGCGTCTTGATCATTTCGATGCCGACGGCGCCCGTTGCGCCGACCACGGCCACGTGCGGACTTGGATTCATAGAGGGAGTGGATTATACCAGAAAACAGGCTTGCGTCAATTTCCCCGCGTTTCTGCTGTGCGAAAAACGCCGGTCGCCGGGGCCGTGATCCGGTTACCGGGACAATTTTCTGAAATATTTCAGACGGTTGACTTGACAACACCGGCGGCAAAAGGCGAAAACTGTTTTAATGAGGCTGGTTGTCGTTTCAAACCGTTTGCCATTCACCGTGTCGTTCAAGGACGGAACCCCGCAGTTCGCGCCCAGCGCCGGTGGATTGACCACGGGTTTGTGGAGCTATCTGACGCGCAAAACGTCGGAGAACGCCGACCGCCTGGATTATCTATGGATGGGCTGGCCCGGCGCCAGCATTCCACCGGAGCATGAGGCGGCGGTACGGAACTACGGCGCGCAGCAGTTCAAGTCCTGCCCGATTTTTCTGCCGGAGGAGAGCATGGACCGGTTCTATCTGGGTTTCTGCAACAAGACCGTCTGGCCGCTGTTTCATTATTTTTCCACGCTGACCCGTTATGAAGAGGAGTACTGGCAGGAATACCGGAACGTGAACCGCATCTTCGGCGAGGCGGTGGTAAACGCCCTGCAACCGGATGACCTGCTTTGGATTCACGATTATCACCTGATGCTGTTGCCGAAGCTGGTTCGTGAAAAATTCCCCGAAATGCCCATTGGCTTTTTCCTGCACATCCCGTTTCCGTCCTGGGAAATTTTCCGGATGCTGCCGCGTTCGTGGCGGGAGGAAATCATTGAGGGTTTGCTCGGCGCGAGCCTGATTGGCTTCCACACGCACGATTACGTCCGGTATTTTCTGACCTCGGTGCTGCGCACGGCCGGGTATGAACATCAGCTTGGCAGTCTGGCGTTGCGCGACCGCGTGGTAAAAGTGGAGACCTTTCCCATGGGCGTGGAGTTTGACCGTTTCATGGAGGCCGCTGCTTCGAGCGAAACCGAAAGGCAGATGGCGGAACTGCGGGAGAAATGCGCCGGGCAGAAGATCATTTTTTCCGTGGACCGGCTGGACTACACCAAAGGCCTCATCAACCGGCTCCACGGCTACGAGTTGTTTCTGAAAAACAACCCGCAGTGGCACGGCAAGGTGGTATTTGTGATTTCCGTCGCGCCGTCCCGCATTGGCGTGGAAAGTTACCAGGCGATGAAATTGGAGCTCGAGCAAACGGTTGGCCGCATTGTCGGCGATTTCGGGAACGTGCACTGGACGCCGCTGGTCTATCAATTTCGCCTGCTCACGTTCGAAGAAATCGTGCCGCTCTATCGCGGCTGCGACGTGGCGCTTATCACGCCCTTGCGCGACGGGATGAACCTCGTGGCGAAGGAGTTCATCGCCTCGCGTCCCGATCAGACCGGTATGCTGGTTTTGAGCGAGATGGCCGGAGCCGCCAAGGAAATGGGCGAGGCGCTCATCATCAATCCGTTCCACTACGAGGATTTCGCCCGCGCACTGGAACAAGCGCTGACCATGCCCGCGGAGGAACAAATCCGCCGCAACAAACTGATGCAGGAACGGCTGCGGCGATACGACGTGAACCGGTGGGCGGATGATTTCATCCAGGCCATGTTGACCATGCAAAAGACGGAGGCGGCCCGCCGCGCCCGGTCATTGACGGGCAAGGCCCAGGCCACGCTCATTCAGCAATACCGGTCGGCGGCCCGTCGCGCCTTGTTGCTGGACTACGACGGCACGTTGGTGCCATTTGCGGAAGAACTCGAACTGGCACGGCCGGACGAGGAACTGCTGAACATGCTGGGCACGCTCGGCGCCGACCCGGCCAATGAAGTGGTGATTGTCAGCGGCCGGCCGCGCCGCGACCTCGAGGAATGGTTTGGCCGATTACCGGTAGCCCTGGTGGCGGAGCACGGCGTCTGGTTGCGACACAGGAACGCCGACTGGAAAATGTTAAAAACCATCACTACCGAATGGAAGGACCGGGTGCGCCCGATTCTCCAGCTTTACGTGGACCGTTTGCCCGGCGCGTTGCTGGAGGAAAAGGAATTTTCGCTCGCCTGGCATTTCCGCCGCGCCGACCCCGAACAGGCCCCGCTGCGCGCCAAGGAACTGCTCGACGACCTGGCCGGCTACACCCGCAACATTGACGTGCAGGTGCTCGAAGGAAACAAAGTCATCGAGATCCGCAACACCGGCGTCACCAAGGGCACCGCCGCCATGGAATGGCTGACCGGCCATCCGCCGGAGTTCATTCTGAGCATCGGCGACGACTGGACGGACGAAGACCTCTTTCGCGCCTTGCCGCCGACGGCCTGGTCAGTGCGCGTGGGGCTGGCCAACACCGCCGCGCGTTATTATCTGGGCAGCCACACCGTGGTCCGGCGCGTGCTCCGCGAGTTGAGTGAGTTGGCCCGTGACAAGGTAGCCACCCCGCCCGCCACTGCCGCGCCGCCGCCGCCGGCTGAACCGGCGGGTCCCGGCAAAACATCCTGACGGCCATGCCCGCTCCCAATCGCTACCGCGAAGGTTTGAACCAGGACCCGTTCTGGTACAAGAGCGGGGTCATTTACGAAGTGCACGTGCGCGCGTTCTATGATGGCGATGGGGACGGCATCGGTGACTTCCGGGGGTTGACGGAAAAATTGGATTACATCAAGGACCTGGGCGTCACCGCAGTCTGGCTGTTGCCATTCTATCCTTCGCCGCTCAAGGACGATGGCTATGACATCGCCGACTATTTCAACATCCACCCCATGTACGGCACGCTCAGCGATTTCAAGGTGTTCCTGCGGGAGGCGCACCACCGCGGTCTGCGGGTGATTACGGAACTGGTGCTGAACCACACCTCGGACCAGCACCCTTGGTTTCAACACGCCCGTCGCGCCAGTCCCGGCAGCCGCTGGTGGAATTATTATGTCTGGAACGACTCGCCGAAAAAATACCGGGACGCCCGCATTATTTTCAAAGATGTGGAAGTTTCGAACTGGACATGGGATCCCGTGGCCAGGGCGTATTTCTGGCACCGGTTTTATTCGCACCAGCCCGACCTCAACTACGATAACCCGGAGGTGCATCAGAAAATCACCAGAGCGGTGGACTTCTGGTTTGACCTCGGTGTGGACGGCCTGCGACTGGATGCCGTGCCTTATCTCTACGAACGCGAGGGCACCAACTGCGAAAATCTCCCGGAGACGCACGCGTTCCTGAAAAAACTTCGCGCCCACGTGGACGAAAGATACAGCGACCGCATGTTGTTGGCCGAAGCCAACCAATGGCCGGAGGATGCGGTGGCCTATCTGGGACAGGGCCGAGGTGACGAATGTCACATGGCCTTTAACTTTCCCCTCATGCCGCGTCTGTTCATGGCCCTGCGCATGGAGGACAGCCTGCCAATCGTGGACATCCTCGAACAAACGCCACCCATTCCCGAAACGAGCCAATGGGCGTTGTTCCTGCGCAATCATGACGAGTTGACACTGGAAATGGTGACCGACGAGGAGCGCGACTATATGTACCGGATGTACGCGCAAATGCACAAGGCGCGGCTCAACCTCGGCATCCGCCGCCGTCTGGCGCCGTTGCTTAACAACGACCGCAAGAGCATCGAGCTCCTCAATGCCTTGCTCTTTTCGCTGCCGGGCACGCCGGTACTTTATTACGGTGACGAAATCGGGCTAGGGGAAAATATTTTTCTGGGCGACCGGAACGGTGTCCGTACGCCGATGCAATGGAGCTCGGACAAGAACGCCGGGTTCTCCCGCGCCAATCCGCAAAGCCTCTATCTGCCGGTCATTCTCGACCCGGGTTACCATTACGAAGCGGTTAATGTGGAGGTGCAACTGGCCAATCCGCACTCGCTGCTCTGGTGGATGCGCCGATTGCTGGCGTTGCGAAAACGCTGGCGCGCGCTGGGCGAGGGCAAATGCGAATTCCTTCATCCCGACAATCGCAAAGTGTTGGCGTATCTGCTCCGGCACGAACAGGAAACCCTGCTGATGGTGGCCAACCTGTCGCGCTTCGTGCAATCGGTCGAGTTGGATTTGTCGGTGTTCAAGTCACGCGTGCCCGTTGAATTGTTTGGCCGCGCAGAGTTTCCCGCTATTACCGAGCGGTCTTACTTCTTTTCGCTCGGCCCGCATAACTTCTTCTGGTTTTCGCTGGAGGACAAGCCGGTTCACGCCGCCGTCGTCCCGGCGTCGGGGTTGCGGACGCAGCTCCCCGTCCTGACCGTGGAAGGGGAATGGGACCGGGTTTTTGACAAAAAGAACCGACACCGGCTGGAAACCATTTTGCCGCCCTACCTGAAACTGCACCGCTGGTTCGCCGGTCGGGACCGGAACATCAAATCGGTCACGCTCCGGGAATTCATGCCCGTGCCGTTCAACGGCGAAAGCCGCGCCCGGCTGGCCTTGCTGCAAGTGGATTACAGTGCTGGTGACGTGGACTTTTATACGTTGCCGCTGATGTTTGCCGCGGAGGCCGAGGCCGGGCGGCTGCGCGAAGGTTTTCCGCAATTGATCATTGCTGAATTGCAAACCTTGGGCGGCGCGCCCGGCGGTGTTTTGTACGAAGCGACCGGCAGCCCGGCGTTTTGCCAGGCGTTACTTGGCTTGATGCTCAATCGCCGCCGCCTCAAAGGTGCGCATGGTGAAATCGAATCCACACGCACGACCGCACTCCGCCAGACCTTCGGCAAAACCCCCGTGCCGGAATCGGCCTTGTTGAAGTCCGAGCAAAGCCACACCTCGATTCTCTTTGGTGACAGGGCCGTGTTGAAACTCTTCCGGCAGTTTGATTGGGGCCTGAACCCTGAGCTTGAAATCGGACGGTTCCTGACCAAAAAAGGCTTTCCCCAGAGCAAGCCACTGACCGGCGCGCTGGAATACATTGATACGCACAACACCCGCACAACCCTGGCGGTCGTCAACACCTACATCCCGGAAGGCAAAAATGCCTGGGAATATACGCTGGACACGCTGGGGCGGTTCTACGAGCGCACAACCACTTCCGATGCTCAAGGAGTTCCGGCCTCGGCGTCGCCGCCGGATCCGCTGAAAATTTTCGGGCAGGAGATTCCTCCGGTCGTGCAGGAGAACATCGGCACTTATCTCGAACCGGCGCGCCTTCTGGGAGTGCGGACCGCTGAACTGCACCTCACGCTGGCGTCGGAAACCGAAGACGTGAATTTTGCGCCGGAGCCGTTCACGTCGTACTACCAGCGGTCGCTCTTTCAATCCATGCGCACCCTGGCCGTCGAGAGCTTCTGGCAACTGCGCAAACAGCTCCGGACCCTGCCGCCAGAGATTTCGCCCCTGGCCCAGCGCGCCCTCGAATTGAAACCGGCCATCATTCAGCAATTCCGCCGGTTGTTTGAACATCAGATCGCTGCCCAACGCATCCGCATCCACGGCAATTTGCGTCTCGGCGAGGTGCTCTGGACCGGCAAGGATTTTTTGTTTCTTGATTTCGAAGGCAGTGTCGCGACGCCGATCAGCGAGCGGAGCATCAAACGTTCACCGTTGCAGGATGTTGCCAGCCTGATCCGTTCGTTTCGCCACGCCGCCTATGCGGGGCTCTCCCAGCACGGCGAACGCGGCAATGTGCACCTGCCCGCGTTTGCGTCGTGGGCGCAATACTGGAGCGATGCGGTCGGCGCGGTGTTTTTGAAGGCGTATTTCGAGCGGCTTGGCAAAACCGGGTTGTATCCCGCCGGTGAAACCGAATTGCGGGCGATGTGGCAAGCCTACCTGTTAAACCAGATGCTCGGAGAATTGAATCGCGAATTGGATGCTCGTTCAGACAAGTTGAAAATCCCCCTGCAAGATATTCTGCATTTGATCGGCGACCCGCCATCCGCCCGATAACCGGCTATGCCAGCGACGATGAATGGAAAAGACTTTCTTGATGAACCGGCAGCCGGCTTGACGGCCTTGCTGACCGACGGCTTGGAACGGCTCCTTGGCCCCGGTGTGCACAACCATCCTGGAAAAATATGACGTGGTGACGGGCTCGCACGACGTTTTTGTGGAATATGGCAACATGGGGACGAAGTTTGATTACATTGCGCCTGAAGGATTTGGCTGGAGGAACGCCTCGTTCGAGGTGGGCATGAAATTTCTGTCAACCGCCCGGCTGGCCGATTTGCGGGCGATGAAGCCGCCCCCGGCGGAATGATGCAGAGAATGCTGTCCGTCAACCCGCCCGGCCGGGAATTCCGCGTAAGGGTTTGAGGCCCAAAACCACCAAGCTTACTCGAATTCCAGCCGGCGTCAATCACACGTCGCCGGCTGTGCATAATTTTTTTCGATTTCTGATTGACCCCCGCCGCCACTTCTGACGAGATGATAGGCCATAGTTGTTTGAATGCCTAAAGTTGCAATCAGAAACGGGAACGGCTCGCGGGCGGGCACGACGAAGTACGACGCGCACCACAAGGTGCTGTCGCAAACCTACGGCGCGTTCGCCGACCTGCGCCGCGAACTCTCCGACTCGAAAGAAACCGTCGGCGGGCGCGAGGACATTTTAAAAGGCTTCGCGGCCTGTCCGGATTCGCAGCGCTCGTGGCTGTTGCTGGAGGATTATTTTGAAAAGCTGTCGCTCTCGCGCCGCGATTTTCCCGACACGAACTGGTGGCCGCGCCTGCTGAACACGCAGGGCAAAGCGCGCCTGGAGGAACTCGCGTTTCTCTTTCTCCGCGCCAAACGTCCCGTGCCACTGGAATTGCAGCCCTACGCCAGTCCCGACCGGTTTGCCCGGGCCGAGGAAGCCGAGCAGGAACAAAACCTTATCCGGGAGCTTGAGAACTGGCTGTCGCCGCCCGCTCTGCCATTGCTCGAAACGCCCCGCGCCACCCTCCGCGTGGTCTGCCGTCCGCAGCCGGACGAGGAAGAGCCGTCGCGGTACCGCCTGGCCGTGCAATTCCTCCTGCTGCGCCCGCGCACCGGCGAAAAGGCGCGTCCGCTGCACGACCTGATTGACCTGGTCGTCCGCGCCACGCACGAGCAGGAGCTTTTTCCACCTGCCGATTGGGAGTTCATCCAGTGGATTGCCGACACCTACCGCCACCACCCCGACAGCGCGGACACGCTGGTGCTGTCTGACGCCGAGCTGCTGCAATGGCTCGCGCGCTGGGGCCACACGCCGCGCCTCGAATGTGACGGCAAGCCGCTCCGGTTTCAGGGACAAATCGCCGTGCTCACGCCATATCTCGACAACGGCGACAAGGAACTTGCGTTCACGCACCAAATCGAATTGCCCGGCGGCAAGGTCCATTCCATCGCCGACGTTAAATTCTTCAACCGCCAGTCGCCGCTCGTGCTGCTCGACAACGCCTTTTACCTGGTGCGCAATGCGCCGCCGCCCAGGGTGCTGAAATATCTGGCCAGAATGCCGTCGGTGCCTGTGCGCAAACTCAGTCATCGCCTGCTGTTGCACCTGCGCAAGACGCAGTCCAGCCACGGCGTGGACTGGGAGCGGCTGTGTGTGGCGCATCCGGCCAAACCGCAGTTCGTCTTTGAGTTGCTCGACGACACGGTGCGTTTGCGGTTGCTCGCCCGGAGTCAGCGCGACCAAAGTGTCTGGTCTTGGAACGGTCACGAATGGGTTCCTAACCGGCCTTCAACTTCCGGGCTACGGTCCGGCAAGCGCGATGACAACGAAATGTCTCCCGGTTCGCCGCGTCGAAGCGAAGCGAAGGCGGGCGACAAACCGGAAATTCTCGACGACGCGCGCCTGGAACCGGCGGTACAATGGCTGCAAAAACTGGATTGGTTCATGCAGGAACCGGGATTGTGGGTCGGTGACGCCAACGAGAATTTTCTCGGCGCGCTGGCCGGCGCGTGGGCCGAACGCCCCGGTGAGGCGGAATTTCTGGGCAACCCGGCGTTTCACCGCCTGTTTCTGCACCCGCGCCAGCTTAAACCGCGGCTCATCGTCAAAGGCAGCGGTATTGATTGGCTGGCCGTGTCCGCCGAATGGGAGGCGGAAGGACTTAAACTTTCCAAGGCCGACCTTGAGCGGCTCGCCGCGGCCACCGGCCGCTTCGTCAAATTGCCAAACTCGGGCTGGGTGGAACTGGACACCGCCGCCGTGCAGGGCGCGCACGAGGCGATGGCCGAGATGGGCGTGGACGGACTCATCGCCGTGCCACAAAAGGTCGGCATGGAGCATGTCGCGCATCTGGACGAAAGCGAGTTAAAGCGGTTCGCCGATTCCCCGGAAGCCAAAGCGTTGCGCGAGCGGGTCCGCGATTTCAAAGGGGTTCCGTCTGTGGCCCTCCCCAAAAATTTGCAGGCCGAACTGCGGCCGTATCAAAAAGACGGCTACGACTTTCTCTGCCACCTCACGCAAATCAAGCTGGGCGGCATTCTCGCCGACGACATGGGCCTGGGCAAAACGCTGCAGGCGCTGGCGTGGCTGGCGTGGCTCAAGGAGCGCCACGCGAAAAACCACAAACCGTCGCTGGTCATCTGCCCGGCGTCGGTGCTGCATAACTGGCACCGTGAGGCCAACCGGTTCACACCCGATTTGAAAGTGCTCGTGCTGGAAAGCGGCGCGGCCCGGCACAACTTGCGCAAACAGATTCCGCAGCACGATTTGATTGTAACGAATTACGCGCTGCTGCGGCGCGATCTGGAGGAACTGCAAAAATTCGCATTTCGCGCGGCAATTCTGGACGAGGCGCAATTCATCAAAAACCCCGGCGCGCAGGTCACGCAATCCGTCAAGCAGCTTAAATCCGAACATCGCCTCGCGCTTACCGGCACGCCGCTCGAAAACCGGCTGCTGGATTTGTGGAGCATTGTGGATTTCATCCAGCCGGGTTATCTCGGCAATCAGGAACAATTCGCCGAAACCTACGAGCCGCGCGCCCAGGTCGCGGACGAAACCGCGCCGGTGGAACCGCCCGCCCGCGGCGAGAAAACCGAGTCCGCCCAACGCATTGCGCGCAAGCGGCTTTCCGCCCGGTTGCGCCCGCTGCTGCTGCGCCGCTTGAAAAAACACGTCGCCAAGGATTTGCCCGACCGCATCGAACAACGGCGTGATTGTCCGCTGGGTGACGAGCAACGCAAGCTTTACCTGGCCGAACTGCGTCGCAGCCGCGACCAGATCATGACCGCCGTCAAGGAGCAGGGCCTCAACAAGAGCAAGATGCACGTGCTGGCCGCGCTCACGCGGTTGCGCCAGATTTGCTGCCACCCGCGGCTTGTGGGCAGTGACACGGCTTCAGGCAAAACCGAAACACTGTTCGAGTTGCTCGACCCGTTGATTGCGGAAGGCCAGAAAGTTCTGGTCTTCAGCCAGTTTGTGCAGATGTTGAACCTGCTGGAAAAGGAATGCCGCGACCGGCAAATTACCACGCACGTGCTCACCGGCCAGACGAAAGACCGGCAACAGGTCGTCAGCGCGTTCCAAAGCGACACGCAACCCGGCGTGTTCCTGTTGAGCCTGCGCGCGGCGGGCACGGGCTTGAACCTGACCAATGCCAGCTACGTGGTGCTTTACGACCCGTGGTGGAACCCGGCGGTGGAAGCGCAGGCCATTGACCGCTCGCATCGCATCGGCCAGACGCAGACGGTGAACGCCTACCGGCTCATCGCGCCCGGCACCGTCGAGGAGAAAATCTGGGAATTGCAGCAGAGCAAAGCGCAGACCATTGCTGATGTGCTGGGCGAGGAAGGCTTCGCCCGCAGCCTCACTACAACCGATTTGGAATACCTCTTCGCGGAAGATTGAGCTTTGGAGTGCGGCAACATGTTGCCGCTTTCCTCGAAGCGACATGTCGCGTCGTCCCAAAGCGCGGACGTGTCCGCGCACTCCAAAAACTGAAGCGAGTCTATGAACTGGCCGCACGCGCCAACCCATTGGCTGTTTGAGCCGGGCCTTTACATGGTCACTGCCGGCACGCATGAAAAGCTCCCACATCTAAACACGCCCGAACGGCTGGATTTCTTTCTCGAATCGCTGTTCGCTGGCGCCGCTGAATTTGGTTGGGAACTGCGGGCTTGGGCGGTGCTGGCCAATCATTATCATTTCGTAGCTCACTCGCCGCCGGACCCGGCCTGCCTGCGGAAATTCCTCGGCAAACTTCACATGCAGACCGCCAAACAAATTAACCTGTGGGACAACGCACCAGGACGGAAAGTATGGTTTCAGTTCTGGGACAGCCGGATCACATTTGAAAAATCGTATCTGGCGCGGCTGCATTATGTGCATTACAACCCGACGCGGCACGGGGTCGTGCCGCTGGCGGAGAACTACAAATGGTGTTCGGCATCATGGTTTGCGCGCAACGCGCCGCCGGCTTTTGTTGCCGCCGTCAAAAGCTTCAAGACTGACCGCCTGGCCGTCCCGGACGATTTTTAATTTTGGAGTGCGGCGACATGTCGCCGCTTTTGGACTGCGACAACGCGTTGCCGCTTTCCCCGACGCGACATGTCGCGCCGAACCAACTCGTCTCGTCGAAATCTGGTGAACGCGGAAGCGCGGACATGTCCGCGCACTCCAAAACTTATTGCAACCGGAGCGGCATATTGAAGACATTGAAGTAAAGTTCCGAGAGGGTTGAGCCGGTGCGTTCGCTCCGCACGTCCGGCCCGAAGCGCAGGGTCGCCGCGGCGGCAAAGTTGTGAATCATCAGGCAGTAGGTGCCGTTCACCATAACACCGAGCAATTCGCCCGTGCGGCTGAAAACCAGATCGCCGCGCGATGGGTTGAATTTCCCGAACAGTCCCCGGAACAGGCTGCGGTCCAGTTTGACGTAATGCGGCGTGTTCAAATCAATCTGGAAATTACATTCTCCGTAATAGCCTTCGTCCGCGCCCACGAGCACCGCGTCTTGAAATTTG
>Ga0335081_10007040_pt1 | contig 17944 bp, 16 predicted proteins | sample Lox_Sample_35_FD_206713 | JGI IMG/M metagenome (GOLD analysis project Ga0335081, IMG submission 206713) | Soil microbial communities from Loxahatchee National Wildlife Refuge, Florida, United States - Lox_Sample_3.5 | ecosystem: Environmental > Terrestrial > Soil > Wetlands | place: USA... | reverse complement strand
GTTCGCGGCGCGCCCGCCCAGCGGCGCCGGGCCCCGCCGCCCACGCCTGCGCATACACCTGCGCGCCGCGGGCGAGGTCGGGCGCCTTCTGCGGCAACAGCGCCACGTGGTACCGGCGCGCGATCTCGTTGCGGAGCGCCTCCGCCTCGCTCGCCACGAACGAAGGCGGCGCCTTGGCCGCCACGTCGCGCGCCAGCGCCTCGCAGCGCGCCGCCAGGTCGCCGCCCTGCCCGCTGGCGCCCGCGCGCAGCTCGTGGGCCGCGTCCTCGACGAAGCCTTCCTGCTCCTGCAGCTCGGTGGCCGAGAGCAGCTCGCCACCGGGCCCCACCGCGCGCGCGTAGTCGCCCGAGACGTAGTCGAGCAGCGCGGTGACGCGGCGCAGGTCGGGCGCGGGACCCGCCGGGGCCGCCGGCGCGGCCGCGCCCAGGAGGAAATTGAGATTGATAATCATTATCAACATCAACACGAAGGATATCCGCCCTGCGCCCCTGTTGTCACTCCCCGGGAAGCGTGGCACGTAGTCGCGGCGATGCGCCTGCCCAAGTTCTTCATCCGCACCCGCGACGACGGGGCCACCCACACCGAGGCGGCCCACATTCCCGGCGGGCGCTCGCTGCGCGATCTCGTCTTCGGCGCCAACGACGGACTGGTGGCCGCGTTCGCGGTGGTGTCGGGAGTTCACGGCGCTGCGGTCTCGACGCGCATCGTACTCCTCGCCGGCCTCGCCGAGCTGATCGGCGGCACCATCGCCATGGGCCTCGGCGCATTTCTTGCGGCCAAGAGCGAGCGCGAGTTCATCTCCAGCGAACGGGAGCGCGAGGAGCGCGAGGTTCGCGAGTTCCCCGAGGAGGAGCGCAAGGAGGTGCGCACCATCTACGCGCGCAAGGGCTTCCGCGGCCAGGCGCTCGACCAGATGGTGGCGCACGTCACCGCCGACCCCACCTTCTGGGTGGACACGATGATGACCGAGGAGCTGGGTCTCTCCGCCGTGCCGACCGCGGCGCCGCTGCGATCGGGCTTCGTGGTGGCGGTGGCGTACGCGCTGGGCGCGGCGTTCCCGGTCATTCCCTACGCGCTGCCCGTGCCGGTCCACGCCGCGTTCGTCGCCTCGGTGGTCGCCACGCTGGCCGCGCTGTTCGTCGCCGGAGCCCTCAAGACCCGCATGACCGGCCGGCCGTGGCTGCGCAGCGGGCTGGAGACGGTGCTGGTGGGTGCGCTGGCCGCGGCCGCCACCTTTCTCGCCGGCCATTTCATCGCGAAGGGCGCATCGTAAGCTTCATGCAACCTGAAGAGGAGCTCGCGCAGTCGCTGCTGGTCGCGTTCGCGAGCGGTTTTGCCGAGCGTCAGCCGAGCGCGCGGCAGCTCGCCGAGCTGCTGCTCGACGCGGTGGCGGCCGCGCTGCCGCTCACGCGCCACGAGCCGGCCGAGGGGCCGCTGCGCGAGCTCGAGGCCATGGCGCCGCAGCTGGACGTCTACGCCTGGGACGGCGCGCCGGGGTGGGACGAGATCCTCGCGCGCGGCCTGCCGCTGCGCGCGCCCATCGAGCCGGGCCCGGCGGTGCTCGACGGCATCGGCGCGAGCGACGATCGCACCCGGCAGCGCGGCGAGCTCAAGCGGCGCGCGCAGGCGCAGGCGGCACGGCTCGTGCAGCTGGCGCGCGAGGCGGCGCGGTTCGACGCGGGCACGGGCGGCGCGCTGGTGCCGGGCGGGCTCGAGGGGCCGCGACCGGCGGGCGCGACCGCGCTCGACGCCGAGCCGACGCTGCCGGCCGCTTCCGCGATGGTGGCCGCGCACGCGACGCTGCTCAGGCTGGTGGGCCTCGCGTCGGCGGCGAGCCTGCTCCTTCCCGGCGAGGAGCCGAACGCCGGCTCGCTTCCGCCGCCGGCGCGCGACGCCCTGGTGAAGGAGCTCGGCGCGCGCGGCGAAGGGTTTCCGCTCGCGCAGGACGAATGGCTCGCGCTCTCGCTCCAGCGCAACCCCGCGGTGGCCGGGCTGCCCGCATTCCGGACGTTCTACGCCAGCCTCTCGCAGTGCCTGCGCGCTGCGCCCGCCCTCTTGCGCTTCCGCGACGGCGCGCGCGCCGGCCTGCTCGCGGCGAGGCCCGAGGCGCTGCTCGCCGCGGTGACGAGCTGGCAGCCGATCCGCTGGCAGAGCCTGCGCAGCGGCGCGCCTGCGCAGTGGGTGCGCGATCTCTGCCCGCCTGCACCGGGCCAGGAGATGCCGCTGCGGCGCCTCGCGCGCGAGTGCGACGAGGCGCTCGACCTCTTCGGCCGGCTCTGGTTCGCGGCGGAGCAGACCGCGGTCGCCTTCACCTCGCTGGCCGCGCTCTTCACCGCCCGCTGCGCCTCGATCCTGGCCTTGTGGCAGGAGCTGGGCGGTGGCAAAGCGCCCGACTGAACGTTAGAAAGCCGTCCGGAGGTTTCACGCAATGGATGCATGGTCGTCCGAGCAAGCACAGCCAGTCGGGGCAGCGCGCACCGGCGAGTTCATGGCGTCGGTCTACCGCTGGATGGCATTCGGCCTCGCCCTCACCGGCATCGTCGCCTGGGCCGTCACCAGCTCGCCTTCGATCCTCGCCGCCTTCTACACGGTCCAGAACGGCCACATCGTCGGCGTGAGCGGGCTGTTCTGGCTGGTCGGCATCGCCGAGCTGGCGCTAGTCTTCCTCTTCGTGCCGGCGCTGAACCGCGTGTCGCTGGGCGCGGCGGTGGGCATGTTCCTGACGTACTGCGCGCTCTCCGGCGTCACCTTCTCCGTCTACCTGCTGACGTATACGGCCACCTCGATCGCCTCCACGCTCTTCATCACCGGCGGCGCATTCTTCGGGCTGTCGATGTACGGGACGATCACGAAGCGCGACCTGTCGGCGTGGCGCAGCTTCCTGATGATCGGCCTCATCGGCATCATCCTCGCCAGCATCGTCAACATCTTCCTGCGCAGCAACGCGGCCGAGTTCGTCATCTCCTGCTGCGGCGTGCTGGTCTTCGCCGGCCTCACCGCGTACGACACGCAGAAGCTCCGGGCCATCGGCGCGCAGGGTGGCGAGGAGCGCCACGCGCTCTACGGCGCGCTCGCGCTGTACCTCGACTTCATCAACCTGTTCTTGTTCCTCTTGCGTTTCATGGGCCGTCGGCGCGATTAAAGCCGGGTGAACTGGGATCGCGGGGCGTTCTTCGACGTCGACGGTACGCTGGTGGCCACCAACGTGGTCCACGCGTACGCGTATTACGTCTTCAACCGCGGCACCATCTTCGGCACCGCCAGCCGGCTCTTGCGGGGCCTGGCCATGGCGCCGGTCTACGCCGCCACCGACGCGATGAACCGCAAGGTCTTCAACGAGCTCTTCTACCGCGCGTACCGCGGGCTCTCCGAAGACCGGCTCATCGAGCTGGCGCCGAAATTGTGCGACGAGGTGCTCGCGCCGGCCGTCTATCCCGGCGCGCTCGACATCATCGCCGAGTGCCGCAAGGCGGGCTGCAAGATCGTGCTCTGCACCGGCGCCATCGACATCACCATGAAGCCGCTGGCCAGGTATCTCGGCGCCGACGACCTCATCGCCAACTCGCTGCAGTTCGTGGAAGGCTTCGCCACCGGCAAGGTGATTCCGCCCATCGTCGAAGGCGCCAACAAGGCGAACCGCATCCGCGACTACTGCCTGCAGCACGGGCTCCGGCTCGACCGTTCGCACGCCTACAGCGACTCGCTCTCCGACTACCCCATGCTCGCCGTCGTCGGCCGGCCCACCGCGGTGAACCCCGACCGCAAGCTGCGCTCGCACGCGCGCGCGTACGAGTGGCCGATCCTCGACCTGATGCTCACCGGGCGGAAGCACCTGCCGCGGTAGGCTTGCTTCGGTAATTCCTCACCTGTAGAATTCCCCACATGAGGAATTCGTCGCGCACCGGCCGGCGCCGTGGCTCGTCCGATTCGCGCGGGGCCATCCTGCGCGCCGCGCAGCGGCTGTTCGCGCGCAAGGGCTACGACGGCACCGGGGTGCGCGCGGTGGCGGCCGCGGCAGGCGTCGACGCGAAGCTGCTCCAGCACTTCTTCGGCAACAAGGCCGAGCTCTTCGCCGCCACGCTGCAGCTGCCGGTGGACCCGGCCGAGCTGTCCGCGCTGCTCACCGGCGCGCGCGCCACGCTCGGGCGGCGCATCGCCGGGTTCTACTTCGGGCGCGTCTTCCGCGAGCGGGCGGAGACGGTGCAGTCGCTGATGCGGTCGGCGGTGACGCACCCGCAGGCGGCGGCGATGCTCCGCCGCGCCATCGAGGGCAGCATCGTGGCGCTCCTGGTGCAGCTCTTTCCCGGCGAGGAGGCGGCGCTGCGCGGGGAGCTGGTGGCGAGCCACATGATCGGGCTCTTCCTCGCGCGGCACATCCTGCACATCGAGCCGCTCGCGTCCGAGAGCGACGACCGGCTGATCGAGATGGTCGCGCCGGCCCTGCAGCACTACCTCGACGACCCGCTGCCCCGGCGGAGGGCGCGCAGATGATCAAGGCAACTACTGCAAACCGCGAGGGCGCGAGGGACGCGAAACTGCAACAGCCAGGTTCTTTCGCGCTCCTCGCGCCCTCGCGGTTGGCAGTTGCTTTCGCTCTCGTCGCCGCCTGCGGGCGCGGAGCGTCGAAGCAGCCCGTCGAATACCAGGGCGTGGTCGAGCTGCACGAGCGCGCGCTCGGGTTCGAAGTGCCCGGGCGGCTGAAGGAGCTGAAGGTGAAGCGCGGCGATCGGGTCGAGCCCGGGCAGGTGCTGGCCACGCTCGACGACTCGATGGAAGTGCCGCAGCGCGACGCGCGCGCGGCCGAGGCACGCGCCGCCGACGCGCAGCTCGACCTGCTCAAGGCCGGTGCCCGCGGCGAGGACATCCGCGCTGCCGAGGCGCAGCTGCGCGGCGCGAAGGCCGCCGAGGACACGCTGCGCGACTCGCTCGAGCGCACCCGCAAGCTGCGCAGCGAGAACACCGTGCCGCAGGCGCAGCTCGACGAGGTGCAGGGGCAGACCGATCGCGCGGTGGCCGAGCGGCAGGCGGCCGAGGAGCGGCTGGCCGCGCTGCGCGCCGGCGCGCGCAGCCAGGAAGTCCGCGCCGCCCTCGCCCGCAGCTCGCAGGCCCACGCCGCGCTCGACGCCGAGGAGGCGCGCCTTTCGCGCTTCACGCTGCGGGCGGAGATCGCCGGCGCGGTGCTCGACACGCACCTCGAGCCCGGCGAGGTGGTGCAGCCCGGCCAGCCGGTGCTCACCGTGGGCGAGACGCACCGGCCGTACGTCGACGTCTTCGTCCCCCAGGGCGCGCTCGACGGCATCAAGAACGGCACGCCGGCGCAGGTGCGCGTCGATGCCGAAGCGCAGCGCTTCTCCGGCGCGGTCGAGAGCGTGGGCCGCACCGTCGAGTTCACCCCGCGCTATCTCTTCTCCGAGAAGGAGCGGCCGAACCTAGTGGTGCGCGTCCGCGTCGACCTCGCCGATCCAAGAGAAGCGCTGCACGCCGGCGTGCCCGCCTTCGCGAGCTTTCAATGACCCCCGAAGTCATCGTCCGCACCGACCACCTCTCGCGTCGCTTCGGCCAGCTCCAGGCCGTGCGCGACGTGAGCCTCGAGGTGCGCCGCGGCGAGATCTTCGGCGTGCTCGGCCCCAACGGCGCCGGCAAGAGCACCACCATCCGCATGCTCTGCGGCATCCTCGATCCGTCGGGCGGCCAGGGCACGGTGGTGGGCTTCGACATCGCCCGCGAGGCCGAGCGCATCAAGGAGCGGATCGGCTACATGACCCAGCGGTTCTCGCTCTACGAGGACCTCACCGTCTTCGAGAACCTGCGCTTCTACGCCGGCCTCTACGGCGTGCCGGGCGACCGGCGGCGCGCGCGCATCGAGGAGGTGCTCGTTGCAACCGGGTTGCAAGAGCGCCGGGCGCAGATCGCCGGCACGCTCTCCGGCGGCTGGAAGCAGCGCGTGGCGCTGGCGTGCGCCACCATCCACCAGCCGCCGCTGCTCTTCCTCGACGAGCCGACGGCCGGAGTCGATCCCGTCTCCCGCCGCGAGTTCTGGGAGCAGATCCACCGCCTCGCCTCGCAGGGCACCACCGTCCTGGTGACCACCCACTACATGGACGAGGCCGAGCGCTGCCACCGGCTGGCGTTCATCTTCCGCGGCACGGTGCTCGACGTCGGCACGCCCGGCGAGATCGTCGCGCGCCGCGGACTGCGCGTGGCCGAGCTGTCGGTCGACGACGCGCCGGCGGCGGCCGCCAAGCTGCGCTCGCTGCCCGAGGTCGACGAGGTGGCGCACTACGGCCACACCATGCGGCTCGCGACGCTGGGCGGGGTCGATCCCGAGGACCTGGCGCGCCGCGTGCTGGGCCCTTCGCTGCAGGGCGCGCGCGCGGCGCGGGTCACCGTGGAGGACGCGTTCGTGTCGATGGTGCGGCACGACGCGCGGGCGCTGGCGTGAAGGGCACGCTGTCGCGGCTGTGGTCGATCGCGCTCAAGGAGCTGCTGCAGCTCCGCCGCGACCGCCTGACGCTGGCGATGATGATCGCGCTGCCGATGGTGCAGATGCTGCTCTTCGGTTACGCCATCGACACCGACGTCCGCCACATTCCCACCGTCGTCTACGACCAGGACCGCACCGCGCAGTCGCGCGACTTCGCCCAGTCGCTGCGCGCCACCGGCTTCTACGACCTGCTGGGCGAGGTGCGCGGCTACGACGAGATCGGCCGCGCCTTCCGCAGCGGCGAGGCGCGGGTGGCGCTGGTGGTGCCGCGCCGCTGCAGCTGGTGGTCGACGGCAGCGATCCGCAGACGGTCAACAGCGCCTTGAGCGCGGCCAGCGGCCTGGCGCAGTCGCGCTCGTACGCGGCGGGCCAGCCGCCGCGCGTCGCGCTGGAGCCTGATACCTGGTATAATCCTGATCTGAAGACGTCGATCTACATCGTGCCCGGCCTGATCGGCGTCATCCTCACCATGACCATGGTGATGCTCACCGCCATGGCGGTGGCGCGCGAGCGTGAGCGCGGCACGCTCGAGCAGCTCATCGTCTCGCCCCTGCGGCGCGGCGAGCTGATCGTCGGCAAGATCGTCCCGTACATCGCCATGGGCTACGTGCAGATGACGCTCATCCTCTTGCTCGGGCACGTCATCTTCGGCGTGCCGTTCAGCGGGTCTGTATTGCTTTTATACCTGCTGGCTTTTCTGTTCATCGCCGCGAACCTCGCCCTCGGCCTCTTCTTCTCGACGCTGGCGCAGACGCAGCAGCAGGCGATGCAGATGAGCTTCTTCTTCCTGCTTCCCAACATCCTGCTCTCCGGCTTCATGTTTCCGTTCGAGGCCATGCCGCGGCCCGCGCAGCTGCTCGCGCAGGCGCTCCCCTTGACCCACTTCCTGCGCATCGTCCGCGGCATCGTGCTGAAAGGCAGCCAGCTGCCGGACCTGACGCTCGAGCTGCTGTGGCTGTGCGGAATTCTCGTCCTGCTCGTGGTGGTCGCTTCCCTGCGGTTCCGCAAGAAGCTCGCCTGAAGTCGCTTCAGCCGGACAGGCGCTCGCGGGCACGCGTGCAACGCCCCGCGCATTCGGGTAAAAGTGCCGTTTCACATGCGTTCTCTCGACCGGCTGCGCCAGAGCTACGACGAGGATTCGCAGGTCGTCATCCAGGAGAAGCGATCCCCGCCGCGCATGCTCTTCAGTGACACCGAGGTCCTCCTCGAGGAGGTCCCGGTCGGCACGCGCATCGTCTTTCCCAACCCGCCGGTGGAGGAGCTGTCCAACTGGCGCGCGGCCATCCGCTGGGCCATCAACCACCCCGAAGGTTGCGACCCGCTGCACGCGCAGCTGCGGCCGGGCATGAAGGTGGTCATTGCCATCGACGACATCTCGCTGCCCTTGCCGCCGATGCGCACGCCCGACGTCCGGCAGTACATGCTGGAGATCGTCCTGCAGCTGCTCGCCGACTCGGGCGTCGACGACGTGCACCTCCTCATCGCCAACGCGCTCCACCGCCGCATGACCGAGGCGGAGATGCGGCGCATGGTGGGCACGAAGATCTTCGACGCTTACTATCCCGACCACTACACCAATCACGACGCGGAAGAGCCCGGCGGCATCGTGGAGCTGGGCGAGACCGAGACGGGCGAAAAGGTGCGCGTGTCACGGCGCGCGACCGAAGCCGATCTGGTCATCTACCTGAACGTCAACTTCGTCCCGATGGACGGCGGCCACAAATCGGTCGGCACCGGGCTGACCGATTACCTCGGCCTGCGCGCGCACCACACGCCGCACGCCATCCGCGGCAGCAAGTCCTACATGGAGCCGGCGCACTCCGAATTGCACAATTCGGTCAATCGCATCGGCCGCATGATCGATCGTCACCTGAACGTCTTTCATATCGAAACGGCTTTGAACAACCGCATGTTCGACGGGCCGATGGCGTTCCTCGGCAAGCGCGAGGAGGACTTCAATGACCTCGACCGCGCCGCGCTCGCCGGCCTGCGCTGGACGTTGAGCAAGACGCCGCGCGCCTTGCGGCAAAGCATCTTTCACAAGGTGCCGGCCGCTTACGGGTTGATCGCCTGCGCCGCGGGAAGGACCGAACTGGCGCACGAGAAGATCCTGCAGGCGTGTCGCCGGCAGCTGTTCGTCAAGGTGCGCGGCCAGGCGGACATCCTCATCGCCGGCATTCCTTATGTTTCGCCCTATAACGTCAACAGCATCCTGAATCCGCTGCTGGTGCAGGTGATGGCGTGCGGCTACTTCTTCAACATGAACCGCGGCGTTCCGCTGGTGAAGAAGGGCGGCACGCTGATCATCACCCACCCGTGCATGGACGAGTTCGATCCGGTGCAGCACCCGAGTTACATCGAATTCTTCCATCGCTTGCTGCCCGAGACCACCGACGCGATGGAGCTCCACCGGAAGTACGAGCGCGAGTTCGCCTCCAATCCTTCCTATGTGCATCTGTACCGCAAGGGAAACGCCTATCACGGCGCGCACCCGTTCTACATGTGGTACTGGGGCGAGAACGGCCGGCAGCACATGGGGCAGATCATCGCCGTCGGCACCGAGAACACCCACGTTCCGCAATTGATGGGCTGGGAGCGCGCCGATACCCTGGCCGAGGCCATCGACATGGCTCGCGGCAAGCAGGGCCGCTCGGCCAGCATCACGCTGATGCACCACCCGCCGATGGTGATGACCGAGGTCGCGCTGACGGCCGAGGAAGGCGCGAAGATGCTTCCCGAGCAGGGCGGCGCCTCTGCGTCGAAGCCCGGCGTCGCGGCCAAAGAGCATCCTTGAATGGAAGCCTTGCAGCAGCCGATCGATCTCGCGAAGGCCTTCGCCGGCAAGGAGCTCCTCGTCACCGGTGTCACCGGCTTTCTCGGCAAGGTCGCGCTGGTGATGCTGCTCGATCGCTATCCCGCGGTGGGCCGCGTGCACGTGCTGGTGCGGCCGCGCGCGGGGCAGACGGCCGACGATCGCTTCTTCGCCAAGGTCGCATCGAGCCCGCCGTTCCGCCCGCTGCGCGAGAAGTACGGCGACGATCTCGACCAGTTCCTGCGCGAGAAGTGCGCGCCGATCGCGGGCGACGTCACCGACCCGCTGCTGGGCCTGTCGGAAGAGCAGGTCCAGGCGCTGACCGGAAAGCTCGCGTGCCTGATCAACTCCGCCGGCCTCGTCACCTTCAACCCGTCGCTCGAGACCGCGGTCAGCGTGAACACCGACGGCGCGCGCCAGGCGGCGGAGCTGTGCAAGCGGACCGGCGCGACGCTGGTGCACATCTCCACCTGCTTCGTCGCCGGCGCGCGGCGCGGGCCGGTGTTCGAGGACGAGCCTTTAATCGGTAACTATCCGAAAGCATATGATCTCGAAGACGCCGCGCGCGTGCCGTTCAGCGTCGACCGGGAATTGAAGGATGTCGACGCCCTGGTGGCGCGGCTGCGCGCGCAGGCCGACGACAGCGCGCTCGCCGCGCAGTTCCGCGCCGCGGCGGTGAAGCGCCTCGAGGAAGAAGGGCGCGATGCGGCCGACGAGAAAGCGCTGCGCATGGCGGCGGGCCGCGAGCGCAAGCTGTGGCTCGGCCAGCAGCTGGTGCAGGCGGGAATGGAGCGCGCGCAGGCGTGGGGCTGGCCCAATACCTATACCTATACGAAAGCGATGGGCGAGCAGGCCATCGCCGCCAGCGGCTGCAAGTACGCGCTGGTGCGGCCGGCCATCGTCGAGAGCGCCTTGCGCTTCCCGTTCCCCGGCTGGAACGAGGGCTTCACCACCAGCGCGCCGATCGCGTTCATGGGCCTCAAGGGTCAGCGGGTCTTTCCCGCCGGCCACAAGCTGGTGCTCGACCTGATTCCGGTCGATCTCGTCGCGGCCGGAATCCTCGGCGTGGCCGGCGCCGCGTGCGCGCAGCGGCTCGAGCAGCGCGTCTTCCAGCTCGCCTCGGGCGACTTGAATCCGTTTTACGTGCGGCGCGCGGTCGAGCTGGTCGCGTTGTACAAGCGGCGCTGGTACGACCAGCGCGTCAAGGAAGGCAAGCGCAGCGCGTTCGAGAACTGGATCGATTCGTTCCTCGAGCCGTATCCCGCCTCGCGCGAGATCTACTTCGCCTCGTCGACGCCGCTCTTCCGCGCCGCCGCCAAGGGCTTGCGCAAGCTCATCTCCGAGCGCGGGCCGAAGTGGGGCATGCCGGTGGCCACCTCGCTGCTCGCGCGCGCAGACGAGGCGCTGGAGAGCGCCGATCGCCAGCTCGCGGTGGTGGAGATGACCTGGGATCTGTTCCTGCCCTTCGTCGCCGGCGATCGCTTCATCTTCGAGTGCAAGCACACGCGCGCGCTCTGGTCGCAGCTGTCGCCCGGCGATCGCGAGAAGCTGCCGTGGGATCCCGAGACCATCGACTGGCGCGACTACTGGCTGGAAGTGCACATGCGCGGCCTCGAGGAGTGGGTCTTCCCCGGCCTCGAGGAAGAGAGCAAGGCGCTGCGACGCGAGATCCAGCAGCCGAAGGACGTGCTCGCGCTTCTGGCGGCGTCGCAGCACGCGTTCGGCAATCGCGTCGCGCTGCGCTTCTATGCCGGCGAAGACGGCGCCGAGGAGCTGGCGCGCACGCGCGACGACCGCGTCACCTACGACGAGCTCGGCCGCTTCTCCGATCGGGCCGGCCAGGCGCTGCAGGCCGCGGGCGTGAAGCCGGGCGACCGCGTGCTTTTGATGTCGGAGAACCGCCCGGAATGGGCGATGGCCTATTTCGGCATCCTCAAAGCAGGCGCGGCGGCGGCGCCGCTCGACCACGATCTCTCCCTCGCGGAAGTCCGCAATTGCGCAGAGGCGGCGAAGGCCGCGGTGCTGCTCGCGAGCCCGCGGGTGGCCGAGCGGCTCGGCGAGGTCGCCGGCGTGCGGGTCATGACGCTGCCCGAGGCGCTGCGCGGCTCGCTCAAGGCCGGCCTGCCGCCGCTGCGCAAGAGCGCCGCGCCCGACGAGGTGGCGTCGGTGCTCTTCACCAGCGGCACGACCGGAAGGCCCAAGGGCGTCCTGCTCACGCACCGCAACTTCGCCTCGCTTGCCGCCAAGCTCGCCGGGCTCTTCGATCTCCACGTGGGCGAAGGCGTGCTGAGCGTATTGCCTTTGCACCATACGTTCGAGTTCAGCTGCGGGCTCCTGGTTCCATTGATGCTCGGGGCGGAGATCACTTATCTCGACGAGCTCACCGCCGACCGCCTCTCCGAGGCCCTGAACAATGGCCGCATCCACGCGATGATCGGCGTGCCCGCGCTGTGGCAGCTGCTCCACCGCAAGCTGACGCAGGAACTCGCCTCGCGGCCGCGGCTCGTCGGCGCCGCGGCGCAGGCGGCCATGGCGCTGCACGGGGAATTGCGCAACCGCACGCCCTTCAACGTCGGCAAGCTGCTCTTCTGGCCGATCCACAATCGCTTCGGCGGCAAGCTGCGCCTGCTCGTCTCCGGCGGCAGCGCGCTGCCGGAGGACGTGCAGAAGGCCTTCCATCAATTGGGATTCGATTTGACCGAAGGCTATGGCCTCACCGAGGCGGCGCCGGTGCTCGCGGTCACCGTGCCGGAGAACCAGCTGCGCGCCGGCACGGTGGGCCCGCCGCTGCCGGGCGTGGAGATTCGCATCGACAGCCCCGATGCGGAAGGCGTCGGCGAGGTCCTGGCCAAAGGTCCCAACGTGATGGCCGGATATCTCGACAATCCCGAGGCGACCCACGCCGTGCTGCAGGGCGGGTGGCTGCGCACGGGCGATCTCGGCAGGCTCACCGACGACGGGCGGCTCCAGCTGTCGGGCCGCAAGAAGGACCTGATCCTCGACGCGAGCGGGAAGAACGTCTATCCCGACGAGCTGGAGGAGATCTATGGCGCGACGCCGCTCCTGAAGGAGATCTCGATCGTCGGATTGCCCGACGGCAAGGGGCACGAGCGCGTCGCCTGCCTCTGCGTTCCGCGCGAGCCGCTCGAGGGCGAGACGCGCGACGAGGTGCGGGCGCAGATCGAGAAGCACTTCGCCGACGTCTCGTCGGATCTGCCGTTCTGGAAGCGGGTCAAGATCTTCCATTTCTGGGACTCGCCGCTGCCGAAGACGTCGACGCGCAAGGTGAAGCGGCCCCTGGTGGTGGGCGAGCTGCAGCGGCTCGAGCGGGCCACCGCCGCCGCGACGCAGCTCTCGGAACAGGTTGCCGGCAGCGAGGCGTGGCTCTTCGACCTGCTCGCCGAGCTGGCGCAGAGGCCGCGCGGCAGCGTGACGGCGCAGACGCGGCTGGTGGCCGATCTCGGCTTCGATTCGCTGCTGGTCGCCGAGCTGACCGCGGCGCTGGAGAAGGCCGGGGTGAAGGCGCCGCCCGAGTCGCAGACCGCGGCGCTGCAGACCGCGGGCGAGCTCTCGCGCGCGCTGGAGGCGCCCGAGGTCGCGCGCAACGGCGACTCCGAGGCCCTGGAGAAAGAGGACAGCGAGATCCCGGTGCCGCAGACGGTGGCACGCGCGGGCCGCGCCGCCATCACGCTGTTCCAGCGCGCGCTGTATGGCGGCGTGTTCGAGGTGGAGATCACCGGCCGCGCCAACGTGCCGTCGAACGCGCCGTTCCTGGTGGCGGCCAACCACAACAGCCACCTCGACGTCGGGCTGGCCAAGACCGCCCTCGGGGAGGAGGGCCACAAGCTCGCCTCGCTGGCGGCGCGCGACTACTTCTTCGACAACCCGTGGAAGCGCGCCTGGTTCGGGAACTTCACCAACCTGGTGCCCATCGAGCGGCGCGGCTCCTTGAAGGAGTCGCTGCAGGCGGCGGTGCGCACGCTCGAGCTCGGGTATCACCTGCTCATCTTTCCCGAGGGAACGCGCTCGCCCGACGGGAAGCTGCAGGAGTTCAAGCCGGCGATCGCGTACCTCAGCTTCGCCGCGCAGGCAGATATACTTCCTATATACATGGAAGGCACGCACGAAGCGATGCCCAAGGGCGCCTTCGCGCCCGACCCGCGCAAGCGGCGCAAGCTGGTGGTGCGCATCGGACCGGCGCTGCGCCATGCCGAACTGCGCAAGGCCACCGAAGGGCTTTCGCGCTCGGCCGCGCACAAGGAAGTGACTCGGCTGGTGCGGCTGGCGGTGGAGGCGCTGCGCGATGGCGGCCCGCCGCCGCGGGTCGAGGGCAGCGGGCGGCTGCTCGAGGCGCGCGAATGAAGCTGCTCGTCACCGGCGCCACCGGCTTTCTCGGCTCGACGCTCTTGCCGCTGTTGCGCGAGGCGGGCCACGAGACCCGCGCGCTGGTGCGCTCGGGCGAAAGGCTCGCGAGCGCGGACGAGACCGTCAAAGGCGACGTGCGCGACGGCGCGAGTATCCGCGAGGCATTGGACGGGATTGAAGGCGTCTACCACCTCGCGGGACTGGTCAGCCGCGACCCGGCCGACGCGCGCAAGATGTACGAGCTGCACGTCGACGGCACGCGCAACCTGCTCGACGCCGCGAACAAAGCCGGCGTGAAGCGGGTGGTGCTGGCGAGCTCGTCGGGCACCATCGGCGTCTCCCGCACGCGGCGGGTGGCCACCGAGGACGACGACTATCCCATCGAGACCGTCGGGCGCTGGCCATATTACCTTTCCAAGATTTACGAAGAAAAGATTGCGATTGAAAGGGCAAAGCAGGGGTTACCCGTCGTCATATTGAACCCGTCATTGCTCCTGGGCCCGGGCGACGCGCGCATGTCGTCGACGCAGGACGTGTTCCGCTTCCTGATGGGGCGCATCCCGGTGATTCCGCGCGGCGGCATCTCGTTCGTCGACGTCCGCGACGCGGCGCGCGCGTTCGTCGCGGCGCTGACCCGCGGCAACGTCGGCGAGCGCCACCTGATGGGCGCGGCGAACTGGGAATTCCACGAGTTCTTCGCCCGCCTGGGACGCATCGCGCACAAGCCGCCGCCGCTGATGCGCATGCCGAGCGCGATGAAGGTGGCCGCCGCACACGTGCTCGAAAAGCTCGCGCGCGATCGCGGCCGCGAGCCCGACCTGCCCGCCGCCGACGTCGAGATGGGCGAGTGCTGGTTCTTCATCGACTCCTCGAAGGCCGAGCGCCTTCTCGGTTTCCGCCCGCGCGACCCGCTCGAGACGCTGAGCGAGACGGTGAGCTACGTTCGCGAGCACTTCACCGCCTCGGGGGCAGCTTGAGCTCATTCGATTGCCTGCGCGATCACCACCACGACACCGCCGAGGAGCGCGACATGTGCGACGCGCAGACCTACGACGCGCTCTCGCTGATGAAGATGTCGCAGGTGGGCTTCGCCGGACCGGCGAAGATCGCGCGGCAGTACCTGCCCGGACGCGTCGAGCAGCGCGGCAACCTGACGGTGGTGGTGTTCTCCGAAGAGCAGATCGTGCCGTGGGAGTTCGAGGACGAAGAGCTGCCGGAGACCGATTAGATGCTCTTGTATCTCGCGCGGCATGCGCAGACGGCGTCGTCGGCGGTGGACTCGTTCAACGGCCAGCGCGAATTGCCGCTGACCGAACGCGGCCGCGAGCAGGCGCGCAAGCTGGGCGAGCGGCTGCGCGGTATCCGGTGGGCGACCGTCTATCGATCGCCGCTCGGCCGCACCGGCGAGACCGCGGCGCTGGTCGCGCCGGGATATGAAGCCACGATGGTTCCCGGATTGATTGAAATCGATTACGGCGAATGGGAAGGCCTGTCACCGCAAGAGGCCGAGGCGCGGGACCCGAGGCATTACCAGGCGTGGCTGGACGATCCTTCGAAGGTGGGCCCGCCCGGCGGCGAGACCGCGGCGCAGGTGGCCGCGCGCGCCCTGCAGGCGCTCGACGAAATCGCGAGCGGCCCCGGCCCCGCGCTCGCCGTCTCGCACAAGGCCACCTTGCGCATCCTCGGCGCGGCGCTGACCGGTGGGCCCGTCGCGAAATACCGCACCCGCTGGCCGCAGGACGAGTGCGCGTTGAACCTGATCGAGCTCCGGCCGGGCAAAGAGCCGTTCCTTCGGCTGTGGAACGACACTTCGCATCTCGGCGCCGATCCGGGCGCAGTCACCCGCGGCGGGAAATGAGCCGCAGCCAGGCCGCGCTCATCGCGCGCACGCGGTTTTCATAGCTGAAGTAAACGAATACGTAAGGAACCAATAGCGCCAGCAGCAATACCGCGATCAAATCGAGCCCGATGTTGCCGAAATCGCGCAGCACCGCCGGCAAGAGCAGGAAGAACAGCACGCTCACCAGCGCCAGCGCGCCGAAGTGCATGCGGCGCTCCTCGCGCTCGCACTCGAGCCGCGCGCGCAGGTAGGGCTCGAGCACCGCCGCATCCGGCTCCGACGCGGGCAGGTCCCGGTATCGCGACGCCGCGAGCTTCCGGTACAGCCCCGCGGCGCGCGTGTCTCCCGCGGCCGCGTCGAACACCGAGGTCACAGATGGCCTTCGAAGAGGAACCCGGTGTCTTCCTTGCGCGCGCCCGACGCGTCGGCCACCGCGAACTGCCGGCGCTTGCCGGTTTCGCTGTGCGAATACATGGTCGCGCAACCATATTGGCCGGCTTTGTTCAACGCATAGAAGCTGATGTCGAACGCCGGCCGGCCATTGGCGGTCAACAACCGCTTTTCACGGGTGGTCTTTGCAATCCGCTGCAGCGTGAGCAGGCACGCCTCGCGCGGGTGCTTTCCCTGCCGCATGAACTCGACCGTCAAATGCCCGCCGCTCACCAGGATGTTCGCCTCGCCGCGGCCGGTGCTGCCGGCCGAGCCGACGTTGTCGGTGAAGCAGCCGGCGCCGATGATGGGCGAGTCGCCCACGCGGCCGGGCATCTTGAAGAACAATCCCGACGTGCTGGTGCAGCCGGCGAGATCGCCGCGCCCGTCGACCGCGCTCACGTGGATGGTGCCCCCCCGCTGCGGTTTGCGGAACTCGTCCCAGCCGAACTCGTCGATGAACGCCTTCACGTCCGGGTCGTAGTGCTCCGGGTCGGGCTCGATCCACTTGTCCTTGTCGGACAGGTTCTGCTTCCAGAAGAGCCACACCTTGCGCGCCTTTTCGGTGAGCAGGTTCTCGACGGGAACACCGTTCATGGTCGCGAAGTGCCGCGCGCCGGGGCCCACCAGGAGCACGTGATCGGTGGTCTCCATCACCAGCTTCGCCACCTTCGACGGGTTCTTCACGCCCTCGAGCGCGGCCACCGCGCCCCCGCGGCCGGTCGGCCCGTGCATCACCGACGAGTCGAGCTGCACCACGCCCTCCTCGTTCGGCACGCCGCCATAGCCGACGGTCATGTCGTTGGGATCGTCCTCGACGATGTTCACGCCCGCGATCGCCGCGTCGAGCGGGTCCTCGCCCGCGAGCATGCCCTTGACCGCCCGCTCCACCGCGCGCAGTCCGTTGCCCGACGAGACCGCCACCGGCCGCGCCGGCGCCTTGTCGGCAGCGGAAGCGCGCGACAGCGCCGCGGCAGCCGCAGCGGTTCCAATCAACGTGCGCCGCGAGAGCTTCATAGCGATGCGATGTCCCTTCCGGTAATGCCGAGCAGGTACAGGATGGAATCGAGGCCGGTGGCCGAGATGGCCGTGTGCGCCGCCTCGCGCAGCTTGGGCTTGGCGTGAAATGCGATCCCATGCCCGGCCTTCTGCAGCATCAACAAGTCATTTGCGCCGTCGCCGATGGCGATGACCTGATCCAATGGAACACCCTCGCGCCGCGAAAGCTCTTCCAGCAGATCGGCCTTTCTCTGCGCATTGACGATGGGCCCCACCACGCGCCCGGTCAAGACGCCGTCGGCGATCTCCAGGGTATTGCTCCACGCCTGGTCGATGCCGAGCCGCTTCTGCAGCGCCTCCGCCGCGACGGAGAAGCCGCCGGAGATGACCGCGGTGCGATAGCCGAGCCGCTTCAATACGCGCAACAAGGTTTCCGCCCCTTCGGTCAACGGCAAGTTCGCCGCCAGATCGTACAAGACGGTCGCGGGCAATCCCTTGAGCAGGGCGACGCGCTCGCGCAGGCTCTGGTCGTAATCGATCTCGCCCTGCATCGCCCGCCGCGTAATCGCCGACACCTGATCGCCCACGCCGTGCGCGCGCGCCAGCTCGTCGATGACCTCGATGCGGATCAAGGTGGAGTCCATGTCCATCACCACCAGCCGCTTGCTCCGGCGCAGGAGCGACTCGAGCTGCAGCGCGCAGTCGAAGCCACCCTTCATCGCCTCGGCCAGCAAGGCGCGCTTCAACGCGGCGGCATCGCCCTCGGCCGGCAGCGACACGGTGAACTCGACGCACGCCAGCTCGCCCTCGCTCAGCCGGTGGATGCGCTCGATGTTCGCGCCGTGCGCGGCCAGCACCTCCGACACCGCCTGCAGCGCCGGCGCGCCGAGCGTGCGCGCGATCAGGGTGAGCGCATAGCGCTGCCGCTCGCCGTCCGCCGCGGGCGCAGCCTTGCGGTAGTCGAGCGTGAGCCCCCACGAGCGGGCGGCGAAGAGCAGCTCCTTGAGCATCGCCT
>Ga0335081_10007039_pt1 | contig 17944 bp, 12 predicted proteins | sample Lox_Sample_35_FD_206713 | JGI IMG/M metagenome (GOLD analysis project Ga0335081, IMG submission 206713) | Soil microbial communities from Loxahatchee National Wildlife Refuge, Florida, United States - Lox_Sample_3.5 | ecosystem: Environmental > Terrestrial > Soil > Wetlands | place: USA... | reverse complement strand
CCGCCATAGGTCTCCGCCATCACCTTGGTGAGTGCCGCGGTGAGCGTCGTCTTGCCGTGATCCACGTGCCCAATCGTCCCCACGTTCACGTGCGGCTTGGTGCGTTCGAATTTCTCTTTGCTCATGGCTTAAAGTTCCTGCAGACGAAAACTACTTCTTGATGATGCCTTCGGCGATGTTCGGCGGTACCTCCGAGTACTTGCCGAATTCCATCGTGAAGGTCGCGCGACCCTGGCTCATCGAGCGCACGGTCGTCGCATAACCGAACATTTCAGACAGCGGCACTTCGGCCGCGATGGACTTGCCGGCCGCCGTCTCATCCATGCCCATGATCTGGCCGCGGCGGCGGTTCAGATCGCCGATCACATCGCCGGAGTACTCCTCGGGCGCCACGACCTCGACCTTCATGATCGGCTCGAGCAGTACCGGCTTCGCCTTGCGGAAGCCTTCCTTGAATCCCATCGAGCCTGCAATCTTGAACGCCATTTCGCTCGAGTCGACGTCGTGGTACGAGCCGTCGAACGCAGTGATCTTCACATCCACCACGGGGTAACCCGCGATGACGCCGGTTTCACAGGCCTCGCGGATGCCTTTGTCGACGGCCGGGATGTATTCCTTCGGCACGGAGCCGCCAGTGATGCCGTTCACGAACTCGTAGCCCTTGCCGGCTTCCTGCGGCTCGAGCTTCAGCCAGATGTGGCCGTACTGGCCGCGGCCGCCCGACTGGCGCACGAACTTGCCTTCGGACTCCACCGTCGCGCGGATGGTTTCGCGGTAGGCGACCTGCGGCTTGCCGACGTTCGCCTCGACCTTGAACTCGCGCTTCATGCGATCGACGATGATTTCCAGGTGCAGCTCGCCCATGCCGGCGATGATCGTCTGGCCGGATTCCTGGTCGGTGCTGACGCGGAACGAGGGATCTTCCTTCGCCAGGCGCTGCAGCGCGACGCCCATCTTTTCCTGGTCGGCCTTGGTCTTCGGCTCCACGGCGACCGAGATGACGGGCGCGGGGAACACCATCTTCTCGAGCGTGATGACGTTCTCGAGATCGGACAGCGTGTCGCCCGTGATCACATCCTTCAGGCCCACGGCTGCGGCGATGTCGCCGGCGCGCACTTCCTTGATCTCGGTGCGCTCGCTCGCGTGCATCTGCAGCAGGCGCCCGATGCGCTCCTTCCTGTCCTTGGTCGGCACGAACAGCGTGTCGCCGGAATTGAGTGTGCCGGAGTAGACGCGGAAGAACGTGAGGTTACCCACGAACGGGTCGTTCAGGATCTTGAACGCGAGCGCCGAGAACGGCGCATTGTCGTCCGCTTTGCGGGTCGCCGGCTCGCCGTCGCTGTCGGTGCCCTTCACATCGGGCATTTCGATCGGCGAGGGCATGTACTCGATGATCGCATCGAGCATCGCCTGCACGCCCTTGTTCTTGAACGCCGAGCCGCACAGACACAGACAGATCTCGTTCTTGAGCGAGCGCGCGCGCAGGCCGCGGCGGATCTCGGTATCCGTGAGCGTGCCTCCCTCGAGGTACTTGTTGAGGAGCTCCTCATCGCCCTCGGCCGCCGCCTCGATCATCTTGGCGCGGTATTCGTCCGCCTGCGCTTTGAGCTCGGCGGGGATGTCCTTGTACTCGAAGCGCGTGCCCTGGGTCTCCATGTCCCAGTAGATCGCCTTCATGCGCACCAGGTCGATGATGCCCTCGAAGTTCTCCTCGGCACCGATCGGCAGCTGGATGGCCACCGGGTTGCCGCGCAGGCGATCCTTGATCTGCTGCACGCAGCGCACGTAGTTTGCACCGGCGCGATCCATCTTGTTGACGAAGGCGATGCGCGGCACGCGGTAGCGGTTCATCTGCCGCCATACCGTCTCCGACTGCGGCTGCACGCCCGAGACCGCGCAGAACACGGCGACGGCGCTGTCGAGCACCCGCAGCGAGCGCTCCACCTCAATGGTGAAGTCGACGTGGCCCGGCGTGTCGATGATGTTGATGCGGTGCTCGGGGAAGGTGTTGTCCATGCCCTTCCAGAAGCACGTGGTCGCGGCCGCGGTGATGGTGATACCGCGCTCCTGCTCCTGCTCCATATAGTCCATGACGGCCGCACCGTCATGCACCTCGCCGATTTTGTGCGAGACGCCGGTGTAGAAGAGGATGCGCTCGGTCGTGGTCGTCTTCCCGGCGTCGATATGCGCCGAGATGCCGATGTTCCGATAGCGCTCAATGGGCGTTGTACGGGGCACGATTCAGTCCTAAGTTCCGTCTACCAGCGATAGTGCGCGAAGGCCTTGTTGGCCTCCGCCATGCGATGCGTATCCTCACGCTTGCGGACTGCGGCGCCGCGGCTCTCCGCGGCATCCATGAGCTCGTGGGCGAGACGGAAAGCCATCGACTTCTCGGAGCGCGCACGCGCGGCTTCGATGACCCAGCGCATGGCCAGTGTCTGGCGGCGGGTCGAGCGAACTTCAACCGGGACCTGGTAGGTGGCACCGCCGACGCGGCGCGACTTCACCTCGACCACCGGCTTCACGTTCTCCAGGGCCTGCGAGAGCACCTCGATGGCATCGGTACCCTGCTTGCCGGTCTTCTCGCTGATGCGCTCCAGCGCGCCGTAAATAATGCGCTCGGCAGCGGACTTCTTGCCGCTCTTCATGATGACGTTCATGAACTTGGCGAGCATCAGGTTGCTGTGTTTCGGGTCCGGCAGAATCGTGCGGACGGGGGCTTGCGCGCGGCGTGACATGAGGGAGATCCGTCCTTATTTCTTGGGCTGCTTGGCGCCGTACTTGGAGCGGCCCTGCTTGCGCTCGCCGACACCGGCACAATCGAGCGTGCCGCGCACCGTGTGGTAGCGCACGCCTGGGAGGTCCTTCACGCGGCCACCGCGGATCAGCACCACCGAGTGCTCCTGCAGGTTGTGGCCCTCGCCACCGATGTAGCTCGTGACCTCATAGCCGTTCGTGAGGCGGACGCGGCACACCTTGCGCAGCGCCGAGTTCGGCTTCTTGGGGGTCACGGTATAGACGCGCGTGCACACGCCGCGCTTCTGCGGGGCGGCGCCGAGCGCCGGAACCTTCGTCTTTTCCGTCGACGGGCGGCGGGGCTGACGAATGAGCTGACCTGTCGTGGCCATCAGTACTCCATTGTTCTAGACGAAACACCGGGCCGCCTTGCACAGACGGCCCGGTGTCTTGAGAAAGAGTCGCTGTTTTCAACCCGGCATTGCATCGGGCCGGATCGACAAAGGCCGGCGATTCTAGGTACCGACCTGTGCGGTGTCAACCGGATGTTGCACTGCGGCAAGGACATGACACCCAAAGCTCCGCCGGCGCCGTGAGCCCGTCCTCCGCCTCTTTGCGCGTCCCTTTGCAGGGGATTCTGCAAATAAGACACCCAACCGGGAGGCGCGTAGCCGTGCTCAATTCCAATAACCCAAAAAGACCGCTGGCCGTCTGGCTATCGCTCAGCCTGCTGTGCGCCGGCTGCAATAATTATGGAGATGCGGCCAAGTCGACACCGACCATTACCTGGGCAACGCCCGCCGCCATCACCTACGGGACCGCGCTCAGCGATACGCAGCTGGATGCCACGGCGTCCGTGGCGGGTTCGTTCGCCTACTCACCCGCGGCGGCCACGGTGCTGGGCGCCGGCACCCAGACGCTCTCGGTGACCTTCACGCCGACGGACTCGATGCGCTACGACACGGCCTCGGCCAGCGTCTCACTCACCGTCAACAAGGCAACCCCCACCATCACCTGGCCGGCACCCGCGGCCATCACCGCCGGCACGGCCCTGAGCGCCACACAGCTGGATGCGACGGCCTCCGTCGAGGGTACGTTCGCCTATTCCCCGCCGGCATCCACGGTCCTCGGCGCCGGCAGCCAGACGCTCTCGGTCACCTTCACGCCGACGGACACGGCCAACTACAACCCGGCCTCGGCGAACGTCTCGCTCACCGTCAATGCCGGCGCGGCGGGTATCGGCCCCGCCGGTGGCACCGTGAATGGCTACTACGGTGCGAGCGTCACCGTTCCCGCGGGCGCATTGTCCTCGAACGTGGATATCGAGATTCCGCGCGATGACGCCGGCGCGCCCGCGCTGCCGGCGAGCGGCGTGAATATGGCGGGCGCCATCTACGCGCTGACGCCGCATGGCACGAGTTTCGCGACGCCCGCCAGCGTACAGATCCCCTTCGATTCCACGCGCATCCCGAGCGACGCGGTGCCCGTGCTCTACAAAGCCGAGCCCGGCGGTTCGTTCGCGCCCATTGCCACCACGGTGAACGGCGGCTTCCTTTCCGCCAACGTGTCGAATTTCTCCTGGGTCGTGCCGGGGTTTGCCTCCAAATTGCCGCGCATGGTCTACGCCATGACGCGCGACTCATCCGGCGTCAGCGTCTCGAGCTTCAGGATCGATGGGACGACTGGCGCGATCTCAGGGCCAACGAGTACGGCGCCTGTCGGAACAGGGGCAATCTCGATCACGGTGCACCCCTCGCGCCGCTTCCTGTACGTCACCAACAGCGGCAGCGGCGCCCAGGGCACCGACAGCAACGTGCCGGCCAACAGCATTTCGGTCTATCAGCTCGATCCGGTCACGGGCGCAGTCAGCGGCCCGACGGATACGCAGGTGGTGAATGGCAACCCGATCTCCGTGGTCGTGCATCCCACGGGCAAGTTTGTCTACGTCGTCAACGAAGTACGCTTCGGCAGCACGGTCGGCAACCTGTCAGTCTTCTCGATCGATTCGACGACGGGTGCGCTGACGCCGGAAGGCACGACCGCGGATGTTGGCGGCGCACCCGCCTCGGCCCTGGCCTTCGCGCCCTCGGGCGAATTTGCCTATGTCACGTATCTGAGTGACGCCGCGACGCCCAACGGCCCTACTTTCTGGGACCATGTCGTGACGTACGGCGTGAGTCCGACCAGCGGCTTGTTCTCCACTGCCCTCTCGATGGCGCCGACGGGCGATGAGCCCTGGGCGATGGTGCTGACCGTCGGCGGACACTTCGGCTATGTCGCAAGCATAAGTCCGCAGGGCAGCGTCGATCAGCTCGCCGTCTATGCCATCAATCAGAGCAGCGGAGTCATGACGCTGCAGAACAGCTTTTCGATCAGCATCGGTGCCGGCCAGTTTCCCGGCACGCTCGCCATGGATCCGCAGGACCGTTTCCTCTACGTCGGCACTCAGAGTCCGGTATTCGTGCCACCGAGCTCTAATTTCAATGTGCAGACCTTCAGCATCAATCCGAACAACGGCTCGCTCAGCTTTGCGGCCGGCGCCGCCACCGGCAGCAATCCGCAGGGTCCGATCAGTGTGGTGGCCGAGCCGCAGGGTCAGTTCGTGTACGTGCTGGACGGCGACGGGGATCTGGAGTCCTTCAGCGTGGGCAGCAATGGCAAGCTCACGGCATCCGGGGCGACGGTGAGCCAGATCTTCCGCGGCGGTGCGACCGGCGGGGTCGGCGATCCGTTCTTCTTTGCAGCGAGTGGCGCGAGCCTCGAATGGGTCGACAACTGCACGCTCACCGCTCTCGGCGGCCCGTACATCTATCTCGATGCCTGCTCGAACCCGTTCATGGGCAACGGCCCGGGGACCAATTCGGGCAGCAACAGCGGCAACAATACGGCGCCGAAGCAGCCCCCGCCGTCCACCTTCACGCTGCAGGTGCTCGTCGACCTGCAGTACGGCGGGACGGTCACCAGCAGCCCGGCGGGCATCAACTCGAACCCGCTCATCGGCCCGGCCGCCCCGGATGCCGGCTTTCCGAGTGGCACGCTGGTCGGGCTCTTCGCAGTTCCGCCGGATAATACTCAGTCATACGACGTGCGGTGGACTGGCGACTGCGGCGGCGACACCCTGGAGTCATTCGCCATGATGAATTCGGACAAGCACTGCTACGTGGCCTTCACGCCGGCGTCCTTAAGATCCTCGACATCGGCGCCGAGCGGCGCGCATCCCAAATAAAGCAAAAGGGCCGGTGGCGCTTCCCGCGTCCACCGGCCCGTCGCTTGAGAAGCGCGGCGCTTAACCGGCTGCGCTGCTTTCCTCTTCGCCAACGCTCGACTCTTCCAAGTCGGGCAGCCCGCCGCCCACGTCCATGAAGCTGCGGCGGTCGGTCGAGTCGGTCTTGCGCCGGCGATGCGCATGGGCCGCGAAGCCCGTGCCTGCCGGAATCAAACGCCCGACGATGACGTTCTCCTTCAGGCCGCGCAGATCGTCCTTCAGGCCCCGTACCGCGGCTTCGGTGAGCACGCGGGTGGTCTCCTGGAAGGAGGCCGCCGAGATGAACGACTCGGTGGCGAGCGAGGCCTTGGTGATGCCGAGGAGAACCGGCTGCAGCCGCGCCGGCTGCTTGGTGCCCTCCCGCGCACGATCGTTGATGTCGAGCGCACGCGAACGGTCGAGCTGCTCACCGCGCAGCAGCGCGGTCTCGCCCGCTTCCATCACCTCGGTCTTGCGCAGCATCTGGCGGATGATCACCTCGATGTGCTTGTCGTTGATCTTCACGCCCTGCAGACGGTAGACGTCCTGGATCTCGCGCACGAGGTAGTTCGCCAGCGCCTCGACGCCCTGCAGCCGCAGGATGTCGTGCGGGTTCGGCTCGCCGTCGGCGATGACTTCGCCGCTCTCGACGGTCTCACCCTCGAACACGTTCAGCTGACGCCATTTCGGAATCAGCTCCTCGTACTTCTCGCCGTCATCGCTCGTGATGATCAGGCGCCGCTTGCCTTTGGTCTCGCGACCGAAGCTCACCGTACCCGTCTTCTCGGCGAGGATGGCCGGATCCTTGGGCTTGCGCGCCTCGAACAGATCCGCGACGCGCGGCAGACCGCCGGTGATGTCACGGGTCTTGGAGGACTCCTGCGGAATGCGCGCGATGATGTCGCCGACCGACACCTTGGCGCCGTCCTCGAGGTTGATGAGCGCGCCCGGCGGCAGCGTATACACCGCCGGAATCTCCGTATTGGCGAAGGTGACTTCCTTGCCCTTGCCGTTCACCAGCTTGATGGTCGGACGCAGGTCGCGGCCACCGCGCTGCTTGGTGTCGAGCACCACGGTCGAGGACAGGCCCGTGACCTCGTCCACCTGCGAGGTGATGGTGAGGCCGTCGACGAAGTCCTGGAACTTCATGAAGCCGGCCACCTCGGTCACGACCGGGTGGGTATGCGGATCCCAGGTGGCGACCACCTGGCTTGCGCCCACCGCATCGCCTTCCTTCACGGAAATCATGGCGCCGTAGGGGATCTTGTAGCGCTCGCGCTCGCGGCCGAAGTCATCCACCACCCCGATCTCGCCCGAGCGTGACACGGCGACCAGATGGCCCTTCTCGTGCTGCACGGTCTTGATGTGGTGGAAACGGATGACGCCCTTGTTGCGCACTTCGACGCTGCTCGCGGCAGCGGCTCGGGACGCCGCACCACCGATGTGGAAGGTGCGCATCGTGAGCTGCGTGCCAGGCTCGCCGATCGACTGCGCCGCGATGACGCCCACGGCCTCACCGATCGAGATCGGCCGGCCGCGCGCGAGATCACGCCCGTAGCAGTGCGAGCACACGCCGTAGCGGGTCTCGCAGGTGATGGGGGAGCGCACCGACAGCTGATCGACGCCTTCGGCCTCGAGCTCGCGCACGAGCTTCTCATCGAGCAGCGTGCCCTTCTCGATCAGCACGCTCTCCGTGCCCGGCTTCAACACCGAGTCGGACAGCACGCGACCCAGCACGCGCTCGCCCAGGCCTTCCACGACATCGCCGCCCTCGACGAGCGGGGCCATGATCAGGCCCTGGCTGGTGCCGCAATCGACCTCGGTCACCACCAGGTCCTGCGCGACGTCGACCAGTCGGCGGGTGAGGTAACCGGAGTTTGCGGTCTTCAATGCCGTATCGGCCAGACCCTTGCGGGCGCCGTGGGTGGAGATGAAGTACTGCAGAACGTTCAGGCCCTCGCGGAAGTTCGCGGTGATCGGCGTCTCGATGATCGAGCCGTCGGGCTTGGCCATCAGGCCGCGCATGCCGGCCAGCTGGCGGATCTGCGCCGCCGAGCCGCGGGCGCCCGAGTCGGCCATCATGAAGATCGAGTTGAACGACTTCTGCTTCTGCTTGTGGCCGCGGGAGTCCTGAGCCTCCTCGCTTCCCAGCTTCTCCATCATCGCCTTCGCGACCTGATCGTTCGCGCGCGACCAGATGTCGACGACCTTGTTGTAGCGCTCGCCGTTGGTGACGAGACCCGAGGCGTACTGATCCTGGATCTCCTTCACTTCACGGTCGGCCGCTGCCACGAGCTTGGTCTTCTGATCCGGAATGACGATGTCGTCGATGCCGAAGGAGACGCCCGCGCGGGTCGCGTAGTGGAAGCCGGTGTACATGAGCTGATCGGCGAACACCACGGTCTCTTTCAGCCCGAGCGCGCGGTAGCACGCGTTGATGGTCGCGGAGATCGCCTTCTTGGTCATGTCCTGATTGATGAGATCGAAGGACAGACCCTTGGGCAGGATCTCGAACAGCAGCGCGCGGCCGATGGTGGTCTCCACCGTGCGCGGACGCTCGACCAGCGTGCCGCCTTCGCCGGCGACATGCTCGCGCAGGCGCACACGCACCTTTGCCTGCAGGTCGACCGAGCGGCTCTCGTAGGCGCGATGCGCCTCCTGCACGTCGCTGAAGGCCATGCCTTCGCCACGCGCGCCGACGCGCTCACGCGTCATGTAGTAAAGGCCGAGCACCACGTCCTGCGAGGGCACAATGATCGGATCGCCGTTCGCCGGCGAGAGAATGTTGTTCGAGGACATCATGAGCGCGCGCGCCTCGAGCTGAGCCTCGAGTGAGAGCGGCACGTGCACGGCCATCTGGTCACCGTCGAAGTCGGCGTTGAACGCCGTGCACACCAGCGGATGCAGCTGGATGGCCTTGCCCTCGATCAGCACCGGCTCGAAGGCCTGGATCCCCAAGCGATGCAGCGTCGGTGCGCGATTCAGCAGCACCGGATGCTCGCGGATCACCTCTTCCAGGATGTCCCACACCTCGGCGCCTTCGCGCTCGACGAGGCGCTTGGCCGCCTTGATGGTCGAGGCATCGCCCCGCAGCTGCAGCTTCTGGAAGATGAAGGGCTTGAAGAGCTCGAGCGCCATCTTCTTCGGCAGTCCGCACTGGTGCAGGCGCAGCGTCGGACCCACCACGATGACCGAGCGGCCCGAGTAGTCGACGCGCTTGCCCAGGAGGTTCTGGCGGAAGCGCCCCTGCTTGCCCTTGATCATGTCGGCGAGCGACTTCAGCGGGCGCTTGTTCGAGCCCGTGATCGCACGTCCGCGGCGGCCGTTATCCAGCAGCGCATCGACCGCTTCCTGCAGCATGCGCTTCTCGTTGCGCACGATGATGTCGGGCGCGTTGAGCTCGAGCAGCCGGCGCAGGCGGTTGTTGCGGTTGATGACGCGGCGGTACAGGTCGTTCAAATCGGAGGTCGCGAAGCGCCCGCCATCGAGCGGCACCAGCGGACGCAGATCCGGCGGCAGCACCGGCAGGACGGTCATGACCATCCATTCGGGCTTGTTGCCGGACTCGATGAACGCCTCGATGAGCTTCAGGCGCTTGGACAGGCGCTTCAGCTTCGTCTCCGAGGACGTGCCGCCCATCTCCTCGCGCACCGTGGCAAGCTCGGCCTTGAGATCCATCGTACGCAGCAGCTCGTGCACGGCCTCGGCGCCCATGCGGGCGTCGAACTCATCGCCATGCTCCTCGATCGCCTCGAGATAGCTCTCATCGGTCAGCAGCTGGCCGCGCTGCATCGGCGTCATACCTGGATCGATGACGACGAAGGCCTCGAAGTACAGCACGCGCTCGATCTCGCGCAGCGTCATGTCGAGCATGAGCCCGATGCGCGAGGGGAGCGACTTCAGGAACCAGATGTGCGCGGTCGGGCTGGCGAGCTCGATGTGACCCATGCGCTCGCGGCGCACCTTGGACTGGGTCACCTCGACGCCGCACTTCTCGCACACCACGCCGCGGTGCTTTAAGCGCTTGTACTTGCCGCACAGGCACTCGTAGTCCTTCACCGGCCCGAAGATCTTGGCGCAGAACAGGCCGTCTCTCTCGGGCTTGAAGGTGCGGTAGTTGATCGTCTCCGGCTTCTTCACTTCGCCGTACGACCACGCCCGGATCATCTCCGGGGAGGCAAGCCCGATCTTGATCGAGTCGAAGTGCTCGACCGGCGCGTGCTGCTTGAACAGTTTCAACAGGTCTTTCATGGGATTAGTCCTGCTCCAGCTCGACATTGATGCCGAGCGACCGGATTTCCTTCACCAGCACGTTGAAGGACTCGGGCATGCCCGCGTCCATCTGGTGATTGCCGTCGACGATGTTCTTGTACATCTTCGTGCGGCCGTTCACGTCATCGGACTTCACCGTGAGCATCTCCTGCAGCGTGTACGCCGCGCCGTAGGCCTCGAGCGCCCACACTTCCATCTCACCGAAGCGCTGACCGCCGAACTGCGCCTTGCCACCCAGCGGCTGCTGCGTGACGAGCGAGTACGGACCGGTAGAGCGGGCATGCATCTTGTCGTCGACCAGGTGGTTCAACTTCAGCATGTACATGTAGCCGACGGTGACCTGGCGCTCGAAGCGCTCGCCCGTGCGGCCATCGAACAGCGAGGTCTGGCCATCGGTGGGCAGATCGGCGAGCGTGAGCAGGCGCTTGATCTCCTCCTCGCTCGCCCCGTCGAACACCGGCGTCGCCATCGGCACGCCGTGCGAGAGGTTCTTCGCGAGCTCGAGGAACTCACCGTCCTGCAGGGAGTCGATGTCCTCCTTCTGCCCGCCGGTCGAGTTGTAGATCTGCTTGACGAAGCCGCGCAGTTCCGCGACCGCCGCCTGCTGCTCAAGCAGCTTGCCGATCTTCAGACCCACGCCCTTGGCCGCCCAGCCCAGGTGCGTCTCCAGCACCTGACCGACGTTCATACGCGAGGGCACGCCCAGCGGATTCAACACGATGTCGACGGGCCGCCCGTCCTCCAGGTACGGCATGTCCTCGACCGGCACGATCGTGGAGATGACGCCCTTGTTGCCGTGGCGTCCGGCCATCTTGTCGCCGGGCTGTACGCGCCGCTTCACGGCGAGGTACACCTTCACCATCTTGAGCACACCCGGGGCGAGATCATCGCCGGCGGTGATCTTGGCTTTCTTGTCGTCGAGGCGCTTCTCGAAGGCCTTGTGCTGCGCCTTCAGCCGCTCCGAGGTCTGCTCGAGCTGCCCATTCGCATCCTCGTCCTCGAGGCGGATCTCGAACCACTCCTCACGCGGCACCTCATCGAGATACGTCGCCGTGATCTCGCTGCCCTCTTTGAGCTTGCGCGGTCCGCCCGCGGCTTTCTTGCCGAGGAGCATGTCGCGTACGCGCTGGTAGAGGTCATCCTCGAGGATGCGCTGCTGATCGGCGAAGTCCTTGCGGACGCGCTCGATCTCAGCCTTCTCGATGGACAGGGCGCGCGAGTCCTTATCGACGCCATCGCGCGTAAACACGCGCACGTCGATGACGGTGCCGTCCATGCCGGGCGGCACACGCAGGCTCGTGTCCTTCACGTCCGAGGCCTTCTCACCGAAGATCGCCCGCAGGAGCTTCTCTTCGGGCGTGAGCTGGGTCTCGCCCTTCGGCGTGACCTTGCCCACCAGGATGTCGCCGGCCTTCACTTCCGCACCGATGAAGGCGATACCGGCCTCATCGAGCTTGGCGAGGGCCGCATCACCCACGTTGGGGATGTCGGCGGTGATCTCTTCGGGGCCGAGCTTGGTGTCGCGCGCGACACAGGTCAGCTCCTCGATGTGGATGGTGGTGAAGCGATCCTCCTTCACCACATTCTCCGAGATCAGGATCGAGTCCTCGAAGTTGTAGCCGTTCCAGGGCATGAACGCGACCAGCAGGTTCTGCCCGAGCGCGAGCTCGCCCAGATGCGTCGAGGGCCCGTCCGCGAGCACGTCGCCGCGCGCGATGTTGTCACCGGCATGCACCAGCGGGCGCTGGTTGATGCAGGTGTTCTGGTTCGAGCGTGTGTACTTGGTCAGGTTGTAGATGTCGACGCCCGGCTCGCCCGCAGTCGTCTCGGCATCGTGCACGCGCACGACGATGCGTGAGGCATCGACCGAGTCGACCATGCCGCCGCGCTTGGCGACGACCGTCACGCCCGAGTCGATGGCCACGGGACGCTCCATCCCTGTGCCCACGAGCGGGGTCTCGGAGCGCAGCGTCGGCACCGCCTGGCGCTGCATGTTCGAGCCCATGAGGGCGCGGTTCGCATCGTCGTGCTCCAGGAACGGGATGAGCGAGGCGGCGACCGAGACGATCTGCTTCGGGCTCACGTCCATGTAGTTGATGCGGTCACGCGGCATCAGCGTGAACTCGTTCTGGAAGCGGCACGACACCAGATCGTCGGCCAGCTCGCCCTTGCTGCCCAGGCGCGCGTTCGCCTGAGCGATCGCGAACTCGCCTTCCTCGATCGCGGACAGATAGTCGATGCGATCGGTGACGCGGCCATTGTCCACGCGCCGGTACGGGGTCTCGAGGAAACCGTACTGGTTGGTGCGGGCGTAGACCGACAGCGAATTGATCAGGCCGATGTTCGGACCTTCCGGCGTCTCGATCGGGCAGACGCGCCCGTAATGCGTCGGATGCACGTCGCGGACTTCGAAGCCGGCGCGCTCGCGCGTGAGGCCGCCCGGGCCGAGCGCCGATACGCGGCGCTTGTGGGTGACCTCGGAGAGCGGGTTATTCTGGTCCATGAACTGCGACAGCTGCGAGGAGCCGAAGAACTCCTTCACCGCCGCCGCCACGGGCTTGGCGTTGATCATCTCCTGCGGCATCAGCGGCTCGGTCTCCGCGATCGTCAGGCGCTCCTTCACGGCGCGCTCGACGCGCACCAGACCCACGCGGAAGGCGTTCTCGGCCATCTCGCCGACGCTGCGCACGCGGCGGTTGCCCAGGTGATCGATGTCATCGACCGTGCCGTTGCCGTTTCTGATGTCGATCAGCACGTGCAGCACATCGAGGATGTCTTCCTTGGAGACGACCCCCGAGCCGGTGGTCGCCTCGCGGCGCACCCGGCGGTTGAACTTCATGCGGCCCACGGCCGAAAGGTCGTAGCGCTCGGGATTGAAGAACAGGTTGTTGAACAGGTTCTCCGCCGCATCCTTGGTCGGCGGCTCACCGGGACGCATCATGCGGTAGATCTCCACCAGCGCCTCCAGGCGCGTCTTGGTGGGATCGATCCGCAGCGTGTCGGAGATGTACGCACCGCGGTCGAGGTCGTTCACATAGAGCGTGCCGACCTGGGCGATGCCGGCCTCGATGAGCTTTTCGACGCTGACGGCGGTCAGAACTTCATTCGCCTTGGCGAGAATCTCGCCAGTGGCGGTGTTCACCACATCGTGCGCGAGGATCTTGCCGTAGACGTACTCGCGCGGCACACGCAGGCGCGTGACGCCGGCATCTTCGAGCTGCTTGACGTGGCGCGCCGTGATGCGGCGGCCTTCCTCGACGATGACCTGCTCGCCGATGCGGATCTCGAAGGTCGCGGTCTCACCGCGCAGGCGCTGCGGCACGAGGTGCAGAGCAATCTCGTCCTTGCCGATGTAGAAGACGTTGGTGTCGAAGAATTTCTCGAGGATCTCCTGCTCGCTCATGCCGAGCGCACGCAGAATGATCGTGACCGGGAGCTTGCGGCGCCGGTCGATACGCGCGAAGACACAGTCCTTCGGGTCGAACTCGAAGTCCAGCCACGAGCCGCGGTAGGGAATGATGCGCGCGGAGAACAGCAGCTTGCCCGAGGAATGGGTCTTGCCGCGGTCGTGATCGAAGAACACGCCCGGGGAGCGGTGCAGCTGCGAGACGATGACGCGCTCGGTGCCGTTCACGATGAACGTGCCGTTGTCGGTCATGAGCGGCAGCTCGCCCAGGTACACCTCCTGCTCGCGCACGTCCTTGACGGGCTTCTTGGCGCCGGCGGCTTCCTTGTCGAGCACGATCAGGCGCACCTTCACGCGCAGCGGGGCGGCGTAGGTGAGCCCGCGCAGCTGGCACTCCTTCACGTCGAATACCGGCTCACCGAGGCGGTAACTCACATACTCGAGCGATGCGTTGCCCGAGTAGCTGGAGATCGGAAACACCGTCTTGAAGGCCGCATGAAGGCCGATACTGTTCCGCTCGGCCTCAGGCACTTCGGCCTGCAGAAACGTGCGGTACGAGTTCAGCTGAATGGCGAGCAGGTAGGGCACCTCAAGGATGCCGGGCTGCTTGCCAAAGTTCTTGCGGATGCGCTTCTTCTCGGTGAAGGAATAAGCCATCGGGTCACCTCAAAACGGAAAATGCGCGCGGCACGCGGCACCGACGGGGGAATTCCCGGCGGCGCCGCGCGCCACGATTCACGACGAAGGCGCAGGGCATCGAGTCTTACTTGATCTCGACCTTGGCGCCTGCTTCCTCGAGCTTCTTCTTCATCGACTCGGAGTCGGCCTTGTTGACGCCTTCCTTGACCAGGGAGGGCACCCCCTCGACCAGATCCTTGGCTTCCTTCAGGCCCAGGCCCGTCAGCTCGCGGATCACTTTGATCACGCTCACCTTCTTGTCGGCCGGGTACTCCTTCAGCGTGACGGTGAACTCCGTCTTCTCCTCGACGGGCGCGGCAGCCGCGCCGCCGGCAGCGCCGCCCGCGACCGCAGCAACCGCAACCGGTGCAGCGGCGGTGACGCCGAACTTCTTCTCCATGTCGGCGATCAGCTCGACTACCTCCATCACGCTCATCTTGGAGATTGAATCGAGGATTTCGTCTTTCGTAGCAGCCATGTGGGGTCTCCTGAAACTGATTTAAAGGTGTGACGAATACGGATCAAGACGCGCCGGCGGCCTGCTTCTGATCGCGGACAGCCGCGATCGTGCGGACCAGCTTGGACTGAGGCGCAGCAAGCGTCCCGACGAACTTCTGTATCGGTGCCTTGAGCACACCGAGCAGCATCGACAGGGCCTGCAGACGCGTGGGGAGCGAGGCCACCTTCTCGAGATCCTTGCCGGGCAGCACCTGCCCGCCCAGGGACACGAGGGTGGCGACGAGCTTGTCGTTCGCCTTGGCGAAGTCCTTCACCACGCGCGCCGCAGCGCCGGGATCGTCCTTCGAGAAGGCCAGCACGAGCGGACCCTTCAACACGGGGCCGATCGGCTCGAACGAGGTGCCTGCGATCGCCTTGCGCGCCAGCGTGTTTTTCACCACACGCATGTACACGCCCTGCGAACGCGCCTTGGCACGCAGCTCCGTCATCTGCGCTACCGTCAGTCCACGGTACTCGGCGGCGACGACTGATTGGGCTCCCGCCGCAACCGCCTTCACCTCCGCCACGAGCGCTTTCTTGTCTTCGAGGTTAAGTGGCATTGTCTCTCCAAAGCCTGAAGATCACTTACACAAATGAAGCCCCATCCCTGAGGCTTCGCCCTTTGACGGCGACCTTCACGCCCCCTTGGAGAACACCCCAAAGGACCGTAAGCGGTTCACCATCTGCGCAGGCTCTTGCATTAAGAGGCCGATGCCTCGCCTGCGGTCTTCGATGCCGGCGCTCGCAACGCCGGACCGCAACATCAAAAAATTCTGAGCGCTTAAACGCCCAGGCTCGAATGATCGATCGTGACGCCGGGCCCCATGGTCGAGGACACCGTGACACGCTTTAAATAGATGCCCTTCGAACTCGCGGGCTTCGCCTTCTGCAGATCCGCGATGAGCGCCATCAGGTTCTCCTTGAGCGCGCCCACTTCGAAGTTCGCCTTGCCGATCGAGGCATGCACGATGCCGGCCTTGTCGACGCGATACGTGACCTGGCCGGACTTCGCATTCTTCACCGCGGTCGCCACATCCGGAGTCACCGTGCCGACCTTCGGGTTCGGCATCAGTCCGCGCGGCCCCAGGATCTGGCCCAGCTGGCCCACGACACGCATCGCATCGGGACTCGCGATCACGCGGTCGAAATTGATCTCGCCCGCCTTGACCTTCGCCGCCAGGTCCTCGAGGCCGACGATGTCGGCGCCTGCGGCCTTGGCCACTTCCTGGTTCTTACCCGAGGTAAACACCGCGACGCGCACGGTCTTGCCCGTGCCGTGCGGCATTACCGTCGAGCCGCGCACCTGCTGATCCGACTTGCTCGCATCGATGCCGAGGTTGACCGCGGCATCGACCGACTCGTTGAACTTCGCGGTGGCGAATTCCTTCACCAGCTTCAGGGCGTCATCGACGCCGTAACGCTTGCCCGGCTGGAGCTTCTCGCTCCACGCTTTGAGACGCTTGGCTACCTGTGGCATGGCTTCAGACTCCCTCGACGTCGACGCCCATGCTGCGGGCGCTGCCGGCGATCGTGCGCACGGCTGCATCGAGATCGGCCGCCGTCAGATCGGGTTGTTTCGTCTTGGCAATCTCCTCGAGCTGCTTGCGCGTGATCTTGCCGACCTTCGCCGTATTCGGCGTGCCGCTGCCCTTCTCGATGCCGATCGCCTTGCGGATCAGCACCGACGCAGGCGGCGTCTTCATGATGAAGGTGAAGCTGCGATCGCTGTACACGGTGATCACCACCGGGATCGGCAGTCCCTTCTCGATCTTCTGAGTCTGCGCGTTGAACTGCTTGCAGAACTCCATGATGTTCACGCCCTGCTGGCCCAGCGCCGGCCCGATGGGCGGCGAGGGGTTCGCAGAGCCCGCAGGGACCTGCAGCTTGACGTAGCCCTGGACTTTCTTAGCCATGCTCGAGTACTCCGCGGGTTCAGGCGCCGTGAGGCTCCCCGCTCCTTAAAACTGTCAGGCTTTCTCGACCTGCGAGAAATCCAGCTCCACCGGTGTCGAGCGGCCGAGGATCTGCACCGCTACCTGCAACCGGTTCTTCTCGTAGTTCACGTTCTCGACGACGCCGTTGAAGTCGTTGAACGGCCCCTCGATGACGCGCACCACCTCGCCCGGCTCGAACAGCACCTTCGGCCGCGGCTTGTCCACGCCCTCTTCCACGCGGCGCAGAATCTGATTCGCTTCCTTGTCCGTGATCGGCGCCGGCTTGTCCGACGTACCGCCGATGAAGCCGAGCACCTTCGGCACGTCGCGCACCAGGTGCCAGGTCTCCTCGTCCATCTCCATCTGCACGAGCACGTAGCCCGGGTAGAACTTGCGCTCGCTCTTGCGCTTCTGGCCGTCGCGCATCTCGACCACTTCCTCGGTCGGCACCAGGATCTCGCCGAACTTCGGCTCAACGCCCTCGCGCTTGATGCGATCCTTCAGCGACTCCGCGACCCGGTGCTCGAAGTTCGAGTACGCGTGCACGACATACCACCGCAACGCCATTCCCCTAGCCCCCTTGTCCGGTCAGATGGCGCGTGGCCCAGGCGAGCAGCATGTCCACGAACCAGAAAAACACGCCGGCGACGACGACGAAGCCGAACACCAGCGCCGTGGTCTGCAGCGTCTCGCGGCCCGTCGGCCATACGACCTTGCGCAGCTCCAGGCGCGCATCGAGCACGAACTGCTTCAGCCACCGCCCGTATTGCGACGGCATGATCACCGCGACCGCGAGCACCAGACCAGCGACCACGGCGAGCCAGCGCTGCCAGGTCGGCTGATCATCGAAGTAGTAGAAAGCGACGACGCCGCCCACGATGAGCAGGACCGCCAGCCACAACTTCGCCTTGTCCAACGCGTCGACGCCGTCGACTTTCAGTTCTTCGTTCACTTCAATCCACTGGCAGGCCAGGAGGGAATCGAACCCCCAACCTGCGGTTTTGGAGACCGCCGCTCTGCCAATTGAGCTACTGGCCTGTACCCGTGCCTACTTCAGAACCTTAGCCACGACGCCCGCGCCGACGGTCTTGCCACCCTCACGGATCGCAAAGCGCAGGCCCTCTTCCATCGCGATCGGGCTGATCAGCTCCACCGTCATCTTGATGTTGTCCCCGG
>Ga0335081_10007038_pt1 | contig 17947 bp, 20 predicted proteins | sample Lox_Sample_35_FD_206713 | JGI IMG/M metagenome (GOLD analysis project Ga0335081, IMG submission 206713) | Soil microbial communities from Loxahatchee National Wildlife Refuge, Florida, United States - Lox_Sample_3.5 | ecosystem: Environmental > Terrestrial > Soil > Wetlands | place: USA... | reverse complement strand
TCTGGCCGGGCACCCCGGTCGATCCCCGGCTGCCGATGACCAGCCCTGGAGGTTCCTCATGACAGAGACGATCCGGCTGACGGCCGGGCAGGCCCTCATCCGGTTCCTGGCCCAGCAGCACAGCGAGCGGGACGGGACGCGGCAGCGGCTGATCCCCGGCTGCTTCGGCATCTTCGGCCACGGCAACGTCGCCGGGGTGGGCCAGGCGCTGCTCGAGCAGCAGCGCGCCATGCCCTATTACCTGGCGCGCAACGAGCAGGCGATGGTGCACGCGGCGACCGGGTTCGCGCGGATGCGCAACCGGACGCAGGCGATGGCCTGCACCGCGTCGATCGGGCCCGGCTCCACCAACATGGTGACCGGGGCCGCGCTGGCCACGATCAACCGGATCCCCGTGCTGCTGCTGCCCAGCGACCTGTTCGCCACCCGGGTGTCCAGCCCGGTGCTGCAGGAACTGGAGGACCCGCGGTCCTACGACGTATCGGTCAACGACAGTTTCCGCCCGGTGTCGCGGTTCTTCGACCGCATCTACCGGCCCGAGCAGCTCCCGTCGGCGCTGCTGGCCGCGATGCGGGTGCTGACCGACCCGGCCGAGACCGGCGCGGTCACGCTCGCGCTGCCGCAGGATGTGCAGGCGCAGGCGTTCGACTGGCCGGAGGACCTGTTCCGTCCCCGGGTATGGCCGCTGGCCCGGCCGGTCCCGGAACCGGAAGCGGTGGCGCGCGCCGTCGCCATCATCCGCGGCGCCCGCCGGCCGCTCATCATCGCCGGCGGCGGGGTGCTGTATTCGGAGGCCCAGGACGCGCTGCGGCGGCTGGCCGAGGAGAGCGGCATCCCGGTCGCCGACACTCAGGCCGGCAAGGGCGCGCTGGCGTGGGACCATCCGCAGGCGGTGGGCGGGGTCGGCTCGACCGGGACCGCGCCCGCCAACGCGCTGGCCGCCGAGGCAGACGTGGTGATCGGGATCGGCACCCGCTACAGCGACTTCACCACCGCGTCGCGGACGGCGTTCGCCACCCCGGCGGTCCGGTTCGTCAACCTGAACGTCACCTCGTTCGATGCGTACAAGCAGGCCGCGACCGTGGTCGTGGCCGACGCCCGGCGCGGGCTGGAGGCGCTGATCGCCGCGCTGGACGGCTACCACGTGGACGCCGGGTACACCGCGCGGTTCCAGCAGGCTGTCGCCGGCTGGGCCGCGGTCACCGACCGGGCCTACCACCTCGGGCACCAGCCGCTGCCCGCGCAGACCGAGGTCATCGGCGCGGTCAACGAGGGCATCGGGCCCCGCGATGTGGTCGTCCAGGCGGCCGGCAGCCTGCCCGGTGACCTGCAGATGCTCTGGCGGGCCCGGGACCCGAAGCAGTACCACGTCGAATACGGCTACTCGTGCATGGGGTATGAGATCGCCGCCGGGCTGGGCATCAAGATGGCCGCGCCGGACCGCGAGGTCGTGGTGATGGTCGGCGACGGCTCCTACCTGATGATGTCGCAGGAGATCGTCACCGCCGTGTCCGAGGGCATCAAGCTCATCATCGTGCTGATCGACAACCGCGGGTTCTCCAGCATCGGCTCGCTGTCGGACATGGTCGGATCGCAGCGCTTCGGCACCCGGTACCGCTACCGCGACCCCGCGTCCGGGCAGCTCGACGGCGGCCCGCTGCCGGTGGACCTGGCCGCCAACGCCGAGAGCCTGGGCGCGGACGTGCTGCGCACCCGGACGATCGAGGAGTTCCGGGTCGCGCTGGGCAAGGCCCGGGAGGCGTCCCGGACCACGGTCGTGCACATCGAGACCGACCCGCTCGCGCCGGTGCCGTCCTCGGAGAGCTGGTGGGACGTGCCGGTCGCGGAGACCGCCGCCCTCGACAGCACCCGGCACGCCCGGGAGGCCTACGAGCAGGCCAAGCGCCGCCAGCGCAGCTACCTCTAGGAAGGAATGCCATGAGAACCGTCGCCGGGCACAGCGGGCTGCACAAGCCGGCCGAGTTCGATTCGATCCTGGCCGCGACGCGCCAGGTGGCCGAGCTGACCGCGGCGATGGGCGCGAGCTGCGAGCCGCCGTCCGGCGTGCCGGACATCCCGCCGATCCTGGCCGCGCTGGCCGACCTCGGCGCGGAGTTGTTCACCGTGGTGGAGCAGGACATGTACCCGTGCGACTTCGGCAAGCCCAAGCCGAGCGCGGAGCGGACCTTCCGCTACCTGAACGCCAGCGGGCTGGGAGGTGCGGCATGACGGTCCGGGTCGGGGTCATCGGCACCGGCATGATCGGCGAGGACCATATCCGCCGGATGACCGCGGTGCTGGCCGGCGCGGCCGTCACCGCGATCACCGACGTGGACAAGGACCGCGCCGCGGCGGTGGCCGAGCGGTTCGGAATCCAGGCCGTGCACGCGACCGGCAGGGACGTCATCGCCGACCCCGGCGTGGACGCGGTGCTGGTGGCGTCGTGGGGACCGGCCCACGAGGAGTACGTGCTCGCCTCCATCGCTGCGGGCAAGCCCGTGTTCTGCGAGAAGCCGCTGGCCACCACGCCGGAGGCGTGCGCGCGGATCCTGGAGGCGGAGGCCGCGGCGGGCCGCCGGCTGGTCCAGGTCGGCTTCATGCGCCGCTACGACGCCGGCTACCGGGCGCTGAAGGCGGCGGCGGGGGACGGCTCGATCGGCGCGCCGCTGCTGGCGCACATGGCGCACCGCAACCCCGCGGTCCCGCCCACCGTGACCAGCGAGATGGCGATCAACGACTCGGTGGTGCACGAGATCGACGTGACCCGGTGGCTGCTGGGCGAGGAGATCACCGCGGTGATGATCCTGGCCCCCCGGCGCAGCCGGTTCGCGGCCGAGGGGCTGCAGGACCCGATGGTCGTGGTGTTCCGCACCGCGAGCGGCGTACTGGTCGACGACGAGCTGAGCGTCAACGTCCGCTACGGCTACGACATCCAGTGCGAGGTCGTCGGCGAGACGGGCAACGCGCGGCTGGCCAACGGCGGGGCCGTCGCGGTCACCGGCGAGCACGGCCGGGCGACCGCGGTCCCTGCGGACTGGCGGGTGCGGTTCGCGGACGCCTACGACGAGGAGTTCCGCGCCTGGATCGCTGATGTGGCGGCCGGCCGCCCGCCCGGCGGGCCATCCTCGTGGGACGGTTACGCGGCCGCCGTGGTGGCCGGCGCGGCGGTCCGGGCGCTGCGCGCGCCCGGCTGGACCGACGTGCCGCTGCGGGACCGCCCCGTCTTCTACGGGGTCGCCGGGGCGGCGTCATGAAGATCGCGATCGACCCGTACATGCTCCGCACGGTCCCGCTGACCGAGCTGCCCGGCGTGGTGGCCGACCTGGGATATGAGTACATCGAGCTGTCGCCGCGGGACGACTTCACCCCGTTCTTCCTGCACCCGCGGGCCAGCGCGGACCGGGTGCGGGAGTTCAAGGTGGCGCTGGACACGGCCGGCGTGCAGGTCGCCTCCCACCTGCCGCTGCACCACATGGCCGAGATCATGGACTACGCCGGGCCGCTGCTCACCCACCTGCACCTGGCCGACTCTTTCGACCACCGGGCGTCGTCCGGGAACCGCTGCATCATCAACCCGCCGGGCTCGGCCGCCCGGATCCATCAGCATCTGGACATCGGCCAGGGCGAGGTGGACTGGGACGAGTTCTTCGGCTCGCTGGCCCGGACCGGTTTCGACGGCATCGCCACCGTGTGCGTGTTCGCGTGGGAGGACCGGGCCCGCGAGTCGTGCACCGCGAACCTGTCAAAGGTCCGGGAGTACCTGGCCAAGTACTTCTGAGCCTGGCGGCCCGCCGCGCGTCAGGCGCGGCGGGCGCGCACCTTCTCCGGCGGGACCCAGGTCGTGGTGCGGCGGAGCCGGCCGCGGCTGGCCACCAGGTAGCGGTCATCACCGCCCCAGGCCAGGAAATGGAACATCAGGGGCGCCTTCCAGCGGGCGTGCCCGGGCGGCCGAACTCTGCCGACTTCGTGGCCGCATGACCCGGGCTTAAACCCGCGCGCTTACTGCCGGAGACATGCCCGCATGTGGAGGAAATCCCCATCAGCCGGTGGCCGGGATGGCCGCGTGCCAGTGCCCGCGGGTGAGGTGGACGCTGCCGTCCGGCGCGATCATGACGCTGGCTCCGTAGGCGGGGAGTTTGCCGTCCCGGAGCCAGGCGTGGCGGATATCATCCACGATGTCCCACAGCCGGCGCGGGCCGGACTGGTGAACGACGGGCGGGGCGTCGCCGTCGCCACTGGCGCGCGCCCACGATCCGTCCGGATGCAGTAGCCACGCGGTGCGCCGCCCGCCTTCTTCCTCGAAATGGTGCTGGACACCCGGCACGGTGACGCCGAGCATCGAGGACAGCTCCCACGCGTTGCCGATGTTGAGGACGGGATACCGGCCGACGCTGACCTGCTCTCCTGCCGCGTCGCGCGCCGCCGGCACCTGCTCCAGGAGGATCGGCGGGTAGTCCGCGCCGGACCGGGCCGCCATGAACCCAGCACGGTACCACTCGACCCATGCGACCGCCGGGCGCCACCGTGACATGGGGTCCGTGACCTCGGCGGCCAGCCGCCGGGCGCGCGGCTCCCACTCCATGCAGCCCGTCACCGGCACGACGCGGGCGGGCAGTCATTGCCATCACTGGCCGGAGGGCAATCATCGGGAGCGCACGCACGGACGTCAGCGTGGCGGGGCACAAGGGTCAGGGTATGCTGCCACAACGGCCCGGTCAGGAGGTTGGCCAACGGGGTTTCCCTGACGCTGCCGCAGTCCAGCCAGCGTGCCATCGCGCACGGAGTGAGCTGGCCATCTGGCAGGATGGCCGCCCGGTCCAAACCGCAGTTTCCGCACAGCTTCGGCGCGTCCGGCCCGGCGACACCGAGTGCGGCCCGGCCGAGGCCCTGGGCAGGCCGGATACGGATGTCCGTCACCCCGAGCCGGCGCAGCTCCGCTGCCGCGCGCTCGACGTCCTGATCCGGTGCGATTCCCACGATCGCGGCCCGGACAGGGATTCCCCGCCGGACAGCCTCGGCGATGCTGGCCCGGGCCCGCGCACAGCTGCTCCGGCTGCCGGTGATCCGGCTGTGCTGGCCGGGGTCGGCGGAATACCAGGATGTGCCCAGGGGTACAGCCGGCTGGCTGAACAGCTCCCACAGTTCAGGGGTGACGCGGACGAGGTTCGAGTACACGTACACCCGGAGGCCATTGCCCAGGGCGTGGCGGATGAGGCGGGGAAGGGCAGGCTCCAGCGTCGGCTCCCCACCGATGAACTGGACCATCCGGACTCCGATCGCGGCAGCCTGGTCAATGACGTGTTCCCAGTCCAGGGTGGTCATCGTTCCGCGTCCACCGTGCGGGCCGCTTTCCGCATAGCAGTGGATGCATCGCAACTGGCAAAAGCCGGTTATCTCCAGCTCCAGGAATGACGGGATACCGCCGGTAAGGGCCTGGACGGAGGGATCAGGCAGCGGATTCAACGCGGTCGTTAACACTCGCCTATTCTCCATTTCCATAGTTTCGCCGTATCGGGTTGTCGTGCGGCAGAGCGGTGGCACTATCATCGGATTTCAGCAGGGCCCAGACGACCTTTCCGCCTCTGTCCTGCGGCACGAAGTACCACGCCCACCGCTCACTGAGCGCTTCCACCAGCAGCAGGCCACGTCCGTTCTCAGCGTTCCCGGAAGCGCTGAGCCGCGTTGGCGGTATGGGGCTGGCGTCCCACACCAGGATGAGGAGCCGCGTCCGGTTGGCACGCAGGCACAACCGCACGGGGCAGCTTTGCGCCGCCGCCCGACCGGCTTGCACCGCGTTCGTTACCAGCTCCGACACGAGCAATTCGGCGCCGACGCGGGTATCCCCGGAACTGGCCGCCGCCCTTGACACGGCGCTTCAAGCGGAGGGCACCCTCATCGCGCTCGTCCCGAACCAGGCTCTGCGTGGGCATCAGGGCGTCCGTTCGACGGAGCGCCGCCGCTGACGAGGAGATCGCTGCGCTGGAGTTCGCGCGCCTCGCGGGGGCAAGCGACGTCGGCAACGGTGTCCTCGACGGTCTGGAGGTCACCGTCGACGACCTGGCCACGGCGTACCCGGGGACGGCGCCCGCGGACCTGCTCGGCCGGGTGCGGGCTCACCTTGGGTATGTCGGCCAGCTGATCGGCGCCCGCGCCACGCTGGCGCAGCACCGGCGCCTGCTCGTCACCGGCGGTTGGCTGTCCCTGCTGGCCGCCACCTGCCTGATCGACCTGCACAACGATCCCGCGGCCCTGGCGCACCTGCGCACGGCAACGCGGCTCGCCCGCGAAACGGGACATGCCGAACTGGCCGCCTGGTGCCTGGAAACGCAGGCCTGGCAGGTGCTCACGGCGGGGGACTACCGGCGGGCCGCTGGCATCGCCCAAGTCGCACAGCACATCGCACCGCGAGACGGCAGCGCCTTCATCCAGGCCACCGCCCAGGAGGGACGCGCGTGGGCACGGCTCGGCGCCGGGGCCGAGACCCGCGCCGCACTCGCCCGCGCGGAAAAGCTCGTCGCGCCGCTGGCCATGCCCGATCGCCCAGAGCACCACTATCGTTATGACCCCGCGAAGTCCCTGGCCTATACGGCGACGACGCTGTCCTGGCTCGGTGACCCGGCCGCGGAGTCCTACGCGCGTCAGGTACTGGCCCGCCTCGAGTCCGCCGCAGACGGACCCCCGCGCCCGCGGCGGGCTGCCTCGGCCCGGCTGGACCTGGCTCTGGCGCTGATAGCGGCCGAACGATATGACGAATCGGCGGCTACCGCCCTGGAGGCAGTCGTATCGGGACGGCTGGTGCCCTCGAACTACTGGCGCGCCCGCGAGGTGATCCACGCCATGTCCGGACGGGGCGTGCCGGAGGCCCGCGAGCTGGCGGACGCCTACCGTGAGGCCTGCGGCGGCCCGTTCGCGCTGCCGTGATGCTGCCGAGGTCTCAGCCGCGGGACCCGGGGCTACCGTCAATCCAGGTCGTCGGTGGAGCGGAGGAACGCCAGGACCGCCCGGATCCGGTTGTTGTCGGTGTCGGTCTGTTCCAGGCCCAGCTTGCCGAACACGCTGGTCACATGGGCTTCCACGGTCCGCGGGCTGAGATGCAGGTCCTTGGCGATGCCGACGTTCGACCGGCCCTCAGCCATCCGGGCCAGGACGTCCCGCTCCCGGGGGTTGAGGGTGTCCATCCAGCTCGTGCTGCGCTTGCGGGCCAGCAGCCGGCGCACGATGACCGGATCGAGGACGGTCTCCCCCGCCACGATCCGTTCCAGCTGGATGATCAGGTGGTCGGCGTCGGTGACGTTATCCTTCAGCAGGTAGCCGACGCCGCTGCCGACCGCCTCCATGAGCTGGCTCGCGTAGCTGGTCTCGGCGAATGTGGACAGCACCAGGATCCCGATGGCCTTATCCCGCGCCCGGATCTCCGCGGCGGTGCGGATTCCCTCGCCGGTGAACGTCGGCGGCATCCGCAGGTCCAGGATCACCGCGTCCGGCCGGCCCGCCGGGTCCGCTGCGGTCGCGCGCAGGCTGGCCAGCAGTTCCTCGCCGGAGGACGCCTCGATGGTGACCTGGGCACCGGACGCCTGAAGGAGCAGCACCAGGCCGCTGCGGAACAGGGCGGAATCGTCGGCCAGGGCTAGTCGCACGGAATCCGCACCATGATCCGCGTGCCCCGGCCGGGGGGACTGTCGATCTCGACTTCGCCGTCCACCGCGCCGACCCGGTCGATGAGGTTGGCCAGCCCGCTGCCCGCCGGGTCCGCGCCGCCCACCCCATCGTCGGTGATCTCCATCTCCAGGTGCGAGCCGGTGACGCGGGCGGACACGCCGACGTGGCGGGCCCGCGCGTGCTTGACCGCGTTGGTGAGCGCCTCGCACGCGGCGAAGTAGGCGGCCGCCTCGACCGCGGGACGCACCCGGTCCGGTGCGACCTGCAGGTGGATGGCCAGCGGGAGCCGCTCGGCGACCTCTTCCAGCGCCGCCGCCAGGCCACCCTGGACCAGCGAGGCGGGATGGATGCCGTGGGCCAGGTCGCGCAGCTCGCCGAGCACCTCCCCCAGCTCGGCGCGGGCGGCGGCGAACGCGGCGGTGGCGCCCGGATCCCCGGTCTGGGACATCGCCGCGGTCAGCCGGGCGGCCAGCCCGAGAAGGTGCTGCTGCGCGCCGTCGTGCAGGTCACGTTCGAGGCGCCGCCGCTCGGCCAGCGCGGCCTCGACGATACGGGCCCGCGACGCGCGGACGGCCTCCAGCTCGGCACGCGCGGCCTCGGCCTGAAGCTGGGCGTTCCGCAGCGCCAGCCCGCTGGTGCGCACCGCCGCGTCGAACAGGCCCCGGTACCGTTCCAGGGCGGCATCGGCGATGACGACGGCCATGGGGGCGCCGGCGTCGGTGCGGATCACCTCGACCAGGCGGCTGCCGGCTGGCGCCGCGGGCCGGGCCGGGCCGGGCCGGGCGTCCGGCCCGGGGAGTTCCGCGGCGCTGGACACGTCCAGCACCTCCAGCGTCGGGTCGTGCAGGGTCTCGCGCAGCGCGTACCGGACGCGGCGCAGGTCGGCGCCCGTGGACACCCGGGCGCTCAGCCCGGCGAGGTTCCGGGCCAGCAGCGCGCGCTGGATCACGGCGGCCAGGAACGCCAGCGGCAGCAGCACGTCGACCAGGCTTTCGGCGACGAAGGCGCTGGTCGGGCCGACGGCGATGTCGGAGAACAGCTGCTCGAGCGAGGTCGCCGACGCGGCGAACACCGCGGCCAGCCCGGCGATGATGACGGGTGCGATGACGATGCGGTCCAGGCCCCTGGTTTCCAGCAGCCGCCGGACCAGGAAGAAGACGAGCAGCAGCGCGGCGATCCCGTCGCCAATGTTCTGTGCGTCCGAAAAGGCCCCGCTGAGCTGCGGGCTGACGACGATGGCGGGCCACCATGAGGACGCCGGGTAGCCTGCCGAGGCGGCCGTCGAGGTGACCACGACCAGGGTCCGGCTCAGCACCATCCAGGCCGCCAGGGCCCAGACGTAGACGCGCTCGGGGCGGCCGAGCGCGGCACGCGGGTACCGCAGGACCGCGTATGCGCCGAAGACCCGGTCGATCCCGCCGAACACGACCGCGTAGACCGGCCAGGGGCCGGTGTTCCACGCGTCGATGAAGTCCAGCGAGCGGAACACGCCCGCCAGGATCAGCGCCCACGCCACGCCGCGCTGCCCGCGTTCCTGGCACAGCAGCAGGCCGGTGAGGATGAACGTCAGCGACATGACCAGGTTGACCGTGGCCAGCGTGGGGGACTCACGCCACTCGGGCCCCTCGGCGACCGTGGCCAGGCCGACCAGCGCGACCAGGACGGCGCCGGTGCGCAGATAGAAACGCCACGGGCGGCCCGCCGCGGCCGGCGGACGGCTTAACCCATCCGGCTCCAGGGTCGCGGGCGGGTCCTCCGTGGGCCGGCCCTGTTGCGTCTCGCCCGGCTCACCTTCCACGCCATGTTCCCGTGGGCGGCCGGCGGGTCACTGGTCGGGGCATAGGCGCCATTATCGCCTGATCAGCCCGGCCCGCGCAGCCATCCGGTGCAATCCCATCCGCAATGTCAAGAGGGAAAACCCGCGAGAATGCGGCGGCTTTCCACGATTACAACGGGCGACGGCACCTGCACACTGATGGTGGCGCCCGAGGCCGGGGTGTTCCGCCTGCGAGCCCGGCCCCGGGGCCAGCTCGATGGAACTGCTGATCCCCTGACGCAGACGAGAGCACGCTGCACGCCCGCTGATCGACCAGGAAAAGGCCATGGCCCGTGGACCGGATGACACGGAGGGGAGTTCTCCGGGCCGCCCTGGCGATCGCAGCCTGCCCGGTTACGTCGCGTCCCATTACGGCGGAGGTGCCGACGAACCAGTAACCGCAATGGGCGTCCAGCGTGTCACCACGCTGACGCTATCCGATGTGGTGATGGCGATCCTGCAGAGCCGGGGCAGTTATCCGCTGGCTGCGGCCGCGGCGCTGATCCGGGAAACGGGCGGCCCCGGCACCGCTGTGCACCTGGTGCTACTGGACGGCGAGCAGCAGCCGCTGTTCGCCGCGCCGGGGATCGTCATCGCGGTCACCTTCGCGGCCGACCACCTCGACGGCGACGTGGTGGCCGCGTTCGGAGACAGGAAGGTCATCATCCTGAAGTGACATGACGGGGGCGGGCCGTGGGCCCGGCCGATACGCGGGGCCGGCCGGGCTGGACCCGGCCGGCTCGCCCACCGAGGCCGGCCGGGTCCGGCCCGGTAGCGGTCCAGCCAGCCGAACGAGGCGCCGGTACCCGCCGGCGGCCGGTATTCCGGTCCCACCGCGCCCTGATAGCCCTTGCTGGGCAGATGGTCCAGCACAAAGGGATAATTGATCTCACCCGTGCCCGGCTCGTGCCGCCCGGCCACGTCGGCGATCTGGACGTGCCTGATCAGCGGCCAGTAGGCATCGATCGTCGCGGTGAGGTCACCCTCCGTCCGCTGCATGTGGTACACGCGGCCCACAGCATGGACAGGTTCGGCGCAAACAGCAGGGGCACGCCGGGTGCTCAGGCGCCCGGCTCGTCCAGCCGGAACCCGACCTTGAGGGTGACCTGGAAGTGCCGCAGCTGGTTGTCCTCGATGTGCCCGCGGATGCCGGTGACCTCGAACCAGTCGAGGTTGTGCAAGGTCCGGGAAGCGCGGCTGATGGCCCCGCGGACGCCGTCGTCGATGCTCTCCGTGGAGGTGCCGACGATCTCGGTGATCGAGTAGATGTGGTCCGCCATTGGCTCATCCTTTCGCGCCGGGGCCATCCAGGCCGCCAGTGGATCTTAGCGATCCGCCCGCGGCAGCGCGGGGCCGGTACCCCGGCGGGCGCACCAGCCGGTACCCCGGCGGGCGCACCAGATCGCCAGGTGCCCGGGCGGGACTACAGCCGGCGGAGCTGCAAGGCCATGCTGACCTGCATGAACCCGGTCACCCATCTCACGATGATTCACCGCTGGGGCTGGGACCTGACCCGGCACCCCGACGGCACCACCACCGCCACCGCACCCGACGGCAGAACCCTGCACTCCCACAGCCCACCCCGCCCCGCCACCTGATCGGGTTTGTGCCGCGCGTCACGGGCCGTTCGGCCGGGAGGCCGGGCCGGAAGACCCTGCGCCCGGGGCTGGCCGGCGGATGGGATGAACGCGGACTCTGCAGAGGAGGCTGCAATGAGCGGCACCGCAACCGAGAAAGCAAGCGATCTCGACCGGAGGCTCCAGGCCTGGCAGGCGAAGTTCACCGGCGGGCTGTCTCCCGTCGCGCTGTCGCTGGCGTGGCTCGACTGGGTGGCGCACGTGGCCCAGATGCCCGGGCGGCAGGCCGAACTCGCGGCCCGCGCCTGGCAGGCGGCCCCGGACGGGCTCCCGGCGGATCCGCGGTTCACCGCACCCGGGTGGCGCCGGTGGCCGTTCAGCGTGCTGGCGCGGGCGTTCCTGCGCACCGAACAATGGTGGCAGGATGCGACGACCGGCGTGCCGGGTGTCTCGCCGCATCACGAGCGGCTCGTGTCATTCGGCGCGCGGCAGTTCCTGGACGTGGTATCCCCGTCGAACTTCCCCTGGACCAATCCGGAGGTGATCGACGCGACCCTGGCGGAGCACGGGGCGAACTTGGTGCGCGGCGCGGGATTGTACGCCGACGACGTGCGGCGCATGGTGACCGGGGAGCGGCCGGCCGGAGCCGGGGCCTACACCCCGGGCGACACGGTGGCGATCACCCCGGGCCGGGTCGTCTTCCGCAACGAGCTGTTCGAGCTGATCCAGTACCGGCCCGCCACCGAGACCGTGCACGCCGAGCCGGTCCTGATCGTGTCCGCCTGGATCATGAAGTACTACATCCTCGACCTGTCACCGGCCAACTCCCTGGTGAAGTACCTGGTGGATCAGGGCCACACGGTGTTCGTGGTCTCCTGGCATAACCCGGGCCCGCAGGACCGGGACCGCACGATGGAGGACTACCGGCGCGACGGCCTGCTGGCCGCGGTGGACACCGTGTGCGCCATCGTCCCGGACCGGAAGGTGCAGGCGGTCGGGTACTGCCTGGGCGGGACGATGCTGGCCATCACGGCGGCGGCCATGGCCCGCGACGGCGACGACCGGCTGGCCACCGTCACCTTGTTCGCCGCCGAAACCGAGTTCACCGAACCAGGCGAGCTGGGCCTGTTCATCGACGACAGCCAGCTCGGCTACCTGAACGACGTCATGTGGCAGCAGGGTTACCTGGACTCCAGCCAGATGGCGGGCGCGTTCCAGATGCTGCGCCCCTACGAGCTGATCTGGTCGCGGGTCGTCAGCGAGTACCTTCTCGGTGAGCGGCAGCTGCCGAACGACCTGATGGCCTGGAACTCCGACGGGACCCGGCTGCCCTACCGGATGCACACCGAATACCTGCGCAGCCTGTTCCTGCACAACGACCTGTTCGAGGGACGGTACCAGGCCGGCGGCAAGCCGGTGACGCTGAGCGACATCCGTGTGCCGATGTTCGCGGTCGCCACCGTGAAGGACCACGTGGCCCCGTGGCGGTCGGTCTATAAGCTCAACCTGGTCGCCGACACCGAGCTGACTTTCCTGCTGACCAGTGGCGGCCACAACGCGGGCATCGTCAGCCAGCCCGGCCACCCGCACCGCAGCTTCCAGGTCGCGACGCGCGCCGCGGGCGCGCCGTACACCGGCCCGGACGCCTGGGTGGCCGCGACCGCGCGGCAGGACGGATCCTGGTGGCCGGCCTGGGAAGCCTGGCTGGCCGGGCATTCCCCCGAGCGGGTCGAGCCGCCGGCGCCGGGCCCGGCGCTCGCCGATGCACCCGGAACGTACGTGCTGCAGCGATAATGGCATCGGGAAAGGGGACACGATGGCCGATGATAAGGACGGGCCCCCGGGCCCGATGCATGAGTTCGTCAACCAGCTCCGCCGCATGACCGCGTACATGGAAGGCCTGATCAAGCTGGGCGTGCCGCTGCCGGTGCAGTCCTCCGTTCCCTCGATCGCCGGGGTGCCGCTGCCGGGGGCGCTGTCGGCCAAGGAACTGAAGTCCATCGCCACCACCGTGGCCGCGCAGCGGCGCAGTATCCAGGCGATGCAGGCCCAGCTCAGCGCGTTCGACGAGCAGCTTGGGGTGCTGGAGGGCATCCTCGGCCCGCTCGCCGAATGGAGCGGCCGGTGGGCGGACATCGAGGGCATGATGGTCAAGATGGGCCGCCTGCCGACCGGCGGCCAGGCCAAGAGCGACGAAAAGCCGGGCTGAGGCCTATTTCAGGCCGGTGCCGGCCGCCACCCCCTCGACGATCCGGCGCTGCGCCAGCAGGAACACGAACACCAGCGGCAGCGCGCCGAGCACGGCCGAGGCCATCTGCAGCGCGTTGATGATGCCGGCCCCGCTGACCACGGTGCCCAGGCCGCGGCCAGGATGACAGCTTAGACGCGCCCGACCCGCACCTGATCACGGTGGGCGGCCTGGGCCGCGAGTTCCTCGACGTCGCCGGGGGCCACCTCATCGCCGCCTGCCACGACGGGCTGATGGTGTTCCGCACGCTGCTGCGGCCGCCGCTGGTCCCGGCGCGGCGGGACGGGCCGCTGCTGGGCGCGGCCGAGCTGTACTTCGACCGGGTGCTCAGCGAGCCCGGCGTACCGGCCTGGACGGGCCTGGCGCTGTTAGCCGAGCCGGCTGAGGTAGTCGAAGGTCCGCTCCAGCAGCCCGCTGGCCCGGCGCAGGTCAGGTGAGCCGGGCCGGGCGTCCTCGGCGAGCCGGGCCTGAAGCGGGGCGGGAATCTGGAATCCGGCCGCGGCGGCCAGGCTGGCGCCGATGCGCACCGCGCTGCGGACCACCTGGGGGTCGACCGACCATACCATCTCGAAGGTGCGGTCCGGATCGGGGCTGGGCTCCTGCCCGGGGCGTTCCCAGGCGGCCAGGCAGGCCGGGTGATCGGGTGCGTCGCAGATCAGCGCCCACTCGCGGCGCAGCGGGGAGCCGCCGGGGATCGGGATCTCCACCAGCGGCCCGGGCCCGGAACGCCGGCCGAAGTCGGCGAAGACCACGGTCTGCTCCGCGGTGCGGGCCAGGTCGGCCCAGCGCGGCCGGGCCTGCCGGTAAAAGCGCTGCTGCTGGAAGCAGCCCATCAGGACCGGGCGCTGGGCCCGGGCGCAGCACTCGTCCTCGATTGCGTGGCTGAGCGCCAGCAGCAGCGCCTTCGCCATGACGTGGACGTGCAGCCCCGGGTGGCGCCGGCGCAGCCCGGCGAAGATCGAGCTGTCCTGCAGCGGCCGGGCGGCCAGCGCGTGCGCCATCGCGGCGGCCAGCGACAGCCCCTGCGCGCGGCCGCGCAGCACCTCCGCGAGCAGCGCGCAGTCGGACTCGCGGTAGCGCCGCCGCCCGTTCGGCAGCCGCGCCGGCCGGGGCAGGCCGTAACGCTGTTCCCAGTTCCGCAGGCCGGCGACGGGGATGCCGGTCCGCCGCGACACCTCGCCGATCGGCAGCACGGCAGGGTCGTCTCCCGCTGGGTTGCTCCTGCCGGTAGACTTCATCGCGGTGATAACTCCAAGCTCATCAAGCTGGCGAGAAAAGCTGACGAGAGCATAGCGCGCGAGGAGGAGCAGTGACGATCGCCTCCCACCCTGACGGCCGCGCTCCCGACGCGCTGAACCGGGCCGCCCCGGACCCGGCCCTGTGGCGGGAATCGGCGGCGTGCCGTTACTTCGACCCCGAGCTGTTCTTCCCGCTGAGCACCGCCGGCCAGGGCGCGGCCGACGCCGCGAAGGCCAAGGCGGTGTGCGCGCACTGCCCGGTCCGGCACGCCTGCCTGGAATTCGCGCTGGCCACCGGGCAGAAGTTCGGCATCTGGGGCGGCTGCGACGAGCGGGAGCTGCGGCTGGTGCGGCGGGAACAGCGGGAGCGGCGCCCGGCCTTAGCCGGCGCGCCAGGCGACCCAACCGTAGGCCCGGTTCTCCGCCACGACCCGCCAGCCGTGTGGTGCCCGGGGCCAGCTCGCCTGCGCGGGCTTGCCAGAGGGCCAGGGCATCTCGACGACCGTGGCGCCGGCCGGCACCGGCGCGCTGCCGGAGTAGAAGAAGTCCAGTCTGGCCCACCAGATCTCGAACGACTGCGGGATCCAGGCCTGCCAGTCCGCCCACATCCCGTAGTCCACCGCGGCCACGTCGCCCGGGTGCAGCCCGGCGGCAGTGACGAAGGCCAGTGAGTTGGCCTGCTGGGACGGCGTGTTCGCCCGCGAGACGTGCGTGGTCGTCTGGACCAGGACGAACAGGTTCACCGCGGCGATCGGGAGGAGCAGCGCGGCGCGCCAGGGCGCCCGGCGGCCGCGCAGCAGCCGGTCCGCCAGCAGCGCGGCGAGCACCCACGCGGCCAGCAGCGCCAGCACGACCCAGGCTGCCGCCCACACGCTCAGCTCATCCCAGCCCCCGGTCAGCGCGGCCGGGTCGGCGAACAGGAAAGCGGCGAAGCCGGCCGTGCTGATGTGCCCGCCCGCGTAGCCGGCCACCACGGCGGCACCGCCGGCCACGATCGCCGCGGACGCGGCCGCGCAGGCGATGAGCCGCCAGCCGCGCGCCCGCAGCAGCACGACGACGCCGACGATGAAGAACACGACGGTCAGCGCGTCCGGGTAGCGGCCGGACGCCCACTGGGAGGTCTGGTTGTCGGGCAGCGCGGCCGGCGCGATGTACACGATGCCGATCGTGACCGCGACCACGAGCATGGCCATCAGGCGCAGCTCACGGCGGACGTTACGGCGGAAGATCGTGGCCACCGCGGCGGCCAGGCCGATCCCGCCGATCCCCCAGGTGTCCATGGCGATCCGCCACAGCTGCCCGGCTGCCATCTCCAGCACCTGCACCTGTTCGTGAGCGTTGGTCAGCCGGCTCCAGGCCTCACCGGACAGGCTGCGCGGGCCCCCCGGGTAGAGCAGGCTGAGGATCAGGTCATCCAGCCGCACGGCGGCCCATACGGCCGCCGCGAGCACCGGCCCGGCCACCGCCAGGGACCAGGCGCGGACCACGCGGAACGCCGTGGCGGCGACGGCCACCAGGGCGAACCCGATCACGATGACCAGGCCGCGCGGGTGGACGGCATACGAATAGCCGGCCAGCAGCGCCGAGCCGGCCGCGGCCGCCAGGGACGAACGCCAGCTCCGTGCGGTCAGCCAGCTGTGCACGCAGAGCAGCCAGGCCAGCACCAGCACGGGGAAGATCGCGTCCGCGAGCGCGTACTGCGTGTACACGACGCCCTCGGGCACCAGCGCCGCGGCCGCCGACCCGGCGTAGGCCACCCAGCGGCGCGCGTGCAGCCGCCGGAACCCCACGTAGGCCAGTGGCATCAGCAGCGCATTGACCACGGCGTTGATGACCAGGGCGCCGTGGTAGACGGTGACCGGGTTGCTGGTGAACCAGTAGATCGGGACCAGCAGCAGCGGGTAGCCGGCCTGGTAGAGGGTGCCGAAGGAGAAGTCAGAGGGCGCGCCGGCGTGCGCGAGGACGCGCGCCGCGATCAGGTAGCCGGATTCGTCCGGGTTGGCCAGCGGCACGATCTGCTGGCGGCTGAGATAAAGTCGCAGGCCGATCTGGGCGAGGTAACCGAGCGTCAGCCACAGCGCCCACCACAGCCTGCGCCGGGAGGCCGGCGGTTTCGGCTCCGCGTCGTCCCGGGGATCCTGAAGCCGGAGATCCTGAATGGGCTGGGCGGAAATGTCCGGGCCTGGGTCGGTGATGCCGGAGTGCCGGGTCCAGCGGCCGCGCGGGACAAGCAGATTCCCCACTAGCCGCTGCCTCCCAGCTCCGCATCCGTCTCAGGCCTGCGGCCCCCGCCTCTCAAGTCTCAGCACATTGTGCGCATATTTTGCTTGGCGAAACATCTGAGCCGCCTGAGCCTTTTCTGAGGATGACGGGCCAGCGGACGGCGCACGGACCAGGTGAGGCGGGCGGGACGGGCGTAGGCGGCGCCGCGCGCACGTCCGGAGGGTCCTAGCCGGCGCTGGGCTGGATCATGGGCGTGACGTCCAGCTTGGCGTGCAGGAAGCCGTACCGGAGCATCAGGTCGGCGGCCTGCTGGAGCTGGCTCGGGCTGAGCGACATGGGGAAGCTGTCGAACGCCATCTGCGAGACGATCCCCGGCTTGATCGTCGTGTAGGTGGGCACGGTCTGCGCCACGAGCACGTGGTCGCTGGCCGCGGCCTGCTGCGCCTCCCCCATGGCCGTGCGGAACGCGGCCACCGTCCGGGGATACTTCTGCACGTAGGACTGCAGCGTGCCGTAGCCGCCCACCGGGAAGCCGGCCATGGGCCCGGTCATCGTGTCAGCCAGCAGGCGCGCCCCGATGGCGTCCTGCATCACGGTGACGAAGGGCTCGGTGGCCCACACCGCGTCGACCTGGCCGCGGGCCAGCGCGGCCTGCTCGTCCGGGAACGGCGTGAGCACGTACGTCACCTGCTTGGGATCAACGCCGTGGGCCTCGAGCGTCACGTCCATGGCCAGGTTGCCGATGGCCCCGGCCGTCTGGGGCGTGCCGATCTTCTTGCCCTTGAGGCCGGCCAATGAGGTGACCGGCGAGCCCTTGGGAACGACAATCCCGGAAACGTGCGCCGCCGCTTGTGTCCCGGGGGCGACCAGCGCGAATTTAATGCCGCTGTTCTGCTCGATCTCAAAGGTCGACACGTAGTTGAGCAACGAGAAATCCATTGTCCCGTTAAGCAGATCCGGGGTGGACTGCGAGGTGGCCTGAATGATCAGCGGCGTTACGGTCAGGCCGACGCTGCGGAAATAGCCTTTGTGGATGGCGACGAACAGGTCAGCGGCGTCCGCAATCGGCAGCGTGCCCACGGTGACGTGCGACTTCTCCGGCTTCACGCTGGCCGCCGAGGCCGCCGGCGCGGACGGTTTTGCCGGGGAGCTGTTCGGCGAGCTGCACGCGCTGGCGGCGATCCCG
>Ga0335081_10007037_pt1 | contig 17947 bp, 21 predicted proteins | sample Lox_Sample_35_FD_206713 | JGI IMG/M metagenome (GOLD analysis project Ga0335081, IMG submission 206713) | Soil microbial communities from Loxahatchee National Wildlife Refuge, Florida, United States - Lox_Sample_3.5 | ecosystem: Environmental > Terrestrial > Soil > Wetlands | place: USA... | reverse complement strand
TATAGAGCAGGAATCCAGATTCGAAATCAGAACCTGTGGGCGTGTATTGAATCTCGCGAACTCGGTCCCGCAGATTCAGGCGAAAATGCTCGCGTAGGGACAGCCTTCCTCGGCTGTCCTGAGCGGAGTCGAAGGCGCTGTCGGGATGAGCCGAGCTCACCAGCGCAGGAGGCGGGCCAAGCAAGCGCTGCAGTCGCCGTCTCAGATTTGCGGTCTTGCTGGCATACGGCTCGGCTTTTGGATCAGCGCTTCTCAGGAGAAAAACAGCAGGCGCGGCCGGGACAGCTGCAAAGACTTCCGCATCGCGTTCCGGTGCGAACTCCAATCGATGGAACAACACTCATCTATTTTAGGTGTTTATCCTGTGCGGGCTCAGAGAACTTGATGACTTCAGCGAAATGCTGCCGTCCGCAACTTTTGCCGGTAATCTTTTCCATTCACAACCACCAGCCGGCACATCTCAAACAATCGCGAGCGCATGCGCTCACCGATTCGGTCTCCCAGGGTCTCTTCTCTTGTGGTTCGCCTCGGCCCAGAAATTCCTTCCGCCGCAGCGCTGGGTCCATCCAGGAAATTACTTGTAATGATTGTCGTGCGCTTCTCGTTATATCGAGCGTTCAGAATGATGCTGACAGTGTCCCAAACCCATTCCGAAGGCTTGACCGCACCGAGATCATCGAGCAATACGACCTCTGTCTCAAACACAGGCCGAAGCAGGTCCAACTCTGTCGCCTGCACGGATGGGTTATATGAATTTTGAATCTCTTTTAGCAGTTCCCTGTAATCAGAAAATAGACAGTGAAATCCTTTGCCGGCCAAGAGTTTCAGTGCCGCAACCGCGAGATGTGTCTTACCCACTCCACTGGGACCGATCAATAAAAGACCCGTTCGATCCAGCGGATACTCACTAGCCCACCTGTCGACCATCAACTTTGTGGCGGACAGGGCATCGTTTCCATGCGTTTGATACGTGGAGAGATCGCAGTCCAGGTAGCGCGCCGGAATGCCCGCCGAGTTCAGCAAGAATTTGGCGTAACTCCGTTGAAAGCAATCACACCGCGTCACCCGCTTTTCAGATCCTGACACAACACTCTTCCAGCCCGTTCCGCCGCATACGGGACACGTGTCCGGACCATCAACTAATTTGCTGGTCGTATTTTTCTGCATAACAGGCCCAGCAACTGCCCCACTGTGTGAGGCCAGATTCCGGATGGCGCGTACACTCTTGTCGTCCATTTTGTTTTTTATTTAGTGTACCTTCAAAATCCAGATAAGAAGTCATTGCCTCATCTGTGGATTTGGTGGATTTTCGTCTCTTCTTGTGGAATTTTAAAACCTGCTCGTCATAGATTTCTAGCAGCGTTCGGTTGTAAATCCAGACAGCACCGTCAGCCGTCGGTCCCTCGCGCTCGAACATACGCATAACAGGGCTGGATTCTTTTTCGAAGAAGTAAGCCCTTTGCGCATTCGCGTGGCGCCACAACTGCCCGTCGTCTGGCAAATACCCGGGTCGCTCTGAAACCCATGATGCGAACAATAAATTTAAAAACCAGGCTTGCTGAAAATCCTTTAAGGATCGATAGCGTAGATCGTTGATGAAACGATGAACATAAAACGGAAACCACTCCAACATCTGACTTCGCCGGGACCCTGAAGTAACCGATGTCATGATCTGAGGATGCGGTTTGCAGAGTGCATCACGAGCACCGATCCGCGCAACAGAAAAATTCCTTTCACCTGTGTAGATTTTGTCGAAATGTGGTTCCGCTTGTGGAGGAAAGAGGAAAATCCGGAAGCGCTCTCGGCAGGTGAACTGCGTAGCGCGAAAATCTGCGCTTTTAAAATCGCTGACTACGGAACTCGGTTCGCCGCCTCTCGAACCATCTGCAAAAAAAACCGAGCTTCCGGTCGCAGCGCTCTGCGTCGTGGGTGAATGACATCCAGACTTCGCCGTAATGGTTCGGCATCAAGAAGCTTCACTGCTGTGAGCTTGTGTGCTCGCAATTCTCTCCCCACCGCTAGCTGTGGAAGAAAGGAGAGTCCCAGCCCTCGTTCCACCATTCGTTTCGCTGTTTCGATTGAGTCGACTTCCAAGGCAATGTTCGGAACCAGGCCGGCGCGCCGAAACAAACTGTGGGTGAGGGTCCAGTCGCTGGAACCGTGATCGTAAAAAATCAGCGGCCAGGTTGCCACTTTTTCCAAATGCGCTCGCCGGCTGTGTGCCGGTCCGCGGGTCGCATGCGCTACGAGTAATAGCGGGTCATCGCGCAGGCTTATCGTCTCGACCTCAGGATGCTGTAGGGAACGGGCCATTCCAATGTCTGCCTCCTCGGCGAGCACCATGTCCAAAACTTCTTTCGAGTGCCCCGGCCGAATGCTGATGATCACATTCGGATGCGCTCGCTGGAATTTCTTCAGAATGTCCGGCAGGAAGTAGACGGAGATAGAAAGTGCGGCTGCGATCCTCAGCGGCACTCCACTGGCGGGTTGCGCTTCGTGAACTGCCTGCCGTGCCAGTGAAGCGGTGCGCAGCAATTGCTCGGCGTGCGGACGAAAAGTCCTGCCCGCGTCGGAAACGACCAGCCCGCCGCGTGATCGCGAGAATAATCTCACACCAAGCGAGCCTTCCAATGCCTTGATTCTGGCGCTGACTGCAGGTTGGCTGATCCGCAACGCCTCCGCCGCCCGATGAAAACCGCCGAACGTCGCGACTGCCAAAAAAGTCTCTACCTGATCAAGCTCCATACCTTGTTTCCTCGAAGGCAACTCACAACGCATTTCTATCACAAGTCCACGGGCTGATAAGTGATGTTTATCACGGCGATAGAAACGTTCCGTTTGACTGAGCGCACGTAGTGGCACAAAATCGCGGCTGATGTGGGACGGTTCCAATCCTGTGAAATCCTGTAGGAACCTGCGAAATTTCCCCTAGACAGTGCAAATAAGGTTACGTTAACGGAAATTTTTCCATCTGAGCGCGGGCCGCAAAAAGCGCTAACTCGGAGTCAAAGGACAATAAGGACATGGCAAGTAACGGTAAGGCGCTAAATGACTGGAAATCAAATCCACGCTGGGAAGGAATCACGCGCCCCTATACATCGCAGGATGTGCAGCGTTTGCGCGGGTCCATCGCGATCGAATATACGCTGGCCAAGCTCGGAGCGGAACGCCTTTGGAGCCTTCTGCATAGCAGCTCTTACGTAGCTGCCCTTGGTGCGATGACTGGCAACCAGGCGGTGCAGCAGGTAAAAGCTGGCCTGAATGCGATTTACGTGAGCGGTTGGCAGGTCGCCGCCGATGCCAATGACGCCGGCCAGATGTATCCCGACCAGAGCCTATATCCCGCAAATAGCGTTCCGAGTCTTTGCCGTCGCATCAACCAGGCCCTCATGCGCGCCGACCAGATCCACCACTCTGAAGGCAAGAACGGAAATTATTGGTACGCTCCCTTGGTCGCCGACGCCGAAGCCGGTTTTGGTGGAACTTTGAACGCATTTGAATTGATGAAAGCAATGATCGAAGCTGGCGCCGCATGCGTCCACTTCGAAGATCAGCTTTCTTCGGCGAAGAAGTGTGGCCACCTTGGTGGCAAAGTTCTCGTGCCGACAGTTGAAGCGATTCAGAAGTTAGTTGCCGCGCGTTTGGCAGCCGATGTTATGGGAGTGCCCACTCTGATCATGGCCCGCACCGACGCGGACAGCGCCAGGTTGCTCACCAGCGATATCGATCCGCGAGATCATGAGTTCCTGACCGGCGAGCGCACTTCGGAAGGCTTTTTCCGCGTCGCTGGCGGAATAAAAGCCGCGATCGCACGCGCCATTGCGTACGCTCCGTATGCCGAGCTCCTTTGGTGCGAAACTTCGCATCCCGATCTCAATGAAGCACGCGAGTTCGCGGAAGCTGTGCATAAGAAGTTTCCGGGCAAAATGCTTGCCTACAATTGCTCTCCGTCATTCAACTGGAAGAAAAAGCTCGACGACGCAACCATCGCCAAATTCCAGCACGAACTGGCCGCAATGGGCTACAAGTTCCAGTTCATCACGCTGGCCGGATTCCACGCTCTGAATCTCAGCATGTTCGAGCTCGCCCGCGGGTACAAGCTGACCGGCATGAGCGCCTACGCCCGGCTCCAGGAAAAGGAATTCAGCCGCGAAGCCGAGTACGGATATGAAGCCGTCAAGCATCAGCAATTCGTCGGAACGGGATATTTCGACGCCGTGACGCAGGTGATTGCTGGCGGGACATCATCCGTTACCGCCCTCGCTGGCTCAACCGAAGCCGAGCAGTTCGCCGGAATCAAGCCGCAAGTGCATCCAACCTGTGGTCCGGATGCGGCTTGCCAACCGATTCTCGGCGAGTGTCCATCGGTTCCGGTCAACATCGACACGCATTCCGAGGACATGCTGCTTCCGTCGGGGGACTAAATACAGACCGAAGGCTCTAGGCTGGCACGGCTGGGAGAGAGTCAGATTCCGAACTTGGCTGCTAGGAATGGAATGAGGTAATAGCCAAAAGCCACCAGCATTGCCGCTGCCTTTAAATAGAATAAGGTCCACGTTGACCAATTGAGCTGCGGCGGTGCTAGGAATTCATCACCGGGGCTTGTACCCCGCCTCTCTTTGTACCGAAAGTATACAAACCAAGTGGTTGTCCCAACCAAGTACTGCAAAAAATCAAAAAATAGAGCCAGAAAAATGAAGAATGCTGCCTTCATAAGCTGGGGCTCAAGTGACAGCGAGGCGCCGGCGCCAGATTTAAAAATCCAGATCAGGCCTACACCCGCAAGGCTGAGCTGTCTCACAATATCGCTTGCCTTACCAGAGAGACCTTCGTAAGCGTCCCGTACATCGTTAAGTGTCATCGTTCTCTCCGCAGAGCCTTGGGCCGGTGCCCGAGGTTCCGTTCTTCCGCTTTCGCCGAATAATAATCTTCGTGGTCTTTTTCTCGATCAGCTCTTCTCCGACAACCTCGCGCGCCCTCCTCGCGACCTTTCCTCGCGAGCGCGTGGCTTTCTTCTTTGTCCGCCGTTTCTTTTTCACAATTCCTCCACCAACTGCTTATGCCATACCTGGCCCTCGCGCGTTGACCGGGTCTTCCCTAGCCCGGAGACACGTGTCAGTCCAATCTTCAGCAAGTCGTCCTGTGGATCCCGAAAGTTCGGTGCCTCCGGGTAGACCGGGCCGAAGTAACTCGTATCAGGCTTCACGTCTTTAGGATCGGCACGACGGCACCTGTGGGTTGGGTTGGTACTACAGCGGCGTCTTCCTTCACGTGCATCAAAACTAGTTGGCAAATTAATCGTCCGGGATACAGGAGGACCGGAGTGTTGGACACGTTCGCGATTTCCAGCGTTAAACAGCCACGGTACTGAGGATGGATCCACGGCGCGGTCTCGACGACAACGAATGTACGTGCAACGGAGGATTTCGTTAGCACTTCTCCGCAGACATCCGACGGAAGCTTGATGAACTCGAGGGTGGCTCCCAGAATCGTCTGGTGTGCAGGCACTACTAGGAATTCGCCGAGTGGTACGTGAACCTTAACGTGAAGAGACGTGGCGGACCTTTTGTCCGGAGAAAAGTACGGCTGGTCCAGAGTCTTCGGAAGGAGGAAGTAGCAACCTAGCCTCAAGTCTATCGACTCCGCGTCGAATATATCGCGGTCTTTTTCCTTGCGATAAAGCAGCGGAGTAATGACAAGGTTTTGTGGGTCACCGACCGGCAGGTTGCGCATCCGGTGGAGAATTTCTTTCTTTGGAAGGACCATCTGTCTGCATCCCTTCGAACTGAGTGCGTACCTGAGAGTCCTCTATCGCCTTCATTGTCCAGTCTTCAAGCTTTTTTGTCCACTTGCTCCGTATCTCTACGTTGTTTTCTACGTTTTCGCCCTCGAATTTCGTGACCACACTGGGAAATGACGTCAGATAAAAGCAAAAAGCCGAGTTTATGATCGACACCGGATTAAGTGCTGCTGTTGGAGGATTCGTGTGAGGAACGACGCCGACTCCGAGACACTCCTCTATCGTTCTACGCTCTTCGGCGAACTTCTCGGCGAGAGGAGCAGCCTCTGGGGCGACCTGACGTACCAAGGCTCGGACTGCCGGTATGACTTTGTCAAGAAACGGTGCCAGAAGGTACTCTGGTCCCTCGTCGACCTTGTAGTCCGTTGACGGGATGTCAGCGAGTCTTTCCACAAGCATCTTCTGCTCAGGTGAGATGTGTGAGATCTTCTCCCACCATCCGTCCTCGCGAAGTAGTTTGACATGCTCACCGAACCTGCATGCGGGCGCGGGGTGCTCTTGGTCAAAAGTAATTGTTCTCTTTCTGGAAAGAGAATCCAACATCGCGAGGATTTCAACTAGTGCGAAGGTGAACGCAGGACCTACCAAACGTAGCGCGAAAAGGTCGCAGAATATCTCCTGGGTCCAAGACTCGACCATCTCCTCCGCCAGCGCACGAATGTCAGGTTCGGCTTGGAGTTCTGGGAATGCTTCCAGGCATTCGGTCCTCGCTGACTCTAGAGCATCAACAGGGCTAGTTCCGTTTGACTGACCTGATAGCTCTTCGTACACGAAATGGCCGATCTCGTGATAGATAACAAGATTAGTGAAGAGACTCGGCCCTTGGGAGTAGGGTAGCTCAATGAACCCCAGCCTTGGAGGAAATGTGGCCTCCGGTATGAACCGCTGCACTCTCACTGCGAGTCGCTTTACGTTTGTATGGGGCCTCTGGAAGTACATGAGCTGCGGAGTAAGCAAAACAACCACCTTTGCGCCGTCCATTCCTTCCATCCTTTCAAGCTGGGTGCAGGCCACCTTGATGAGCGGCGCTGGGATGGTCAGCGTATGGGCGTCGGATGTCGGCTTAACCAGCGTGTGAACCATTCGCAGAAGGGCTTTAAATGTGCGGATGTTGCGGAGCAGAGTGGCCACCCTCGATGCGGCGATACTTGACGGAAATTCGCCCGCCCGCTTCACGTCGTTGGCGACCTTGCTTTTTATTCCGCGTGCAAGATTTTCTGCATAGGCGAAAAACTCACCCGAAGCGTCGATGTACCGTTGCGAACGCTCTTGTTCCTTGCAGTATTCCTCGATGATTCTGCGAATCTATGAACGACGGCCGCCTCGTGACGAAGGGCCGCTAAGCCATCTTGCATAGCCGTTGCAGTGCGTTCGGCGACACAGGCCGAGGCTGCTCGAAGTTCCACAGGGCCTGGTCTTGCAGCCTCGAGAACCATTCGATCAACTTATTGGCGGTGGGCTTGGCCTCTGGATTACGAGGGTCACGCAATATCGTCTGGATCATCTGCTTGGCATCGTCTCGCTCCGGTTGCTTCCAGACTTCCTCCAAAGTTCTAAGCTGTTCATACGTGGTGAATGCGGCAGCCCTCCGGTGGGACCGATGTGAGGCGGGCTCCGCGGCCTCCAGCGAGTTCAGCGCGTCTTCGAGAGTGGGCTTAAGCTTCAGGTTCTCATCGTCATCAACGTAGTTAATTAGAACGGCTACCATTTCCTGCGCAAATAGCGCCAGAGACAAATACCGCGCACGATCCTGCAGATCAATCGGTGTCATGGGCCATTCCCTTCTGGCCAACGAATTCGCCTTTTATTCACCAAGCCTAGCAGCGCGGCACGGTGAACGCCCATACTCTATATCGGGTATTTCGTTGAACCTATCCATCTAAAAGCGTAGTGTGTACATATCTGGGGGATAAGTCAAGCAAAATCTTGTTATCCATATGTATTTAAGATAAATGCTCCTATACGATTTCTGGGGGATAAAGGGGGATTCCCGACCTCTATGCCACGGCATTCACCCTCGGCCAAAGTCGCCAAGATCAAGGTTACACCCGACAACCGCATGACACTACCCAAGCCGTTCTGCGATGCTCTCCCTTGGCTGGTAGGCAAAAGCGAAACTGACGCCTGGTTGTACCTCGTCGAGCCCGGGCGATATCGACTTTTGTCGGACGAGGACATCGAAAACGACCCGGATCTGCAACCGGTGCGCGCGGCCATGTTACAAGAAAAGCCCGATGTGCGTGCGCTTCCCAGCCACGCGACAGAAATGCGGGACGCTGCGATGCCCATACGACTCGTCCCAATCACGATCGAACTCCACAAAGGCAGCTACAGAACACCGTATGTGGAAGAACTCGCCGTACTCGCTCCTCGTTACTGTGATCCGCGGGATCTCTCGATACTTATGCCCGAGGGTTACCTAGAAATCTGGTACACTGACGCGCTGCTCCGGGCTACAGATCGTTCGTGGCGCAACTCTTGAGAATCACACGCGCATGCAAAAGCTAGCAACTTTCGGGTCAGATTCTACTGCGCCCAGATACTCTCGTACAGAAATTTCTTGGTCACGACGAGTAACGATGCGCTCTACTTCCATAAAGGGCTGAGATTCGGAGATCCCTATTCTTCCTCTTCCGCTTCCCCAGCCCTCGCCGCCTTCGCATTCTCGATGATCTTTTCCTGCAGCTGAGTGGGCACAACGTCGTAATGGTGCATTTCCATGTTGAAGCTGCCGCGGCCCTGGGTCATTGAGGTCAGATCAGCTCCATAGGTCAGCATCTCCGCCATTGGCACTTCGGCTTTCACCAGCGTGTTGCCGCCTTTGTTGTCCATGCCCTGAATACGTCCGCGGCGGCTGTTCAGGTCGCCCATGATCGATCCCGCGAACTCATCCGGCACCGTGATCTCGACCGACATAATGGGTTCCAACAACGTCGGTTTGGCCTGCTCCATAGCTTTCTTAAACGCGATGCGCCCGGCTAGCTGAAACGACAAATCGTTCGAATCCACGTCGTGATAAGAGCCGTCGTACAGCACGACCTTGAAGTCCACCACCGGATATCCCGCCAGATAACCACGCGCCGCCGCATCTTTGATTCCTTTTTCCACGGCCGGAATGAAGTTTCTCGGAATCGCACCGCCGAAGATGTCGTTCACGAATTCGAATTCTCCGCCACGGGGCAGCGGTTCCATCTTGATTTTGCAATCACCGTATTGCCCGTGCCCGCCGGTCTGCTTCTTGTGTCGCCCTTGGACGTCAGCCTTGCCGCGAATCGTCTCGCGATACGGAACCTTTGGTGCTTTCAGCACCACTTCCGCGTGGTAGCGCTTCTTCATCTTCGCGACAACGACTTCAATGTGCTGTTGCCCAGTTCCGGCGATCAGAAATTCTTTCGTCTGCGGATCGCGGAAAAAACGAAGCATGGCGTCTTCTTCCATGAGCTTATGAATACTGGGGCCAAGTTTGTCCTCATCGGCGCGGCTCTTGGGTTCGATCGCAAACGTGATCGCCGGCTCCGGCAGACGAACCTTCGGATACTGAATAGGAGCGGATTTATCCCCAAGTGTGTCGCCGGTCAGAGTATCTTTCAGCTTCGCAACCGCTCCAATATCGCCGGCATGTAGCTCATTGACCGGCACAGCAGTTTTGCCCTGCATAATTGAAATATGCGATAGCTTTTCTGCCGAGGCGCGCGAGAAATTCTGCACTGTCGCATCATTCTTAAGAACGCCCGAAAAAACTTTGAAGTAGGAAATCCGGCCGGCGAACACGTCGTTAACGGTTCTAAATACGTATAAGGAAACCGGCTCTGCGTCTGTCTCATGTCGCCGTGGAGGCTCACCGTTGCCCGAAGCCGCGGCCTCACCTTGCACCCATTCGTGTTCCGATGGCGCGGGCGTGTAGTCCACGATGAAGTCCATCAGGTGGTCGGCACCAATATTTCCGAGTCCAGACCCGAAAATCACCGGAAAGATTTTGTCTTCGCGAATGGCGTTGTGCAGCGCCGGAATCAGATGCTCCTCAGGGATCGTTCCCTTTTCAAAGAACTCCTCCATCAGAGCGTCGTTTCCTTCCGCAATCATCTCCACCAATTTCTCGTGCGCCTCCTGCGCCTGAGCCTTCACGTTAGCCGGGATCTCGCCTTCTTTCCCCTTGCCATTTCCGCCTAACTCATAGGTGTAAGCTTTCATGCTCACCAGGTCGACGACCCCAGTGAAACTCTTCTCGCTGCCGATGGGCAACTCGAGAGGGATGACGGTTCGCCCAAAAGCCTTCGTCAACGACTCCAAAACGCGGCCAGCATCTGCCCTTTCGCGGTCCATGCGGCTGGCGAGAATCACCCGTGGTGTTTTGAATTCCTCGCAATAGTTCCAAACCCGCTCAGTGACGACCTCAACTCCGGCTACACCATCTACCACGACGATAGCCGCGTCGACAACCGGCAACACCATCTTGGCTTCGTGGACAAACATGTTGAAGCCGGGTGTATCAATCAGATTGATTTTGGTTTTACCCCACTCCACATATGCGGTGGCCCCGGAGATTGACATCTGCCGGGCGATCTCTTCTTCGTCATAATCCGTGGTGGCCGAGCCATCATCCACTCGGCCCAGTCGCTGGGTAGCGCCGGCTGTGTACAGCATCGCGGAGACCATGGAGGTCTTGCCAGCTTTTCCGTGCCCCACCAGGGCAACATTCCGCACGTTCGGACCTTCGTAGACTTTCACGGGACTACTCCTTTAAGCACGCGGGATGGACGCCGGGCCCGTCCGGCCAAGCATGGCCCACCACGTATTCACTCTGTGGATCTCTGTTGCGAGGGCCCATTCAGAACGAATTAAGAAGACCTTCTCTAGGCCAGCGTCCAATCACTTGCCGAAACCTAGGATGCTAACACAGCGGAAAATCGAGGCTCAACTCGGGGTGCGTGGCAGGCGACGTCAAGCTGCTTGTGTAAATGGGTTGAGGGTGCGGGTTTTCCATTCCAGGTTGAATCTCTCGGGTGAAAAGACTTACGGCTGGCATTATGATGTGGTTTTCGCCTTCATCAACCTTCTAATTCGGTTCCCAGATGGGAGAGGTTCCACGGTCGATGCCATTCGTCGATAAAGCGGCAACTCTGATTCGCTACACTCGCATTAAGAGCCCCGTCGGCCCGCTCCTGTTGGTAGCGGATGATGCAGGACTGAGAAAAATTCATTTCGAGAATGGACGAGATCGCGTTGCCCCGGATTCCTCCTGGAAGGAGGATGACATTTTTTTCAAGGACACCATTTCACAATTGCATTCTTATTTCGCGGGGCAGTTGAAGAAATTCGATTTACCTCTCGGGCCCGAAGGCACTCCCTTTCAACTCGCTGTCTGGAAGCATCTTTGTGAAATCCCCTATGGCACAACCACTTCGTATGGCGAACTGGCTTGCCGGGTTGGCAATCCAAGAGCTTCAAGAGCGGTTGGGCTGGCAAACGGCTCAAATCCGATTCCGATTGTGATTCCCTGCCATCGGGTTATCGGCAGTAACGGCAAGCTCACCGGATACGGCGGCGGGCTTCCGATCAAAGAAAAACTGCTCGCCCTCGAGCGGGGCCAGCTTCGCCTCCTGTAATCGGCCGATCACAGCTCATTGCCCTCCGACGCCGTGGCAGCTTTTGATGCTAGTGGGAGCCGTCGGTTAATATAAGGTTAAGAAGATAAACCAGTCCTTTTTTGCCACTTATGAAAGAACCTGAACTATTCATTCTGCCGCTGATTCTTGCCCTGTCAATTTCTATCTTTGCGCAAGAGCCCGTCAATCCCGTGCTTCGGCCACCGAAAGGCGCCAGAGTGGCCATCGTTGTCTTTGAAGATCTCGAGTGCCCCGATTGCCGACGCGCCGCTCCGCTGCTCGATGAAGCCGCTAAGACCTATAAGATCCCGCTTGTCACGCACGATTTCCCACTTCCCTTCCACAAGTGGTCGTTTGAAGCGGCGGTGATCGCCCGCTATTTCGACGCACAATCGAAACAGCTCGGACACGACTACCGCGATTACATGTTCGAGCACCAGCCGGAAATCACTCCGGAAAACATGCGGGCGTTTTCAGAAAAATTTGCCACGGAGCACAAGACCAGCCTGCCCTTCGTAGTCGACCCGCAAGGCAAGCTGGCAGCCGAAGTCACCGCCGATCGGGATCTGGGCAAGTCAATCCATCTCGAGCACACGCCGACTATTTATGTAGTGAGCAGCCGCACTCAGGGTAAGCCGTTCGTCGAAGTGGTCGATCGCAGCCAGCTGTTTCAGCTGATCGATGCCATGAAGGAGGATTAGCAGGGACCACCCTTGTTAGCTGCAAACTGGTGAGCGTCCTCAACCTCGTTCGAAGGCGTGTTTCTTTTCCAATTCCTCAAGAGCTGCCCGCGCCTCCGCATCGAATTTCTCCGCTTGCTGCAGCAACTCGGCAGTCGCGCTCGCAAACTCGCCTGCCAAAGTGAGCAGTCCTTTCCCTTCCAGCCCGCGCGCGACTTCCAACAGGTGAGCCGGTGCACTCTCAACGTAGAGTGCTTCGGTTGGATCAACTATCCAGGCTGGTGTCTCCTGTCGCCGCGTCTGCCAATAAACTTTCCGCAGCAGCAAGCGGGAGATTTCCTCGTCGCTGGCTTTTCCGAAGACCCATTTCTTGTGGTTGAAATCGTAATGTCGGCTGGAAAAGTGCACGGGCACAAGTTTGCCGGATTTCACGAACTCCAGTTGCCGCCGGTCTACTTCCTTGCGCAGCGCATTGATGACCGGTCCCTCCGTATCTTTCGGCTCGAGCGAAGGCATGATTTCACGAAGAGTGGCTGAAAGATTGACCGCGACCGGTGCATGCAGTCCCTCCGCGCTCTCCAGCCGCACGTCACCATGCAGGACGAAGAAGTCAGCGCCGGAAGTTGATTTATGAAATGGCCAGTCGAGGCGAAAAGACAGGGGAAGTCCGGCCACTGTCACATAGATTTGTTTTGTTTGGATAGCCATTGCGCAGAGCGAGCGCCTATCAAGTTGGCTCCGCGGACATTTTAAATTCTCTGTCTCCTCCGTGTCTTCTGTAGTTTGAAAAAACTCGACAACCGCAGAGGACGCAGAAGAACACTGAGCCGGCTGATGCAGGGAATCCCAGAATCTAATTCCCACTTCCGTCCTCTTAAAGCCTACTTCGGCGGAAGGCTCTCACGCTAGCACGCTGTCGGCGCCAGCTATGTCCCACAAATAACTTTTCTGATTCTTAGCAAGTCGGGCACACGCGAGATGCGCTACTTTCCTGCAGCCGCCGCTTTGGCGGACTGGGCTTGCGGCCACATTGTGGCGATCTTCGCCACCGCGTCTTGGATGGTTCGGCCAGTATCGAGATTGGCATCGACGGCCGGGTGCCGCTCGCCATCGGTGTGCATTACGAGTACGCGTGTGTTTTCGTTGACCTTCTTGACCATGTAAGGAAGGTGATGGCGGTCATTCTTGGTGAGGGTTGGCCCAAGCACCACAAGGTCGTAAGTTCCCTGTCGCAGTGCCTGTTCCGTCGCCTTGCGCCCTTGGGCCGTCTCAACCTTGTGTCCCGCTGCTTGAATGGAAGGTACCTGGGAAGCGAGCACCTCTTCATCACCTTCGCAATACAGAACTCTCAATTGTGACGACGACTTGGTTGCATTCGCCATGGGATAGCGCCAGCCTTTCCTCCCGCTCTATCACCCTAGCAATGCCGAACCATCGCGAAAATGTAACCGAAGGCCACGCCCAAATGGTGCACCGTCCCGCCCACGATCTCACAAGCGTTGAACGCTCTTGCGGAGTTCTTTGGCTGATGTATTATCTCTGTCGCTATAATGTTACGCATGAAATCACTTTGATGGAGGCATTCACGTGCGTGCTTTGGCGGTTTGCATCCTTCTCCTGGGCCACTTCGTTCTCACTAGCCGCAGCTTCGCACAGCAGAACGATTCCGATCAGAACTCAGCAACAGCATTCTGCGATTTCGAGGATGGACAAGAAATCAGTGTCCGCTACAGCGCTGCGCCGGTCACTTCGAAAGATGAACCTCACAACGGTAGATTATGGATCCCGGGTGGGAAACCCATGACGCTGTTCACCGGCGCCACCGTCACGCTGAATAACACAACTATCCCCGCCGGGGCATACGCGCTCTATGTAATCCCTAACAAGAAAGAGTGGACGCTGATCGTAAACAAGAACGTCACGGCTGGCGCGGCGTATGACGAGCATCAGGATGTGGCGCGCAGTCCCATGGACCTTGGTGAGGTCGAGTCGCCTCCCAAGCAACTGCAGATTTCATTTGCTCACACCGGGCCCAAGGTCTGTAGCATTCGACTGTATTATGAGAAGGTCGGTGCGTTCACGGAATTTGACGAGAAGTAATGGCGGTCACCGAGCGTACTCTTTCACTTTTCCATCCACCGCGACAGCGACATACCTCCCGGTCTGCACATCCCTGAACTGCACGACTCGATGTCCTTCCCGGGCCAGCTGCCCCCATCGGCTAGCTTGACCGCGTTCTGTTCGAGGGCCTGATATTTCCTTCGATTCATTTCGAACGTGAGTGTTTTCAAGCGTTGGTAGCTGGTGCGCTTCAGTGGAATATTCTTGCCAGGCACGGTCACGGTTGAACCAGTCCACATCTGCTCGGCAATGGAACTCAACAGCGCTAGATCAGTCATGTTTTACCACTCCGCACACAGAAATCCCTCGCTGACATGTTCTTAAGCGCTAAATAGCCGCGTGAACATTATCGCGCTTTCCACCAGTAATGCTGGTGGTTCTTATCAATAATGGTTCGTTTGCATCACCAACACTTCCTATGTTGGAATGCATGACGGGAGCATTTAGGGAAGAAACAGTGTCGCATCGCGTCTGTCCATGGTGGCTGGGGTACTTCCTTCTAAACCCACTTCGCCGCATGCGACAGGATCCAGATAAGCTTCTCAAACCTTATGTTCGAAAAGGCATGACTGTGCTCGAGCCAGGGCCCGGCATGGGATTTTTCACGCTCGAATTGCTGCGACTGGTAGGCAACTCGGGCCGCGTGATCGCGGTCGACATTCAACCGAAAATGCTTGTGAGGCTGGAGCGTCGTGCCACCAAGGCTGCTTTGGCAAATCGCCTCAATGCCCGTCTCGCCGTTTCAGACTCCATGGAGATCGCGGACCTGACGGACTCTGTGGATTTCATCCTGGCCTTCGCGGTCGTTCACGAATTTCCAGATGCACTGCGGTTCTTTGCCGAAGTAGCTGCCGCGGCAAAGCCTGGTGCACAGCTCCTTCTCGCCGAACCACGTGGTCACGTCGACGCTGCCAGGTTCGAAGCGGAGCTCAGGGCGGCCGAGCAGGTTGGATTCAGAAGCGTGGGCCATCCCTCGATTAACCGCAGCCAGACGGCACTGTTGCGCAAGCTATAGATGGCGGTTCAGACCTTTTCTCCCACTTTGCGCCACGATTAAGGGCGTGGGCATTTCCAGCGAGCGCTCAAATTGGCCGGCCGCCTGTCCTTTCCCACCTATTTACTATCTTGATTCTTAGCCGGGAGGATTCTGCTGACACGAATTTGATTCTAGCTACTCGCTACTCACTGCTGCCCTTGAGCATTTCCACCACCCGATCAAAATCGTCCAGCGTGCCATACTCGATCACGATCTTACCTTTGCCCTTACGATCGCTGATACGAACTCGACAGCCTAATACCTGCTCCAGTTCAGTCTGGATCGCTCGTACATTGGGGTCCACCCATCGTGCCCCATTCTCTTTCTCAGGCGCAGAATCACCCGGCAGGTTGGCATAGTCGATCAACGCGGTCAGCTGCGCCACCGACAGCTGTTTCTCAACCGCCTCTTTCGCGAAATGGGGAATGCTTTCCGGATTTGTCAACTGCAGAAGTACCCGCGCCTCACTGAAGCCCAGCTTACCTGCAGCAAGCAGCTGCTGAACGTCTTGCGGGAGCTTCAATAGCCGCATGTAATTCGAAACCGATTCGCGCGAGCAGCCGGTCTTCTGCCCGATCTGCTCTTGAGTCAATCCAAACTCACGGCTGAGCCGCGCAAAAGCATTGGCTTGCTCGAGGCAATTCAAGTCTTGACGCTGCAGGTTTTCGATCACCGTCATCTCTGCCGCTTGCTCATTGGAAACTTGGCGAACAATCGCAGGAATTACGGTTTGACCTGCCAGCTTCGCAGCTCGACAACGCCGCTCACCAAGTATCAGAATGTAGCGCCCCGATGCTGCCAGCCTTACCACTATCGGCTGCACAATCCCATTGGCGCGAATCGATTCGGCCAGCTCCCTAAGCGCCTTCTCGTCGAAATTCCGACGCGTTTGATAGGGATTTTCGTCAATCTGGTCCAGTTCAATTCTTGAGATGACATCGCCCGGCTGAGTTGTCAGGTTCCGGATGGGCTGCCGTGAGCTGTCGCCCACGGGCGGCGGCGGAGCGCTCGAAGGCGTCACGGTCCCCAACACCACCGCAGGCCTGTTGGGTAAGAGCGAATCCAAGCCTCTCCCGAGAGCTCTCCGTTTTTCCGATGTCTTATCGGTGTGGACTACGTTCTCCATCTTCACTCTCCCTTTCTCTATTGACTTATGCCCTCTAACGATCATGAATATTAATCGTGATGAGCTTGTTCCGCTCGCTAATCCAACGTTTCCAGCGCGGCGCATTGACTACCTGCCTCTCATCCAGCGGCTCGGCAGTTTCGACAGGAATCGCCTGCACAATTCCGCTTCGCTCCAAAATTTCCTTCGCCAGTTGGATATAGCTTTCTGCGCCGCGGGATCGAGGGTCATAGATCAGCGCCGGTTTGCCATGGCTGGGTGCTTCGGCCAGACGAACGTTTCGAGGGATTGTTGTCCTGCACAGCTTTTCGCCGAAATAGCGGCTCAATTCGGCGGTCACCTGCTGCGCCAGGTTTGTGCGGTCGTCGAACATCGTCAGAACCACGCCTTCAATCGTGAGTCCAGGATTCAGTCCGGCTCGAATTCGCTCAATCGTGTCCAGGAGCTCAGACACGCCCTCTAGCGCAAAATATTCAGCTTGCATTGGAATCAAGACTGCATCGGCAGCCACAAGCGCGTTCAACGTGAGCAGATCAAGCGCTGGCGGACAATCTAGAACGATGTAACGAAAGCGATCACGTAATGGTGCGAGGGCATCGCGCAGACGAAATTCCCGACGTTCGCCATCTACAAGTTCGATATTTGCGCCGATAAGATTCTTGTGCGCTGGAAGCAGCCACAGTTGGTCCAGTTCGGTCTCATGCAGCGCCTGGTCGGCAGAAGCCAGCCCCATCAACACGTGGTAGGTGGACATTCGCGCCGGATCTTTTATCAATCCGAGTCCACTGCTGGTGTTCGACTGAGGATCACAATCGACGAGCAGCGTGTTCAGTTCTGCCGCCGCGATCGAGGAGGCCAGATTTATGGCAGTCGTAGTCTTGCCTACGCCACCCTTCTGGTTGGCTACAGCGAGAACGCGTCCCATTTAATTTTTGGAGAACGCCGAGATGTCCGCAGCATAGTGCGAATCGCAGTGCATTGCAATGACGGAATTCGGTGCAGCTGATTAATTAGGACACGCGCACTCAACTTAGCAAGTTGGCGGATTTTTCATCGACGGTTTCCACAGTTCTGCTCCACGTGGAACATGAAGCCCGTTTTGTGAGATGTTCCACGTGGAACATCAAGGCTCTAAGCGCGAGACATCGCAACGAAATGGAAAGCAGCACAGAGCTTCGGGCAAACGACTATCGATCCGATCATGCTTCATTCCACTTGTGCCGTTGCTTGCACTGCAAATGAGGCCAGAGGTTCGGATGCGGCATCTAGCTCCGCACTTCTCTCCCACCATTTGCAAACTTGATACGTACTCAACTTGATTCGTCACTCATGCGTGGCAGTTCCGACCAAGAGCACGCGACTCGCAGATTGAGGAATTCGGATCGGTTTCATCCAGTTGAAATCGGTTATCAGTTCTCTCGCGCTCTTAACTTGCGCCTCGCCGATCAACAGCGCGAGCCTGCCATTGGACACAACCAAGCGGGCTGCAATGCGAAGCGAGCTTTCGAATCGCTCGACCGCTCTCAGCGTCACGGTATCTGCTCGAATATCGAGATTCTCTGCTCGATCGGATAAAAC
>Ga0335081_10007036_pt1 | contig 17952 bp, 21 predicted proteins | sample Lox_Sample_35_FD_206713 | JGI IMG/M metagenome (GOLD analysis project Ga0335081, IMG submission 206713) | Soil microbial communities from Loxahatchee National Wildlife Refuge, Florida, United States - Lox_Sample_3.5 | ecosystem: Environmental > Terrestrial > Soil > Wetlands | place: USA... | reverse complement strand
TCGGCGGCGATGGCCGCGGCCGTCATCGGATTGTCGCCGGTGATCATCACGGTGCGGATGCCCATGCGGCGCAGTTCGGCAAAGCGCTCGCGGATGCCGCCCTTGACGATGTCCTTGAGCTGAATGACGCCAAGGAGCCTGCTGTCCTTCGCCACCGCCAGCGGGGTACCGCCAGACTTTGCGATGGCGTCGGCAATGGTGGCCACTTCGCGAGCGGTCTCAGCGCTGACCGCGGGCCGCAATGCCTGCACGGCGCTGCCAGCCGTGGCGGTGGCGGCAGTTCCGCCATTGAGGAAATTCAGGATCGAGTCGACTGCACCCTTACGCACCCACGACGCACCGATCTCGACGCCGCTCATGCGGGTCTGCGCGCTGAACGGAATGAAGTTGGCTTTCAGTTCCGCAAGCTCGCGGCCGCGAATGCCGTATTTCTCCTTCGCCAGCACGACGATGGAGCGGCCCTCCGGCGTCTCGTCAGCGAGCGAGGCAAGCTGCGCCGCGTCCGCCAGCTCCTGCTCGGTGACGCCGGCGAGCGGCTTGAACTCGGTGGCCTGCCGGTTGCCGAGCGTGATGGTGCCGGTCTTGTCGAGGAGAAGCGTATCGACGTCGCCCGCCGCCTCGACGGCGCGGCCCGACATCGCGAGCACATTGAAGCGCACCAGGCGGTCCATGCCGGCGATGCCGATCGCCGAAAGCAGCGCACCGATCGTGGTCGGGATCAGGGTGACGAACAGCGCCACCAGGATGACGACCGAAATCGTGCTGCCGGCATAATAGACGTAGCTCGGGATCGTCGCCGTGGCGAACACGAAGATGATGGTGAGCCCGATCAGCAGAATGTTCAGCGCGATCTCGTTCGGCGTCTTCTGCCGCTCGGCGCCCTCGACCAGGCGGATCATGCGGTCGAGGAAGGTCGAGCCGGGCGCCGCGGTGATGCGCACCTTGATCCAGTCGGACAGCACCTGCGTGCCGCCGGTGACCGCCGAGCGGTCGCCGCCGGATTCGCGGATGACCGGCGCGGATTCGCCGGTGATCGCCGCCTCGTTGACGGAGGCCATGCCTTCGATGACCTCGCCGTCGGAGGGAATCGTGTCGCCGGCTTCGACCAGGACGACATTGCCGACCTTCAATTCGGTCGATGGAATTAAGCGAAATTTCTGCGAGTCACCAGCGGCCATCAGCAGCTTGGCCTGCGTCTCGGTGCGCTGACGCCGCAGCGTATCGGCCTGCGCCTTGCCGCGGCCCTCGGCGATGGCTTCGGCGAAATTGGCGAACAGCACGGTGAACCACAGCCACAGGATGATTTGCGCCTCGAACAGGACATGGCCGCCGCCGGTGACGAGATCGCGGATGAGGATCACGGTGGTCAGCGCCGTGACGATCTCGAGCACGAACATCACCGGGTTCTTGATCAGCGTCCGCGGGTCGAGCTTGACAAAGGCGGAGCCAATGGCCGGCACGACGATCTTGGGATCGAACAGCGCCGAGACGGGCATTGTTTTGCGCAGGGTTGAGGATTCCATCGCAGTCACTCCAGCCTTAATCAGTTGGAAGAAAACAGGGTGCCGGCATTGATCGCGAGCTGCTCGACGATCGGGCCGAGCGCGAGTGCCGGGAAGAACGTCAGTCCGCCGACAATGACGATCACGCCGACGACCAGGCCGACGAACAGGCCGCCGGTGGTCGGGAACGTGCCCGCCGAGGCCGGCACCAGTTTCTTGCCGGCGAGCGAGCCGGCGATGATCATGGTCGGAATGATCATCCAGAAGCGGCCGACCGCCATCGCCATGGCGCCGCTGAGATTGTAGAACGGCGTGTTGGCGGATAGTCCGGCGAAAGCCGAGCCGTTGTTGCCGTCCTGCGACGTGTAGGCGTACAGCACCTCGGTGAAGCCGTGCGGGCCGGGATTGTTCATCGCCGCCACAGCCGACGGCACCAGCATCGCGACCGCGGTCCAGCCGAGATACATCAGCGGCAGGATCAGGATGGCGAGCATCGCCATCTTGACCTCCTTGGCCTCGATCTTCTTGCCGACATATTCCGGCGTGCGCCCGACCATCAGGCCGGCAACGAAGATCGAGATGATGACGAACAGCAGCATGCCGTACATGCCGGAGCCGACGCCGCCGACAATGATCTCGCCGAGCTGAATGTTGATCAGCGGAATCATGCCGCCGAGCGCGGTGAATGAGTCATGCATGGCGTTGACCGCGCCGCACGAGGCGGCGGTGGTGATGACGGCAAACAGCGCCGAGGCGACGATGCCGAAGCGGACTTCCTTGCCTTCCATGTTGCCGCCGGTGAGCCCGAGCGCGTTGAGCGCATCGTTGCCGTGGGCTTCGGCCCAGTAGCAAAAGAACACGCCGGCAATGAACAGCACGCCCATGACCGCGAGCACGGCCCAGCCCTGGCGTTGATTGCCGACCATGCGGCCGAACACGTTGGTCAGCGCCGCGCCGAGCGAGAAGATCGAGATGATCTGCACATAGTTCGACAGCGCTGTCGGATTCTCGAACGGATGCGAAGCGTTGGCATTGAAGAAGCCGCCGCCGTTGGTGCCGAGCATCTTGATGGCGATCTGCGACGCCACCGGGCCGACCGCGATGGTCTGCTTGGCGCCTTCCAAGGTCGTCGCATCAATGTACGGACCGAGCGTCTGCGGCATGCCCTGCCAGACCAGGAACAGCGCGTAGGGCACGCAGATCGGGATGAGGATATAGAGCGTGCAGCGAGTGACATCGACCCAGAAGCTGCCGACGGTGCGCACCGAGTGCCGGGCGAAGCCGCGAATGAGCGCGACCGCGAGCACGATGCCGGTCGCCGCCGACAGGAAGTTCTGATGGGTCAGGCCCAGCATCTGCACGAGATAGGACAGCGTGCTTTCGCCGCCGTAGTTCTGCCAGTTGGTGTTGGTGATGAAGCTGACCGCCGTGTTGAACGACAAATCTTCGGCGACCGCCGATTGTTCGGCCGGATTGAAGAGGTGTTGGAACGGCAGCAAGGCCTGCGCCCGCATCAGCGCATAGATGATGAACAGACCGCCAAGATGAAAGATCAGCATGCCGACCGTGTAGGTCACGGCGTGCTGCTCCTGGCGCTCATCGATGCCGGCGACCTTGTAGATCGCAAGCTCGACCGGCCGCAGGACCGGCGATAAGAAAGTGCGCTCGCCGTTGAACACGCGGGTCATATAGGCGCCGAGCGCCGGCGTGATGGCGACGATTATGGCGCAATAGAGCAGGATCTGGACCCAGCCGATGACGGTCATGGCCGTTTTCCCTTCAGAACAGTTCGGGCTTGAGCAGGGCGTAGATCAGGTAAGTGAGCAGCCCTGCGGTGACGATGCCGGCAAGCGCGTAATCGAAGATCATGATCGGCCCCCTTACAGCTTTTCGCAGGCATAGACGTAAGCGATCGACACAGCGAAGAAGGCAACTGCGATTGCCACCATAATGACGTCCATCATCGGAATGCTCCGGGCATGAGAGGCGCTACTTAAAGCGTAGTCGTCAGGGGCGATATACGACTTTGATCTGAATCAAGATGACGCGAGGATTTCGCCCTTCCATGCGCGCTTACGTGTCACTAATCGCATAGGAATTCGAGAGGGAAGCGGCCCCGAAACGTATAGGAATCCTATAAAGATCGCCGGCGAGTGGCCGCTTGGATGACAGTCACATTACACAGGCAGGCCTGGGCCGATTCGGCCGGTATTGGTTGAAATTGGCCGGCTCGGATGAGACTCTTGATTGTCGTTCCCGCCGCTTGAGGCATCCGGAAATGTTCGAGCGCCTGCCTCTTCTGTTTCGCTCCGCGATGTATGCGCTGCGCGGCGGCTTTCTCATCCGGCCGCTGCTCATCGCCGTGATCCTTGGCGCCGTGGGCGCTGCGCTGTCATCGTTGGAAGAGTCGGCTCCTGCGATCAACGCCTGGATCCCGAACATTCTGTTCCCCTCGCATCAGGATCCGGGGGTGGCGCAGGTCATCCTCAGCAGCATTGCGACCTCGATCATGACGGTGGTGTCGATCGTGTTCGCGATCCTTTTGATGACGCTGACGCTGGCATCGACGCAATTCTCGCCGCGCATCCTGATCAGCTTTGTCAGGGACCGCACCACGCAATGGACGCTCGGCGTCTTCCTCGGGACCTTCTCCTACTGCATGGCGGCATTGCCGGCGGCCCGCGCGTTGCCGCATCCGTTCGTGCCGGTCGCGACGGTGACAGGCGCGATGGTGCTGGCGCTGCTCTGCGTCGGCTGGCTAATCTATTTTATCAATCACATTTCCCAATCCATCAGCGTCAATCACATCGTCGATCGGATTGCTCGCGAGACCGAGCTTGTTATCCACGAGTTCATGCCTTATCCGCGTGGCCAGTTTCCGCTGGCGGAACGAAATGAACCGTCGCTGGCAAAGGCGCCGCCATTCTCAACCGTCAGTCCGGCTACATCCGTTATGTGGACATCAAGCGCCTCATCACGCTGGCGCTGGCGTACCGCATTTCCCTGCATCTGGAGCGCCGCGTCGGCCAGTTCGTGCCCGCCGGCGTTTCGCTCGCCCGCGTATCCAAGCTCGAGCGCGTGCCGGCGGATGGCGCAACTCATCTCATCGCCGCATTCGACATCGGTCCGACGCGCACCATGCAACAGGACGTCGAGTTCGGTATCATCCAGATCGTCGATATTGCGCTGCGCGCAATGTCTCCGGCCGTCAATGACCCGAGCACGGCGATCAGCTGCGTGGATCAGCTCAGCCGCATCATGATCGTCTGGATCGGCCGCATGCCGCCGACGTCGCACTATTACGCGCCGCCGCACGTGCTGCGGCTGTTCGTGCCCTGGATCAGCTTCGACGGCCTGCTCGACACCGCCTTCGAGCAAATCCGGCACTACGCCGCTGCCGATGTCGCGGTGAGCCTGCGGCTGATGCGCGCGTTCAACGATATTGCCAATGCCACCGAACACGCCGATCTGCGCGTCAAGCTCGTGGAGCGCGCGCGGCGCGTGGCGGCCGGAGGCGCCGGGCACTTGCCGAAAGAGGACGTGGCGAGATTGCAGCGGCGTCTGAAGACGCTTGAGGCAGACGTCGTGGTCAGGAGCTAGGTATGTTCGATTGGGGCCACGCCTATGGAGGACTTCGCATGTCCAAACTCACCGTTTATCTCGCGCGGTTCATCGGCCTATTCACCCTCCTGGTCGGGGCCGGCTGTCTGGTGCGTGGAGTCGCATTAGTCGAGAGCGCGATTGCCAATGGGCCCGTCATGCTGGTCTATGCCCTGGTCAGCCTGGCAGCAGGTCTGGCGATGATCCTTGGACACAATGTTTGGTCGGGCGGGGCGTTGCCTGTGGTGGTCACCTTGGTCGGATGGCTGATTGCCGCGAAAGGCGTCGTGCTTTTCTTTGCAACGCCCGAAGCACTGACCCAATTTCTCGAACGGATGCAATACGGCGAGCATTACTCTTTGTATGTCGCGCCTTCCCTTGTTATCGGCCTTTATCTGACCTGGGCCGGATTCACCGCTCGCAGTGCCACTTAGTGCCACTGATGAAAGAGCGGAATCCACATCCAAACGCCCAGCGCGACAAACGTCGCCATGATCGCAAAATAAACTGCCAGTGCGAGCATAACCTTCCAAAGTTCTTTGACCGCTGGCAATGCGGATCGCCGCAGCCGGGCATGAGCATCTCGAACGGAATGAAGTCCGAATTGCCGGATCGTCGAGGTGTGGCTCATGACTGACATTTTTTCTTGCCTTTGGCCCGTACAATTGAGATTTGCGGCGTTCGCCGACCTAGTAGTAGCGCGACAGCCGCGGCCGACGAACCACATAGGGGTAGGCGTCGCCTAAAGCGGAGTCTGCGATGCCCACTCGCTCCATGGTCTTCGGTTCGTCAGATCGGGTCGGCGATGGCACGTCGTCGCTCGACGTCCGAATTTTTGTGCCAATCGCTGCAATCCCTGCTTTCAGTTCCAATAGCCGTTGCCGAATGCCGAGTGTGCTCATGGGGATCTCCGGCTGCCCTTTAGTGGACAATGTGAAGTGATTGCAGACTCGGGCCGAATTTGACGAGCATTCCGGCGCCTACCAGCAACAGGACGCACAGCAGCGGTGAAAACGGCGATTGTTCTCTGCTGTTGTCGGGCCGACAGACAGTGCTGGTCGTCGATTTGCGCACGGGATTATTGCGCTGAATGCTGCCAATTGCGGTAGCAGCGCTACCGGCGTGAAAATGCCTGTCCATGGTCGCACCTGATGTGAGCAGCTATTACCGCCCTTGCTGGGAACACATGTGCAGACGAGCGCATAGAAATTCCAGACGACATGTAAGGCGCCGTTGTAGGCGCGGCATAAAAGTCGCGATCTTTATGCCGCCTTTATACGATCGAGCGTCGGTTGCTCTGGCTTCCCTATGGTCCTTGGCGCCATCTTTCATTTCACGGCATGACGCTTGGCGTGAGAGCGCACCATGGTATCCACTCGCGACCGTGAGGTTCTGTTCGACCGGCTCGATGACGCACTCCGGCAAGCCGATGCGCCGGGGCAGGATCTATTTGCGAGGATCGTCACCAGCGCGTGCACCCGCATTCCGCTTATGTCGGGAACAGTCGAACGAATCGATCGGCTGATCGCGGCCGACGCCTGGACCGATGCCGCCTTGGTCCTGGTCGGGCAGGAGCTGCCAGCGTGGACGGTGCGGCGGCTCGCTTACGACGGCGGCGAATGGGTCTGTTCGCTGTCGCAACACCCGAATCTTCCCGAAGGTCTTGACGATCCCGCCGACGGCAGCCACGCGCTGATGCCGCTTGCTATCCTGCGCGCCTTTCTGCAGGCCCGTCGCACGACGCATGTCTCATCGCAAGTTCCGTCGCGTGTACCGCAGATCGCACCCGCCTCCGGCACTGCGATCTGTTGCGAGAATTTTGCCTGAGCGCGACGGTTTTCCCGTCGATTTGCCTCACTATACCGTCTTTATGAGAAAGCCCATCGGTTCGTCTCGAATTCATATGCCTCGATAGGCACATTCCGGTCAGTCGAAACTACCGCGAGGTCAGGCCGCAATGAGTGTCCTGCCGATCGATACCGGTTCGCCGTCGGCACCATCGTCGGCGCTCTGGCAAACCAACACCAGCACCACGCTCGAACTATCGGAATCGCGAACCTACGATGCGGCGCTGGAAACGCTCGGCGCTTACAAGTTGACCGGCAATTTTCCCACCGAGCTCGAAATCGTCCTCCGGGACATGCGCGTCCTCGACATGATCGTCTTCGATATCAAGCCGAAGACGCCGCTGTCGGACTGCCGGCAGGTGGAATTCCGGCCCGCCAAACACGTTCGCTCCCACAGCTTCTTTGAAGTCATGCGCTTGGTGAAGAACCGGATCGGATCCAAGGCGACGCAGCCTTGGTGGTCCACGCTGTTCCAATAGCGCTTTCGTTGGCGCGGTCCTCCCCGCGCAGGAGATTTGCAATGTTCAGCGAGCTCAACAGTTTTGCCCGGGTCCATCGCTTCGCCTTCGCCGGTCCTGCGCCGCGGATCGACCACGGCCGGCATTACGCCGTACCGCCCCCGTGTGTTTCGGCTCAACGGCGTGACCGGACCGAGAGTCGATTGCCGCCGCGGCCCGATGCCAGTGTGATCACCGAGGCCATTCCGCTGTTCTATATCGGCCGCAACAAAAACGGCCTGTGGGTGGCACGTGAGGCCGAGGGCCGCATTGGTGGAATGTTTCTGACGCGTCGTGCGGCGGTGCGGTTCGCCAATGAAAGCTGCAAGCCCGCCGGCTGTGCGACCATGTTCGTCACCCAACCGGTAGAACTCGATTTTACTCGATCAGACAAGATGGCCGAGCCACGTCATGGGGCGGCGGCTGCGAAAAATCCTCCGCTGCTGTTGGTCGTCTGGAGTGCCGCCTTCGTCGCTGTGCGCAGACTATTCGGCAGGCTCTCGCGCGTACTCGCCAGCGAGCGGTCGCACCGGCGAGCAATCGAGCGGGACCTGTTTGGCGGTCGTTACGTGTTGTGCTCGAAAAACGACGACGATTTCCCGATCGCACCATAGCGTGCGTTCGGCTCTTGCCGATCAATCGTGCGTCTCGTCGATCGGCGTCGTCGCGCCGGTGCCGGCGTCGAGCTTCTTCTCCACCGGCGGGACGGCGCGGTTCCACCAGCCGCCGCCGAGCGCCTGAAACAGCGCCGCGGTGTCGGTCAGTCGCGCCGCTTGCGCCTGCACCACCTGGATTTTCGCCTGCAGATAAGTCTGCTCGGCGGTGAGCATCAGCAGCACGTTGGTCTTGCCGGCTTCGAACTGCTGCTGCGCCAGATCGAGGCTCACCCTGGCGGCGCGCTCGAAATCGCGTGCCGCGCGCAGCGCGTCGGCATCGGCTTGCACTGCGCGGAGCGCATCGGCGACGTTTTGTACGGCATCGATCACGGTGCCGCGATACGTCCACGCCGCGGCCTGATAGGTGTCGTTGGCGCCTTGCAGCTGATGCAGCAACGAGCGACCGTCGAATACCGTTTGCGTCGCGTTGCCGACCAGCGACCACGCCAGGCTTTGCGGCGCGATCAGGCTACTGAACAATGTATTGGTGTAGCCGCCGTTAGCGTTGATGGTGAAGGTCGGCAGCATGTTCGCGGTGGCGACGCCGATCTGCGCACTCGCGGCGTGCAGCTGCTCCTCGGCGGCGCGCACGTCGGGGCGCTGCTCGATCATCTGCGACGGCAGGCTCACCGGCAGATCGGCGGGCAAATGCAGGTTGGCGAGCCTGAAAGTCTCGCGCGGGCCCTCGCTCGCGTAACTGCCGGAGAGCGCGGCGATGAGGTCGCGCTGCTGCGCCAGCGCTTTGCGTAGCGGCGGCAGCGTCGCCTTGACCTGCGCCAGCGCCGCCTCCTGCACGGCGACGTCGCCGCGCGTGCCGAAACCTTTGTCCAGCTGACGGCGCATGATATCGAGGATCTTTCCGTTGATCGCGATCAGCTGGTTGGTGGCGTCGATCTGGCCCAGCAGCGAAGCTTCCGTGATGGCCGCGACCACGACGTTCGCGGTGAGCGCCAGATAGGCAGCCTCGACCTCGAAGCGCTGCACGTCGGCCAGCGCCTGCAGCGACTCCACGGTGCGCCGGTTCACGCCCCAGACATCGAATGTGTAGGAGACGAGGACCTGCGCGGTGTAAAGATTGTAGATGTTGGCGTTCGTCACCGGCACCGGCGTCAGCGCGGACGACGTCTGCTGGCGCGACGGGCTGAAATTGGCTTGCACCAGCGGGAAGAACTTGCCTTCCTGGGCATAGACCGCCTGCTTCGCCGCTCGCAGCGTCGCCATCGTCGCCTGCAGGTTCGGATTGTTGGCGAGCGCGTCTTCGATCAGCGCGTTGAGCGCCTGCGACCGATAAATCGTCCACCATTCCTGCGGAATGTCGCGGCCGTCGACAAAGCGCTGGCGGCGGCCGATGGCGGTATCGGTCGCAGAGGTTTGCGTGATCGGCTCGCGCGTATAGCGCGTGATTTCCGGCGCGGCCGGATGCTTGAAGTCGGGCCCGACGGCGCAGCTTGCCAGCAGCACCACGGCCGCCAGAGCGGCGGTACCTGTCGACAACCACCTGACCGCCACATACGCCATCGGCAACGGATAGATTGAAACAAACGCGCGATCGCGCAACGTCTGGCATTATTTCGGATTTGGCCGGCGTTGGCTATGTTCGTCCGGCCACACTGTGATTAATTCACCGATGCGGATGCCGACCGCGGGATGGCGCGGCGTCGGCGGGGGAGCGGAAAGGCTCGCGACTTGTCCATGATAGACTGTCATGAGTCGCACATGCGTCGGCAGTAAGGGTGCTTGCTGTGATTAATGACAGTAGACCGCGATGCAGGCCTCATGGCCATGTCGCGGCAATTCGAAAACTCCGGGCGCGGCGCATCGATGGCTCCCCGCATGGCAACAAATCGGGCGAGAATGGCATTCGTCGGCGCACTGCTGGCGATCGCCGTCATCGCCTATTGGGCGTTGCGTCCCACTGCGCCGGTCAAGCCGGGGACGGGCGGCCCGTCCGGTGGTGTACCGAGCGCGACATCGCGCGGTCCCGGCAGCGTCGATCTATCGGATTCGCAATTGACCTCGGTGAAGGTCGAACCGGTGGCGGAGCGCGATTTTCCGGTTGAGAAGGAGGCGGTAGGCTCGATCGATTTCGACCAGGACATGACGGTTCAGGTGTTCACGCCGTATCAGGGCCGCATCACCGCACTGTTCGCCGAGATCGGCAGCGACGTCAACAAAGGCCAGACGCTGTTTACCATCGCGAGCCCGGATCTGCTGCAGGCGGAGTCGACATTGATCGCGGCCGCCGGCGTGTTGGAGCTCAACACCAGGAATCTGGCGCGGCTTCGTGACCTCTACACCACCCGCGCCGTGTCGCAGCACGACGTCGAGCAGGCGACCTCCGACCAGCAGACCGCCGAAGGCAATCTGCGGACCGCGCGCGATGCGGTGCGCCTGTTCGGCAAGAGCGACGCCGAGATCGACGCCATCATCGAGAAGCGCAGCGCCGATCCGACGCTGGTGGTGCCGAGCCCGATCACCGGCCGCGTCACCGACCGCCACGCGGCGCCGGGCCTGTTCGTGCAACCCGGCAACGCGCCGGCGCCCTATACGGTCACCAGCACCGACACGATGTGGATGATGGCCAATGTCGCGGAGACCGACAGCCCGGCGTTTCGCGTCGGCCAGCTGGTGCGGGTCAGAATCGGCGCCTTCCCGGGCCGGGTCTTCGACGGCGAGGTCAACACCATCGGCGCCAGCGTCGATCCCAACACGCGCCGCGTGCTGGTGCGCTCGACGATCAACGACCCGCGGCATGAATTGCGCGCCGGCATGTTCGCCAATTTCGTCATCGCGGTCGGTGTGCCGATGCGTTCGCCGGCGGTCGCCGTCGATGGCGTGGTGCGCGAGGGCGACGGCACCATGACGGCCTGGGTCACCGCCGACCGCCGCCGCTTTACCCAGCGCATCGTCAGGATCGGCGAGCAGCGCGACGGCTACCGGCAGATTCTCGACGGCGTGCAGGTGGGCGAGCTGGTCGCCACCGAAGGCGCGCTGTTTCTGAGCAACGCACTCGCCACGGCCTCACGCTGACGGCTGGCGGAGCGGGCGAGCCAAAATCCAAATATCTTGTCTGGCACGTTTCTTGTATTATCTAAACGAGAGACATGACCAATGAGTCGTATTGTGAGCCTGCACGATACCGATTCTCCCCATCCCGAGGTGCCGGCTTGGCAGCAATTCGCCGGCTTGGCTTTACGCTCGGTTTTCATCATCGCGCTCGGCGTTTTGATGTTTCGTGTGGCTTTGCCGCAAAACGAAACCATCGCCACCGCCTACGATACGCCGAGCGATCTGCTCCGCCTGATTTTGGGGCTTGCCGCCTGCGCCTGGCTGCTGGTGCAGCTGTTCCAGGTCCCACGCGACGCGGCGGCGTTCCGCACTTGGTTCTATCTCGGCCTTGCGGCGGTGCCATTTGCCTTGATCTGCCTGTTCGCCACGTGGTGACTGGCGTTTGGTGACTGACATTTGCTCAGTCGGACCGTTTTCTCGGCATTTCACGGTTCGATCAGGCGGCCGGTCGCCGCCTTGAGCACCGCCTCGGTGCGGGTCGCGGCGCCGAGCTTGCCGCGCGCATTTTCGATGTGGAAATCCACGGTGCGTTTGGCTACGTCGAGGATCTTGGCGATCTCGGCCGAGGTCTTGCCGCGTGCCGCCCATGTCAGCACCTCGACCTCGCGCTCATTGAGCCCGATGGTCTTTGGCCACAGTCCGGTGCGGGCGACGCCGGCAAGCCGCGCGGCGATGATGGTGGCGAGAACCTCGAAGTCGATCGGCTTGGTGACATAGTCGTCGGCGCCGAGTTGCCGGCCTTTGAGCTCGTTGTCGCGGTCGGTCAGCGCGGTCAGGAAAACGAACGGCATTTTCGAGAACCGCGGCGCCAGCGCCACTAGGCTCTCCAATAGCTCGAAGCCCGACATCGCCGGCATGCTGATGTCCGACAGCACGAGATCCGGCATGGTGCGCAGGATGGCGGCCAATCCCTCGCGGCCGTCATGGGCCACGCTGACGTCATAGCCGCGGTCGACCAGCTCCTCGGCGATCAGCGCCGCGGTCTCGCGGTCATCCTCGATACAGAGAATTTTCTTCGGCGCTTCGGCCATGAGTCTAACCCGTGTCGAACCCTTGAACCCTGGGCGGACCGGCGGTCGCGACGCAATCCATAGACCGGAATGGGACCGAGGTTAACCCAACCCGCCAAGGGGTGGCCGGTTGCGTCGACGATCCGACGAAATCCGTTTTCCGCGGTCGCACAACTCCATTATAATTGCTGACAATTTAAGGAGGCTGACCGTTGCTTCTCGTCCCGCAACGCTGGATCGACCAGATACGGCAGCCGCGCTCGATTCGCTACTATCTCGGCGGCGTGTTCCTGGTGTTCTTTCTCCTGGTCTGCGTGCTCGGATCGTTCAGCATCTGGCGCCTGAGCAATTTCAACCGGCTGTCCGCCGACGTCGCCGAGATCTGGTTGCCGACGACGCGCACACTCGGCGCGCTGAACAATTTCACATCCGACTTCCGCGCCATCGAAGGCAGCAATCTGCTCTCCTCGGTACCATCCGAAATCGCCGCGACCGAAAAGGTGATGGCGGATCTCGACCGCTCGATCGCTGACGCCGAGCGCGGCTTTGAGAAGATCGCGCACGATCCGGCCGAAAGCGGCCTATACGAAAGGTTCAAAGCGCGCTGGAACGACTATCGCAGGATCGTCAATCAGATGCTCGTGCTGTCGCGCAATGATCGCCGGGCGGAGGCGATCGCGGTCTATAACGGCCCGTCGCGGATCGCCTATAACGCGGCGAGCGAGACGCTCGACCAGCTCACCGACCAGGCCGTCGCCAGCGCTCAGGTCGCGAGCAACCGGCTCGCCGTCGCCTACCGGCACGCGCTATGGCTCATTATTTTTGCGATGGCCGTCGCCGCGGTGATGGTCGTTGCCGCCCTGGTGCGGACCAGCCGCTCCATCTCCCAGCCGCTGTTGCGTCTCGCCGATCGCATGCGGCGCCTCGCCGCCAACGATACCGCAATCGACATTCCGGAGACCGGGCGGCTCGACGAGATCGGCGAAATGGAGCAGGCCACCGTGGTGTTCCGCAACAACGCCATCGAGCTCATGCGCAGCCAGGAGATGCTGGCGCGCCAAGCCGCGATCCTCGCCGAGCAGCTCGAGCACGAGCAGCGTCTGGCCTTGTTGCAGCGTAATTTCGTGTCCATGGCGTCTCATGAATTCCGCACACCCATGACGGTGATCGACGGCCATGCCCGGCGCATGGTCAAGATGAAGGAAACAATGACGCCGGGCGAGATCGCCGAACGCGCCGGCAAGGTCCGCAGCGCCGTGTTGCGCATGACGCATCTGATCGACAATCTGCTCAATTCGTCGCGGCTGATAGACGGCGGTGCCGGCCATTATTTTCACCCCGCCGAGATGGACATGGCGGGCCTGTTGCAGGAGGTCTGCCAGCTGCACCGCGAGATGGTGCCGGGCGCCCAGATCGTCGAGCGCATCGCGGCTGCGCCGTTGCGGATGGCGGGTGATCCGAAGCTCTTGTCGCAAGTGTTCGGCAACCTGCTGTCCAACGCGATCAAATACTCGCCGGACGGTGGCGCCATCGAGGTCGACGCCCGTATCGACGGCGACGAGATCGTGGTGGCCATCGCCGACCATGGCATCGGCATTCCCGCGGCCGACATGGATCGGCTGTTCGAGCGCTACCATCGCGGCAGCAACGTGTCGGGAATCGTCGGCACCGGCGTCGGGCTTTATCTCGTGAAGATGGCGGTCGACATGCACGACGGCAGCATCGCGGTGAACAGCAAGGAGGGGGAAGGGGCCCGCTTCACCATCCGGCTGCCGCTAAGGCCCGCGGCATCGAACAAGGAATGGCCGCCAGCCTCCGCTATGGCTGCGGCCGAAGAGGCGCTGCCACTTGCCGACCCGGCCGATGCGGGCGGGTCGGTCCTGTCCTACGCAGACGAACGAGGCGAACCGCAATGATGAAGGCGCTACTCCTTTCAATTCTGGCAATTTTGGCCGGTGCTGGTGCCGCATCGGCCGGTAAGGCCGCGGGGTTGGCCCCGGCAAGCGACCTCGTCCACATTGATTGGCAGGTGCCGGAGCAACTGCCGCCGCCGTTCCGCAACCACTGCACGGTCGAGAATTTCACCGCGCGGCCGTATTGCTCCAATCACTGCGGAGCCGATTACCAGTTCTATTATTGCTCACCGGTGTCGTTCGGCTGCTGCCACCTCGGCCACGGCTACTGCGACTGGAACGGCGTGCTGCGCTGTCATCTCTGACGCGAAGGGCCGCAGATCGGGCCGTTGGACGGCCAGTAACGGATGCTTTCCAGTCCGTTGCCGCTTCCGTTCGAAATTAGCTGAAACAAGTCGCAAGCACGCTGCGATTCTTGCCGTTGCGATTTCACCTATTCTTCAAGTTTCGAACTTTATCTGAAGCCTTACCGCGCGCTTGAGGGCGCGCCGGTCGGGCTGCCCCTTCGCGGCCGTGATCGGCAACAGCTTCGGGGCTTCGCCATGGCAGATTTCATTCGCCTCTTTGAGACCGCGTGTCGCCAGCTGCACCGCTTCCGCCGCCAGGAAAGTGGCACCATGGCCATGTTCATGGCGCTTGCCGCGGTGCCGATCATCTTCTCGGTCGGGGCCGGCGTCGACTATTCGACCTCGAATATGGTGAAGACCAAGCTGCAGGCGGTCGCCGACGCGGCGGCGCTGTCGGCGGTCGATCACTCCGAGATCTCGGACACTGCGACAAACGCCCAGGCCGTGGCCACGACGGTGTTCAATACCGAGGTGGCCAATATCAGGAACGTCACTGTCACGAGCCTCACCGTCACGGTGACGGACACCAATAACAGCCGAACCTCGGTCGTGACCTATGCGGCGACCAAGACCAACGCGTTCATGGGGCTGCTCGGTCTTCCGACGACGACGATCTCCGGCAGCGCGTCCGCCGCGGCGGGTCTGTCGGTGAACATCAATTTCTATCTGCTGCTCGACAATTCTCCGTCGATGAACATCGCGGCGACGTCGGCCGGCATCCAGAAAATGGTCAACAATACGGCGGCCCAGGGCGGCTGCGCATTCGCCTGCCACGAAACCAATCCGTCCGCCGATAATCTCGGCAATCCGGGCGGCGTCGACAACTATCAGTTGGCGAAGAATCTCAACGTGGTCACCCGGATGCAAAATCTGGCGAGCGCCACGCAATCGCTGATGACCACGGCGACGGCGACCGAAGGTTCGAATACGTCACAATATCAGATGGCGATCTACACGTTCGCCAACAACGGCCTCAGTACCATCCAGGCACTGACCTCAAATCTGACCGCCGCGCAGCAGGCGGCGGGCAACATCAACGTGCTGCCGGTCTACAAGAACAATTGGCTCACCAGCACCAACAACAACAGCGACATGGATACCAATTTCGAAACGGCGATGTCGCAGATCAGCACCATCATGCCCAATCCGGGCCTGGGCACGCCGACCTCGACGCCGCAAGAGGTGCTGTTCATCGTCTCCGACGGCGTTGACGACGAGGCCAACAGCACGAGCTGCTCGAAGGCGCTGAGCGGCAACCGGTGCCAGCAGCCATTCAACACGGCGCAGTGCACGACAATAAAGAGCCGCGGCATCCAGATTGCGGTTCTGTACACCGAGTACCTGCCGCTGCCGACCAACACCTGGTACAATAACTGGATCTCGCCGTTCCAGAGCCAGATCGGCCCCAACATGCAAAGCTGCGCGTCGCCCGGGATGTTCTTCTCGGTGACGACCGACGGCGACATCACCGCAGCCATGCAGGCGCTGTTTGCTCAGGCCATCGCGACGGCGCGGCTGACCAGGTGAGAGGTTGGCTGCAGCGCGCCCGGATGGACGCGCCTTGCCTCCTGGACTAACATTTTGCCGATGTACGGGAAGGGCGCCGCATTCATGCGGCGCTCTTCGCCGGTTGTGTGAGGATCGGCAACATGAAGCGCATCCTATGGACGGCGGTCTTTGTCTCGGCGTTTGCCGGCGCCGCCGGCGCGCAGGGCCCGGTGCCGGATCCCTGGGGGCCGAGCAATTTCGAAGTGGTGCCGGCGCCGGGCGGCGGCATCTACACGCTCGGCTACGATGCACGCCGATGGAATTACACGCAGACTCAGACCGATCGGAACGGTAATTCGTACGGCATCGACGCTTACGGAAACTACTGGTCCTATAACCGCCGCACGAATACCTATTCGAATTACTACAATGAGCCGCGCTGGCAGGCGCGCTGCTATTTGAGTGTCGCCGACCTCTGCTGACATCTATATATGTTGTCGTGTCGATGGTTCGGCGTCGCGCCGGCGGCGGACGCTGGCCTGCGCGGGTGTAGCTCAATGGTAGAGCAGAAGCCTTCCAAGCTTATGACGAGGGTTCGATTCCCTTCACCCGCTCCAACAGGCTCCTCGAATTGGCTTTAGGCCATGCCGGCGCCGAGGCAGTGGGCGTAGAGGTTGCCGCAGGGCTTGCCTTGGCCGCCGCCAAAGGGCATTTGAGACGCCGCCTAGGAGTGTAGCTCAATGGCTAGAGCACCGGTCTCCAAAACCGGGGGTTAGGGGTTCGAGTCCCTTCACTCCTGCCAGGCCGCTATCCTTAAGGTCTTGAGACGACAAGCGGACTTTGCCCAGCCGCGCGGTTTTGCTTGACGCTGTGATCGCCCGGCAGTAGGTAAGCGCCATCGCCAGCGGCCCGGTAACGGATTTCCGCCAGCGAACTTTCCCCAAAAGGAACCGCCGCTCGCCGGTCTCATCCTTCAAGGTTGGGCGGTCAACTCCTATTTGGATGTGGCAATGGCAAGGATCGACCCTTTCAAGTTTCTGCAGGAAGTGCGTGCCGAGGCGCAGAAGGTCACGTGGCCGACGCGCAAGGAGACGACCGTGACCACCATCATGGTGTTCGTCATGGTGTTCGTCGCGTCGATCTTCTTCCTGGCGGCCGACCAGCTCATGCGTATCGTCGTGAGCTACATTCTCAGTATGAGCAGCTGAGTGACGACAGCTTTAGAACCCAGATCACGACCCGGAATTCATCCCATGACCAACCGGTGGTATGCCGTCCACGCCTATTCGAACTTCGAGAACAAGGTGGCGGAATCGATCCGCGAGCAGGCCAAGCAGCGCGGCCTCGCCCATCTGTTCGAGGAGGTTCTGGTCCCGAAGGAAAAGGTCATCGAGGTCCGGCGCGGCCGCAAGGTTGACGCCGAACGCAAATTCTTCCCCGGCTACGTGCTGGTGAAGATGGAATTGACCGACGAGGCCTATCACCTGATCAAGAACACGCCGAAGGTGACCGGCTTCCTCGGCTCCGACAACAAGCCGATGCCTCTGTCGGAAGCCGAAGCCCAGCGCATCCTGCACCAGGTCCAGGAAGGCATCGAACGGCCGAAGCCCTCGGTGTCTTTCGAGGTCGGCGAGCAGGTCCGCGTGTCCGACGGCCCGTTCGCCTCTTTCAACGGCACTGTGGAAGAGGTCGACGAGGGCCGCTCGCGGCTCAAAGTCGCGGTCTCGATCTTCGGCCGCGCCACGCCAGTGGAGCTGGAATTCGGGCAAGTCGAAAAGCTTTAAGTGCAGACGTCGTGGGAGGCGAGGCGGTCGCCAGCCGCCGACAGCCGCACCACTAACAGGAGCAAGAGATGGCAAAGAAGATAACCGGTTACGTCAAACTGCAGGTGCCAGCGGGGGCGGCCAATCCGTCGCCGCCGATCGGGCCTGCGCTCGGCCAGCGCGGCCTCAACATCATGGAGTTCTGCAAGGCGTTCAACGCCCAGACCCAGAAGCTGGAGAAGGGCGCGCCGATCCCCGTC
>Ga0335081_10007035_pt1 | contig 17953 bp, 15 predicted proteins | sample Lox_Sample_35_FD_206713 | JGI IMG/M metagenome (GOLD analysis project Ga0335081, IMG submission 206713) | Soil microbial communities from Loxahatchee National Wildlife Refuge, Florida, United States - Lox_Sample_3.5 | ecosystem: Environmental > Terrestrial > Soil > Wetlands | place: USA... | reverse complement strand
TCACCGAGCAGCGCGCGGCCTTCATGCGCTATCGCGGCCAGGGCCACGAGATCGCGGTCAATTTGCCGGTGCGCGAGCTCACGGCCTCCGACCGCGCCACCATCACGGCGGTGTTCGAGGAGGCCTATCGCAATCTCTACAGCCGCGCGATTCCCGGCGTCGAGATCGAGGTCCTGAGCTGGGTCGTTGCTGTTGCCGCGCCGGAAGAGGGCCGGCTCGCGACCGAATTGCCGCTCAAGTCCGGCGTGCCAAAGCCGCGCGGGCAGCGGGCGGTGTTCGATCCGGCAGCGGCCGAATTCAGAGGCGTGCCGATTTATTGGCGTGATGACCTGTCGCCCGGCGCACGTATCGAGGGGCCCGCGGTGATCGCGGAAAGCGACACGTCGACGATCGTCAGCCCGCTGTTCGATGCGCGAATTGATGCCTTCGGTTATATTGAAATGACCCGCCGCGAGGCCTGAACCATGGTCGCCCGCCCCAACGCCGCACTCGCCCAAATCCACGGCCAGATCATGTGGAACCGCCTGATCTCGGTGGTCGAGGAGCAGGCGCAGACCATGCTGCGCACGGCGTTTTCCACCTCGGTGCGCGAAGCGGGCGACCTGTCCGCCGGCGTCTTCGATCGCCACGGCCGCATGCTGGCGCAGGCGGTGACCGGCACGCCGGGCCACGTCAACTCCATGGCCAATGCCGTCAAACATTTCCTCGGTGTTTTTCCGCTGGCCGCGATGAAGCCGGGCGATCACTACATCACCAACGATCCGTGGCTCACCTCCGGTCATTTGCACGACATCACCGTGGTGACGCCGAGTTTCTATCGTGGCGAGCCGGTCGGTCTGTTCGCCAACACGGTCCACGTCGTCGATATCGGCGGCCTCGGCATGGGCCCGGACGGCCGGCAGGTGTTCGAGGAGGGCTTGGCCATTCCGATCATGCCACTCGCCCGCGAGGGCCGCATGAACGAGGACCTGCTGCGCCTGGTGCGCGCCAATGTACGCGAGCCGTTGCAGGTGGAAGGCGACATCTATGCCTGCGCCGCCTGCAACGACGAGGGCAGCCGGCGCTTGATCGCCATGATGGACGAGTTCGAGATCGCCAATCTCGACCGCCTCGGCGAGACGATCCTGGAGTCCTCCCGCGAGGCAACGCTCGCGCGCATTCGCGCGCTGCCGCCGGGCACCTACAGGAACAGCCTGACGATGGACGGCTATGACAAGCCGCTTGTGCTCAATGCCGCGATGACGATCTCCGGCGACGGCATCCACGTCGATTTCGACGGCACGTCGCCGGCGTCGGCCTACGGTATCAACGTGGTGTACAATTATTGCCTCGCCTACACGGCCTTCGGCGTGAAGTGTCTGGTGGCGCCGGAAGTGCCGAACAATGCCGGCTCGCTCGCGCCGATTACGGTGGGCGCGCCGGAAGGCTGCGTTCTCAACGCGAAACGGCCATGGCCGGTGGCGGCGCGCCATACCGTGGGCCACATGTTGCCTGACGTCGTGTTCGGCTGCCTGCACCAGGTGATGGCGGGCGGCGTGCCGGCGGAAGGCGCTTCGTCGCTGTGGAATCCGCAGATCTTCGGCGGCGGTTCGCTGGTGGACGAGGTGGGCGAGGGCACGGACGCCAATTCGCTGCCGCAGTTCAGCACGGTGATTTTCCATTGCGGCGGCGCCGGCGCCCGGCCGGAGAAGGACGGCTTGAGCGCAACGGCGTTTCCCTCGGGCGTGCGCACGATTCCCATCGAGGCGACGGAAAGCGTGGCGCCTGTCGTATTTTATCGGCGCGAGTTTCGCGAGAGTTCGGGAGGCGCCGGCCAATATCGCGGCGGCCTCGGGCAGGTGATCGAGCTCGGCGGGGCGGGCGCTACGCCGATCGCGCTGCTGTGCAATTTCGAGCGGGTCCGTAACCCGGCGCGCGGACGTGAAGGTGGCGGGTCCGGCGCTCCCGGAAGCGTCAGCTTGCGTTCGAAGCGCGCCATTCGACCCAAAGGGCGACAAACGGTGCCATCGGGTGACGCCATCTGCTTGCAGCTGCCCGGCGGCGGCGGCTTTGGCGATCCGCGTACGCGTGACCCGCAGCGCGTGCGCGATGACGTGCTTGATGGTCTCATTTCTGCCGACGAAGCGCGCCGCGATTACGGGGTGGCCCTCGATGCAGAGGGACTCGTCGACGCGCGCGAGACGGTTTGCCTGCGCGGGCACAAATAGCGAGTGCGTGCGTTGCGGTCCTAAACGTGCTGCGACCAAGCTGAATGGGCGCTTTTGCGCCTACCTAACGATCGCTCAGCCGCAAATCAGCAGAGATTTAATGATCGTCTTGTTCCGGGCGCTTTATTTGCTGCGGCCTGCACTTTCTCCTTGATCCAAATCAGGTTTCTTCAGCGCACGGATTTTGCCGCCGTGTCCTTGGTTGCTGGATGCTTTTTGATCTCCATCAAAGCGTATGGCCGGTCCGTTTTTAAGCTGTTGCATGCTCTCGCGACGTTCATTTCTGCTCAATGCCGGGACGGCAGCAGGAGGCGCCATGCTTGAAACAAGCCTGATGGCGACTTCCGCTCCGGCTCAGACCGGCTCTGTCACCGGTCCGGCAGAAGCGCCGCTTTCGTTGCATGTCAACGGCGAGGCGCGCACGGTCGAGGCCGCGCCGAATGCGACCCTCGCGGACGTGTTGCGGGGATCGCTGGATTTGACCGGAACCAAGATCGGCTGCGATCGCGGATCGTGTTCCGCATGCACGGTTTTGGTCGACGGCGTCCCGGTTGCATCCTGCATGATGCTTGCGATCGATGTCGGCGATCGCACGATCACGACGATCGAAGGGTTGAGCGACGGTGAGACGCTGCACCCCGTCCAGGCAGCGTTTGTCGAGCATGATGCCGTGCAGTGCGGCTTTTGCACACCCGGGCTGGTGATGAGCTGCGCCGCACTGCTCGCGCATAGTCCGCACCCGACTCTCGACGACGTGAAAGCAGCGACCAGCGGGCATCTCTGCCGCTGCGGTACCTATCCCCACGTATTCGCAGCAACGCTTGCTGCTGCCCAGTCGCCAAAAGACTGACCCATGTCCCCGAGACAGCCCCTACGCGCCGAACGGTTTCCTTCCGGCATCGCCGGCGTGGCGATCGGCGAGGTTGGCCGCCAGGTTCCTGCGGACGAAGCGCCGCCGCTGCCGCCGAACGATCAGCTCAAGGTCATCGGCAAGCGCGTCCCGCGCATCAATGCCGGCGCGAAAGTTACCGGCAAGGCGCGCTTTACCGTCGACGTGAAGCTTGCCGGGATGCTGCACGGACGCTTGCTGCGGTCGCCGCATCCGCATGCGCGCATCATGGCGATCGATACACGAGAGGCGGAGCGTCATCCGGGCGTGCGCGCCGTGCATATCATCACGGAAATTGTCGGTCGCGCGTTCGAGCGCCATCCTTTGGCCGACAAGTTCCTGCCTTCACTCTACGTCGGCGCCCCGATCGCGGCGGTCGCCGCGACGACGCCGGAAGCGGCGCAGGCTGCCCTCGACTTCATCAAGGTTCAATATGAGATCCTGCCGTTTGTCGTCGACATGGACGGCGCGCGCCGGGCAGATGCCCCCGTTGTGTTTCATGGGCCGGTGATCGGGTCGAGTTTCGGCGAAACCGGCGAGGAAATTCCTCAGCACGGCAATGTTCGCGGCCCGTTGAAGCCGGGGGTCCGCGGCGACGTCAAAGCCGGTCTTGCCGCGGCAGATGTCATCGTCGAAAGCGAATTCCGCACCCAGGTACAGACGCATTGCTGCCTGGAGACCCACTCGGTGGTCGCCGATTGGCGTTCCGATGGCCTCACCGTCTACGCCTCGACGCAGTTCACGGCGGGCGTCCGCAACGAACTGGCCGCAACATTCAATCTGCCGCGCAATCGCGTCCGCGTCGTGGTCGATGCCATGGGCGGCGGCTTCGGGTCGAAATCGAGCGCCGGCACCTACATGCGCGCCGCCGTCGCTCTTTCGCGCGCGGCCGGGGTCCCCGTTCGCCTGGTCCTCGACCGTCACGAAGAGCAGCTCGATTCCGGCAACCGGCCGGCGACCTTCCAGCGATTGAAGATCGGGGCGCGCCGGAACGGCGAGCTGACGGCGGTGTCGCTTTACACATACGGTACGGCCGGGACCGGCACGGGCGCGGGCGTCGGCAACGTCGCGCAATCGATGTACGAGTGCCCGAACTTCGAGATCGAGCAGTACGACGTGTTCATTAATGGTGGGCCCGGTTGCGCGATGCGGGCGCCGGGCAACACGCCCGGTGCCTTTGCCGTGGAACAGACGATCGACGAGCTCGCGGAAAAGCTCGCTATCGATCCACTGGCGCTCCGCGACCGGATCGATGCGAGCCCGGTGCGGCGCGAGGAACGGCGGCGGGGCGCCGAGCGCATCGGCTGGGCTCGCCGTCACGCGCCCGGCGCGGATGCCGGACCGGTCAAACGCGGCATCGGAATGGCGCAGTCGCTATGGGGCGCCAATGTGCAGATCAACTCCTCCTGCGAGGTGCGCCTGCTGCGCGATGGCTCGGTCGAAATCCTGTCCGGTGTGCAGGATATCGGCACCGGAACCGCCACGGTGCTCGCGCAGGTCGTCGCCGAGGAGCTCGGCCTGCGTCCGCAGGATGTTACCGTGCGTATCGGCGACACGGATTTCCCGGCCGGTCCGCCATCATATGGCAGCCGCACGGTTGCTTCGATCAGCCCGCCTGCGCGCAATGCCGCGTACAAAATCAAGCAGATGCTGTTCGCGATGGTCGCGCCGCGCCTGGAAACGGATCCGGCCGCGCTGGCGGTCGGAGCGGGACGGATCTTCGTGACGAGCGATCCCGGCCGCGGTCTCGCGCTCCGCGAAGCCGCAGCCGGCATGCGCACCGATCAGATCGCTGCGCTCGCCAGCCGGTCGGACGACTATGGCGGCTTCCGGCGCACCATGGCCGATGCGGCGCTCGCGCAGAACGATCTCGGCGGCGTCCAATTCGCCGAGGTCGCCGTCGATACCGAGACGGGGATCGTCAGAGTCGAGCGCTTCGTCGCCGTACAGGATTGTGGGCGCCCGATCAATCCATTGCAGATCGAAAGCCAGGTGCATGGTGGAATTCTGCTGGGCATATCTTACGCCCTGTTTGAAGATCGCGTGCTCGACCGGCAAACGGGCCATATGCTCAACGCCGACCTCGAGCATTACAAAATTCTGGGTCCGCGCGAGACGCCGGAGATCGACGTCATCCTGCTCGAAAACTACCAGGGGCAAAGCTCAACCGACGCTTACGGCATCGCGGAGCCGTCGAATATCGCGACGGCGCCGGCTGTCGCCAACGCCGTCTATAACGCCGTCGGCGTGCGGCTGCGTGAGCTGCCGATGACGCCGGCCGCCGTGCTCGCCGCGCTCGGCCGTATCCCGCGGAGTTGACCATGCAGTCGTTCGAATGGGTCGATGCACATTCCGTCGCCGAAGCCGCTGCTTCGGAGCCCACGACGGTCGCCGCCGCCATGGTCGCATCGGCATCGGGCGCGACAAGCGATGCCGCCGTCCTTAAGGCCGGCGGAATCGATCTGCTCGACCTCATGAAAGAGGGCCTGCTGCAGCCGCATCGCATTGTGAATCTCCGTAACGTCGCGGATCTCAATGGCGTGCGGCTGGAGACAGACGGACGAGTGCGCATTGGAGCAATGGCGACCATCGCGCAGGTCGCCGAGCACCCGGCGATCAATCGCAACTATGCCGCTTTGGCGCAGGCCACCCGCTCATCGGCGACCCCGCAGATCCGCAACGTCGCGACCCTGGGCGGCAATCTTTTGCAGCGGCCGCGGTGCTGGTATTTCCGCTCGGCGCAGCACCATTGCACGCGCAAAGGCGGCCAGGTCTGTTATGCCTTCGGCGGCGAAAACCAGTACCACGCCATCTTCGATCACACTCACTGCGCGATCGTCCATCCATCGACCGCCGCGACGGCGCTGGTGGCGCTCGGCGCGAGCGTCGAGCTTGTAAACCGCGAGGGCAAGCGCCGCGAGATCGAGCTGGAGCAGTTCTATGTGCTGCCCAGCCACGATGTGCATCGCGAGAACGTTCTCGATCCCGGGGAAATACTAACGGCGGTGCTGCTGCCCAAGGCCGGGGCCGGCACGGCTTCCGCGCACTTAAAGCAGGGCGAGAAGGATTCATTCGATTGGCCCGTGGCGGACGTGGCGGTGGTGCTCGACCGCAATCAGAAAGGCGTCTGCCGGCGAGCCTCGATTGTTCTCGGGGCAGCCGCTCCGGTGCCGCATCGGGCCGTCGTTGCCGAGAACTTATTGCGCAATATGCCGGTAACGGAGGCGGCAGCACGAGAGGCTGGCCGTGTCGCGCTTACCGGCGCGCTGCCGCTCTCGAAGAACGCCTACAAGCTGCCGATTTTCGAAACGCTGGTCCGTCGGGCAATCCTGGCGGCGGCCAGCGCATGAGTTCCTGATTTCGGAGAGGGTGTTCGCCAATGCGCAAGGTCCTGCTTGCTATCCTTGCTGTCAGCGCGGCAATCGGCCGGGCAATGGGCCAAGAAACCGCGAGTCCCAACGATATTCAGGAGGGCCACAAACTCGCAATCATGGTGTGCGCCAATTGTCATCTCGCCGCTTCAGACCAACGAGAACAACCGATCTTGCGGCCCCCTGCGCCCAGCTTTGCGTCGATAGTGCAGCGCAAAGATGTCACCGCGGACTGGTTGCAGAATTTCATGAAAACGACGCACCGCGGCATCGACAATCCACAAGGGATGCCGAATCCGTCACTACTCGATTTTCAGCTAAAACAGGTGAGCGCTTATCTCTTGAGTCTGCGCAAAACTCGCTAAGGCTCAGGCGCCGGGATCGACACGTCGCTGCAGGTTTCGACGGCACCCTGACCCTGCGAAAATAGACTGCGCTCCGGCTTCGCGCTTACGGCTTGATATCGAACGCGCGGGTGAACTCGGTATATTTGCTCTTCTGATCGGCCAGGAAGCCGCCAAATTCCGTTCCGCAGAATAGCTTGATGAACATTCCCCCGCCTTTGAGGCGCTCGGCCACGGCCGGTGATTTGACGGCATCCGAAATGTACTGCGTGAGCTGCGCGATGGTCTCTTTCGGTGTCTTGGCCGGGGCCACAAAAGCGAACCAGACCGAGGCGTCGAGGTCGTTGAAGCCGTTTTCGGCCAAGGTCGGCACATTCGGCAAGGCGTCGACGCGATTTTTGACGAGCACAGCAATAGGCCGCAGCGTGCCGGCATCGATCTGTCCCTTGAGGTCGGAATAGTTGGCCATCACGGCGGTGATCGTGCCGGCGAGCGTGGCGTTCATGGCCGGCGGCGAGCCCGGATAGGGAACATAAGTCAGGTCGATCTTGGCGTCGCGCTTGAGCAGTTCGCCGGCGATGTGAACGATCGATGCCGGGCCTGTGCTGCCGTAGGACGCGGCGCCTGCCTTTGTTTTCGCGAATTTGATGAAATCGGCGAGGCTCTTGATTTCCGATTTGCTGCTGACGGCGAACACGGCGGGTGTCGCGGCGACGTAGCAGACCGGCTCGAAGCTGCTCACCGGATCATAGTGGCCGGGATACAGGATGGAACTGAGAATGAACGGATTTTCTGCGAGCAGGAGCGTCGTCCCGTCCGGGGTTGCCCGCGACACAAACTCAGTGCCGACGATCGAGCTGGCGCCGGGCTTGTCCTCGACGATGATGGTCTGTCCGGTCTTGTCGTGGATGGCCTGGCCGATGACGCGCGCCACCACGTCGCCGGTGCCGCCGGCCGGATAAGGTACAACGACCTTGATCTGTTTGCCTGTCAGGCTTTGCGCGGATGCTCCATGAGTATCGAAGATCAGCAATCCAGCAAGCACAGCAAACAGCAAAGACTTGTGTCTGGTCATTGGACGCCCCCGGCGGTGTTCGTAATTTAGATTGAAGCGTTTCGACGGCACCCGCAAGACGGCTTGTCGTTTCAGGTGTCGGTCCGTTTTTTGCCGTGGATCGCTTGCCAAATGCCGTATGAGGTGACCGGCATTTTAATATCGTCGATGCCGTACGGCGCGAGTGCGTCGACGATTGCGCTGACAATGACGGCGGGAGCGGCCGTCGTGCCGCCTTCGCCGCCGGCCTTGATGCCGAGCGGATTGGTCGGCGACAGGACCTCGACGATCTTCGTGTCGAAGGACGGCAGACGGTCGGAACGCGGCATGCCGTAATCCATGAACGAGCCGCACAAGGGCTGTCCGGAATTGGGCTCGACCACGCACTGTTCCCAGAGGGCCTGGCCGATGCCTTGAGCGATCGCGCCGTGCGTCTGGCCGTCCACGATCAGCGGGTTGATGCAGCGGCCCACATCGTCGACCGAAGCATAGCGCACGATGCGCAAGTTGCAGGTTTCCGGGTCGATTTCGATTTCGCAAATGGCGCAGCCGTTGGGAAACACCGGATCGTGCATCTCATTGTCGGTAGTGACCGCCAGGCCGCCGGCCAAATCATCCGGCATGCGGTGGCGGCTCATCTCCTGCGCCAGCTCGAGCATGTCAAAGCTGCGATTGGACTCGCGCGCGACGAAGCGGCCGTCCCGGAAATCGACATGGTCCGGCGGCGTCTTGAGAATTTCGGCGGCGGCGCTTTTTCCTTTGGCGATCAATTGCCCGGCGGCCAACGAGAACACCGTGGCGGCATGACGCATCGAGCGCCCCGAGTGCGTGCCGCCGCCCGCCTTCACGACGTCGGTGTCGCCGAGGATGATGCGCACGGTTTCGAGCGGCACGGCGATCAGGTCGGAAACGACCTGCGCGAAGCTGGTTTCGTGTCCTTGCCCCGCCGGCTGCGTGCCGATGACGACATCGATGAGACGATCCGGCCGCACCGTGATGCGCGTCTGCTCTTTCGGCGAACCAATGGACGACTCGACGTAGTTGGCAAGCCCGCGCCCCAGAAGCCTGCCGCGTTTCTTGGCCTCGCGCCGGCGCGCGGCGAAGCCGTCCCAGTCGGCAATCCGCATCGCCAGGTCCATGTTGGCTTCATATTGGCCGCTGTCGTAGCGCATGCCCACGGCGTTCCGGTACGGCATCGCCTTCGGCCGCACCAGGTTGCGGCGGCGCAGCGCCACGTGGTCGACGCCCAGTTTCTTTGCCGCAATGTCGATCAGGCGCTCGAGCGCGAAGGTGACCTCCGGCCGCCCGGAGCTGCGATAGGCCTGGGTCGGAACCGTGTTCGTGAACACCGACATCGCCCGCAGGGACGCGACCGGTATGTCGTAATTGCCGGTGATCAACCCGGCGCCCTTGCTCAACGGCGAGAGCGAGACGCAGCGCGCGCCGGCGTTGCTGATGTTGGTCGCGCGCAGCGCAAGAAAGCGCCCGCGCCCGTCGAGCGCCAATTCGAGTTTGACGACGAGGTCGCGCCCCTGGTAGTCGCTCACGAAGCATTCCGAGCGGGTCGCCGTGTATTTAACCGGCCTGCCGAGCTTTCGCGCCGCCCACAGCACCAGCCCGAACTCGACATAGACGCGATTGCGCGTGCCGAAATTGCCGCCGACATCATAGGACAGGACGCGGATCGTTTCCGGGTCGACGCCGAGCACCGCGGCCAGCTCGCGCTTCTGGCGCACCGCGCTGCCGCTGCCGGCATAGATCGTGTATCGTCCGCTTGCTTCCTCGTATTGCGCGACCGCGGCGCGCGGCTCCATCGGGGCGCCGGTCACGCGGTCGACGTGGAAATCCATCGCGACGACATGCTCGGCCATCGCAAGCACGCGCGCCGTCTCGGCGGCATTGCCAAAGTCCGTATCGACCAGAATGTTGTTCGGCACTTCGTCCCAGACCGCCGGCGCGCCCACCTGCATCGCCTCCTCAGAGCGGGTGACGCAGGGCAATTCTTCGTAGTCGACGATCACCGCCTCCGCGCCGTCAAGCGCCTGCGCCTTGGTCTCGGCAACCACCATCGCGACGGCCTCCCCGACGTGCCGCGCTTTATCGGCCGGCAAAAGAAGATGCGGACCAATGAAGATCTCGCCGCCGCCCGGACCGTGCAGCTTCATGTCGTACTTCGTCTTCGGCAGTGGATCGTGAGGGATCGGACCGAGCTTGTCGGTGGCGCAATCGGCGCCGGTGAAGACGCCGAGGACGCCGGGCAGACGGAGCGCAGCGCTCTTGTCGATGCGCAAAATGCGCGCGTGCGCATGCGGCGAGCGAACCATCGCCGCGTAAGTCTGACCGGGAAAGCTGAAGTCGTCGCTGAACTGTCCGCGACCGGTCAGCAGCCGCGCGTCCTCGTTGCGCGGCACCGGCCGGCCGATGAAGCGGAACTTTGGCGATTGGTCAGTCATCAAGAGCAAACAGCACGGTCACCGCTGCAGTTGACCGCAAAAACAGGGAAAAACCAACATCTTCCGCGCCGTAAATGCCTTGCCGCCTGACCGGCTAAAGGAATATTGTTGCGCGAGTCTGGCCGACGCTTCGACGACATGAAACACGTCGCGATCAAATCTCCCGCTCCCTTGCTCGTTGGAATAACGGGCGCGTCGGGCGTTGTTTACGGCGTTCGCCTGCTTGAGCTGCTTCGCGCTTGCAACGTCGAGACCCACTTGATCGTGTCCCGCGCCGCGCAGATGACGCTTGCCTATGAGACGAGCTTCAAGCTGGCGGACGTCGAGCGCCTGGCGACCGTCGTGCATTCGAACAACGACATTGGCGCGGCGTGCTCGAGCGGCTCATTCCCGACGCGCGGCATGGTGATCGCGCCGTGCTCGATCAAGACAATGTCTGAAATCGCCACGGGTAACACCGCCAATTTGATCTCGCGCGCGGCCGACGTCGTGTTGAAGGAGCGGCGGCGGCTGGTGCTGATGCTCCGCGAGACGCCGCTGCATATCGGGCATATTCGCAACATGGCGACGGTGACCGAGGCCGGCGGCATCGTCTATCCGCCGGTACCCGCGTTCTACGCCAAGCCGAAGTCGATCGAGGAGATGGTCGACCATACGCTCGGCCGCGTTCTCGAGCTGTTCGACATCGACGCCGGCAAGGTCCGGCGCTGGACCGGCGCTCGCGAACGGCCGGAGAAGCGCGAAAAAGTCGACGACGGGCGAGCCTGAGGCTTGGTCGACACCAGCGCCACCGTCGAACTCGGCTACGACAACGATCTCTGGCGCTTTTCTCTTGCAGTCTATGCGCAACCCGGCGTGGCGGAAGAATGCCTGACGTTGCAGGATGCGCTCGATATTGACGTCAATGTCCTCCTCCTCTGCGCGTGGCTCGGGACACGTGGCGTCGCGTTGCGACGAGACGACGTCGCGGCGGCCGAAAACGCCGTTACTGCCTGGCGAGAGAATGTCGTAAAACCGCTGCGGTCTGCGCGCCGGCAGACAAAAACTTTGACGCGCGACGCAGCTTTCGATGCTGTTTGCCGTTGCGAGCGGCTTTCAAGGCGCCAGCGGGGCAGCCGGCGCAACCGAAGCGGTTGCTCGCAACATCGCAGAATATGTTGCTGTGAAAGCCGGCGCGACGGCGCGCAAAGGATTTTCGGCCGACCGCCTCATCGAGGCCTCGCTCAGTTTGCCTTCTTCGCCTGGTCCATTTCGTGGATGACGTGCGCCCATCGAACGGTTTCGCTCCTGATGTAGCGAGCAAAATCGTCCGGGCTGCCGCCGAGCGGATCAAAGCCCTGCGTCTTGAGCGCCTTCAGCACGTCCGGATCCTTGAGCGCCTCGTTGGTCGCCGCCGAAATCTTGTCGATCACCGGCTTTGGCGTGCCGGCCGGCGCGAGGATGCCGAACCAAAGACCGGTATCGAAACCGGGCAAGCCCGCTTCCGCGATGGTCGGCAGGTTGGGCGCGACGCTGGCGCGCTTGGCCTGACTGGTGGCCAAGGCCTTCACCGTGCCGGCGTTGATGAACCCGAGCACCGTCGATGCCGGCGCGAACATCACTTGAATACGGCCGGCGATGAGATCGGTCACCGTTTGCGCGCTGCCGGGGTACAAGACGCCGGTCATCCTGATGCCGGCCATTTGCTTGAACATTTCGGAGGCGAGGTGCGGCCCGCTGCCGATTCCCGAGGCGCCGTACCGCAGCTCATCCGGCTTCTGCTTGGCGAGCGCGATCAGCTCCGCCACGCTGCTGACGTTGAGTTTCGGGCTGACGACGAGAATGTCCGGAAGCGATCCGATCAGCACGATGGGTGCAAGGTCCTTCTCAAAATCCGGCCCTTTGCCCGGCATTATTGTCGTGTTGATGGTTGCCGCGATGGTCGCCACCAGAAGCGTGTAGCCGTCGTTTTTGGAGCGCGCGACAGATCCCGCCGCAATGAGCCCGCTGGCGCCCGGATGGTTCTCGACAACGACGGTCTGCCCCAGCAGGGCGCCGAGCTTCTGACTGACGATTCGGGCCGCGACATCGGCGCTCGATCCGGCGGCAAAGCCGACGATGAGATGGATCGGCCGGGTCGGGAAGCTGTCGTCCGCCTGCGTGGGGGCGCTTGCGAGGAGGAGGAACAGCCCGGCGAGCAATGCGACGAATGATCGGATCATGTTGATTGTCCGGCACAGGATTGCGGCGATCCTAGCCCGCCCAAGCCGGTATGACTACGTTGTCGGGGGCAGTATGATGCGCCGGCAAGGGAGATTGCGATGAAGCCAGTCATGATGCAAAAAGCACCGGCCGATCTGCAGGAGCACATTGCGCGCCTCGAAGAGCGCGGACTGCTGACGCGCATCGATCGCCGCATCGATAAGGACTCGGAGCTGCATCCGCTGGTGCGTTGGCAGTTCCAAGGCGGCTTGCGCGAGGACGAGCGGCGCGCCTTCCTGTTCACCAACGTTGTGGGCGCCCGCGGCGAGACATACGACATCCCCGTTCTGGTCGGCGGGCTCGCGGCTTCTCCCGAAATCTATGCGACCGGGCTTGGCGTGCCGGTTGCTGAAATCGGCGCGCTGTGGGTGAGGGCCATGGCGCATCCGATTGCGCCCGTCGCCGTGGAGCGGGCGCCATGTCAGGAGGTCATACAGACCGGCAAGGACCTGACGGCGGAGGGCGGCGGGCTTGCCAGCCTGCCGGTGCCGATTTCGACGCCGGGCTTCGATTCGGCGCCTTATCTCACGGCGACGCTCTGTGTCACCAAGGATCCGGAAAACGGCATCCAAAACATGGGCACGTATCGCGCCGCCCTCAAAGCCAATGACCGGCTGGGGGTGCGCATGGCTTCGCGTCTCGGCGGCGCCGGCGGATACCTGCACTGGCAGAAATACAAGAAGCTGGGCCAGCCGATGCCGTGCGCCATCGTCATAGGCTGCGCGCCTGCCGTTTTGTTTACCGGTCCGCAGAAGCTTCCGATCGATCAAGACGAGCTGGAGGTTGCCGGCGGTCTGATGGGCAAACCGGTTCGCACCGTGCGCTGCAAGACGATCGATCTGATTGTTCCGGCCGACGCCGAGATCGTGATCGAGGGATTGATCGACACGGATCTGCTCGAACCCGAAGGCCCGTTTGGCGAGAGCCACGGGCACGTCGCGCTCGAGGACTTCAACATGTCCATGCGCATCACCGCCATTACGCGCAAGCGCAAGCCGGTCTTCCTGTCGATCATCAGCCAGGTGACGCCGAGCGAATCGTCGGTGCTCAAGAAGGTCGCTTACGAGCCGCTGTTCCTTGAACATCTGCAACACGTCCTCAACGTGCGCGGCATCAAGCGCGTGGTGATGCACGAGCCGTTCACCAACCTTCGCAAGGTCATCTTCCTGCAATTCGAGCGGGGCACGCCGCGCACCGAGGTGTGGCGCGGCATGCAGGGGGCGGCCACGTTGCAGGCGCAGTGCGGCAAGCTCGTCATTGCCGTCTCGGAGGACATTTCGCCGGACAACGCCGACGCCATTTTCTGGTCGTTGGCCTATCGCTCGAACTTCATGGAGGACGTCCACATCAGCCCGTACCGCTCGAGCGGGCACGGTCCCAAGTCCGGGCGGCCCGCCATGGAAGGCACGCTCATGATCGATGCCACGCTCAAGCGCGACGTGCCGCCGTTGGCGCTGCCGAAGGAGGAGTTCATGCTGCGCGCAAAACAGATCTGGCAGGAGCTCGGCTTGCCCCGGATCACGCCGCAAGCGCCTTGGCACGGATACGAGATGGGCGACTGGGACGAAGCATGGACGGAGTTCGCCAATGCCGCCGTCGCCGGCGAATGGCCGCGCAGCGGTAAGGCGACGTTCGAACGTCGGCATGGGAATCTGATTCCCGAAACGCCGGTGCGTTCCGTCGAGAAGCCGAAAAAGCAATAGGACGGCCCTCGCAAAATCGCGCTGGACACGCCCGAACAGATAGTATTATTTGAATATGAAAATCGCCTAGGGAGCGAACAGGCAATGTGGGTGCCGGACCCCGCTGGCCAGGACCCGGCCGGCCGTCGTCGTTTCATCAAACTGAGTGCCGCGGCGGTGGGTGGTGCGTTGCTTGGCCGCGGCGCGCGCGCCGGCGAGGCGTTTCCGCCGCAGGATCCACCCTGGTCGCAGTCGCTCGGCCCCGGCATCGTCGACAAGCCCTATGGGCAGCCGTCGCCCTTCGTCAAAGACGTCATCCGCCGCAACGTGCCCTGGCTCACCGCCAGCAAGGAATCCTCGGTGAGCTTCTCGCCGATCCAGGATTTGAGCGGCATCATCACGCCGAACGGCCTGTTCTTCGAGCGCTATCACGCCGGCCGCGCCGAGGTCGATCCCGTGCAGCATCGCCTGATGATCCACGGCCTGGTGGAGCGGCCGCTCATCCTCACCATGCGCGACATCGAGCGCTTCCCCTCCGTCTCGCGCATCCATTTCCTCGAATGTCCCGCCAACGGCGGCATGGAATGGCGCGCCGCGCAGCTCAATTCGCTGCAATTCACGCACGGCATGATCAGCTGCGCCGAATGGACCGGCGTCAAGCTCTCGACGCTGCTGGAAGAAGTCGGCCTCAAGAAAGAGGCCAAATGGGTGCTGGTGGAAGGCGCCGACGGCGCGCACATGACGCGCAGCCTGCCGCTCGAGAAGTGCCTCGACGACGTGCTCGTGGTCTATGCGCAGAACGGCGAGGCGCTGCGGCCGGAACAGGGCTTCCCGCTGCGTCTATTCGTGCCGGGCTGGGAAGGCAACGTCTCGGTGAAATGGCTGCGCCGCATCAAGATCGGCGATCAGCCCTGGTACTCGCGCGAAGAGACGTCGAAATACACCGACCTGATGCCGGACGGCAGCTCGCGCGGCTTCACCTGGGTCAACGATGCAAAATCCGTCATCACCTTCCCGTGCCCGGAGAAGCCGCTCACCGGCGCCGGCCTCTACGAGATCCGCGGCCTCGCCTGGACCGGCCACGGCAAGATCAAGGCGGTCGACGTCTCGTTCGACGGCGGCGTCAACTGGCAGCGCGCCGAGTTGAAAGAGCCGGTGCTGACCAAGGCGCTGACGCGCTTCACCATGCCGTGGCGCTGGGACGGCAAGCCGGCCTTGCTCGAATCGCGCGCGGTCGACGAGACCGGCTACGTGCAGCCGACTATCGCGCAGTTGCGCAAAGAGCGCGGCAGCAATTCGATCTATCACAACAACGGCATTCAGACCTGGCAGGTGAAGCCGGACGGGAGCGTGTACGATGTGCAGCTCGCTTGAGCGCGCGCTCATCGCCGCGGCGCTCGTCGCGCTCTCGGGCGCCGCTTTCGCCGCGCCGCCCGGCCACTACGGCTATGGCACGCCGGCGACGCCGGATCAGATCAAGGGCTGGGACATCGACGCGCGGCCCGATGGCGTCGGCCTGCCGCCGGGCAGCGGCTCGGTCGAGAAGGGCGCGAGCGTCTATGCCGACCAGTGCGCGGCCTGCCACGGCACTTTCGGCGAAGGCGAAGGCCGCTATCCCAAGTTGACGGGCGGCGAGGGCACGCTCACCAAGGAGCGGCCGGAGCCGAGCGTCGGCAGCTATTGGCCGTTCGCGGTCACGCTGTTCGACTACATCAATCGCGCGATGCCGTTTCCCTCGCCGCACACGTTATCTGCTGACGACGTCTATGCGCTCACCGCCTATGTGCTGAACATCAACAATATCGTGGCAAATAATTTCGTTGCGGATCGCAACAGCTTGCCTAAAGTGAAGATGCCGAACCACGACAGCTTCATCTGGCAGGATCCGCGGCCGGATACGTCGGCGAAGGAATGCATGAAAAATTGCGCGGACCCGGCGACGGCCAAGATCGAATCGACGGCGGAAGGGAAGGGCCTGACGCCGCGCACGACCGGACCGCTCGACGAGATGGAACCGAAATAGCGCGGGTCGAACCGCCGCTTGGTGGAGGAATGCAGATGGGATTGAAGCAGACTCACTATGTGCTCGCCGGCGCGCTCGCCGCGGCGGCGCTCGGTTGCAATCCCGCATCCGCGGCGCCGCCGGATGCGAAGACGCTCGTGATCGGCCAGTGCCAGCAGTGCCATGAGATCAAGGGCATCGGCGACTTTGGCAATGTCGGGCCGTCGCTGATCGACCTGAAGTCGCGCTATCCGGAGCGCAAGGACGTGGTCGCGATCATCAACGACGAGACCAAGCGCAATCCGCAAACCGTGATGCCGCCCTTCGGGCGCAACCTCATCCTGACCAACCAGGAAATCGAGACGATCGTCGATTACCTTTACAAGCAGTGACCGCAGGCGCGGACCAGCAAGGAGAAGATGAAATGAACGAATTCGCGGACGCGCGTCCTGTCGCGCGGCGTACCATCCTGAAAGGCGCCGTCGCCGGCGGCCTCGTGGGATTGGGCTTCGGCGCCTTCCCGTTCCCGGCCTTCGCCGACGCTGACGCCAAGGCCTGGCCCGCCGACGCCTTCAAGGTGAAGAGCGAGGCCGAGGCGCTGAAGGCGCTCTACGGCAAGAGCGCGGAAGCCTCCGACAAGGTCAGCCTCGACGCGCCGGAGATTGCCGAGAACGGCGCCGTGGTGCCGATCGCGGTCGCGAGCACGCTGCCGAACGTCACCGGCATCGCGATCCTGGTGCTGGAAAACCCGAACGTGCTGGCCGCCGCCTACAAGCTGCCGGACGGCACGCAGGCGTCCGTTTCGAACCGCTTGAAGATGGCGAAGACCTCGAAGGTGGTCGCCGTCGTCGAGGCGGGCGGCAAGCTCTACAGCGCGAGCAAGGAAGTGAAGGTCACCGTCGGCGGCTGCGGCGGCTGACCGGCATCAATCGAAGAGAGAGGCGATACACATGCCAAACACCATCCGCGTGCGCGCTGTTGCGAGCGGCGACACGACCGAAGTGCAGTCGCTGATCCGGCATCCGATGGATTCCGGCTTCGTCAAGGACGCCAAGGGCGAGCTGATCCCGGCGCACCACATCGAGGTGCTGCAGTTCGAGCACGGCGGCAAGACCGTGTTCACCGCCCTGTGGGGCCCGGCCGTGTCGAAGGACCCTTACGTGAAGTTCAGCTTCAAGGGCGGCCAGAAGGGCGACGATCTCAAGGTGAGCTGGGTCGACAACAAGGGCGAGTCGGATTCGCTCACGGCCAAGATCGGATAATGATCGGATAATGATCGGATAAATCCGGCACAGGGCGAGAGGGAGGATTGAATGCTGCGCAAGCTCATTATCGTGGTGGCGCTCATCGCAGGCGCGGCGCAGCCGCTGATGGCGGCCGACGCCGATCCGCAGGCGGACTTCAAGGCGTTCCGCAAGTATTTCACCGAACGCTTCCCGAAGGTGCCGCTCAACGATTTCGTCAACGGCCCCTATTCGATGGATGAGGGCCTACGCAAGCAGTGGAAGGCGATCGACGAATTCCCGCCCTACGAGTTCGCCGTGGAGCAGGGCAAGCAGATGTTCGAGACGCCGTTCAAGAACGGCAAGAGCTATCGCGACTGCTTCCCGAACAAGGGCATCGGCGTGCGCCAGATGTACCCGATGTTCGACGAGAAATCGGGTCAGGTCATCACGCTCGAGGTGGCGATCAACCAGTGCCGCGAGGCCA
>Ga0335081_10007032_pt1 | contig 17956 bp, 15 predicted proteins | sample Lox_Sample_35_FD_206713 | JGI IMG/M metagenome (GOLD analysis project Ga0335081, IMG submission 206713) | Soil microbial communities from Loxahatchee National Wildlife Refuge, Florida, United States - Lox_Sample_3.5 | ecosystem: Environmental > Terrestrial > Soil > Wetlands | place: USA... | reverse complement strand
CGGCTACGACTTCCCGGGCTGATCGTCTCGCAGTTGCTCACGCTCTACATCACGCCCGTTTTCTATACCTACATGGAAGGGTTGCAGCACTGGCTGGGAGGCTTCCGCCGCAAGAAGAGGCCCCTAGCCGAGGCGTTGCCCGTCCCCGAGCCGGAATTGGTGGATAGCCAGGATTGAGTGTTCACCAGGGCCTTGTCCCTTCGGCCAATGTCTCGCTGTTACAGTTGTAATTTGACGCCGGCTAGCCTCCGCCGCAAACTTACACCATGATCATCTCCCCCGACCGCAACGGCTTGCTCTCGCTCTCTCTCGGAACAATTTTCCTGCTGGCCAGCAATGTGATGGGGCACGGCGTCTGCATCAAGCCTGACCCGCGCGCGGCCCTGCTGCTGGCGGCTAGCGGTTTGCTGTTCATGGTGATCGCAGAGCACCGCTCCGAGCGCTGGCGAGAAGCATTCCTGCGCGTGCTGCAGCTGGTGTTGGCCCTGGGCGCATTTTCCGTAGTGGCCGCCATCGCGGTGCGCGATCTGCAGGAGTTCCACCGCATAGCGGCCCAGGACTGGGGCGCCATCCCGCCTCCGCAACTGATATTTGCCACCACTTACACGCTGGCGTCGCTGATAGTCCTGCTGGGGCTGAGCGTTAGCGCGCGTCGCCGGCGCTCCGCGGCGATTGCGAAGCTGCTGACCGCAGCCGAGTAGGCTACTCCACTTCCTGCTTGGCCTTGTAACCGTCGCGAGCCACGATCATGTACTTCACATCTTTGCCCTTCTGGTCGTGGATTTTCAGCGGGTGGCCCTCGCCATCGGTCAGCTCCACCTTGATCTTGCGATACGTGCCATCCTGCTTGGCGTTGGTGGGGTGGTAGGCAAGCACGTATTGGTTACGGATGGATTGAGCGATGTCGCCGAAGACCTCGGGGAAGGCAGCCTGGAATCTGGGAAAGTACGCTTGTCCGCCGGTCATGTGGGCGATAGTGTTCATCTCGTTATCCGCCTGGAGGTAATCCATGCGCACGTCGGAGCAGGGATTAATGACGTCAATGGAAGTCCGTGGACAATCGGTAAGCTGGCGAAGGAACTGCCCTGTGCTGATGACGAAGATGGTGATGTTGTGCGTCTCCCGCAGTTTTTTGAGGACGTTGTCAAAGTTAAGCTTGCTGAAGGTGTCGCGCCCGCTGGAAATCAGGATGATGTATTTGCGGCCTTGCAACCGGTCCAGCCGGTCCACGGCGTCGTAGAGAGCGTCAAAGAGATTGGTTTCGTTCCAGGTAGGGACGGAGAGCTGGCGCAGGGCACCGAAAACCTCGCGCTTGTCCTGGGTGAAGTCCACTAGGATGTGCGGCTTCATGTCGTAATACATCACCGCGATCCAATCCTCCGGCTTCAGCGAACTGGCGAAGCTGTAGGAGGCATTGATGGCGTCCACGACGAAGTAATAATTGGTGGCGGCAAATTCGGTCAGAAGCACGGCGGTGATGGGGGCGTCTTTCGTCTGGTTGAAGGCGGAAATGGTTTGCTGCACCCCATCTTCCAGAATACGGAAGTTCCCCGCCTTCAGCCCGGGGATGAACTGCCCGTTCTTCGTAGTGACGAGCACCGGCACGTTGACCATGGGTACGTCCACCCGCAGCGAGTAGTTAGGCATGCCTTCCGGCGGCTTGGGTGGCTTGGGTTTTTCGGGCGGTGGCTCTTCCTTCTTCTTGGGGATGGCCATGGGGCCAACTTCGTTCTGCGGCCCTCCCGCTTCGTCAGGTGCTTGCGACGACTGCTGTTGGGCGGAATTGGACTGCGCCGCGAGCGGCAGACCAAACCCTCCGCCGAGTACGGTCCCCAGCAGCAAAAAAGTAAGAGTTAAAGCGAAAGTCCTAGGTCTTCTGCGGCAGAAAAAGCTCGAAATGTACGACATGGCTGTGGTTCCCGGAGACACTCACTATGCTACTATACGATGCACAACTTCAGAGTTTCGACTTCCTTTCCACACAATCGCCCCCGTTGTGAAGGGAAAAGAATTCTAGCAGGTGGTATGAAAACGAGATTTTTGTCTCTATGGCTGCTTCTCTCGTTGGCGATGGCCCTAGCCGCCTCCGCCAGCTCTGAACCGCCCAGCGCCGCTCCCTTGAATGCTCCGCTCATGAGCGTGGACCAAGTTCGCCCTGGGATGACAGGAGTAGCTTACACCGTTTTTCAGGGCCGGAAGCCCGAGCCCATGGGAGTCGAGGTTCTGGGGGTGCTGCGGGATGTGAACGGCCCCAAGAGCGACATCATCCTGGTGCGCCTGCGCGGCGAAAAGGCGGAATACAGCGGGGTAGTTGCGGGCATGAGCGGCAGTCCAGTCTATGTGGACGGGAAGCTGCTGGGGGCGCTGGCGTTCCGCATCGGGCAGTTCTCGAAGGAACCGATCGCCGGAGTTACTCCCATCGCGGAGATGCTGGAGATCAGTGAACTCGACCATAGCCAGCCCGCGGACTCGATACCGGCTTCGGCCAGAGCGCGCGCCGAGACTTCGCGAACCTCCGCGCCGGGTGATGCGTCCGGCCTGGGTCAATATCGCGACCTCCTCACACCCATCGACACGCCCATGGTATTCAGCGGGTTCAGCGAAGAGACTCTGCGTCGCTTCGCGCCCCAGTTCGCCGCCGCCGGCGTTACCCCGGTGAGCGGCATAGGTTCTGCCGATCCCAGCGCGGATGATTCCGCGCCGCTGGTGCCTGGTTCCGCAGTGAGCGCCGTGCTGATTGAAGGCGACATGAACGTGGCCGCGACTTGCACCGTGACCTACGTCGATCCTCAGCGCGTGCTGGCCTGCGGGCATCCGCTGTTGCAGTTCGGCGCCGTGGATCTCCCCATGACCAAGGCGGAGGTGGTGACCACTCTGGCCTCGCCTTTGAACTCCTTCAAGATCGTCAACACCACCCAGGCCGTGGGCGCATTTGTGCAGGACCGCCACACCGGCATCCTGGGGCACTTGGGCAAGACCCCGCGGATGATCCCGGTTACGCTGACGGTGCGCGGCGGCGCCAAGCCCAAGCAGTTCCACTACCAGGTGCTGAACAATGCCAAACTCACCCCCGTGGCGGTGATGGCGACGGTGTTCAACTCGCTGCAGGGCGTCAACGAATACGGAGAAGAGATCACCTACCGCATGCAGGGGAAGATCGAGGTCCAGGGCTATCCTGACGTGGCCATGCAGGACATGTTCGCGCCCTTCGACAGCGGTGTCCCCACGGCTGCCGCCGTGGCCATGTCCCTGGGCGACCACTTCGGGCGCATCTTCGACAACCCCTACGTCACGCCGGATATTACCGGGGTCAACCTGGACTTCGACTTGGTGCGCGAGCGGCGCTGGGCGCGCTTGGAAAGTGCGCGCACCGACGTCACCGAGGCGCGGCCGGGTGACGACATCGTCATCGAATCGGTGCTGCGTCCCTACCGCGGGGAGCGCATCGTGCGCCAGATCCCCATTAAAGTTCCGACTTCGACGCCTAAAGGCACGCTGCACATCCTGGTCAGCGATGGCGACACGCTCGACCGCATGCGGCGCATTGCGCCCGCTTTGTCGCGCAAGATGGACCTGGCCTCCACCATTGCCATGCTCAACAAAGAGCACACCAATACCCACCTCTACGTCTCCCTGCTGGAAGCCAATCCCCAGGCCATGGTAGAAGACAAGGTCATGCCCACACTGCCGCTTTCGGTGATGAATGTCATGGACGGCATGCGCGGCACGCAGGACATGGTGGTGATCGGGGAGTCGGCGGTGAATGAAGCCTCAGAGCCGATGGACTATGTGGTTTCGGGCGCGCAGGTGATCAGCGTTACCATCAAATAGGCTCCCTCGAGAGTAGAGACGCGGCATACTGCCTTTTTGCAGGCCGGGTGCGCCGTGGCGGTCCCCATGTTGATCTTCTGATAAACTACAAAGTCCCCATGAAGAAGTCTATTTTGGTTCTTTCTGCCCTGATCCTTCTCAACGCGCAGTGTGCACTTGCCGAGGGCACGCGCCTTTGGAAGCAATCGAGCTTCGATGATTTCGAAAAAGGCACCGCCAAAGGTGTGGCCATTACCAGCGAAGGCGCGCTGGAGCTGGCGCCCGCCTTCAAAGCGGTGTACACCACGCCTTCGACTTACATCTGGTCGATTGCCGCCGATGGGGAAGGCAACGTCTTTGCCGCGGCCGGGGCGCCGGCGCGCGTCTACCGCATTACTCCGGATGGCCGCGCCAGCGTGGTCTTCGCCCCGCCGGAACTGGAGGTGCAGACGCTGGTGGTGGACACCAGCGGCGTGCTCTACGCCGCCACCTCTCCCGACGGCAAGGTGTACAAGGTCGAGCGCTCGGCGAAGAACGGCAAGAAAGCGCCCGAGCCCTCGACCAGCGAGGGCAAAACTGACCTCGATCCCAACTTTACCTCGTCGGTTTTCTTCGATCCCAAAACGAAGTACATCTGGGACCTGGCGCTCGATGCCAAGGGCCAGCTGTACGTGGCGACGGGCGACCAGGGACAGATCTTCCGCGTGGACCGCAAGGGCGCCAGCTCGGTCTTCTTTAAGAGCGACGAGGCCCACATCCGGGTGCTGGCCTTCGATACCAAGGGAGACCTGATCGCCGGCTCCGATGGCAGCGGGCTCATCTATCGCATCTCGCCGGCGGGTGAAGCTTTCGTCCTTTACAGCGCCCCCAAGAAGGAAATAACTGCTCTCGCCGTGGACGCCGCCGGCGACATCTATGCTGCGGGCGTAGGCGAGAAGCGCGGCTTCCCTGTGCCCCCAACGGCGAATGTGCCGCAACCGCAGCCAAGCCCGCCGCCAGGACGCGCCGGAATAGCGTCCAACCCGATGGCGAGTTCCCCGGGGGCGGCCGGCTTCAATGTGGGCGCCAATGTGGCGCCGCCATTGCCGGCGGCCCCGGGTTCAGAGGTGTACCAGATCGCGCCCGACGGGTCGCCCAAGCGCATCTGGTCGTCACGGGACGACATTGTGTATGCCCTGGGCTTCGACGACCAAGGCCGGCTGCTGGCGGGCAGCGGCAACCGGGCACGCATCTACAGCATCGAGAGCACCGGCGATTATGTGGATTTACTGCAGGCCAGCGCCACCCAGGTCACGGCCTTCACCAAAGGTCCCAACAATGGGCTGTACGTTGCCACCAGCAACCTGGGGAAGATCTTCCTGCTGGGACCGCAGCCGGACTCCGAGGGCAGCTACGAGAGCGACGTCTTCGACGCCCGCATCTTCTCGCGCTGGGGGCGGCTGGAGGTGCAGGGAGTGGGAAATTACGATCTCTACACCCGCAGCGGAAATGTGGACAATCCCGATCGCAATTGGAGTCCCTGGAAGAAAGTGGACATGGCGAACAACGGGCTCAGCGATGTGCCGGCGGCGCGTTTCATCCAGTGGAAGGCAGTCCTGCATCCGGGACGGACTGCGGCCCGCATCGATGCCGTGAACGTCAACTACCGCCCCAACAATGTGGCCCCGGTGATCGACGAGGTGGTGGTGCAGGTGGGCGTGCGCTACAACGTGACCTCGCAGGCCAAGACCAGCGGCGAAGGATCGCCCATTACCGCCGGTCCGCACTTTGAGGCGCCTCCGTCGCCGGTGCGTGACCGCGATGCCATCAGCGCCCGCTGGTCGGCCCATGACGACAACGACGATGATCTGGTGTACTCGGTCTACTATCGCGGCGACAATGAGAACCAATGGAAGCTGCTCAAGGACAAGATCAGCGACAAATATCTCACCTGGGACGCCGGGCTGTTTCCCGACGGCGGCTATACCATCGAGGTGGTCGCCTCCGATGCGCCCTCGCACTCTCCCGATGAAGCTCTGAGCGACGAAAAAGAAAGCAGCCGCTTCGAGGTGGACAATACTCCGCCGCGCATCGAGAATCTCAACGCCGCCAGGGAGAGTGGGGAGATGCACATCACCTTCCGCGCTGCCGACAACTTTTCACCAATTAAGCGCGCCGAGTATTCGGTGGACGCGGGCGACTGGCACTTCATCGAGCCGGTGGGACTGCTCTCCGACAATCGCATCGAGAACTACGACTTCAGCATCCCGATGCCCGGCGAAACCGCCACTGCGTCCCAGACGGTCGATGGCAAACAGCGGGCGAAATCGGGACTTCCTGCCGAGCACGTGGTCGTCGTTCGGGTGTACGACCGCTTCGACAACATGAGTGCAGCCAAGACGGTGCTGCGGCAAGGAAGCAAGTAACTACCGATCCAAATCAAAACCGCGGAGGACGCCACGGACGCAGAGGTCTTGTTTTCACTCCCTCTGCGTCATCTGCGGTTTTCATTCATCGTCTATCTGCGGATAAAATCAACCCATGCTGGGGATCCTGCGCACCGTCGGCTGGCTGTTCGCGATTGTGCTCTCGACCATTCCGGCGTATTGGTTCCTGGTTCACCCCCGGGCGGAATACTGGCGCAGCCGCCGCGGCGCGCGTTTCGGTATCCTGGTGCCGTTATGGATGGCGATATGGATTGGCGTGGGCGCCATCACCTGGCCCTGGCGGCACGTCCTACTCTACGACAACGTGCTTTGCTGGCTGGCGGCCGCGCCGTTCTTCGTTGCCGGGTTCTACCTGTATCATCGCGGACGCGCCAGGTTCAGCTTCGCACAGCTGATCGGGCGCCCGGAGATTCAGGATCGATTCGAGCAACGGCTGGTGACTACCGGCATTCGCGCTCGCGTGCGCCATCCCGTCTATTTGGGCCATCTTTGCGAGCTGATCGGATGGAGCCTGGGCACAGGCCTGGCGGTGGTCTATATCCTGGCCGGGTTCGCGATCGTGAGCGGGGTGGTGATGATCCGCATGGAAGACGAGGAGTTGGAGCGGCGCTTCGGGGAAGCCTATCGCCATTATCGCAGGTCGACGCCGGCAGTCATTCCTCGCCTGGTTTTACGCGCTGAATGAGATTTGAGCTCTTTATCGCCTCTCGCTACCTGCGTGCAAAACGCCGACAGGCGGTCATCTCTGTCATCACCGCCATCTCCATCATCGGCGTAGCGGCGGGTGTGGCCTCGCTCATCATCGCCCTGGCCATCAACAACGGCTTTCGGCAGGACCTGCAGGAGCGCCTGCTGGGCTCGACCGCTCACGTCAACCTGATGCGGGTGGAGAATGACGGCATCCGCGACTGGCGTCCGCTTTTGGACCGCCTCTCGAAGGAACCGCACGTCAAGGCCGCGGCGCCCGCGCTCTTCGAGCAGGTATTGATCTCGCGCGGCGCCCGTGCCCGCGGCGCCATCCTCAAGGGCGTGCTTCCTGATTACGAGAAGAAAGTCAGCGAGCTGCTGCAGACCGTGAAGTTCGGCTCCGCCGGGGAATTAGAACCCGCCCATAACCCAAGTTCAGAAATCACAGATCACAAATCACAAATCTCCCCAATGCCGCCGATCATCCTCGGAAAGGACATGGCCGACGACCTGGGCGCGACTGTGGGCTCGGTGGTTCTGGTCACCAGCCCGCAAGGGGAGTTGACACCTTTCGGCCTGGTACCGAAATATGTGCGTTTCCGCGTCGCGGGGATCTTCCAGTCGGGATTTTACGATTACGATACTGGCTGGGCCTTCATCCGGCTGGCCGACGCACAACAACTCTTCGGGCTCGGCGATGTGATCTCGGTGATCGAGTTCAAGGTGGACGACATCTACCGCGCCGGAGTGATCGGCAAGCAAATCGAGCGCGATGCCGGCAAAGGCTTCATGGCCACCAATTGGATGGAGCAGAACCGGCAGCTCTTCCACGCCTTGAGGCTCGAGAGGGTGGTGACCTTTATCACCATCGGGCTGATCGTGCTGGTGGCGGCGCTCAACATCCTGATCTCGCTCATCATGATGGTGATGGAGAAGACCCGCGACATCGCCGTGCTGATGTCCCTGGGCACCCGCCGTGCACAGGTGCGGAATGTCTTCATCCTGCAGGGAGTGCTGATTGGGCTGGTAGGCACCGCCATCGGGTTGGCCCTGGGGTACGTTCTCTCCTGGATCGGCGGGCATTACCGGCTGGTAACGCTGTCGCCGGAGGTGTATTCCATCGACTATGTGCCGTTTGCAGCGCGGGCGCTGGATGGTGTGGTGGTGGCCGTGGTGGCGCTGGCGGTCTCTTTTGTGGCTACCATCTATCCCTCGTGGTCGGCCTCGCGCATCCTGCCGGCCGAGGCCTTGCGTTACGAATAACACAGGGCCCCGCGAGACCAAAACGGAACCGGGTGATCTACAGCAAAAGGGGTAGAAAAGCAGTAACTCTGGTTGGCCTGGGCGAATCTTTCGTGGGAGGTACTTTGGTGATGCGCCAAGGGAAGATTTAGCTGGCATGGGCTTCAGGATGGCGGGATCATCCTCCAAAAGGACACCCGAGGCGATATTGCAAGCGAATTTTGGAGGGTGACGTGCTTAGATTGTGACTCAGGGGGGAGGGCTTGCATCCAACAGGGGTGGCGGAGATCCTGCGCGCAGAGGGGCTGACGAAAGTGTTCCGCTCTGGCCGCGCGGATTTAGTGCTCTTTGAAAGTTTGTCTTTGCGAGTGATGACGGGCGAAATGCTTGCCGTCGTGGGAGAGTCCGGGGCGGGGAAGAGCACTTTGTTGCACATCCTGGGGGCGCTTGATAGGCCTTCTGAGGGTAACGTATACTGCGGATTGACGGCGCTGCACTCGCTCTCAGACGACGCGGCGGCGGATTTTCGCAATCGGGAAATCGGTTTCGTATGGCAGTTTCATTACCTGCTGCCGGAATTCACTGCGGCGGAGAATGTGGCCTTGCCGCTGCGGGTGCGAGGGCAGGAAGCCGGCGAAGCCGAGCGGGAAGCAGGGTTTTGGTTGCGGGAGGTCGGATTGTCGGACCGGGCACACCATCGCCCGGGCGAGCTCTCCGGCGGCGAGCAGCAACGGGTGGCGCTGGCCAGGGCGCTGGTGACGCGGCCGCGACTGCTGATGGCCGATGAGCCCACCGGTGACCTCGATAACCGCACGGCGGAGTTGGTATTTACGTTGATCGCCAAGCTACATCGCGACTATAGTCTGACCTCTCTCATCGTCACGCACAACCTTGATTTTGCGCGCCGCGCTGACCGCGTGCTGCGCTTACATCAGGGCCGGGTGGAGGAGATCGAGCCGCAGTCGCTCCCCGCCTGACAGTAAACGGCAGGGGAAAGACGGAAAGTTTCAGTTTCGCGATCGCTGGGCTACGGTCGCTGCATCGCAAGTTTGCTTAACTGCCTCCCCCCCAAGGCAGTGTGGGCAAGGGGAGAGAGTCCAAGGAGGGACGGTCGCCAGTCCCGCGAAGGGCTTTCCGGCGAGGGAACATGTTTGAACGCTACACAGAAAAAGCTCGACGCGTGATCTTCTTCGCGCGCTACGAGGCCAGCCAGTTCGGTTCTCCGTATATCGAGACTGAACATCTGTTGCTGGGCTTGTTGCGCGAAGACAAGGCGCTTACCAACCGTTTCCTCCGTTCGCATGCCTCGGTGGAATCCATCCGCAAGCAGATCGAGGGGCACACCACGATCCGCGAGAAGGTGTCCACCTCGGTCGATCTGCCTCTGTCCAACGAGTGCAAGCGAGTGCTTGCCTATGCCGCCGAAGAGGCGGAGCGGCTCTCGCACAAGCACATCGGAACCGAACATCTGCTGCTCGGCCTGCTGCGGGAAGAGAAGTGTTTTGCCGCCGAGATCCTCCACGAGCGCGGGCTGCGGCTTTCCACCATCCGCGAAGAGCTGGCGCGCAGCTCGCAGGAAAAAGCGCAGCCGCAGCGTGCGCGCGAGTCTTCGTTGCTTAGCGAGTTTTCGCGCGACCTGACGCAGGCAGCTTTGGATACCCAGCTTGATCCCCTGGTCGGGCGCGAGCAGGAACTGGAACGCGTAGTTCAGATCCTGTGCCGCCGCACCAAGAACAATCCTGTGCTGATCGGCGAGCCAGGCGTAGGCAAAACCGCGATCGTAGAAGGATTGGCGCAGCGCATCGCCGATGGCGACGTGCCTTCGTTCCTCGCTGACAAGCGCATCCTGGCACTCGATCTTTCCCTGATCGTGGCCGGCACCAAGTACCGCGGCCAGTTCGAAGAGCGGCTCAAGACCATCATGAAGGAGCTGATGGAGTCGCAGAACGCCATCATCTTTATCGACGAACTGCACACCCTGGTGGGAGCGGGATCGGCGGAAGGTTCGCTCGACGCCGCCAACATCCTCAAGCCGGCGCTTTCGCGCGGCGAGATCCAGTGCATCGGCGCCACCACGCCGGGTGAATACCGCAAGTCCATCGAAAAAGATCGCTCGCTGGAGCGCCGCTTCCAGTCCGTGAAGGTCCCGCCTCCGGGTGAGGAAGACGCGGTCCGCATCCTGAACGGCATCAAGGATCGCTACGAGAAGTTCCATGCGGTTTCCTACACCGACGAGGCGATCCAGTTCGCGGTTTCGCATTCCAACCGTTACATCCCGGACCGCTTCCTGCCGGACAAGGCCATTGACCTGGTCGATGAGGCGGGGGCGCGCGTGAAGCTGCGCCAGACTTCGCTGCCGGAAGAGATCACGGAAGTGCAGAAGCGGATCAAGTTCATCGTCCATCGCATGGAGAACGCCATCGCGAACCACGAGTTCGAGAAGGCGCGCTTCTACTCGGACGAGGAGCGCAAGGAGCGCGAGAACCTGCGCGCCCTGCGCGAAAAATATCACCTCGACGATTCCACCACTGGCGTGGTGGGACGCGAGGACATCGAGGAAGTGGTGTCGCGCTGGACCGGCGTGCCCGTCACCTCGATCAAGGAAGAAGAATCGCAGAAGCTGCTGCGCATCGAGGAAGAGCTGCACAAGCGGGTGATCTCGCAGGACAAGGCTATCACCGCCCTGGCCCGCGCCATCCGCCGTTCGCGCGCCGGCCTGAAGAACCCCAACCGGCCGGTGGGCTCGTTCCTGTTCCTTGGCCCGACGGGCGTCGGCAAAACGGAAGTGGCTCGCACACTCGCACAGTTCCTGTTTGGCAGTGAGAAATCGCTCATCCGCTTTGATATGTCCGAATTCATGGAGAAGCACTCGGTCTCCAAGCTGATCGGCTCACCTCCGGGATACGTGGGATACGAAGAAGGCGGACAGCTTACCGAGCGCGTCAAGCGCGCGCCCTATTCGGTCGTGCTGCTGGATGAGATCGAGAAAGCGCACCCGGACGTCTTCAACATCCTGCTGCAGGTGTTCGAAGACGGCCAGCTCACCGACGGCCTCGGCAATACGGTGGACTTCAAAAATACGATCCTGGTGATGACGTCCAACATCGGCGCGCGTCACCTGATGAAGCGCACCGGCATGGGCTTCCAGAGCGAGAAGGAAGAGGCCATCTCGGACAAAGTTGAGGACATGGTGAAGAACGAGGTGAAGCGCACCTTCAACCCCGAGTTCCTGAACCGCCTCGACGAGATCATCCTGTTCAACGCTCTCACCGAGCAAGATCTGATCCAGATCGTGGAGCTGATGGTGCACCAGCTCAACCAGAACCTGGCGCAGCGCCACATCACGGTCACGGTGACCGAGGAAGCGCGCAAGTGGATTCTCGACAAGACGATCACTGACCGCAATTACGGCGCGCGTCCGCTGCGCCGCGCCCTGCAGAAGTACATCGAGGACCCGCTTTCGGAAGCGCTGATCCAGGGCTCCATCACCACGCGCCCGGCGTTCCTCGAGGTCTATCTCGAGAACGGACGGCTGTTCTATCGCCAAGTCGGAGAAGGCGCCGAACAGCACGAGGGCGTGTTGCTGTACTCGTAGCAGTCAGCAATCAGCATTCAGCCCGCCGGCGAAAGCCGGCGGGTTTTGTTTTGGGCGCCAAAAGAGGAAACCGGCGGCCGGGCCGCCGGTCCCTTTATCGAGCGAGGGAGAGCATCGCTGCTCAGTGGTTGTCGTTGCTCCCTTTCATGGCCGCCGGTTGCATGCTGGCGGTCTTTTTCTTCTTTGTGGTCTTGGCGGCCACGGTCGGCGCTACTTCCTTCACTGTCCAGAAGCTGGGGTTGTCGGCGAGCAGGGTCTGCGGGGGGCGGCTCAGGTCAGGCCGCACGGTGAGAATGGTGCTCTGTTCGAAGTCTCCGGCCTCCTTAAAAACGCGGGTGAACTGCCGGCGTATGGCTTCCGTGAACACCGCCTCATGCGCCGCCTTGCGGTCCACGTCGAGATCGGCTAGCGACTTTAGCCCCGTGAGGAAGATGAAGCTGGGAGTCGGGGCGCCATATTCCACCTGGTACACCACCCAGTGCTCGTCGATGTTGCCTTTCTTGTGCAGGTCGATGGCCTCCTTTTCCAAGTCTTCGAAATCGCGCGAGTACCCCGGTTTGAGACGCACGACGGAGACTTCCCAGCTGGTGGCGTTCGCCAAGTCCAGTTTCTGCGGATTGTACGAAAGGTCGGGACGGAACTTGGCGATGATGCCGTGCGCCCCTTGGATGGCATCCGAGGCGCCGCGATTGAATTCGGCGCTCTTCATCAGCGCGCCCGTGCTTTGAGCAAATGACTTCATCGCGGTTTCGATCTGGCTGTAGTTATCGTAAAAGCTGGCGATCTCCACCAGGCCGGCGGTTCCAGCGATGGGCGTTGCCGCCACATAGTGATAGCTGGCGTCGCCGTTGTTGAGGGCTTGCCGGACCTGCTGGTTGAGATTGGCGAACTCGCCGATTTTTCCCATCTTGATCTCATACTTCGAGAGACGGATCAGTTTGGGCACATTGCTGGCGGCATCGGAGCTGTCCCCGGCCACAGCCATGATGCTGCACACCACCAACATGGCCAAGACCCATATCGAGGTCTTCTTCATAGCTGGCTCCTTAAGATGCTATTGAGTGGTTGTCTTTGGTTAGCACGAGAGGAGAGGTGCTGCGAGATCGACGCGAATCTACACCCGGGGTGCCGGGCAGGTCAAATCCAGGATGCCCTAGGTGCCAGCCGCTGGCTGCTTTTCATTCCCAGCCTCGCGGCACAGTTCGGCGACAGCTCGCTGCGTGCGCTCCGCCAGAGCTGCCAGGTTGCCGCACGTGTAGCCGGCGACCGGAATGGCCTCACCGATGATCAACTGCAGCGGCCCGGGCCGCAGGTGCCCCGAGCCGATGGGGAAAGCCTCGTACGTACCCAGGATGGCCACCGGCACCACGTCCGCTTGCGCTTCCACCGCCACATAGAAGGCGCCGCGACGGAACCTCTGCATCTCGCCCGTCGGCGAGCGCTCGCCCTCGGGAAAAACCACCAGCGGCAAGCCCCGTTTGAGCGTCGCCACGGCCTCCCGGAGCGCGCGGCGCGAGAGCGCGACGCTGTCAGGATCGATCATGAGCTGGCCTGTCGCGCGGAGATGCCATCCCACCAGCGGCACCCGGAACACGAGCCGGTGCACGATGATGCGGAACTGGAACGGCAGGTAGCGGTAGAGCACGGGAATGTCGAGCGCGGAAAGATGGTTGGCCGCGTAGATGCGCGGACGGCTAAGGTCGAGGCGTTCCAGGCCGGTCACCGCCACCGGCATGCGGTAGAGACGGAGCAGCAGCCCCGACCAAAATGCCACGACCCGGTGCGATGTCCGGCCGCTGCGGTCCGCGAGCGCCGCCCCGATGGAAATGGGCTCGACCAGCAGGGTGCAGAGGACGGTCAGCGGCCAGTAGATCACCGCCGAGCGCAGGCGGCTCAGCCATTCGCGGTATCGCGATTTCGAGATCATTGCCAAGTAGCGAGTGCCGAGTAGCGAGTACCGAGCAGCACGTTCAGGCGGTCCTGACTCGGTACTAGGTACTAGGTGCTCGCTTACTCGGTACTCGCTTGCGGCGCGTGGATCCGTCGCTGCCGGCGATGGTGGCGCGAAGCACGCGGGCCAGTTCAGGTCCGGCGGTGCGCAACTCATCACGATGGTGCAGCGACAGCTCGCTCAGCAATCGTTCTCCCTTGGAAGTCAGGTGGATGGTCACCTGGCGGCGATCAATGCCGTCACGCTGCCGCTGGACCAGCCCGTGAGCGACCGAGCGATCGATCAGCTCCACCGCGCTGTGGTGGCGGATCTGCAATCGCTCCGCCAGCGTCCGAATGCTGGGCTTGATACCCTCCGGGAGGCCGCGGATGGCCAGCAGCAACTGGTGCTGCTGCGGGTCGATGCCGGCGGCGCGGGCCGCCTGCTGGCTGAACGTTAGAAACCTCCGGATCTGGTACCGGAATTCCGCCAGGGCCTTATAGTCGACGCTGGGAGCTGATCTTGCCACGCCAGAATTTTACCCGTTGAAAATGCGCCCAGGCGGATTGTTTTTTTGCCCGCCATTTTCCCAGCATTTACAATCATGCGTTCCTTATGATCAAGCGATATACGCGGCCGGAGATGGGCCGCATCTGGAGCGATGAGAACAAGTTTCGCTCCTGGCTGCGGGTGGAGATCGCCGCCAGCGAAGTTCTTGCCGAAGCCGGCCTGGTGCCGAAAAAGGCCGCCGAAGCCATCCGCCGCAAAGGCGATTTCGACCCTGAGCTCATCGCCCAGCTCGAGGCCGAGGTGAAACACGATGTGGTGGCTTTCACCACTGCGGTTGCGGAAAAGGTCGGGCCGGAATCCCGCTGGTTCCACTTCGGCCTTACTTCGAACGATGTGGTAGACACCGCTCAGGCGCTGCAGGTGCAGGCCGCTTCTGCCCTGATCCGCGAAGGCCTGGAGCGCCTGCGCGCGGTGCTCGATCGCCGCGCTCACGAGTTCCAGCACACGCCCATGGTCGGGCGCACGCACGGCATCCATGCCGAACCCATCACCTTCGGGCTGAAACTGGCCAACTGGTACTCGGAGGTCGGGCGCGACCACGAGCGCTTCGCGCGCGCCGCGGAAGAGATGCGCGTGGGCAAGCTCTCCGGCGCGGTCGGCAGCGGCGCCCACCTCGATCCTGAGCTGGAAGAAAAGATCTGTGAGCGCCTGGGATTGAAGGCGGCGCCGGTGAGTTCGCAGGTGATCCAGCGCGACCGGCACGCGTACTACGTGGCCACGCTGGCGGTCATCGCCTGCACCCTCGACAACATCGCCACCGAGATGCGCCACCTCCAGCGCACCGAAGTGCGCGAGGCCGAAGAGTTCTTCAGCGAGAAGCAGAAGGGCTCATCCGCCATGCCGCACAAACGCAACCCGGTGAACTGGGAGCAGATCAGCGGCTTGGCCCGCGTCGTGCGTGCAAATGCGCAAGCGGCCTTCGAAAACGTCGCCCTGTGGCACGAGCGCGATATCTCGCATTCCTCGGTCGAGCGCGTGATCCTGCCCGATTCCACCATCCTGGTGGATTACATGCTCCACAAGGCTGCGGGCTTGCTCGAAACCGAAATCGTCTATCCCGAGCGCATGAAGGCGAACCTGGAAAGCACGGGCGGACTGGTGTTCAGCGGTCAGCTCCTGCTCGATCTCGCGGAAGCCGGCCTGTCGCGCGAGGACGCCTACCGGCTAGTTCAGGGCCACGCCATGCGCGCGTGGAAGGAAGGTCTGAACTTTCGCGAGCTGGTCTTGAAAGATAAAGAGATTACGTCGCGCATCCCGCGCCCCAAACTGGAACGCGCCTTCGACCTCAAACGCCAGTTACGCAACGTGGACAAGATCTTCGTGCGGGTGTTCGGGAAGGATTCGCACGCACAATGATCAGGCTGTCACAAAAAGAGTCAAAACATAGGGAACGCTCTAAAACGTGATAATAGGGGATGGGGATGAAGCTGAGCGACTGCATCGGGCTTGGCATGTGTGTCGGATTTGGGTTGTGGTGGGTACTTTTGCCAAACAGCGTAGTGAGATTCTACACGTGGTTTCATCACGGTCGCGTTAAGTTACCAAGGGTGTCCACCGTCAGACTGGTGGGCGGGCTGTGGATTGCCTTGGTGCTGGCGATAACGATATTTAGCCTCAGATGAAACGCCCCCACCCTCAAGTTCCTATTCCCATCCGCGTTTATCCGCGTCAACCCGCGGCGGTGAAGTTCGGCCCACGCTCCACTCCTGCCTCGTAATCCCATGCAGCCTCAGTTCCGGATAGGCGCCCTTGATCCTCTCGCTGCGATCCGTCCCTTCGAGCTTCATGCCGAGCTTTTCGATGACGCGCTGGCCGCCGCGGTTCTCGAGGAAGCACTTGGCTTCGACATGCTGCAGTCCCATCTGCTCGAAGCCGTAGCGCACCAGAGCCCGCGCCGCCTCCACCGCGTAGCCTTGGCCCCAGTAGGGCTTGCCCAGCCAGTAGCCGATCTCGGCTGACCTCCGCTCCGGTGCCTGGCTGACGAAGCCGCAACTGCCGATCAACCGCCCATCCTCGCGCAGGGCGATCGCCCAGGCAAAGGGATCGCCACGGCGATAATGCCGCTGAACCAATTCCAGAAACGCGCGGGTTTCGGCGAGGTCGCGATGCGCTTCGAAGCGCACAAAGCGAGCAACTTCGGGATCCGAGGCCACCGCGAAAACGGCCACGTCATCATCCAGCGTGAAGGGACGGAGGTGCAGACGTTCGGTCTCGAGCGTCGGGATTGGCACGACGGGTATCACAGGCGGTTGATAAGCGAGGCTACGTAGCCCGCACCGAATCCGTTATCGATGTTCACTACGCTCACGTTGGAGGCGCAGGAGTTCATCATGCCGAGCAGGGCGGCGAGCCCCTGAAAGGACGCGCCATAGCCGACGCTGGTGGGCACCGCGATCACCGGTACGCGCAGCATCCCACCGACTACGCTGGGCAGCGCGCCTTCCATGCCGGCGCAGACGATCACCACACGCGCGTCGAACAATACCTTGCGGTGGGCCAGCAGACGGTGAATACCGGCCACGCCTACGTCGTAGAGGTGCTCCACGTCATTGCCCATCAGTTCGGCCGTCACCACCGCCTCTTCAGCCACCGGGATATCGCTGGTTCCGGCGGAGACCACGGCGATCTTGCCCTTGCCGTACGTCGTGCGGTCTCGTTGAAGTACGATGGCGCGCGCCAGTTCGCGGTACTCCGCCTTGCGGACCAATCGGCACACCGCGGCGAAGTGTTCTTTGCTAGCTCGTGTGGCCAGGACGCTGGTCTGGTGCCGCGCCAGGCGGGCAAAGATTGTCGCAACCTGTTTCGCGGTCTTGCCCTCGGCCAGCACCACCTCCGGAAACCCGGCGCGCAGGGCGCGGTGGTGATCTACTTTGGCGAAGTCCAGGTCTTCGAAGGGAAGATGCCGCAGGCGGGCGACGGCTTCATCGGGCGCGAGCTTACCCTGGCGCACGCGCTCGAAGAGTTCTCGGATGGCGTCGGGATTCAAGGAGCACTCAGCAATCAGCCAAACCAGGGTCTCAGCTTACAGTCCCAAGCTGGATGGGGCAACCACGCCCGAACTGCTGGCTGCTGGCACCGATTGCTGGGTGCTTCTTCTATGCCCGGCGTTTTGGCGAGCGCGCCTTGCGAACAATCTGGAAGTAAGTGCTGCGGGCCGCGGGGCCAGTGAGCTTGCGAAAGAACAGCGAGCGGATGTAGCGCTTGGAGAGCCGGCCCGCCAGATAGGCGTCGTAGAGTTCGCTCCCCAGCATGTAGCCCAGCTTCTCGGTGGCGAAGGCGAACTTGGCGCCGGTGAAGCCTATGCCCAGGCGGATCAGTTCTGGCACGGTCGAGTATCGGCGAAGGTTCGCCTCCCAATCCTTGTGCATAATCAGGAAATCGATCATCTCCATGTACTCGCGGTAGCGGAAGACGGTTTCCTCTTCGATGACGTCCTGGGGCTGTGCGTAAAGCGCGTAGAGGTCCGACTCGCGCACCGCCGTCCGCGCCGGATAAAGCAGACGCGACCCAAAATAGCCCAGCGTGTGCTCGATGGCCCGGGTGTAAAAACGCTCCTCGGGCGTGGCGAATTCCTTAAGTCCCTTGGCGTCTGCTGCGCGGCAGGCGTAGTGGACAAAGCGTGCGGTTTCCTCACCGGCACCCGCCATCTGGAACCTGCGCACGAAGATAGCTTCCATGTGCGGCACGTAGCAGCTC
>Ga0335081_10007031_pt1 | contig 17956 bp, 16 predicted proteins | sample Lox_Sample_35_FD_206713 | JGI IMG/M metagenome (GOLD analysis project Ga0335081, IMG submission 206713) | Soil microbial communities from Loxahatchee National Wildlife Refuge, Florida, United States - Lox_Sample_3.5 | ecosystem: Environmental > Terrestrial > Soil > Wetlands | place: USA... | reverse complement strand
CGATGAAAGTCTTGGTCTGCCCGGTGCCGATGCGGGTGACGTTGCTCTCGCTGCCGTTGATGCCGGCATGGCCGACATAGATGTCGTTGTTGCCGGTCTTGGTCAGCTTGCCGGCGCCGAAGCCCAGGGCGATGTTGTTGCCGCCGGAGGTAAGCCCAAGCAGAGCCCACGTGCCGACGGCGGTGTTGTTGCTGCCGCCCGCCTTCGCATTGAGCGCCTGATAGCCGAAGGCGACGTTGCCGGTGCCGGTGGAATTGGAGTAGAGAGCGAAATAGCCGTCGGCGGTGTTGCCATAGCCGGTAGTGTTGGAGGCGAGCGCGGCGTAGCCGCTGGCGGCGTTATCGTAGCCGGTGGTGTTGTTTTCAAGCGCGTAGGCGCCGCTCGCGGTATTGGCGTAGCCGGTGGTATTCGAATAGAGCGCATCAAAGCCGCTGGCGCTGTTTCTCGTGCCCTTGTCGTTGTGGTAGAGCGCGTTAGTGCCGCTCGCGGTATTGTAAAAGCCGCTGGTGTTGGAATAGAGCGCGTTCGTGCCGCTGGCGGTGTTGTAGATGCCGCTGGTGTTGGAATAGAGCGCGTTCGAGCCGCTGGCCGTGTTGTCGTACCCGTCGATGTTTGAATAGAGCGCCTGAAAGCCGCTGGCGGTGTTGTCGTTGCCGGTGGCGTTATAGTAGAGCGCGTAAGCGCCGCTGGCGGTGTTCTGGATGCCGGTGGTGTTCGCTTGGAGTGCGTTAGTGCCGCCAGCGGTGTTGTTGTTGCCGGTGGTGTTTGAATAGAGTGAATAAGCGCCGTTTGCGGTGTTGTAATAGCCGGTGGTGTTAGCGACGAGCGCGAAAGCGCCGCTGGCCGCGTTGTAGTAGCCGTTGGTGTTGTGGATGAGCGCGTTGGTACCGCTGGCGGTGTTTCCATAGCCAGCGCTGTTATCGTGGAGCGCATTAAAGCCGTCGGCGGTGTTGCCACTGCCCCCGCTCTCGCTGGCCAGCGCTCCCGTGCCGGTGGCGGTGTCGGTAGAAGCGAGTGTGCCGGCGCTGGTGGCGGCCGCCGGACACACACAGATCGCCGCGGCCAGCAGCCACGTTGATGGAAAGTTGGATGGATGGTTGATCGAACGGATCGCCCCCTTCGGCATTGCCAGTTCTCCTCTGTTCAAGTCGGTTGATGCTAACTCATCGCCCCGACGCCGCCTGGCCCCTTGCCAGGCATCGGTAACTACTGCGCTAAGGACTGGAGCGGCAGGATACACACTTGAGTGACGGGGTCGAGAATGTTGCGCCGCCCTGGCAGGCGCGCCTGAGGCTCAATATTGGGCGCCATGGGAGCGGGCGCAATTTGCAGGGCGAGGGATCAATCGAAATAAGAAAGCCGCACCGGGCGGCTTCTTTGTCATCTCGCCTCGACTGCTGACAAACAGCGTTGCGCCCGTCATGATGCCGCTCCCGCCGAGAGGTCAATCCATGCATAACAAAATCGCGCTCGAGGAACATTTCGCCACCGAAGCAACGCTCGGCGACTCCAAGTTGTTCGGACCGCACGTGTGGTCGCAGCTTGGGCCGCGCCTGTTGGATATCCAGGACATGCGGCTGCGCGAGATGGACCGGCACGGCATCGAGATGATGATCCTGTCGCTCAACGCGTCGGCGGTGCAGGCGATCCACGACATCGAGCGGGCGATCGCAGTGGCCAAAGAAGCAAACGATGTTCTTGCCGAAGAAATCCGCAAGCGGCCGCGGCGCTTTGCCGGTTTTGCCGCGCTGGCGATGCAGGACCCGGAAGCGGCCGCCGCCGAACTCACGCGCTGCGTCAAGGAGCTCGGCTTTGTCGGCGCGCTGGTCAACGGCTTCTCGCAGATCGGCACGCCGGACAACGTCACCTACTACGATCTGCCGCAATACCGGCCGTTCTGGCGCATCATCGAGGCGATCGACGTGCCATTCTACCTGCACCCGCGCAATCCGCTGCCGGCTTGGTCGCGCCAATACGAAGGCCACAACTGGCTGCTCGGGCCCAACTGGGCGTTCGCGGCGGAGACCGCGGTGCACGCGCTGCGGCTGATCGGCTCAGGCTTGTTCGACGAATGCCCGAAGCTGAAGATCGTGCTCGGTCATCTCGGCGAAGGCATCCCCGTGCAGCTCTGGCGCATCGACGGCCGCAACGGTTGGATGAAGGCGCCGCATAAATATCCGGCCAAGCACGGCGTCGGCCATTATTTCAAAAAGCATTTTCATCTCACCACCTCCGGCAATTTCCACACGCCGTCGCTCAACAACGTCGTCACCGAGATGGGGGTCGATCGCGTGATGTTCTCGGTCGACTGGCCCTTCGAAGGCGTCGACGAAGGCGCCGAGTGGTTCGATAAGGCCGAGATCAGCGAGGCCGATCGTGTCAAGATCGGCCGCGACAATGCGATCAAGCTGTTCAAGCTGAAGCTTTGAGGCGCCCGTTCAGCTCAAGCGATAGCGCGCCACCGCGTCTTTATTCCAAACGATGCCGCTACCCGCGCGCTCCGGTATGATCGCATGGCCGTCGACGACAGCGAGCGGCTCCCGCAACACCGGGTTTGCCCAATCGACATATTCGAGGAAGTGGCAGGTCGGCGTGGCGGCCAGCAGATGCGCGCTCACTTCCGGATAAAGATGCGAGGACGTCGGCAGATGCTGTGCGGCGGCGAGCGCGGCGGCCTCGCGCCAGCCGCTGACCCCGCCGATGCGCTCGAGATCGGGCATCACGTAATCGGCCGCGTGCTGTTCGGTCGCGAGCTCCATCGCCGCCGGTAATGAGAAATTCTCGCCGATCTGGACCGGCGTCTTGAGCGTACGCGCGAGCGCCGCCGCGCCGGCATAGTCATCATGGCGGATCGGCTCCTCCAGCCAGTAGATATTTTCGCCATCCAGCGCGCGGCCGCGCGCCATGGCCTCGTCGAGTGAGAGCGCCTGATTGTAATCGACCATCAGATGCACATCGTTGCCGATGCGCTTGCGCACCGCATGTACCGCGGCCATGTCCTGCTCCAGTGTCGGATAGCCGAGCCTTAGCTTCACCGCGCGAAAATTGGCGATCGTCAACAGCTCTTCGGCCTCGGCGGCCAAGGCTCCGAGATCGTCCGTCAGCCCAAGCCCGCAACTGTTGTAGGCCGGGATCGGGCGCAGTTCCGCGCCCAGTAGCCGAGCGAGCGGCTGCCCGGCGGCAATGGCAAGAGCGTCCCAAGCGGCCACATCGAAACCGGCAAGCGCCATGCGCACGATGCCCTGCACGCCGATAAGGGTGAATCGCCGCACGAGCTTGGCCCAAAGCGCGGCCGGGTCGAGCCGCTCGGCCTTGGTTAGGCGCTCGACTTCGCCCAGGATGCTCATGATCGCGCCTGCCGCCGCCGGCAGATAGCAGAACAGCCACGAGCGGCCGGTCACGCCCTCCTCGGTTTCCAGGTCGATCAGCAGCAATGGCACCCGGCGTAAGATGCCCTGGCTGGTGCCCAGCACATGGGTTAACGGAATCTCAACCGGCGTCGCCCGGATGGCCCGGACCGTCAGCGTGGCCATTAACGGCCAGTTTGGCATAGGCATCCCTTTTTTCGCGGCGATTATAGCTGCCAGGCCATTGAATCTGCCGTGTTCTTGAACCTTTAACCCGCTCTGCCCATATTAGCAGCGATCGGAAGGCAGGTGCCTTCCGACCGGGGCGCCTGCTAGGGCCCCAGTCAAAGTCGCTTCAAGCGAGGACTTTGAGACCATGTCAAGAGTTCCGTCTCTCTCCAGCCCGTTCCTCCTCGGGTTTGACGAAATCGAGCGCGTGCTCGATCGGGTCGCCAAGGGGGCGGACGGCTATCCGCCCTACAATATCGAGCGGCTGGCACGCGACGGGCAGAGCCCGGAGCGTTTGCGGATCACGCTGGCCGTCGCCGGATTCACCCGCGACCAACTCGACGTCTCCGTCGAGGAAAACCAGTTGGTGATTCGCGGGCGTCAGCAGGACGACAAAAGCCGGCACTATCTCCACCGCGGCATTGCCGCGCGCCAATTCCAGCGCACCTTCGTGCTGGCGGACGGCATGGAGGTGCTGGGAGCCGACCTGAAGAACGGGCTGTTGTCGATCGATCTCGCCCGGCCGGAGCCGGAGCGGATCGTCAAGACGATCTCCATCAACGACAGCGAATGACGGACTCGAGAACAGGACTCGACCGCGTAGAGCATCAGGAAAGGAGTCGAGGGCCATGACCAACGACAAGATGACAGAAGAGAACGTGACACATCCGGCGATCACTCAGGAGGCGTTGGCGCATCTCGGCGACGGCCGCCTGGCTTACGTCAAGCCGATACGCTCCGAGGATGTGGCGAACCTGTTTCCGCAGGCGCCCAAGATCGCGCCCGGCCTCAAGCTGTTCGCCCTGCACGCAGCCGACGGCACGCCGATCATGCTGACCGATTCGCGCGAAGCCGCGCTCGCCAATGCCTGGAGCCACGAGCTCGAGCCGGTGAGCGTGCATTGAGATCGGAGGTCGGAGGTCAGAGGACGGAGATCGGAGAATCAGAAAGGGCGCAGCGGCCGATTTATCGCTGCGCCCTTTCTTCATTTTCGTCCTCAGATCTCTGTCATCCGGCCTCTGTCATCTGACCTCCGCTCACGCCGCGCTTGATGCCGCGGGCATCGCCAGCACCGCATAGAGCGCATCGGCGTCGCGCGATTCGCGAAGCTTGCGGGCAACTTCCGGATCGCGCAGCAGCCGCGCGACGCGCGCCAGCGCTTTGAGATGATCGGCGCCCGCCGCTTCCGGCGCCAGCAGCAGAAAGCAAAGATCGACCGGCTGTCCGTCGAGCGCGTCGAAATCGATCGGCCGCTCGAGCCGCGCGAACAGGCCGAACAGTCGTCCGAGCTTCGGCAGCTTGCCGTGCGGAATGGCGACGCCGTTGCCCACGGCGGTGGAACCGAGCTTTTCCCGTTGCAGCAAAATTTCCAGAATCGCGCGTTCGCTCTGCCCTGTCAGTTCGGCGGCGCGAGCGGCGAGTTCCTGGATCGCTTGCTTCTTGTTGTTAACCTTGAGCGCCGGCAGAATCGCGTTGGGCGCGACGAGATCAGTGAGCGTCATGGAATGGTCCAACGAGCGGATGGAACAGCGTCAGGCTTGCACGGGGTGATGAAGGGGGCGGACCATAAGAGTCGCGGGGGGCCGCGTCAATGGGCGAGGCACTTGTGCCGCCTATGTTTTGGCATGCATTGCGCCGTTATGCTTAGCGGCCGCGCAAGGCCTGGTGATCTTTGCGGCGGCGCTTATACCGGCGCAGGCGCTTTTCGATGCGAATAGCGGCCTGATCGGCGCTCTCATAAGGATCTGCCGCCATTCCCTCAGCCTCCAGCACCGCGCCGGAGTCGAGATGCAGCACACAATCGGTGCGAAAGCCGAAGCCGTCCCTGCCGACGGTGGCATGCCCGGAATAGCCGCCGCGAAAGTATTTCGATGTCGCCTCGGCGACTCGCGCCCCGATTCGCTCCCGCAAGGCCTCGCCGATACTGATGTTTTTGCCCGAAACGCGCATAGGCATTTATGCCTCCATTGATCGTGGCATTGCGCCGTCCGGCATTAAGCTTGCTCAGCTTAGAAATGTTCCGCTAAACGTCAATGCGCTGGCATGCCGCGGTCCAAGACGCGCCCCAAACATCGCACTTCACGTCAGCGCTGCCTGTTTTTCGCGCCGGCGCTGCACCGAGGAAGGTATCCGCATTGCCTCGCGGTACTTGGCGACGGTGCGGCGCGCAATGTCGACCCCGGCCTCGCGCAGCTTGTTGACGATGGTATCGTCGGATAGCACGTCGGCGGCGGTTTCCGCGTCGATCAACAGACGAATGCGGTGACGCACCGCTTCGGCGGAATGCGCCTCCCCGCCGTTGGCGGACGCGATCGAAGATGTAAAGAAATATTTCAATTCGAAGATGCCGCGGCTGGTCGCCATGTATTTGTTGGCGGTGACGCGCGAAACGGTCGACTCGTGCATTCTGATGGCGTCGGCCACGGTCTTCAGATTGAGCGGCCGCAGATACTGCACGCCACGCGCAAAGAATGCATCCTGCTGGCGCACGATCTCGCTCGACACTTTGAGGATGGTCTTGGCCCGCTGGTCGAGCGCGCGCACCAGCCAGGTCGCGGTCTGCAGGCAATCGGCGAGATAGCTCTTGTCGCTGGCGTTTTGTGTCGTCTTTGAGACTTGCGCGTAATACCGCTGGTTGATGAGGATTTTCGGCAGCGTGTCGGAATTGAGCTCCACCTGCCACGTGCCATCCGCCGCCTGCCGCACAAACACGTCCGGCACAATCGGCTGCACCAATGTCGAGCCGAAGGCGAGCCCCGGCTTGGGATTGAGATTGCGGATCTCGCCGATCATGTCGACGAGGTCATCCTCGCTCACGCCGCATAGCCGGCGCAGGCCAGCCAGGTCGCGCTTGGCCAATAAATCGAGATGCGCGACCAGCGCCTGCATCGCCGGATCGAAGCGGTCGCGCTCCTTGAGCTGGATCGCCAGGCACTCGGTGAGATTGCGCGCGCACACGCCGGGCGGATCGAATGTTTGCAGGATCGCCAGCACCGCCTCGACTTCGGCGCGCTGCGCACCAAGCTTGTCGGCCACGTTGTCGAGGTCGCCCGTGAGATATCCGGCCTCGTCCACCATGTCGATCAGGTACTGCCCGATCATGCGGCGCGCGGGCTCGGGAATGGCCAGTGTCATCTGCTCGGCAAGATGGTCGGCGAGCGTGGTTTCGGCAGAAACGAAAGCTTCCAGATTGTAGGCGCTGTCTTCGGCGCCACGCGCGCCGGCGCCCGACCATTCCGAATAGGCAGCCGGCGGCGCTTCCGGCTGCGGGCCCTTGCCGGCCCCGTCATCAGGGAAGACGTTCTCGAGTTCGGTGCCGAGTCCCTGCTCCATCGCGCTGCGGCTGGTCTCCATCTCCTCGCCGATCCAGTCGGCCGCGCCGGCCGGCCGCTCGGCCTCGGGAAGGGGGGCTTCCGCCTGCTCGTTGCCTTCGGTGACGCTCGGCGACCCGTCATCGCTCGCGCGCTCAAGCAGCGGATTGCGCTCAAGCTCGCCCTCGACATAGGCCGTGAGATCAAGGCTGGAAAGCTGCAGCAGCTTGATGGCCTGCATCAGCTGCGGTGTCATCACCAGTGCTTGCGACTGGCGAAACTCAAGTCGTTGCGACAACGCCATTTATGGGTTTCCCGGCGCGGAAACTGGTCCGATTCTTGCTTGCTTTTGCGCTTGTAGCAGCTTCTGCGCGCCGGCGGTATGTGATTCCGCGTTGCAGCGATGCATAAATTTTGGGCAGTTTCCGTGCTAATTATGGCAGGCCCTCGGACGGCTTTGCGCGAACAATTTCGCAGAACCTAGCCCTGCCATTATTTGGCGGCGAACCGGCCTATATTCACAACCATGCGCCGCTGGCTCCGCCCCATCTGGATCGTCCTCGCGCTTCTGTTCCTCCTAGAAGCGTGGCTGTGGGACCATCTCGAGCCGCTGGTCGCCTGGGTGGTCAATCTGGTGCCGTGGGGCCGTTTCAAGGTCCGGCTGGTGAATCTGATCGAAGGTCTGCCGCCCTGGGCGACGCTGTTCGTTTTCGTCATCCCGTTCCTCCTGATGGCGCCGCTGAAATTTCTCGAGGTCTACTTTCTGGCAAAGCACAATTGGCTAGGCGCGATCGGCGTCATTGTCCTGATCAAACTGCTCGGCCTCGGTGTCACCGCCTTTATCTTTGACGTCACGCGCGACGAGTTGTTGAAGATGGCGTGGTTCAAGCGCCTCTATGATTGGGTGATGTGGCTGCGCGACTGGGCGCACGAGATCACCGAGCCGGTCCGGGCGCGCGTGCAACAATTGGCCTGGCTCATGCGACCGCGGCGCGCCGGCCGCTTTTTGCGCCGGCTGATGCGCCTGCGCCGGCGCGCCTATCGCAGCCGCGCGGCGTAAGGGTTCTTGGCCTCTCGCGGTGGATTATTTCTCTCTTTTTTATGTGCCTGCCTTTTCCAAGCCATGCCACCATTCTTAAACAGGCCGTCAAGGCAGCGTGTCCGCTGAGACCTGATCTCACTCGCTGTTGGTGGTTGCATTATGCGTTGGAATCGAGCGGCCATCGCGCTTATCCCGGCACTGCTCGCCCTAACGTTGCGGCTCTACGATCTTTCCGGCAAGCCGCTCTGGTTGGATGAGGTCATCACCCACAAGCGCGCTTTGCTGCCGCTTTCCGACTTGGTGACCAATTCCCTCATCAATAAGCACCTGCCGGCCTACTTCCTGATCGCCCGGTTTTTCGACGGGCCGATGATCGACGAGTGGATGCTGCGGTTTCCCTCGGTCATCTTCGGCACGCTCGCGGCGGCGATGGTTGCGCTCATCGCGAGCGAGACGCATTCGCCGCGCGCAGGCCTCTGCGCCGGCACTCTGGCGGCCGTGTCGCCGTTCGAGGTGCAATTCAGCCAAGAAGCCCGACCCTACATGCTGCTCTCGTGCCTGGTGCTTGTCGCGTTGTGGGGACTGGTGCGCATCGTCAAGGCTTCGGATCGTAGCGGCGCTGCAACCACGCCGAAAACCGCGCTGCACGGCTGGGCTGCCTATGCGATCGGGACGATTGGCGCGCTCAATGTGCTGCTGGCGGCGGCCTTCTGGTGGCTCGCTGCGAATCTCGCCGCCATCGTGATTACGCGCGGCAAAACTGCGCCGCCGGGTTTTGCCCGCCGCTGGCTGCTTATGCAGGCGATCATTCTTATTTCTTGGCTTCCGGGATTGCTCGCCGTCGCTCTTGCGGCGCACGGCGACCCGCTGAAGGGCTACCGCTGGATTCCGCCCGCGACCTGGAATCACGTGCGGTCGGTGGTGACTGCGGTCTATTTGTTCCGCCCCTCGAACATCGCCACGTTCGAACTTCTGCCGACCGTGGTGCCGGGCGTCGGCGCGGCGATTGTCGCCCTGGCCTTGTGGGGCGCATGGCGCCTCAGGCACGAGCCGAAGCGGCTTTCAGCCATCCTCTTCGCGCTCGCGACCATGCCGATCGCGATGGCGATGCTGTCGATCGTCCATTCGTTCTGGGTGCCGCGTTATCTGCTGTGGAGCACGGGCCCGATGTTCGTGCTGGTGGGGATCGGCGCGGCGACGCTGCCGCGCCAGGCCTTTTGGCTGGCGGAGGCCGGCATCGTCATGGTCGGTATTGCCAACCTCGTGCCCTATTATCAAACCGAGACCAAGCCGCGCTGGGACTTGGCCGCCGCCTATCTTGCCGCCACCGCGCAGCCGGGCGACTCGATCGTCGCCAGCAGTGAAGCGGCCGCAGACATGCTCGGTGCTTACGGCAAACGCTATCACCTCGATCATGCGATTGCGCACGGAAGCGACGTGGCGGCTCTTGCTGCACGCCTTCCGCCGCAGGGGCGCATTTGGGTCGCGTTCGGGCGGACCGGCCAGGTCGCGCCCGGTTCGGCCGAGGCCTATCGCGCCAAATGGGCGACCCTGGGCACTCCGGCAAGCACGCTGCCGTTTGGCGATCACGTCGTAGTCATGCGCTTTGATCGCGCCGGCAGCGGATCGTCGGCGGTTGATCCTTAGCCCCTTCCCTATCACGCCCCGGGCCCCTAAAAAGGCGCGCCCATGACCCCCTGGCCGCAAAAATCCGACCGTTACAACGCCCGCGAGGCGGAAGGCCGCTGGCAGAAAGTGTGGGCCGAGCGCGCAATCTTCGCCACGCAGAACGACGACCCTAAGCCCAAATACTACGTGCTGGAGATGTTCCCCTACCCGTCCGGGCGCATCCACATGGGCCACGTGCGCAACTACACCATGGGCGACGTGGTCGCCCGCTTCAAACGCGCCATGAACCTCAACGTGCTGCACCCGATGGGCTGGGACGCCTTCGGCATGCCGGCGGAGAACGCGGCCATCGACCGCAAGGTGCACCCCAAGGCGTGGACCTACGACAACATCGCGGCGATGAAGAAGCAGCTCCAGTCGATGGGGCTGTCGCTCGACTGGGCGCGCGAGATCGCCACCTGCGACCCGGCCTATTACAAGCACCAGCAGAAGATGTTCCTCGACTTCCTCGCCGCCGGGCTGGTGGCGCGCGAGTACCGCAAGGTGAACTGGGACCCGGTCGACCAGACCGTGCTCGCCAACGAGCAGGTGATCGACGGGCGCGGCTGGCGCTCGGGCGCCCTGGTCGAGCAGCGCGAGCTGTTCCAATGGGTATTCAAGATCAGCGACTACGCCGAGGACCTCTTGCAGGCGCTCGACACGCTCGACCGCTGGCCGGACAAGGTGCGGCTGATGCAGAAGAACTGGATCGGCCGCTCGGAGGGCCTGCTGATCCGCTTCGCGCTCGATCCGGCGACCACGCCGAGCGGCGAGAACGAGCTCGAGATCTTCACCACCCGGCACGACACCTTGTTCGGCGCCAAGTTCATGGCGATCTCGCCCGATCATCCGCTGGCGCAAGCAGCGGCGGCGAAGAACCCGAAGCTCGCCGCGTTCATCGAGCAGTGCCGCCACATGGGCACCTCGCAGGAAGCAATCGACACCGCCGAGAAGCTGGGCTTCGACACCGGCATCAAGGCGCTGCACCCGTTCGATGCGAGTTGGAAGCTGCCGGTCTATGTCGCCAATTTCATTCTCATGGAATACGGCACCGGCGCCATCTTCGGCTGCCCGGCGCACGACCAGCGTGACCTCGACTTCGTCAACAAATACGGTCTCGGCAATATTCCAGTGGTCTGCCCGCCGGGCCAGGACCCTGCAACGTTCATCATCACCGACGTCGCCTATGACGGCGACGGCACCATGATCAATTCGCGCTTCCTCGACGGCATGACCATCGAGCAGGCGAAGGAGGAAGTGGCGCGGCGGCTGGAAAACGAATTGTGCGTCATTGCCGATTCCGTTCGTCCCCGCGCAAGCGGGGACCCAGAGCAACAAGCGCAGATTGAGCAGCCTCTGGGTTCCCGCTTACGCGGGAACGAACGGGTTGCACCCGTCGCCCAGCGCCAGGTCAATTACCGCCTGCGCGACTGGGGCATTTCGCGGCAGCGCTATTGGGGCTGTCCGATCCCGGTCATCCACTGCGAGACATGCGGCGTGGTGCCGGTGCCGGTGGGCGATCTGCCGGTCACGCTGCCGGAGGAGGTGACCTTCGACAAGCCGGGCAACCCGCTCGACCGCCATCCGACCTGGAAACACGTCAAGTGCCCGCAGTGCGGAGGGAAGGCCGCGCGCGAGACCGATACCATGGACACCTTCGTCGATTCGTCCTGGTACTTCATCCGTTTCACCGATCCGTGGATCGCCGGCGCGCCGACCGATCCGAAGATGGCGAACGCCTGGATGCCGGTCGACCAATATATCGGCGGCATCGAGCACGCGATTTTGCATCTCTTGTATTCCCGTTTCTTCACCCGCGCCATGCACAAGACCGGTCACATCGCGATGGACGAGCCGTTTGCCGGCCTGTTCACGCAAGGCATGGTGGTGCACGAGACCTATCGCGCCAAGAATGGCGAGTGGATCGAGCCGGCCAAGGTCAAGATCGAAAGCCTAGGCGAGGCGAGGCGCGCCACGCTCGCCGAAACCGGCGAGCTGCTGGAGATCGGCGCCACCGAGAAGATGTCGAAGTCGAAGAAGAATACTATCGACCCCGACGACATCATCGGCGCCTATGGCGCCGACACCGCGCGCTGGTTCATGTTGTCCGATAGCCCGCCCGAGCGCGACGTGATCTGGACCGAGGAAGGCGTGCAGGGCTCCTGGCGCTTCGTGCAGCGTCTGTGGCGGCTGGTCGGCGAAATCGCTGAAGTGCAGGCGCCCGCGGCGCGGCCGGCCGCATTCGGCGAGGCCGCGCTTGCCATCCGCAAGGCTGCGCACCGCGCGCTCGCCAATGTCTCCGACGATATCGACCGGCTCCGCTTCAACCGCTGCGTCGCGCATATCTATGAGTTCGCCAATGCGCTGTCGGACGCCATCGGCTCGGCCGACACCGCACCGACGGCCGACTTCGCCTGGGCGCTGCGCGAGGCCGGCGACATCCTGGTGCGGCTGTTTCATCCGATGATGCCGCATCTTGCCGAGGAATGTTGGGCCGCGCTCGGCCATGATAGCCTCGTCTCGGCCGAGGCCTGGCCGCAACTTGAGCCGGCGCTGCTGGCGGAAGAGACCGAAACGCTGCCGGTGCAGGTCAACGGCAAGAAACGGGCGGAAGTGACGGTCGCCCGCGACGCCGCAAATGCCGAGATTGAGGCTGCCGTTTTGGCGCTCGATGCGGTAAAAAAGGCCCTGGACGGCAAGCGCCCGAAAAAGGTCATCGTCGTTCCGCACAGGATCGTGAATGTGGTGGCTTGAGCGGCCTAAGCTCTCTGCCTATTCCGCTCCCCCTTGTGGGCAGGGGCTAGGGGTGAAGTTGAGCGTGGTGCTTTAATGCGAGTGATCAACAGGTCCCTCTCCCCATCCCTGCCCCACAAGGGGGGAGGGAGGAGTTTGCGGCTTGGCCTCATTCTGGCGGTGTTGCTGTTGAACGCCGGCTGCTTCCGCCCGCTTTACGGCAGCGCCAGCGCGATCGGCGGCGGCGACATCAAGGATAAGCTGAACGCCGTCAATGTCGCGCCGATCAAGGCTCCGAACGGCACGCGGCTCGCCCGCGTCGGTGTCAATGTGCGCGATGACCTGATCTACGACCTCACCGGCGGCGGGCCCGCCGCTCCGGCCGCCTATCGGCTCGAGATTCAACTGAGGTCGCACAACCTGCAAGTCATCGTCGATATCGCCACCGCGCGGCCCGACATCGAGAATTATGGCATCGACGCGACCTACAAGCTCACCGAGATCGCCACCGGTAAAGAGGTGGTGACCGGCCAGACTTTCTCGCGCGTGTCCTACAATATTCCCGGCCAGGAGCAGCGCTTCGCCGGTCAGCGCGGGCTGCGTGACGCCGAGGACCGCGCCGCCAAGGTGATCGTCGAGAACATCCGCGCGCGCCTGGCGTCGTACTTCGTCGCGGGGACCTAGGTGCTTCTTGTCGTCCCCGCGAAAACGGGGACCCAGTACGCCGCAGCTTATCAAGAGGACATCGAGTACTGGGGCCCGGCCCTCGCTAACGCTCGGCCGGGACGACAGCAAGCCTGAAATGACCGCCCTTAAAACCTCCGACATCGACCGCTTCATCGCCAAGCCCGACCCGCGCCAGCCGATCGTGCTGGTTTTCGGGCCCGATGCGGGGCTGGTGCGCGAGCGCGTGGATGCGCTCGTGCAAGCGTCGGTCGACGACGCCGGAGATCCGTTCAGCTTTGTGCGCATCGAGGGCGAGGAGCTCACCGCCAATCCGGCGCGGCTGGTCGAGGAGGCGCATACCGTGCCGCTGTTCGGCGGCCGGCGGGCAGTACTGGTCAAGGCCGGCGGCCGCAACATCACGCCGGCGGTCGAACTGGCGGTGGCGCAGCCGTCGACGGAATGCCGCATCATCATCGAAGCCGGCGACCTGCGCCGCAACGCGCCGCTACGCGCGCTCTGTGAAAAAGCCAAAGTTGCGGCCGCTCTGCCCTGCTACGCCGACAGTGAGCGCGATCTCGCCCGGCTGATCGACGACGAGTTGGGCGCGGCGGGTCTGACGATTGCGCCCGATGCGCGCGCCGCGCTGATGTCGCTGCTCGGCGGCGATAGGCTGGCTTCGCGCGGCGAGCTGCGCAAGCTCACGCTCTACGCCCAAGGGCGCGGCCGCATTGAGCACGCCGATATCGCCGCGGTGGTGTCCGATGCCTCGGAGCTCGCGCTCGACGGCGTGGTCGACGCCGCCTTTGCCGGACGTACCGGCGAGGTGGAAACAGAATTCGCCAAGGCGCGCGCCGGCGGCTCATCGCCGGCGGCGATTATTTCGGCCGCCATCCGCCAGGTCGCCAATCTGCACAAGATGAAGCTTGCGATGGAAGGCGGCGATTCGATCGATTTCGCCATGAAGCGTGTTGCGCCGCCGGTGCATTTCAGCCGCGCCGAGATCGTGGGCGCGGCATTGCGCGTTTGGTCGCCGGCGCGCCTGCTGCGCAGCATGGCGCAGCTCGCCGACGCTTCGCTCGAGGCGCGCCGCAACGCCCCGCTCGCCGAGACCGTCGCGCAGCGCGTTCTGCTGTCGATCGCGGTGAGCGCGCGCAAGCGGGAGAGTTGATCTCAACCGTCCATCCCCGCAAAAGCGGAGACCCAGCTCCGGATTCCCGCTTGCGCGGGAATGAACGGAGTAAATGACGCCGCCGCTCTCACAAATTCATCTGATACCCGTGCGGCACCCAGCGATAGCTGCCGCCCGCGCGCTCCACGTAGCCGAGGCCGGGAAACGGCATGTGGAAGCCGGCGACCAGCAAGTCTTCGTCCGCCGCCATGTCGAGGATTCGCTTGCGCGTGGCCGCTGCCTTCTCTTTGTCATCGTCGACATCGAGGTGCAGGTCGGGCCGTTGGATCGCCACCACGTAGTGGTTGCAAGTGTCGGCCCAGTTGATCATGCGCTTGCCCTCGCTCTCGATGGTGAAGGCCATCAGTCCGGGCGAATGCCCGAAGGCGTCGACCGCGCGGATGCCGGGCACCACCTCGTCGCCCGGCTTGACGAAAGTAGCGCGATTGGCGAGCGGCACCACGATCTTGACGTAGAGCTCGCGATTGAACTTGCGCGCTTCGCGCACGTTCTCGCCTCTATTCCAGAAATCGAACTCGGCGGCGCCGATCACGTAGCGCGCATTGGGAAACACCGGCTGGCCGCTTTTGGTCAGGCCGCCGATATGATCCGGATGGCCGTGCGTGAGCACCACGACGTCGACATCCTCCGGTTTGTAGCCGGCTTGCGCCATGCGCGCGATGAGTTGGCCGGACGGCAGCCGGCCCTTGAGCTGCTCGTGTTCATCGCGCAGCGAGCCGTTGCCGGTGTCGAACAGCACAAGCTCTTTGCCGGTGTTGACCACGACCGGCGTGAACGGATGCTCGTAGCGGTCGGCGTCGATCCGGTTGGCTTTGGCGAGCCGCCGGACCTCGTCCGCGTGCGCCTGGCCGCCGAACGAGGGCGTGAGCCCCGCGCGGATGACCTTGCTGTCCATGATGGTGGCGACCTCGAAGCCGCCAAGCTTGAAGCGGTAGATCGTCGGCTGCATTTCGCCTTGCATTGAAGCGGGCACTCTTTCCTCCCCTGCACGTTTTGGTTTGCCGGCTCGTCCCCGCGTTTATCGCATGAGCCGCGAAATCGCCAGCAGCGATGAGCCGGCCCCCCGCGCACCGGTAAAAGGTTTCGTGATTGTTAATATTGCCATTACCATTATGGAATACGGTTCGACCGCTATTTCTCGGTCATTTCGCCGGGGCCAATGTCGCCGCACGAAACCATCCACGGGGTCGAGTCGCGCTACGCGCTGTTCGAGCTCACGCCGCAGGCGCGCAGCGCCATCAAGCACATTTGGCCGGCGATCGCCCCGCACATCGAGCCGGCGGTCGACGCTTGTCTCGGGTCCGCCGCGCACTTGCCGAAAGTCGGGCCGATCGTCGAGCGCAACAACACGCTGATCAAGCAGCTCGAACTGTCGCATCTCGAAGCGCTGCTCAGCGGCGAACTTGGCGAGCACTATTTCGAATCGTCGCAAAGGACGGTAGCGCAGGAGACCGCGCTCGGGCTCGACGCGCGCTTGCGCGGCACCGTCGGAAACTACGTGCTGCGCGCGGCAATCGACGCGCTCGCGCGCAAGCACCGGCTGTCACCAGGCAAACTCGCCGGAAGCGCCAAGCTGATATCGCAGGTCATCGCCTTTGATGTCGCCAACGCCATGACCTTGCATCGCGAGGCGGCGGAGCTTGCCGAGCAAACGCGCCGCAACACCATCGACGAGGCGATTCATGACTTCGGCGGCGCCATCGGCGCCGTGCTCGAAGCCGTCACCAGCGCCTCGACCTCGCTCACCGCCACCTGCGCGAGCATGCGCGAGGTCGCCGACGATGCGCTCAAGCGCATGGCGGTGGCGTCAGCGGCGGCGGCGGAAACCACCCAGCGCGTCAAGATAACCGGCGATGCCACCGAAGAGCTGTCGGCATCGATCCAGCACATCGGTCACGAAGCGACGCGCGGCCTCGACATGGCGCGCGCCGCGGTTGCCGACACCCAGCGCACGCAGCAGGTCATCCAGTCGCTCAACGACGCCGCCGAGCGCATCGGCTCGATCGTCAGCATCATTTCCACGATTGCCTCGCAGACCAATCTCTTGGCGCTCAACGCCACCATCGAGGCGGCGCGCGCAGGCGAAGCCGGCCGGGGATTTGCGGTAGTGGCATCGGAGGTCAAGGCGCTCGCCAACCAAACCTCTCGCGCGACCGACGAAATTTCGCAGCAGGTCGCCGCCATTCAGGATGCCACCCGCAAATCGGTCGACGAGATCTCCTCGATTGCCCACGCCATCGAGCAACTGACCGTGGCGGCAACCAGCATCGCCTCGGCGGTCGAACAGCAGAGCGCCACCACCCGCGGCATTGCCGGCAGCATACAGACCGCGGCCGGTCACACCGCCAGCGCATCGGCCGAGATTCGCTCGGTCGAACAGGCCGCCGAGCGCAACGCCACCGCTTTCGGCGAGATCACGGCATGGTCCGATCGGCTGTCCGCCTGCGCGCGCGAGCTTGATACGAAAGTCGCCGCTTTCTTCAACCGCGTGCGCGCGGCCTAACGACGCCGCGCGGTGCGGCGGCGCCGATCGGCGCCCCTACAAGTACCCCAGCAAAACTAGCACCAGTAGAATGACGACTACGCCGCCGAGGCCGCCTGACGGGTAATAGCCCCAGCCGGCGCTGTACGGCCAGGTCGGCAACGCGCCGATCAGAAGCAGAATGACGATGATGAACAGGACCAGCCGCATCCGTTGCCTCCTCGGATACCCCGAGTTCAAACGCGGCCGCTGTGTCTTGGTTCCTTTGCGCTGCCGTGCGGCGGGATCGCGCTTGATCCGCATCCGGCATTTGGTGGTCATTACACTCGTTGCCAATTGATGCATAGTAGCTTGCCGATAACCCGCAATTGGGGCGGTCGCCGGTTTGTACGCCAAGACGGGTCCTCAATGATCGAGATTGCCAGCGGACATCCCGCCATCGATCGCTATCTGGCCGAAGACTACGAGCAGGTGCGCGGCATGTCCTCGCGCTTTGCCGCGGCGATCTGCGGCTTTCTGTTGCGTCGGCAATCGGGGCTCGGCGTTGCCGGCGACTTCGTCGAGATCGGCACGTTCGAAGGCCGCTTCTTCATCGCCCTGGCGCTCGGCCTTGCCCCCGGCGAGAGGGCACTCGGCATCGACACGTTCGAATGGCCCAATGCCGGCGTCGAGGCGCGCTTCCTCGCCAATTGCGCGGCCCACCTGCCGCGCGAGCGTTATTCGGCGTGGAAAGCCGACAGCCGCACGCTCACCAGCGCCGATCTGCGGGCCAGGCTCGGCGGCTCGCTGCGATTTGTGCACATCGACAGCGAGCACAAGCGCGACTACCTCGAGAAAGAGCTCGCGCTGGTGCACCCGCTGCTGCACGAAGGCGGGGTGATCTGCCTCGACGATATGCTGCATCCCGGCTATCCGCTGGCGCCGACGGCGGCGTTCGATTATCTCGCGCGCCATGCCGATATGCGCCTCGTCTGCGTTATCGACCGCGAGGACATCGTGGCCTCGGCCAAATTCCTGCTCTGCCGCACCGACTGGTTTGCGCGCTACCGCGACGAGTTGCTGGCCGAGTTCCGCCGCTTCCATTACACGCTCGACGCCGACATGGAGAGCTATTTCGCGCTCGTGCTGACGCCGCGCCCGCGGCTGGCGGTGGTGGAGTGAACGCTGTCTGGGCTCAGACAGATGTGAGACGGATTGAGAAATAGGAGGGGTTCTCCGAAGCTCGGGTTGCGACACTCGAATCAAAGGAGAACCCCGATGCAGGTTTTTGGCCTGCCCGGCCATGTTATC
>Ga0335081_10007030_pt1 | contig 17957 bp, 18 predicted proteins | sample Lox_Sample_35_FD_206713 | JGI IMG/M metagenome (GOLD analysis project Ga0335081, IMG submission 206713) | Soil microbial communities from Loxahatchee National Wildlife Refuge, Florida, United States - Lox_Sample_3.5 | ecosystem: Environmental > Terrestrial > Soil > Wetlands | place: USA... | reverse complement strand
CCCAGTCCCTGCTCGAGCCGGACCTGGACGTTGGTTCCGGGCTCGGTGTAGCGGACGGCGTTGCGCACCACGTTTTCAATGGCACTCTGCAGCAGCCGCGCATTGCCCGTGACCACACAGTCGTCCACCACGTCGACCTCCACCTCACAACGCCGGTCCTGGGCTTCGAAGGCGGCGTCTTTGGCAATCTCACTGATGAGATCTTCCAGAGGGAGGGGTGATTTCTGAACAAACTCGTCGCCCCCATCGAGCCGGGCTATGGTGAGCAGTTTCTGGATCAGCTGGTTGAGCCGATTGGTCTCGCGATCGATGCGGTCGAGCGCGCTCCCCGCGTCCGCTCCGCTGCGCCGGCGGGCCAGCTCCAAGGCGACGTTCAAGCGGGCGAGGGGCGAGCGCAGTTCATGGGAAATGTCGGTCAGCAACCGCTTTTGGGCATTGACCAATTTCTCGAGCCGTTCCGCCATGCGGTCAAAATCGCGCATCAGTTCGGCCATCTCGTCGTGGCGGGATTGGGGAACGCCGGCGCGCGCCGCCAGATCGCCTTCCGCCAGTTTCTGCGTCGCTGCGCGCAGGCGGACGATGGGCGACGTCAGATAGCGAGCCAGCAGATAACAGACTAATCCCGAGGACAGAATTCCCACAAAGATGGGCAGCCCGTGCGGCCCAAACATCCCGCTGGGCGCAGGCGGAAGCTCGATCACCATTGTGTAATGATGTCCATCGGCAGTGGTCATCGAGGAACGGAGAAACTCTGGCGGTCCCAGCCGGCCCCAAAAACTTTCCGCGGTGCGCATGTCGCCCTGCTGGGCGCGCAGCACCCATTTCGGCGGTGTGCGTCCCAGCAAGTCTCGTCCCTGTTCGTCGGCGATAAACAGACGCACGTGATTGGTTTCGTGAATCCCGCGAAGATACTTCCACAACCCGGTTTCGCCGCCGCTGTCATAGGCCTGCACCCCCTCGCTGAGGAAGGTTGCTTCCTCCGACTGCAAATTTGAGATTTCACGCGAAGGGCGCAAGGCAGTGGCGATCATTATGGCCAACACCATGAAGAGCGCCTGGGCCAGCCAGTAGGAAAGAAAGATCCGCAGGAACAGGCTCCTCATTGGTCTTCGCTCCTCGCATGTTCCCGGGGATGGGCAAAGATGTATCCCACACCTCGCACGGTCTTGATGTGGTCGGGGCCGTTTTCGGAATCGCCCAGCTTCTTGCGCACTTTGCTGACGTGCATATCAATGCTGCGGTCGAAGGGAGAAAACTTGCGGCTGAGAACCGTATCCACCAGATGCTCACGGGTAACGACGCGTCCCGCCTCGCGCAGCAAGGCGTGTAGCAAATTGAACTCCACCGAGGTCAACTCAACCGGCGCGCCCCTCCGCAGCACCGTACGGGTTGCCGGATCCAGTTCGATGTCTCCCACGCGAATAACGTCTGGAATAGGCTCCGTCTCGGCTTTGCCGCGGCCCTGGGTGCGCCGCAGAATGGCTCGGATGCGAGCGACAAGTTCCCGGGGATTGAAGGGTTTGGGGAGATAATCGTCCGCCCCGATTTCCAGACCTACGATGCGGTCAACGTCCTCGCCCCGTGCGGTCAGCAGCAGAACGGGCGTCTTGGAAGCCACACGCAGCCGGCGCAGGACATCAAAACCGTTAAGGCCTGGCAGCATCACATCCAGGACGATGAGCAGGTAGTCGCCATTCAGGGCACGTTCCAGTCCGTGAGTGCCATCGTGAACCGCCTCGATCTGAAACCCTTCTGGTTCGAGGTATTCCCCGACTAAACCGCAGAGCTCTGCGTCGTCGTCAATGACCAAAATACGATCCATTTTCCCCATATCAGTTCTATAACAAGCCTGCACCCCAAGCGGTAAAGAATTGTCAACGGCGCGGGAGTCTCTATTGACAAAACTTTACTCTGGTTGACCATCTCTTTACTACCCTGTTAGACAAAAAAGTGTTCTTATCGGAGAAAGCAAATTCAGCGCTCCACGTCGGGCGAAGAGGAGAGTCTATGAAACGTAGCGGATGGAGGCTATGGGCGGCAGGGCTGGCGCTTACCTTGGTGGCGGCAGTGGCATTGTCCCAGACCCTTACAAGGGTGGACATGCATCATCGGGGAGGAATGGGACATGAGCTGCCATTCTTTGCCCTTCACGATCTGAGCGACGCACAGCGTACTCAGATCAAGCAAATCTTTCAGAGCTCGAAATCGGCGATCAAGCCCCTGTGGCAGCAGGAACGGGAGAGCCATCAGGCAATGATGCAGCTCATCACCAGCGGCGCTTTTGACGAGGCCAAAGCTCAGGCAATCTCGAACCAGGCAGCCCAGACCCATGCCCAGCTCGAAGTGGAACACGCGAAGGTTGTGTCGCAGGCCTACCAGGTACTTACCGCCGAGCAGAAGACCGAACTGGCGGCAATCATGGCCAGGCACCAGCAGCGGATGCAGGAACGCATGAGCCAGCATCAAGGGACGCCGGAACCAGCTCCGAATCAATAACCACGCACGAGGGAAAGGGGGAGGGTTCGGGGTATTCCCTCCCTCAGGTTTTCAGGAAGGCGGTGGAGTTGTGGCCACAACGGCAGAGTCACGAGAATTCGTGGACGTAATCGCGCACGAAATGGCTTGCGGCGTGGATCGGGCAGTGGAGTGCTGGATGTCGCAGATTGAACAGGCGCTCGACGACACGCGACTGACTTCCCTGGGGCGGCTGTACGCCGTCAAAGAGGTCGTGGAGCGATACAAGAGTATGACCGGCAAAGTGGAATTGGAAGCTCGGAGGGCATAAGGCAGGCGTGATCTCCCATGGGTTTTGAAGTTGTGTACTCCTATCTGATTAAGGCGGCCGTCTTCTTCCTGGGAAGTTGGGTGTTACTTCTGCTGGCGGCGTCTGCGCGCGCATTCGGCGGCGACCTCCGGTCCCGGAAGGGTTAGGCCGGCGGGGCGAAAACTGAAGCCTGGGCTGGTAGAATCTCATCTACTGGAAGCACATGCTGCCCAAGAACCTTCGTCCCCTGTTTCCCTACATGAAAAAGTACCGCGGCGGCTTTGCCGTGGGGACGCTGTGCGTGTTTCTGAACAACGGGATCTGGATTCTGTTTCCACAGGTCGTGCGCCGGGCCATTGGCGATCTGACGCAGTCCATTGAGCATCATCGGCCCCTTCATTACCGGCTGCTTACCTACGCCGTGGTGCTGCTTGCGGTGGCTTGCAGCCGAGGCATTTTCCAGTTCCTAACCCGCTGGATTCTCATCGGCATTTCCCGCGAAATTGAATTCGACTTGCGCAACGATTTCTTCCGTCATCTGGAGGGCCTCTCCTATTCCTATTACCAGCGCACCCGCACCGGCGACATAATGGCGCGGGCAACCAATGACCTGAACGCGGTCCGAATGCTGTTGGGACCGGCGATCATGTATTCGGCGAATACAGTCGTATTTACCGCGGGCGCCTTGGCTTTCATGCTCTCCATTAGCCCGCGGTTGACGCTTTACGCCTTCCTTCCTTTGCCCATCGTAAGCATCACTATCCAGTATTTCGGGAAGCGGATTCATGAGCGGTTCGAGAGGATCCAGGCCATGTTTTCCGAGATCTCTGCGCGGGCGCAGGAGAATTTTTCCGGCGCCAGGGTGATCCGCGCCTATGTGCAGGAAGAAGCGGAAATCGCGGGGTTTGAGACCTCCAACCGGGAATACATTGCCCGCAGTTTGAAGCTGGTTCGCTTGATGGGAATGTTGTGGCCGACGCTGGAGACCATGCTGGGTTTCGCTATTGTGCTGGTGCTGTGGCTGGGCGGACGGGAGGTGCTGCAAGGCCGCATCCGGGTCGAGGATTTTGTGGCCTTCAACCTTTACATGGTGCAATTGACGTTTCCAATTATCGCGTTGGGCTGGGTCATTAACATTTTTCAGCGCGGGACCGCGTCCATGGCGAGGATCAATGAAATCCTGATGGAGAAGGCAGAGATTGGGGATGGGGTGGAAGTGAAGATCACCGGCGAGAACGCGACGAGAATGGAGGGGGAGATTGAGTTCCGCAATCTGAACTTTGCCTATAACGGTAAACCGGTCCTGCACGATGTGAATTTGCGGATCCCTGCGGGGCGCAGCCTGGCGATTGTAGGCCCCACAGGATCGGGCAAAACTACTCTGGTGAGCTTGATTCCGCGGATCTACGACGCGGCCGCGGGAAGCGTGCTGATCGACGGCAGGCCGATACGAGAGTATGGCCTGGAATTCTTGCGCGCAAGCATCGGCTTTATTCCTCAAGAGACGTTTCTGTTCAGCGAGAGTGTGCGGGACAACATCGCTTTTGGAAAGGCGGACGCTACCGATGCGGAAGTGCGGGCGGCGGCGGAGGCTGCAAGCATCGCGGAAGAAATCGAAGCCTTCCCGGAACAGTATCGGACGCTGGTGGGAGAACGCGGCATAACCCTCTCCGGCGGACAGAAGCAGCGAACGGCGATTGCCCGCGCCATCATCCGGAACCCGCGCATTCTGATCCTGGACGATGCGCTCTCCAGCGTGGATACGCACACTGAGGACAAGATTTTGAATCACCTGCGCGAAGTCATGCAGGGCCGGACTACGATCTTCATTTCGCACCGCGTCTCTACCGTGCGCAACGCGGACCTGATCGCCGTGTTGCACAGCGGGCGCGTGGTGGAACTGGGCACGCACCCGGAACTGATCGAAAGGAACGGCTATTACACAGATCTGTACAACAAGCAGCTGTTGGAAGAAGAGCTGGCGGAAGTGTAGGACCCAACCCCTCATCCCAGAGGACACGGAGGATCCGGAAGATTTTTGCAGTCCTTTTGCCGGAGGCGGTTTCCATGAAGAGGGCGGTCATTCCCGAGCTACTCGATTCCGACGCCGGCACATCCTCCGAGGTCGCATCTTCCCTGTCCGACCTAAACCGCATCAATCGATGGTTTGGCGGAGTCGCGACCACACGGTTTCTGGTTGAGCGAGTGGCACAGGAGCTGGGAGCGAAGTCGCTTTCGCTACTTGAAGTAGCTGCCGGGTCCGGCGCTGTGCCAACCGCGGTCGCGGCTTTGACGCAAGCTGCCATCAAAATTGAAGTCACGCTGCTCGACCGCGCGGCGTCTCATCTGAACGAAAATCGACGGGTGGTTGTGGGCGATGCTCTGGCCCTTCCCTTCTCCGACGACAGCTTTGACCTGGTGAGCTCTACGCTCTTCGTTCACCACCTGGCGCCTGAGGAAACGGTGCGATTCATCAACGAAAGTCTCCGAGTATGCCGCATGGCGGTCGTCATTAACGACCTGATTCGGCATCCCGCACATTTGGCGCTGGTGTATGCCGGAATGCCGTTGTACCGCAGCCGGCTTACCCGACACGACGCGCCAGCGTCGGTGCGGCAATCCTACACGATGAACGAAATCTGCAACATGGGGCAGGCGTCGAGAGCGGCCCGCGTGGACATCACTCGACATTTTCTGTTCCGTATGGGAGCGATCGCGTGGAAGAACGTGGCGGCGACGAAGTGAGAGCTAGGTACGATTTGGTTGTCATCGGTGGCGGGCCGGCAGGTTCTTCGGCGGCGGTCACCGCCGCCCGAAACGGAACGCGAGTTCTGCTGCTCGAACGCGGACGGTTTCCCCGTCAAAAGGTATGTGGTGAATTCGTCTCGGCGGAGTCGCTGGGGCTGTTGGGTACTCTGCTCGACAGTGAGCATCGCCCTCTGCTTACTGATGCCATTCGGATCCACCAGGCGCGAGTATTTCTGGATGATCGAGCGCTTCAAGCGCGGGTTCATCCTGCCGCTGCCAGCATTGCACGGCTGGATCTTGACGATGCTCTGTGGAATTCCGCCGGCGCCGCCGGTGCTGAAATCCGCCACCAAGTCGCGGTTCAGGGAGTTCGCGGCCTGGGTCCGTTTGTGGTAAGTACCTCGGCCGGAGACTTCGAGGCACGGGCGGTCGTGAACGCTTCGGGAAGATGGTCGAACCTAAACCCAGCGCCACCGGGGAACGGCCAGCCCCGGTGGATTGGTCTCAAGGCGCATTTTGTGGAAGCCTCGCCACCGGCTTCTGTGGATCTGTACTTTTTTGAGGGCGGATATTGTGGCGTACAGCCAGTCGATGTAAGAGGGGATTTCGGGCACGGGCGAGTCAATGCTTGTGCGATGGTGCGTGCCGACGTGGCCAGCACGCTGGAGGAAGTATTCCAGCAGCATCCTGCGTTGCTAGAGCGGAGCCAGCGGTGGGGGCGGTTAGGCGATCCGGTCAGCACTGCGCCGCTGCTGTTCCGCGACCCGCGGCCGGCCCACGACGGCATTTTGATGGCCGGCGATGCCGCTTGCTTTGTCGATCCCTTCGTCGGAGACGGAATCTCGCTAGCCCTGCGCAGCGGCACTTTGGCGGCAGAATGCCTGCGGCCTTTTTTTTGCGGAGAGCTGGAGCTTGGCGAAGCTTCGCGACGATACTGTGAGCAGTACATCCGGAGGTTTGGGGCCGTGTTTCAGACATCGTCGAACATTCGGCGGATGTTGCTCCTGCCGCGAACTGTGCGCCGTCCGCTGCTCACGTTATTGGGAAAGGTACCGGCGGTCACGGAATATCTGGTGAGAAAGACGCGCTAGTCAGCGGACCACGAGGACTTCGCGAATATTGTCGCGGGTGAGGAAGAACTTGATGGAAGTGAAGTCGCGAAACAGGTTTTCGATGTGGCGGTTATTGAAGACGCGCTGCAGGCGGAAGACGCCGAGCGAGTTCTGACCACTGGGACCTTTTCGCATGTCAGCCCGTGCCTCGATGTGCTGCATTTCAAGCGTGTCATTGCCCATGATGTGATAGCGGTAGCAGGGCGCGTCCGGTCCCGCTTCCTGGGTGTGAAAAAACGCCAGCAGCATCCCGCCCGGGCGGATCATTGACCACAAACGCGCCACCAGGGGTTTTACCAGGTCTTCATCGAGATAGTCAGCTAGGTTCCAGCACAGAACAACGTCGAAGTACGCATTGCGGAAAACCAGGTTCTCCGCCAGGAAACGTTTGTGATCAAGGGTAGTATGGCCTTGCTCGTCACGGATCACCAAGGCCGGATCCGTGGAGGCGTCTAGCAGGTCCTCGCTGTAAATCTTGTGCCCTCGTTCCGTCAAATAACGAATATTGGCAGCTGAGGTAGAGCCGATATCGAGGATGCAGAGCGGCTCTCCGGATTGCAGCAGGCGCGACAGCTCCGCGAGACCGCTGGAGCGGCGAGTCAGCCGCTGACTGCCACGGGGCGGCCTCACAGTCTGGCCATGATCCTGGGCGGATTCGGTGGATGGACCTCGAAAAAGCTTCATGAAGCTATGCGTAACCGATGCCATTGCGACTTCTTCTTTCTGGCGTCCGGTTCAGCTGCCTCCCAAGACCAACTATATCGCGAGGCGCAAACCTGAACCTGGCAAAAACCCTCAACCCTTCGTTACCGAGGTGTGTGGCGACATGGAATTGCCCCCCCCGCCGACCGTCGCCGACGCGCTGGAGGCTGAGACGACAGGTACCGCTGCTGTACTCTTGGCTTCGACCTCTGACTTGGTGGACGGGGCCGGGACCGGCTTGGCGGCTTCCTGCTGGATATCCACTTTCCCCTTGAAATAGGCTCCCTCTTCGATGGCAATCCGCTGGGTGAAAACGTCACCCACGGCAACCGCCGATTTGCGCAGTTCAGCTCTTTGGCTGGCGCGGATGTCTCCATCCAGTTTGCCTTGGACTACCACACCCTTTGCATGGATGTTGGCCTTCACCTGGCCATTGGGGCCAATCACCAGATTGTTGTTGCGCAGCTCGATGGTGCCTTCCACCACGCCATCGACGAATAGGTCCTCGCTACCGGAGAGTTCTCCCTTAATAATGACGGACTTGCCGATATGAGCAAACTCGTTGGTCACTGGCACATCCATAGCCCCAACCTCCTTGAGTACCGCTAGCTGATACCAGCGAGACTACCGGATTCTAAACCATTTGGCGAGTTTCCGGGCACCCGAAGGGACGCAGGTCTTCCCAAGGGGCTTAGAATATTCGAAGTGGGACCCTGCTTTCGAGCCGGGCAAAGCGACACCACGGCAAGGACGATAGTCTCGTCTAAGCCTACGGACTGACATGAAATCGGCTGGCCTAAGATCGGAACTGCTCGTAGGCGTTCTGCTGGTAATCGTTCCCCACGCTGCTGGTCAGGCACAAACAGTATCCGCAGCTCCGGTCCAACTGGTGCGGCAAACGGTTCAGAACGAAATCAACTTTAACGATGCTACCAGGTTCATGTTCCGGGAGCGGGAAGAAACCGCACATGGCTCACAAACCAAGTTGGTGGTGGAGACCAAGGATGTAGCTGCGGGCATGTTGGTGGCCATTAACGATAAGCCGCTCACAGCCCAGGAGCGTCAGAAGGAAGAGATCCGTTTGGATGAGCTAGCCAGCAACCCACAAGAGTTGAGGAAAAAACAGAGGGCGGACAGAGAAGACACGGAACATACCAACCGAATCATGAGGGCATTGCCGGAGGCGTTTCTCTTCGAGCCCGACGGCGTCCAGAGCGGCACAAAAGACCTGGGCAGTCCGGGTGACGAATTGGTGCGCCTGAAGTTTCGTCCCAATCCCGATTACGACCCGCCGTCTCACACCGAGCAGGTGCTCACGGGAATGGAGGGCTACATGCTGATTGATAAGAATCAGCACCGCATTGCGAAGATCGATGGCACCCTGGAAAAGGAGGTTGGCTTCGGTTGGGGCATTCTCGGCCATTTGGATAAGGGCGGGCGCTTCGTAGTGCAGCAAGGCACGATGGGAACAGGAGTATGGCAGGTCACCCGCATGCAACTGGATTTGACCGGCAGGATATTGTTCTTCAAGAAACTGGTGATCAAATCTATCCAGACATTTAGCGACTTCCGCCAGGCGCCACCGAACCTTACCTTCGCCCAGGGTGTCGAGCTGCTGAAGAGGCAGGCGCAGGAACTGGCGCAAAATCGACCGCAGACCACAACTACAGATCAAAGCCAGAGATAGTTAGGTTGCTCATTCCGCCCGGATCGTCTCTTTGCGCACGGTCAACCTCTCGATCCTGTCGTCCAGCACCCGATATCCCGTGCCGGGAGTGTCTCGAATCGCGATCATACCTTGCGCGCTGACCTCGACCTCGGGCTCGACGATGTCTTCCTTCCAATAACGGTTGCTGGCGGAGACATCGCCGGGCAGGCAGAAGTTTTCCAGAGTCGAAAGGGCGATGTTGTGGGCTCGTCCCACGCCGGATTCGAGCATTCCACCGCACCACACCGGAATTTTGTGGGCGGCGCAGACGTCGTGGATCTTGCGCGCCTCGCTGAAGCCTCCCACTCGTCCGACTTTGACGTTGATGATGCGGCAAGCCCCAATCTCGATGGCCTGCTCGGCATCGCGGGCGTGATGGATCGACTCGTCCAGGCAGATGGCAGTCCGCAGCTGCGGTTGCAGTCGAGAGTGGTTGTAGATGTCGTCGTCCCAAAGCGGCTGTTCGATCATCAAGAGATTGAACGGGTCGAACTTGCGCAAGTGCTCGACCTGGTCGAGAGTGTAGGCAGAATTGGCGTCGCAGCTCAGTGTGATTTCAGGCCAGCGAGAGCGAATGCGCTCCAGAACGTTGAGATCCCAACCGGGCTTTACCTTCACCTTGATGCGGCGATAGCCAGCCGCAACTTCGCGCTCAATTTTTCCCAACAGTTGTTCGATGGAATCCTGAATGCCAATCGAAACTCCACAAGCAATCTCTCGCAATGTGCCACCCAGCAATCTCCAGAGAGGCTGTTGTTGCTGGCGGGCGGCAGCGTCCCAAAGCGCGTTCTCCACCGCCGCTTTGGCCATGCGGTGACCACGTACTTTGGCCATCAGGTGGACACTGTCGGAGGGGTGGTCGATGACCTTGCCAAGAACCGCAGGGGCGAGCCAGTGTTGGATGGTGATCCAGGCAGAATCAATCCACTCCGAACTGTAGAAGGGTGCAGTGTCAACCACACATTCACCCCAGCCCGTGATTCCGTCGCAGAGAACGCTGACCAACAGAATGCGACGATCGTAGATACGGCCAAAGCTGGTCTCAAAAAAATCGACGAGCGGCATTCTGATTTCGCTCAAGGTGAGAGCTTCGATTTTCATAAGAAGTTAGACGTCTCTGTACAATACAAAATCCAGCGGGCTGAAGCCGCAGCTTTCATCATTTGTCGAAGCACAGACTGGAGGCTATGCCCTCCCACGGTATTCCCGGCTGCAATCGAGCCCTCAATCATTGGCCCCGGAGCCCGTCCCATGTCCCCAGCAAGAACTGACCATTCCCCTGCGGATCGCGCCGGTACCCAAGGACGGCCAGGCCACTGGCAAACGCCTCTTGAAATTGTCCTCGATTTCGTTCCTGAACCCGCAGGGCCTGATTCCGGGTCGCCCCGTCGGCTTTCCATTCGTAGATCTGAGCGGGAACGGAAATCGTCCTCGCAGCTGTGAAGTCGGGATTCTTACCGGTCGTCAACAGGTGCTGGACCCGTTTCGACGCCAACCACCACTCGGCCACCAAGCGGTCCGTGGGCAGGCTCCCTTGTAGTGGTGACGAGGTAATTCCGTACTGGTTTACGTTGTATCGCCGCGCGATCGCCCCCAGCCTTTCGAGGTTAAAGTAGGAATTCTTGATCTCCAGCGGATCGAAGGTCCATTCCATCAGGTCAAAGCCGCGGCGGATGGCATCGTCACGCTGAGCCAGTTTCAGTCTGCGGCCCAGCCCTGTGTTCCGATACTGCTGGCGCACCGCCAGCATATGAGAGTACAGGTACACATGTCGGTCGCGCACGCCCGGCACGGCAAAAGCAAAGCCGACCAGTTCGTTCCCGTTAAAACCTCCAATCACCTGGCCGCCAACTTTCTCGGCGACCACGAACATGCGCAGCGGGACCAACTCAATGTCAGTGAAGCCCCAGACTTCTTTTTGCAGAGCAACGCAGGCATGCATTTCTTCCAAGGTTTGGCACTTACGGATCCGGACCGAACTGCTATTCACTGGCCGCTCGATTCCTGCTGTTTTGCCCGTTGCCATAAGGATTCCAGTTCTTCCATGGACGCTTGCTGCGGTGTGCGTCCCGAGGCGCACAATTGCTCTTCCATCCATTGAAAGCGTCGCCTGAATTTCCGGTTCGTTTTTCGTAATGCGGATTCTGAATCAAGCGAAAGATAGCGCGCGAGGTTCACCAGGACGAAGAAGAGGTCACCGACTTCACCTTCCAGGCGCTGGCGGAGATCATCGCTGATTTTGGGCTGGCCCGATCCCGCCACGCCGCGGCCGTGAGGTTGGGGACCGGGCGCGGGAAACTCTTTGAGGTGTTGCTGAAGTTCGGCGGTTTCTTCGCGGAGCTTATCGAACAGGCCTTCTACATTGTGCCAGTCGAAGCCGGCGTTCGCAGCACGCGAACTGAGCTTGTGGGCCTCGAGCAAGGCCGGCAGGGCAGAGGAAACGCCGGAAAGAATCGACTCCCCACTTTTTGCGGGTTCGGCTTTGTCTCTATCACGCTTCTTCTTTTCCTCCACTTTCAACGCTTCCCAGTTGCGCAGGACATCGGCCGGGGTGTCCGCTTTGACATCACCGAAGACGTGGGGATGGCGGCCGATCAATTTGTTGGCGAGGCGATCCAAGACCTCGTCAATGGAAAACGTTCCCTGCTCGCCCGCCATCTGTGAGTAGAACAAAACTTGCAGCAACAGGTCACCGAGTTCACCGGCGAGTTCCGGCCAATCGCGCTGGTCGATAGCTTCGAGAACTTCGTAGGTTTCCTCGAGCGTATAAGGCTTGATGGAGTCGAAGGTCTGCTCACGATCCCACGGGCAGCCACCGGGGGCGCGCAACCGGGCCATGATGGACACGGCGCGTTCGAAGCGATCTCCGGTGGTGGGCATGGACAAATCACTCTAAATGAGGCGAACCGGTGCGGGCAATCCAGTGGAGAGAACGGTAGTGGGCTACTTTGAATCAAGCCGCATACGTCGAACAACGATCCGGTACAAAATAACAGAACCCAAGAAGCCAAGCCCCGACAATAGTGTCTTTGGAACATAGCCCTCCTCCGTGGCGATTGGAAGAAAGCGGTGGTACTCAAAATTGTAGAGTCGGGGGAACAGGCACACGCAGACGACGAACAGGACGCCGCAGACAGTGGCGCTTATCAGGGTGACGATTCGTAGGAAATACTTCAACTACGCCGCTCTTTCCGCCCTCCGCTGCTCGTAGGCTTCCCAGAGGGCAACAAGGTCTTCTACGCTCCACAGGCGGTCTGTAACGGCAGCCGCCATTGCTGGACTCATTCGCAGTGTACGGTGAATCTTGATGAAATTGTAGGCGAAATAGTTTAGGGCCGTTGCAGCGGCGTGGTTCGCCAGCTTGCGAGAGAAGCCATTTGAGAGCCGAGTCCCATCTCTGCCATAACCCGCGAGATATCAGATCGCGTAATCTTTGGCTGGGGTTCCGTTTCAGCCGTGGAGCGTTCCACCATTAGGTGCGCTGCTTGGTTTATGTCCGATGGTCTGCTGCTAATCCGCTTTGGCATACCCCAAGTATGCCACGACCAGCGCCAGTCTCAAAATGAAAGTAGCCCACTACCGAGAGAACGGGTAGTGGCTTAAATAGCAATGATTAAGACACTACCGAGAGAACGCTGCGCTATTCCAGGTTCTCAGCCAGGATGACAGTTCCTCACCCCTCCGAATATACTAGCGAAGAATGGCAGATAAGACCTCTTCCAGACCTTCTTCCGGTTCACAACAAGATTTCGACGCATCAATTTCCGGGCCGAAGCGGCTGATCTTTGGGTTGACCTCGATCGTGATTGCATTTTTGGCCCTGGCTTGCGTGGGCGAACTAGCTCTGCGTGTGCTTCCCATGGGGCGGTATACCAGCAAGCCGTTCCGGCGCTACGACCCGGTGATGGGGATCGCCCTGATCCCCAACATGAAAGTGGTGCATAGTCGGGGATGCTTCACCGGATTGGTCGAGACCAACCGCTGGGGCTTCCGCGATCGTGATCGCACCCTGGAGAAGCCCCCCGGAGTGTTCCGCATTGCGCTGGTGGGAGATTCCGCGGTCGAGGCCGTGCACGTGCAGCCCGATCAGGTGATGAACATCCAGATGGAGAAGCAACTTCAGCAGCAGGGATACAGGAACATCGAGGTCATGAACTTTGCCGTAGAAGGGATCGGAACCACCCAGGAACTGCTCCTGTACAAGAACCAGGTGCGGCAGTTCCATCCCGACCTGGTGATCATCCTGTTCTCCGACAATGACGTGATGAACAACTCCTCCACGCTGCAACCGAAATCCTATGGAATTCACACCTGGTATGCGCCGTATTACGATCTGGGTCCGGATGGACAATTGGTTTTTCGTCCGGTCGAGACCAGGACCTTGAATGGGTTGCGTTCTTTTCTGGAAGAACATTCGGTGCTCTTCTACTACCTGGAGCGCATCTGGTTTAAATTTGACCCCCAAATCAATACCTGGCACGGACTTCCGATTTACTACGGAAGCTACAGCGACGATCCCCTCGATTCCGAATGGGCCCAGGCGTGGCAGGTAACCGGAAAAATGCTCGAACAGACGCGCCAGACCGTGGAAGCCGACGGCGCCAAGTTTCTGGTGCTGGCGCAGGCCAATGCATTCACCGTGGATCCAAACTGGCGCACCACGATGACCAAGATGACGGGCAAGCCGGTGCCGCCGGAGTTCGACCCGCCGAAGTTCACCCAGCGTCTGCAGGAAATTGCCGCCAAGGCGAATGTCAAGCTGGATTCCTTGGCGCCTCATATGATCGCCTATCGCAACGAACACCACCTGCAATATCCTTACTTCTCACTGCCTTGCGACCCCCACTACAACGCGCTAGGGCACCAGGAAGTGGCAGCGGGTGCCATTCAGTTGCTGCAGCAGGATGGTTTACTTCCTCCCCCCACCGCCAACCCGCAGTAACCAGGCTACCGCCGAGCAACCGCTCGCGATGTGACGACTGAACAGACAAGAATGAGTTGCAGCCCCTAGACTGTTCCCGAAAAGGGAGAACTCTCTTGGTGGTTTTGGTGGTCGGTGGCGCCGGATACGTTGGCAGCCACACAGCGCATGCCTTGCGACGTCATGGGCACGATGTCGTCATCTATGACAATTTGTCTACCGGGCACCGGTTTTTGGCGGATGGTTTTGAGTTGATCGTCGGTGACATTACTGACCTGGCGAAACTTTCGCCCGTGCTAAGACGTGTCGATGGGGTGATGCATTTCGCCGGCCACGCGTATGTGGGCGAATCGGTCGAGAACCCACGCAAGTATTTCCGCAACAACGTGGACGCCGCGCTCATGCTGCTCAATGCCTGCGTGGATAGCGGCGTGCGGCGCCTAATCTTCTCTTCCTCATGTACGGTCTACGGAATTCCCTCCAACATCCCGATTACGGAGAATGCGTCCCGCGAGCCGGTGAGTGCGTACGGAGCGTCAAAACTGTTTTTCGAACATGCGCTGGAAGCTTACGACCGGGCTTACGGAATGAAGTTTGTTGCCCTGCGTTACTTCAACGCCGCAGGAGCTGATGAGAGCGGAATGATCGGCGAGTTGCATCAGCCGGAGACCCATCTGATTCCCTCTGCTCTGCTGGCAGTTCGCGGCGAACGGGCGGCACTGGACTTGTTGGGAACAGATTATCCGACACCCGACGGCACCTGCATCCGGGATTACATTCACGTGAGTGATCTGGCGGAAGCGCATGGACTGGCTCTGCAATATTTGTGCAGCGGCAGGGATTCCGTTGCGCTGAATTTAGGAACGGGTCGGGGATACTCGGTGAGAGAGGTTCTGGAGAAAGTAAAGCAGGTGACCGGTCATTCGGTTCCAGTGCGGATTGCCCCGCGGCGGCCGGGAGACCCACCTTGTCTGGTGGCCGATCCCCGATGCGCCGAGAGATTGCTGCGCTGGAAAGCCCAGCGGTCGCTGGACGACATTGCCAGAACCGCATGGAGCTGGATGGGACAACGGAGGGAGCGGGACCACAGCGCATAGGTTGGCTCGGATCGAGATGAGGCTTTACGCCCCGGCTAGAGAAGACCCTGTCCAAAGTGAGGGAGACTTTTCTCCCCAATGACATAGGGGAGAAGTGCGAGTATCCTGTAGGCCACTGTTTGTAGCTGGCTGGCAACGCCTGGATATCCCCCAAACTTCTGCAAGGAGAATGTAATGCCGCACACCCGTGAAAGACTCGTGCTGGTATTTCTGCTGCTCACTGGACTGGCCTGCGCCCAGGTCACGGTCACCACGTTTGAGGGGATTGACGCGTCAGACTACTCGAGCGCGGGTCTGAGCATCGACCCCAACGGAGCCGTGGGTACGAAGCAGTTTACGGAATGGACCAACGCGGTGTACTGGAGTTTTGACAAAGTTAGCGGCGCACCGGTTACTCCCGCTCCCATCGCTGGGGATACCCCTTGGCGGAACAACAATATGCCCGACTGTTACGGGCCGGCTGGTAACGTTGAACTGCTCTTCGATCACATCGCTTCGCGCTGGATCATCGGTCGGCGACAGGTACAGAGTGGTCCGACGTACTTTTACTGCATTGCGGTTTCCAACACCGATGACATGACTTCACCCAGCTTTGCCTGGTACACCTATGAGCTGCCGCTGCTCTCCATTCTGGGACAGAAACAAGAAGGCGGCGGAAAGACCAAGACCTACTATCCGGACTATCCGAAAATCGGCACCTGGTTAGACGGCTACTATGTGACCATTGACGTGGAGGACCCCGACAATTTTGCCGAAGTGGGAATCATCGCTTGTGCCTTCGACCGTACCACCATGCTTACGGGTGGGACGATGCGCACTCCACAGTGCTTTAAGGTCACCTCCAATAACAACAGCGCCTACCGCGGCCATAGCCTGGAGCCGGCTGATGTGGACGGGACCATCGCGCCCCCTGGAGGAGTGCCCGAATATTTGGTGAGCATACAGAATCCGGCGATTGGGCAGTCCACGTCGAATACTCTCAACGAGTGGATCTTCCATGTTAACTGGACGACTCCAGCGAATTCGACGTTCACCGGGCCCATCACCCTGGGCGTCAATCCCTACACGCCGGGTTGCTTCAACATCAACAACGTCATCAACACGATATGCGTGCCCGAACCCAGCTCCTCCCAAACCGGTGTTCTGATCGATTCGGTGGGGGATCGTTTGATGCAGCGGCTGGCTTACCGCCGTTTCACCGGAGCCAACGGGTACCAGTCCTGGCTGGTGACGCACGCGGTGCAGACGGGAAGCGGGCCCCTGTCGCAGACCGGTATCCGGTGGTACGAAGCCAGAAGCAATGGAACCACCCATACCGGCACCATCAGTTACAACGACTCGAACTACCGCTTCATGCCCAGCGTTGCGCAGGACAAAGTGGCCAACATGGCGGTGGGCTATAGTGTCTCAGGAACCAACCTGCACCCTTCGATTGCGGCATCGTACACCAACCTGCAAAACCGGGCCGCGCCCATCGAGATTCCGCTTTGGGCGGGCACGGCGGACGAAGAGAATTCCTACCACTGGGGCGTTTATACCAGCATGACCATCGATCCAGTGGATGATTGCACGTTCTGGTATGTCAACGAGTATTTCGACACGGCCCAGACCGGCAGTGCCGTAACCTGGCAGACCAGAATCTCGCACTTCGCGCTGCCGAACTGCAACTAGGAGCATTTTCGGATAAAACAGCGCACAGTGGGCGCGCTGCGCTACAGGCTGGAATCGCCGTCGAAGTGTGAAGGATCCCAGACCTCAGGGTCCTTCAGTTGTTCAATCAAGTCCTTGTCCCAGGTTTTGTAGGAGTAAAACCACGCGGGCAGGCGACGCCGGTAGGGCGCCAAACTGTCAATCACGCCTTGCTTATCCGGACGGAAACCATAAGCCTCCAGCATGTGAATGCCTTCCGCCTGGCACCTGCGCAGCGCCCAGGCCAGCATGGGCCGGAGCAGCTGAGTGTCGCCATTCAGCACCTGGAAGTCAATCAAACGAACGCGCTTCAACTTGATTTCGCGATTGTCGTGGCGGAAGAAGATGGCATAGGCCAGGATGCGAGACTGTTCCTCGAAGGTCAGCACCCAGACACGCTTCTGCTCCAATGCATATTTGAAGTGCCACTGCAGGACCTCGCGTGAGCGGTTCGACAGAAGCCGATTGGGATAGGCCCGCTGCAGCTCTTCCCAAAACACGTCAAAGCGTTGGTCGAAACCGTCGCAAGTTTTCAGTTCACAGGTCTGCTGCATCCACGAAGGCGACTTGGCCAGGCGGTCACGGGCGCGCAGGGCGGCGGCGGCGGGATAGGCGAAAAACTTTGGCCATCCCTTTCTCTCCAGGGCGACGGCCAGAAAATCGTGGTAGTTGGTAATCCAAAACACTGAATTACCCCAATCGCCGGTAGGAACACGAGGCACCCGGGTCGCTTCCACCAGTTTGGAGGAACTGGCATTGGCGGTGGTGCAGACCAAGAATTGAATCTTGTGACCCCACGTGAGGTAGCGCTTGATCAACATGATCGCGTAACCCCGATAGGGGTGGTCGAGCGAAGTGGAATAAACGCTGGCGGCGACAAGTTCCCGCCCCTTGAAGGAATAGTTCACAGGAATGTTGCCGAAATAGCCCACGACCACACCGTTGTGCTCGGCTATCCAGCCGATGGGCCAATGGGCGAACTTCTTGAAGACGGGGTTGTCGACCCAGAGGTGTTCCCATTCCTGACGGCTGGGAGTATTCAACCCACTGCGGGTACCGAGGGCCGCGATCTGGTCATAGTCGCCCAGGACTGCTTCCCGAATCTTGACATCGGCGGTCGTCGACAGCCTGGTGTCTGTGTCCTCAGTCGGCATTTATCTCCGTGATGGCGCGGCCTGTTTACACACTACCGCAAATCGTCCTTGTCCTTTAAGAG
>Ga0335081_10007029_pt1 | contig 17959 bp, 13 predicted proteins | sample Lox_Sample_35_FD_206713 | JGI IMG/M metagenome (GOLD analysis project Ga0335081, IMG submission 206713) | Soil microbial communities from Loxahatchee National Wildlife Refuge, Florida, United States - Lox_Sample_3.5 | ecosystem: Environmental > Terrestrial > Soil > Wetlands | place: USA... | reverse complement strand
TTCTCGTCGACCTGGGCCGGCCGCTTGGCTCCCGGGATGGCGCAGGTGACCGCGTCGAACATCAGGATCCATCGGAGGGCAAGCTGAGCCAGGGTCATCCCGGCCGGGGCGAGGCGGCGCAGCTCCTCGACGGCGGCGAGGCCGGATTCGAAGTCGATCCCGGAGAAGGTCTCGCCGCGATCGAACGCCTGCCCCTGGCGATTGAAGGAACGGTGATCGTCGGCCGCGAAGACGCTCGAGCGGGTCATCTTTCCGGTGAGGAGCCCCGAGGAGAGCGGCAGGCGGGCGAGGATGCCGACGCCCCGCCGGCGCGCCTCCTGGAAGAACAGGTCCGCCGGGCGCTGTCGGAAGAGGTTGAAGATGATCTGGACCGACGCGACGCCGGGGTACTCGAGAGCCTTCAGGGCCTCCTCGACCCGCTCCACGCTCACGCCGTAGTGGCGCAGCTTGCCGGCGGCCACGAGGTCGTCGAGGACGCCGAAGACCTCGGGCCGGTAGTACACGTCGGTCGGAGGGCAGTGGAGCTGCAGGAGGTCGATCGCCTCGACCTCGAGGTTCCTGAGGCTGCGCTCCACGAAGGCGGTGAGGTTCGCCCGGTCGTAGCCCGCGGCGACGTGCGGGTCGAGACGGCGCCCAGCCTTGGTGGCGACGTACAGGCGTCCCGGACGGTCGCGGCGGAGCCGCGCCATCAGCCGCTCGCTGCGGCCGTCGCCGTAGACGTCGGCGGTGTCGAAGAAGTTCACGCCCCGGTCGACCGCCCGGTGCAGCGCGGCGAGGGACTCGGCGTCGTCCACCCCGCCCCAGCTCCCTCCGATGGCCCAGGCCCCGAAGCTGATGGTGGAGACCCTGAAGCCCGTGCGACCCAGCTCGCGGTATTGCATGGCCTCTCCCCGGCGCGCCTCCAAGGGCGGTCGCCCCTCTGGCGCATCCTCCACGAGGCGACGCCTCCTTGTCGAGGGTCCGGCGGTCGCAGCCGCCCTTGGCTCGAGGGCCGCGTGCCCCGCTCGAGGGGAGCGGCCGTCGTGGGGCGCCGGGGTCTCTTCTGGGGGCCTGGCTTCTCGGGTGTACCGGCCCATGCGGGCGATTAGGAGAGTCGTGGCGCGCACACCGCTTCGCCGGACGAAGCCGGCCCTTCGCCATGCACCCCCTCTTCCCGAGGCTCGATCGCCTTCCATCGCGTCCCGCCATCCGGATCGGGGAGGCCACGCTCACCTACGGGCAGCTGGCGCTCGCTGCGCGCCGGCACGCGGGGGGCCTCTTCGCCGACGGCGTCCGGCGCGGCGATCGGGTGGCGGTGTGGGCGACCCCCGGGCTCCCCACCCTGGTCGCGCTGGTGGGGAACGCGCTCCTCGGCGCACCGACCGTGCCGCTCAACCCGGCCATCGGGGAGCGAGAGCTCGCCCACGTCCTCACCGATTCGGCGCCCCGGCTGGTGCTGGCGGCCGAGCCGGCGGCCTTCGGCGCGAGGACCCCGGGGGTGCGCGGCCTGTACGGCGCCGGCCCTTCGAAACACCCCGAGGCCGCCGACGCGGACGATCCCTTGCTCGTCCTCTACACCTCCGGCACGACCGGGGCGCCGAAGGGTGCGGTCATCAGCCATCGCAACGCTGCCTTCGACCTCGACGCCCTGGCGGAGGCTTGGGGCTGGACGGAGGACGACACCCTCGTCCACGCCCTCCCGCTCTTCCACGTCCACGGGCTCGTCCTGGGCGTGCTGGGAAGCGTGCGGATCGGCTCGCGGCTCAACCTCTTGCCCCGCTTCTCACCCGAGGCCCTCTGCGCCGCCATGGGCGCGGGGGGGACGATGGCCTTCGGGGTCCCGACCATGTACCACCGGCTGGTGGAGCACGCGGAATCGAACCCGGGCGACGCGCGCCGGTTCGCCTCCGCGCGCCTCGTGGTCTCGGGCTCGGCGGCGCTGCCGCTGCGCGAGCACGAGCGGCTTGCGCGGCTGCTAGGACAGCGGGTGGTGGAACGGTACGGGCTCACCGAGACCCTCATCAACTGCGCGGCGCGTCAAGACGGCCCGAGGACGCCGGGCACGGTCGGTCCGCCCCTGCCCGGCGTCTCCCTCAGGCTCGCCGACGAGGACGGGCGGCCCATGGTGCAGCGCCCGGACGAGCTCGGCGAGGTGACGGTGAAGGGGCCGAACGTGTTCGCGGGGTACCTCAATCGGCCCGAGGCCACCGCGGCCGCGATGGACGCCGCGGGCTACTTCCACACCGGCGACATCGCCCATCTCACTCCCGAGGGCGAGGTGCGCCTCGTCGGTCGCCGCGCCACCGATCTCATCAAGACCGGTGGCTACAAGGTGGGCGCCGGGGAGATCGAGGCGGCGCTCCTCGAGCACCCCAAGGTGCGCGAGGCGGCCGTCGTCGGTCGCCCCGACGACGACCTGGGCGAGCGGATCGTGGCCTTCGTGGTCTTGAACCCGGGGTCCGAGGTGCGGGGCGAGGAGCTCTCCGATCACGTGGCCCGGCTGCTCGCACCCCACAAGCGCCCGCGCGAGGTGAAGCTCCTCGAGAGCCTGCCCAGGAACGCCATGGGCAAGGTGCTGAAGAGGGCCCTCGCGTCCACCGCCTGAGGGCCTGGGCGCTCCCGGGAGTCGCCCGGGCGGCGCTGCCGGGGCGCTCAGCCGCCGGCGCCGGCCTCGCCTTCCCCCTTCGGCCGCCCGGGCCCTCGCCAGAACGCGCGTCCGAGGAGCCCTCCCAGAAGGCCCAGCACGATCGCGCCGAACTCGTTGTCGGTCGCGATCCGCGAGATCGCCACCGGTAGCGGGAGGGTCACGGTGTCGGCGAAGGCGTGAAACGAGGCGACGCCGTAGAAGAGCAGGCCCACCACCAGGCCGACGAGCACGCTCCGCACGAGGTGGGCGCGGGCGCGCCCCCGCGGCGGCCGCACGACGAGGTTCCCCGCCACCCCGCCCACCGCGGCGAGGAGGGCCAGCCAGAGCGGGAAGGAAAACTTGACGGTCGCCTCGCCGGAGGCGAGCCCGGGCGCGTCGACGGTGACACGGGCCCGCCCGTCGCGCGCCGAGGTGAGGGTGGCCTCGGTGCCGAGGGCGCCGCGCGGGATGGTGAGCGCGGTGGCGGAGAGCTCGCCGAGCGAGGTCGCGAGGCTCACCCGCAAGTCGCGGTCGGAGAAGGTGGTGAGCGCTCCCCCCTCCGAGACGAGCAAGACGGCGATGGTGGCGCGCGCGGCGCCCCCGGGGTTCGCGACCTTGGAGGGGGCCTCCACCCGCAGCCGGCCCGGCACCGGTCGGTCGTAGAGCAGCTCGGCGTCGACCGTGCCGAACGGGGTGAGCGCGCTCACCTGGTCGAGGCCGTCGGAGGTGGAGGTGACGACCACGGAGGGACTCAGGTAGTCGCCCGCCTTGAACTGCACGAGGTCGTTCGACAGGTGGCCCATGCGGGCGGTGAGCTGCACCGGGAAGTCGTTCTTCGCCGCGACCAGCCGGCCGGCCTCGTCGAAGAAGCCCACCTTCATCTCCGCGCTCCAGGTGCCGTGGAGGTCGGGCTGTACCCGTTCCGGGTTGAGCAGGATCCTGGGGGCCACCGGGGCGAACCCCGTGGCCGGCGGGGCGGGAGCTTGAGCGGGGCCAGCCGGCGGCGGTGGGGGAGCCGCCTCGACCTCGGTGGGCCGGTGCGGTGCCCCGGCGCCACCCCTGGAGGTCCCGGACCCCACGCCGCCCGCCGCCGGAGCCGGCGACGGTGGGGCGTTGGAGGGCCTCACGACGAGGACGCAGCTCGCCGGGGAGAGCCCTGGCGCGGCCACCGCCAAGCGGTACGACCCGACGGCCTCTGCCTTGAAGACCAGGCGCCCGGAGTGGCTGCCCACCGGGATGTCGAGCGCGAAGGGGCCCGCGAAGAGCGGCGAGCTCACCTCGGTGCGGACGTCGGAGAGCGCGGCCACCGGCTCGCCGAAGGCGTTCCGGAGCGAGATCTCCAGCGAGACGGTGCTCCCGAGGGGCCGCTGCCAGATGGCCTGGTCGAGCGCCAGGACCACCGGCACCTCCTTGAGCGCCCCCGGCGAGATGGCCTGCGCCAGGGCGGCCAACGGCCACAGGAGCAAGAGGAGCTTGCCCGCAGGTCGCGTCATCCGAGCCTCCCGCCGCACCGTCGTCACCGACCGTCGACCTTAGCCCACAGAGGACGCCCGACGCGACGGGTAGGCCACACGAGCCACCTCCCCGGTTGGGGCGCGGGGTCGGTCCAACGCCACGGCCCAGGGTCGAGGGCCCTCCTTCGCGGCGAGCCGCCGCGCGGCCCGAGGTGGCCTCGGCGGGCCGGGAGGGGCGGCGACCGGGACGGGGCCTTCAGCGGGCCGCGTCCACTGCGGCCTTCCAGTGGAGGAGCTCCGGGTACTTCTTGGCGGTGTCCTCGGGGCGCTGCTCGAGGAGCTGCCGCGCCGCGAGCTCGAACGCGGCCTGCATGGCGGTGCGCGGAGGCGCGGCGATGTTGTCCCCCAGGGCCGTCGCGACTGGGATGGGCTGGCTCGGCACGCTCGGGATGTCGTCCGGTGGCCGCTGCGGCTCATCGGCCAGGGCCTCCGAGAGGCTGACCAGGCCCTGGCCCTTGCGTGTATTGACTTCGGGTGAGTATGGCTGTCCGGGGGTGAAGGCCTCGGCCAAGAACTGCAGCACCGACGTGTGGTCGAAGAGGAGGCTGCACACCGATCCCGGTCGCACCAGGGGGGAGGCGATGATCCCAGGGATCCGCGGCCCGAGGCTCTTGAAGGTGAAGGGCGCTTCCCCGGCGGTCTGGTAGCCGATGGCCGGTGGCGGCACGTGGTCGTAGAACCCGCCGTGCTCGTCGTAGTAGACCACCATCACCGTCTGCGCCCAGATCGTGGGGTTGGCGGTGGCCGCCTCGTAGGTGCGGCGGAGGAAGTCCTCCCCCCAGCCGACCGCGAGCGGGGCGTGGTTGTCGTTGGGGTGATCGGGTCCCAGGTGAGGACCGTCGTTGTAGGAGGGCTCGACGATGATCACCTGGGGTGCGGTCTCGGGGGTGGCGGCCTGCATGTCGCGCAGGTAGTCCTCGAAATCCTTGAAGCCGTCGCCGAGCACGTGCCCCCAGGCCCGAGGGTAGAGGGCGAAGAAGGGCAGGCCGTCGTGGTAGACCCGCCAGCGCAGGTGGTTGCGCTCGAGCCAGTCGAGGATGATGTCGTCGGTGTCGATGAGGCGCAGGCCCGAGGAGGTGTCGTGGATCTTGCTCGCGCCGCACCAGGCCATGGTGCGGTTCGGCTGCGTGCTGGTGGGGAGCGGGCTGTGCCACCGGTCGCAGGTGCAGAAGCTCCTGGCCAGGAAGCTGGTGATGGGCACGAGGTCCGAGGGGAAGAATCCCAGGGGATCGGGCTGCGGCCCGGGGTCGGCGCTGACCGGGTTGTTCTTCAGCCGGAACGCCGCGTAGGTGCTGACGAACCCGCCCATGGTCATGGGGCCACCCGGCACGGGCGACAGCTCGGTGGCCACCTCGTCCCACTCGTGCGGAAGGTCGGAGACCAGCGGGTCGTCGCGCTGGAGCACGAACGGGTTGAAGACGTTGCCCTTGTAGAGGTTCTCGTACCGTGAGAGCGGATCCTGAAGGCCGTTCACCCCGGGGACGACCTTCTCCAGCTGGAGATGGCCCAGCATGTGGTCGAAGGATCGATTCTCGAACATCACCAGCACGACGGTCTTGACGTGATCCTTCCAGGGCATGTCCATTCACCTCGCGGTCCTGCACTCGGCGGTCACGCTCACGCGCAGGGAGGTCGCCGGCGGGTCCGCACCCGCGCGTTCCCGCTCGGTCAACGCCGATCGCAGCTCCCAGTCGCCGCCGAGGGGCGTCCCAAGGAAGGCCTCCGAGCTGCCGCCGCCGGAGATGGCGGCGGCCTTGCCGGCGTGGCGCACCTCCAGGTCGCGTCCGGGCGGGGCCGCCACCGCCGCGACCTCGAAGCGATCCGCGCCCCACCAGGCGAGGTCCTTCGTGCCCTGGGCCACGATCACCCCGTCCGCGGGAGGACGGGCGTCGAAGGCCACCGTCTCCGGCCACGAGCGCGCCACGGCCAGGAACGAGGCCTTGGCCGCCTCGTCCCCGGCGATCACCGTGACGGTGACGGTGTCCGGCGCGCGCAGGTCGGGGCTCTCGCCGGCCTGGGGCGCGAGGCGGGGGTCGTCCACCCGGACCACCATCTTGAGGTCGCCCCGGGCCCGGAACGGCAGCTCGGCTTCCTGGCCCGGGCAGAGGACCTGGGTCCGCTGGTCGAAGACGCTGATCCGTGGGCCGCAGCCCTGCGAGGACAGGGTGAGCGCGGCCAGCAGGAGGAGGGCCCTGGGCTTGCTCACCCGACGCACCCCCGGTCGTGTCGAGGTCATGGCGCGCCTTTCCGTCGGTCAGAGGGTGGCGAGGAAGGACACCGCCTGGGCGAGGTAGCCGGCGATCTTGGCGGCCGTCCCGACGTCGTCGACCACCTTGGCGAGGTCCGCCTCCTCGACCTGCAGCGCGGCGGCCTGCTGCTTCAGGGCCGCGGTGGCCCGGGCGAAGTCGGCGTCGTCGGCGAGGGCCTGGGCGTGGAGCAACTGCGACATGAAGGAATCGAGCTGGCCGTACTCCATGTTGATCTTGATGAGCTTCCCGAGGTCCGAGGTGGCACGGCTGGCCACCAGGAGCAGCTGCTCGGCCGAGCGCAGGAGGCCGACGGTGTCGAGCAGGGTCTGCTTGGGGGCATCGTTGGCCATGGCGAACCTCGGAGGGAGGGCCTAGCGTGCGAGGGTGGCCTGCAGGCTCTGGGCGGACTGCGCCTTCGCGATGAGATCGTTCACCGCCGCGAGGAGGCCACCGGTGCCGGCCTGGGCGAGGGCGGCGTTGGCCTGCACCACCGCCTCGAGCGCGGCGTCGAGCCGCCCGGCCACGTCGTCGGACCCGGACCCCGGCGCGGCGCCGGGGGGCCGCGTCGCGCCGAACGGGTCGGCCGCGAGCAGGATCCGGCGAGCCTCGATGACGTCGAGGAAGCTCGCGGCCCCGCGGTGCTGCCGGGCCGCCACCGCCGCCAGGTGGAGCTGCGGCTCGAGGCCCTCGACCTTGGCCGCGATGGCCGGGGCGAAGGAGGAGTTCTCGCGCTCGAGCTCGTGGACCACCTCCCCGAGAGGCCTGGCCATCGAGGCCGCCGCGCGCTTGGCGCTCTCGAACCGCACCGCATCCAGGGCCAGGTCGGTGAGCTCGATCACGGCGGCCTCGACCTCGGAAGCGACCGAGAGCTTGGTCACCCCGTGCCCGCGAGCAAAGGCGTTGACCCGGCCGGCCAGCGCGCGCCCGTTGGCGTCGAGCTGCTGGTCGTCGTCGCGGGTGACGAGCGTCTGCAGCTTGTCGGCGTAGAGGGTGATGGCGTCCATCAGGGCCCGGCGGATCTCCAGCTGGCGGTCGTCGAGGATCGCGGGCACGCAGGGGCCGCCGAGGTCGAGCGCGTCGGTCGTGCCGAGGGCGAAATCGTAGGCCTGGTGGTAGAACTGGCTCTCGCAGTCCGCGGTCCGGACGGCGAGGAGGAAGTTCGTCTCGGCGCCCGCCACCGCGTGGGCCCCTTCGTCGAACCTCGAGACCGAGTCTCGCAGCTGCGACAGTCCGTGCGAACAGCCCGACAGCGCCAGGAGTCCGAGGGCGCACCTCACGGCACAGCGGACATGGCCCATGGGGCTCCCCTGCTCGAGCGCTCTTCCAGTGACAGCATACCATCGATCACCGTGCGTCAACATTGGCCCGTCAGGCGGAGGGTGAGGCCCTCGGCCCCGGAGGCGACCCTAACGGTACCTCCGCGGCCGCCGGGCCTTCGGCCCGGAAAGGGTGCCCCGGTCCGCCGCGGCCCTGGCGGGATCACCCTTGGGCCCGCGGTCGGGGCGACGGCTCCTTCACGGGCCCTCGAGATGCGCACTCCCAGGCGAGCCCGTAGATTCCATCGCGGTCGGCGGTGAGCGCCTCCGAGGCGCTGCCCGCCAGCAGGGGCCTCGAGGCCCTCCCGGGGGAGAGGAACGTGAGCCCGAGAAGGATCCTTTTCGCCCTGGCGGTCCTCTGCGCCTGCAGCTCCCGCCGACCGGGGACCACGAGCTCCGACGCAGGGGTCCCGGCGAGCGTGGACCCCTCGACCTCGGTCCTCGAGCACCACAACGGGCCGAGGCGCAATGGCCTCTACGTCGATCCCTCCCTCACCCGAGCCGCAGCGGCCTCCTTCCACCCCGATCCCACCTTCCAGGCCGCGGTGCCGGGGAGCATCTTCGGGCAGCTCCTCTACGCGGCCGACGGGGCCGGGAACGCCGACCTCGTCATCGCCGTCACCGAGGAGAACGACGTCGCGGCCTTCGCGGCGGCCAGCGGCGCGACCGTGTGGAGCGTGAACCTGGGTCCGCCGGTGCCGCTCTCCGAGCTGCCCTGCGGCGACATCGACCCGCTGGGCATCACCGGCACTCCGGTCCTCGACCCAGCCACGCGCACCCTCTACCTCGACGCCATGACCACGCCGGACGGCGGCCGCACGCTCAAGCACCTCGTGTTCGCGCTCTCGCTCGACGACGGCTCGACCCGCCCCGGGTGGCCGGTGGACGTCGGCGCCCGGGCGAGCTTCGGCGGCACCGCCTTCACCCCGGCGGTGCAGAACCAGCGGGGGGCGCTGGCTCTCGTGGGGGGAACGCTCTACGTGCCCTACGGCGGCCACTACGGCGACTGCGGCGATTACCACGGCTGGGTCGTCGGCGTCTCCACCTCGGATCCCTCGGTGGTGAAGGCCTGGGCCACGACCGCGCTCGCCGGGGGGGTATGGGGCCCGTCCGGGGTCGCCTCCGATGGGACCTCGCTCTTCGTCACCACCGGAAACACCATGGGAGCCGGCAGCACCTGGGCGGGGGGAGACGCCGTGATACGGCTAGCAGCCGGTCCGGTCTTCTCCGGCCAGAGGGCCGATTACTTCGCCCCCTCCGACTGGCCGAGCCTCGACGCCAACGACCAGGACCTGGCTGGGACCGGACCCTTGCTCCTCGACCTGCCGGGCGCCACGCCCTCGCAGCTCCTCGTGGCGCTCGGCAAGGACGGCAACCTCTACCTCGTCGACCGGAGCGCCCTCGGTGGGGTGGGGGGCGAGGTCGCGATGGCGACCGTCTCCACGAGCGAGATCATCAACGCCGCCGCGTCCTACACCACCGCGCTCGGGACCTACGTGGCCTTCAAAGGCGACGGTGCAGAGTGCCCCGGGTCCGAGTCGGGCGACCTCACCGCGGTGCGCATCGTCCCCGGCGCGCCCCCGACCGTGACGACCGCCTGGTGTGCGCAGCAAGGAGGGCTCGGCTCGCCCATGGTCACCACCACCGACGGCCAGTCGGAATCGATCGTCTGGAGCGTGGGCGCCGAGGGCGACGAGCGGTTGCGCGGCTTCGACGGCGACACCGGCCAGGTCCTCTACGCGAGCGGGTCCCTGGGCAGCGTCCGGCGCTACGTGACGCCCATCCTGGCCAAGGGGCGCCTCTTCGTCCCGGTGGACGGCGGCGTGAAGGCCTTCACGCGCTAGCGGGCCGCGACCGGGCAGAAGGGTCGCGCGGTCCCTCGATAGGGGCGCCGAGGGGGGGGCCGTACCCGTCGCGAGGGCCCGCCGCGAGGAGACCCCAAGGGCGGGTGAACCCTTCTGGCCCGGCAGCGCCTACTGAACTCTCGTTCGCAGTTTTAAGGTTTTCATCAGCGAGAGTTGACCTGACTGATGTTTCTGTCAGAATGAACGAACGATACTGATGGATTCATCGATGAGCAGGCAGATGGGCTCGCGGGGTCGCGGGAGCCCTCCTGGCCGAGGGGCCCGAGGAGTGCCGATGAAGATGGATCGGGTGAACATGGCCATCATCCGCGAGCTCCGGGACGGCCGCCGGTCGTTCAAGAAGATCGCCGACAAGCTCTCGGTCACCGAGAACACGGTGCGCAGCCGCTACGAGAAGCTCAGGGCGAGCGGGGTCCTCGACGTGTGTGGCCTCGTCGACCCCGAGCGGCTCGAGGGGCACCGCTTCGTGATCATGGGCATCAAGCTCGCCGGGATGAACCTCGTCGAGAAGGCCAAGGAGTTCGTGAAGCTCCCCGGAGTGGTCACGGTGTGCGTGGTGACGGGCCGCTTCGACCTCATCCTGACCGTGCTCTTGCGGGAGGACAGCGGGCTCCTGGACTTCTTCAAGAATCACCTGGACGGCGTGAGGGGCGTCCTCTCCACCGAGACCTTCGTCACCTACAAGGGCTACAACCTGGCCGTCCCCTACGTCCTTTCCTGAGGGGCCCGGTCAAATCACCTACGGTGAATTCCATGAAGATCGTGGTGCTGGATGGATACGCGTTGAACCCGGGCGACAACCCCTGGGATGGGGTGGCCGCCCAGGGCGAGCTCTCGGTCTACGATCGGACGCCCGAGCCGCTGGTGGTGGAGCGGGCCCGCGACGCCGAGATCGTCCTCACGAACAAGACCCCGCTCTCGGCCGAGACGCTCGGGCAGCTCGAGCGGCTCCGCTTCGTGAGCGTGCTCGCCACCGGCTACAACGTCGTCGACGTGGCGGCCGCCGCCCGGCGAGGGGTGGTGGTCTCCAACGTGCCGGTCTACGGCACCGACTCGGTGGCCCAGTACGTCTTCGCGCTCTTGCTCCACTTCTGCCACAACGTGGCCGGCCACGACGCCGCCGTCCGGGCCGGCCGGTGGAGCGAGTCGGGCGACTTCAGCTTCTGGATCTCGCCCCTCGCCGAGCTGAGGGGCAAGACCATGGGGGTGGTGGGCTTCGGCCGCATCGGCCAGACGGTGGGACGGCTCGCCAACTGCTTCGGGATGCGGGTCCTCGCGACCGACGACTACCGCGAGCACCCCCCGGAGTACCCCTTCGCCTGGGCGGACCTCTCGACGCTCCTCGCCCAGTCGGACGTGGTGTCCTTGCACTGCCCGCTCACCCGGGACAACCAGGGCCTGGTGAACCGGTCCACCCTCTCGCTCATGAAGTCCAGCGCCCTCCTCATCAACACGGCGCGGGGCGGCCTGGTCGTGGAAGCCGACCTGGCCATGGCTCTCAACGAGGGGCGCATCCGCGGCGCGGCCTGCGACGTGGTCTCGAGCGAGCCCATCGCCCCCGCGAACCCGCTCCTCAAGGCCCGCAACCTCCTCCTCACCCCTCACATCGCCTGGGCCACCCTCGAGGCCCGCCGTCGCCTGATGCAGGCCACCGCCGAGAACGTGGCCGCCTTCATCGCCGGTAGCCCCAAGAACGTCGTGAAGTGAGTTCGCGACCGCCACGGAAGGAGCGTGCCATGCAGTTGGCCCATCGGATGACGCGGCTCGGTACGGAGACCGCCTTCTCCGTCTCCGCGGAGGCGAATGCCCACCGGCAGGCGGGTCATCGCGTGTTCCCCTTCCACCTCGGGGACATCAACATCCCCACGCCCGAGAACGTCATGGAGGCCGCCATCCGGGCCATGAAGGGCGGCAAGACCGGCTACTGCTCGAACCTGGGCATCCCGGAGCTGCGAGAGGCGCTGGCCGAGGACGTCAATCGCTCCCACGCCACCCACTACACCCTGGAGAACGTGGTGATCGAGCCGGGCGGGAAGCCGGTCATCGGCAAGTTCCTGCTCGCCCTCATGAACCCGGGCGACCAGGTCCTGTACCCGAACCCGGGTTACCCCATCTACGAGTCGCAGATCGAGTTCCACGGCGGCGTGGCCGTGCCCTACTCCTACCGCGAGGGCGACGGCGTGTTCGAGCTCGACCTCGACGGCCTCGAACGGGCCCTCACCGACAAGACCAGGATCCTGATCCTGAACGACCTGCAGAACCCGATGGGCGCCGAGGCCTCGGCGCACGAGCGCGAGCGTCTCGCCGAGATCGTGCGCCGCCACCACCTCATCGTGCTCCTCGACGAGGCCTACTTCGACATCCGCTACGAGGGACGATCGCAGTCGCTCGTCTCGCTGGCCGGCATGGAGGAGCGCTGCGTCCTCCTCTATACGTTCTCCAAGAAGTTCGCTATGACCGGCTGGCGCCTCGGCGCGGCCATCGGCCCGCGCCCGGTGGCCGAGGCCATCGGCAAGCTCAACGTCAACGACGAGTCCTGCTCGAACCACTTCATCCAGTACGGTGCCCTCGAGGGCCTGCGAGGCGACCAGAGCGGCCCGCGCCGCATCCTCGAGGAGCTGAAGAAGAGGCGGGACCTCTGCGTGGACCTCCTGAACGGCATCCCGGGCGTGCGTTGCTTCAGGCCGCGGGCCACCTTCTATCTCTTCCCCAACGTGACCGAGGCCATGGCCCGCACCGGGCTCACCCAGTACGAGGAGTTCCGCAAGACCGTTCTCCGCGAGACCGGGGTGTCGTTCTGCAGCCGGCTGCACTTCGGGCGCCCCCTGCCCGGCGAGGTGCAGAAGTACATCCGCTTCGCCTACAGCGGCATCGACCTCCCCGACATCGAGGAGGGCCTCCGCCTCCTGAAGGGTTTCGTGACCTCGTCCGCCCCGCCGAAGCGGACCGCACCGCTCGCGAGCACCGCCGCCCGCGGGTGATCCGAGGTCCCCGGGGAAGCCCGCGCCGCCCCGCCCGTCCACGAGGTCGACCGCCCCCTCGAGGCAAACCTCCCCCCCGGGGCCCCATGGGACGAGAGGCCTGCCGGGAGCGAGGACGGGCGGGCCCGGACCGGATGCCGTCGCCTTTCCGGACCGCGGTCGCTTGCCCTAACCTCTCACCGTCCGGAGTCCGAGCGCCATGCCCCAGTACGTGATGTCGATGCTCCGCGTGAGCAAGACGGTCCCGCCCAAGCGGCAGATCATCAGGGACATCTCCCTCTCCTTCTTCCACGGGGCCAAGATCGGCCTCCTCGGCCTGAACGGCGCCGGCAAGTCGACGGTGCTGCGCATCATGGCGGGACTCGACGAGGAGTTCGACGGGGAGGTGCAGCGCCAGGCTGGCATCCGGGTCGGCTACCTCCCGCAAGAGCCGCGGCTCGACGGCGAGCGGAACGTGCGCGAGGAGGTCGAGTCCGCACGCGGCGAGGTGGCGCAGGCCCAGCAAGAGCTCGAGAGGGTGTACGCCGCCTACGCTGCCCCCGACGCCGACTTCGAGAAGCTGGCCGAGGAGCAGGCCCGCCTCGAGGCCATCATCGCTGCGGCCGGTGCCGATAGCGGCCACGCGCTCGAGATCGCCGCCGACGCCCTGCGCCTGCCGCCCTGGGAGGCCTCCATCAAGCACCTCTCGGGCGGGGAGAAGCGCCGGGTGGCGCTGTGCAAGCTCCTCATCTCGCGGCCGGACATGCTCCTCCTCGACGAGCCGACCAACCACCTGGATGCCGAGTCGGTCGAGTGGCTCGAGCAGTTCCTGGCCCGCTTCCCCGGGACGGTGGTGGCCATCACGCACGACCGCTACTTCCTCGACAACGCGGCGGAGTGGATCCTCGAGCTCGACCGCGGCCGCGGCATCCCCTGGAAGGGCAACTACTCGAGCTGGCTCGAGCAGAAGGAGGCGCGGCTCGAGATCGAGGCCAGGCAGGAGAGCGCTCGTATCAAGGCCATGAAGCTCGAGCTCGAGTGGGTGCGGCAGAACCCCAAGGCGCGCCAGGCCAAGAGCAAGGCGCGCCTCGCGCGCTTCGAGGAGCTCTCCAGCGTCGAGCACCAGAAGCGCAACGAGACCCAGGAGATCTTCATCCCGGTGGCCGAACGGCTGGGCGAGAAGGTGATCGCCTTCCGCGAGGTCAGCAAGGGCTTCGGCGATCGCCTGCTCATGGACCGGCTCTCGTTCACCGTCCCCCCCGGCGCCATCGTGGGCATCATCGGGCCGAACGGGGCCGGCAAGTCCACGCTCTTCAAGCTCATCACCGGGGCCGAGCAGCCGGACGCGGGAACGGTCGACCTCGGGCAGTCCGTGAAGCTCGCCTTCGTCGACCAGAGCCGCGAGAGCCTCGCCGGCGACAAGACGGTCTTCGACGAGATCGCCGGCGGCCGCGACGTCATCGAGGTCGGCCGGTTCGAGATGCCGAGCCGCGCCTACCTCGGGCGCTTCAACTTCAAGGGGGCCGACCAGCAGAAGGTGGTCGGCACGCTCTCGGGCGGCGAGCGCGGCCGGCTGCACCTCGCCAAGACTCTCATGACCGGCGGGAACGTCCTGTTGCTCGACGAGCCCTCGAACGACCTCGACGTCGAGACCCTGCGGGCCCTCGAGGACGCGCTGCTCGAGTACGCCGGGAGCGTGATGGTCATCTCGCACGACCGCTGGTTCCTCGACCGCATCGCCACCCACATCCTGGCCGCCGAGGGCGACTCGCGCTGGACCTTCTTCACCGGGAACTACCAGGAGTACGAGGCGGACAAGCGCCGGCGGCTCGGCGAGGAGGGGGCGCGGCCGAAGCGCATCCGCTACAAGCCCATCAGCCGCTGACCTCCCGGGCGCACGCGCGGGGGCTCGCAGGAGGGGGGCCGCCCGGCGCGAGGGCCAGGGCGAAGTCTTTGCCTCGCGCCCGGCCTTGGACCAGGATCGGCCCCATGCCCAAGGCGCCCGGTCGCACCCTGGTCCTCCGCCCCGCCGATCCCTTCGACCTCATCCGCTGGCTCGCCCGCTCGCAGTCCGATCCGCGCAAGGCGGTGGCGGAGCTCGTGCAGAACTCCATCGACGCGCGGGCGCGCCACGTCGCCATCGAGCGCCGGCGCCACCGCGGCCGGCCGGCGCTCGTCGTGCGGGACGACGGCGAGGGCGTGCTCCCCGCGCTCGGTCGCGAGGAGGCCCTGCGCTTCATCGCCACCAACATCGGCAGCTCGCAGAAGCGCAAGCTCAGCCCCGACGAGCGCCGGCGGCTCGTCATCACCGGCCAGTACGGCGTCGGCCTCCTCGGCTTCTGGTCCATCGGGCACCGGATGGAGATCCGGTCGCGTTGCGCCGGCTCGGGGTTGCACGTGCTCCGCCTGGTCGAGGACGAGCCCCGGGTGGCGCTCGACGAGCTGCCGGTGGAGATCGGCGCCCCCGAGACCTTCACCGAGATCGCGGTCGGCGAGCTGCACGAGACCGCCTCGCGGGCGCTGTCCGGCCGGCGGCTGGCGGAGTACCTGGCCGTCGAGCTCCGGGGTCCCATCCTGTCCTCCGGCGTGCAGGTCGAGATCCGGGACGGGATGGCAAGGGGGAACGCCCAGAGGCTGTTCCCGGTCACGCCGCGCCCGTTCACCGGTGAGCGCCTCGCCCTGCCCGCCGAGATGGCCGTGGACGGCTACCCGCCGCTACGCCTCGAGCTCTACCTCGCACGCGGTGCCGACCGCCCGGCCATCCAGGTGAGCTGCGCCGGCACGCTGGTGGCGGACGACATCGCCGAGCTGCACGCGCTCGACCTCGCCCAGCCGCCCTGGTTCGGCTGCGAGCTGGCGGGGCTCCTCGAGTTCGCCGGGTTCACCGTGCCTCCCGGCTCGCGGCGAGGGGTGGTCCCCGACGGCGCGGCCGAGGCCTTCGTCGGTGTGCTGGGCGAGCTACGCCCTCTCGTCGAGGCCGAGCTGCGCAGGCTGGAGAGGGAGCGCCGTGCCGCCGCCGACCGGCAGGTGGTGGAGGAGCTCCGCCGCGCCCTGCGCGGGCTGAGGAGCCGGCTGCCCCAGTACGACCTGCCCACGGTCCTCGGCCGGGGAGGCCAGGAGGACGAGGCGGACGGCCCGGGCGCCCCGGAAGAGCCCGAGACCCTGGCGCGGGCGCCGGCGCAACCCGACCTCTTCCCGGCCGGGCCGCTCGCCTTGGTCCGCATCGCACCCGATCCACTCGAGGTGGCCCCGGGCCACGAGCACCGGGCGCAGGCCAGGGCGCTCGACGCCGAGGGCCGGACCCTCCGAGAGGGGGTGAGCTACCGCTGGTCGGTCGAGGGCGCCGGCTTCTCCGTGCGCGGCGAAGGCGCCCGTCCGGCGATCAGCGCCGAGGTGGCCGTCCGGCCGGGCACGAGAGGGCGCCTCCTGGTGGAGGCCGAGCAGGACGGACGCCGCGCCGTCGCCGAGGTCGCCATCGAGGCCGTCGAGCCCCTGCGTGAGGAAGGCGGGTTCGGCATCCCCGAGCCCCAGCTCGTCGACGCACCCGGCGAGACCTGGCGCAGCCGCTTCGACGGCCAGCGCTGGGAGGTGAACCAGATGCACGAGGACTACCTGGCCCTGAAGGGCGAGGCGCGCGCCAGGGTGCGCTACCTCCTGGCCCTCCTCGCCAAGGACCTCGCGCAGCACGCGCACCGCGTACCGGGCGCGGTGGAGGCCTCGGAGGACGTGGCGGCGATCCTGGCCCTGGTGGAGCGCAACCTGCGCGGAGCGTGAGGGGCGCCGCGGCCGGCCGCTCCGCCCGCCTTCAGGGGTGGTCGAACTCGGACGCCCGCGGGATGAGCTCGTGGTAAAGCTTCGGGTCGACCGGCGTGTGCCAGTGGCCGGTGAGCCGGGCGAATCCGACGAGGGCGAGGAACACGAGGGCGATCCCGGCGCCGAGCGCCCAGCCCGGCAGCGCTCTCCGCCGCGGCGCCGAGAGGGCGAGCGCCCCCCTCACCGGGCAGGCGGCCACGCACTCCAGGCAAGCGGTGCACTCGGGCGAGGCCACCGAGAGCGTCACGTCGACCGGGAGCTGCGACGGGCAGGTCCGCGCGCAGCGCGCGCAGTCGATGCAGCTCAGCGGGTCGCGGCGGATGCGCACGGGCGAGAGCCACGCCACGAGGCCGTGCAGCGCGCCGTACGGGCAGAGATAGCGGCACCAGAAGTTCTGCACCAAGATCGAGGCCACCGCCAGCACGCAGAGCACGATCGCGGTGGTGGCGCCCATGTCGCGGAAGAAGTTCAGCATCCTCACGTCGGCCACGATCCCGTAGGGGCTCTCCAGGAACGCCCGGATGGCCTCGGCCGACATGTTGGCGACGGCCCACAGGAAGAAGGCCAGCAGGAGGTACTTGAGCGCGCGCAGCGGCCTGTCGAGCCAGCGGGGCAGCGCGAAGGTTCGCCCGAACAGGTGCCGACCGAGCTTCCACAGGCCCTCGGAGAGGGTGCCGACCGGACACAGCCAGCTGCAGAACGCCTTGCGGAAGAGGAAGGTGATGGCGAGGAAGGCGAGGAGCAGGAACAGGCCGGCCGGATGCCGGCGAGGCAGCTCGCCGGTGGCGAGGAGCACCTTGAGGTTCATGAGCGCGGCGATGGGGAGCCAGCCCTCGATGCCCGGTGGGCGCGGCAGGTACGGGGCGGCCCCGGCCGACTCGTAGGAGTGGACGAAGAACCAGAACTGGACGCCGATGGCGAGGTTGAGGGCGAGAAAGGCCAGCTGGAACGCGCGCCGCAGGCGCTGCGTCCGGTCGGCCGGCGCCCGGACGAAGCTCCTCCTCCCTCCCGCCAAGCGGAGGCGCTCGGGGGTGGCTGCCGCGCCGGGACCGGGATCGCGTCGCGAGGGCGCGCCCTGAGGGGAGCGCTCGACGAGCGCCTCGCCGGTGAGCGCTCCGGGGCCGAGGGAGGGGCCGCTGTTCATCGTGCCTCCGCCGCGAGCCGCGCCAACCCGCCGAACACCTGGTGGCGCTCCGGGGCCGGGAGGGCGATCTCTCGCGGCGACCTGCCGAGCGGAGGAGGCGACCTTGGACCGGGGATGCGCGCGAAGAGCCGTACGGACATCGAAGCCCCCTGAAGGCGAATGGCGGAGGTCCTCTCGGGAGGACCTCGCGCAGCGCCCGTGGAGCAAGACCCTTGCCAGTGCACCCTGGCCCAGGAAAGTCGCGCCGTTGGCGATGGTCATCCCCGAGGCGCTCACCGATCGCTGGGTGAGGCATCACCGAAATGCGGGTGAGGCCGCGGTTCCTGCGCCGGGCTGGCGCTCGGTAGGCCGGCCGGTATCCGGGGCCGGGTGTGGTCCCTGCGAATTGACGATAGGTGAATCGTGGTCCGAACCGCTCCGGCGGCGGCTTCGAGGTCGCGGAGGTGCCGTCGCGGGCCCTCACCTCGTCCTGCACGCGGCGCGGTGGCGCCGG
>Ga0335081_10007028_pt1 | contig 17960 bp, 14 predicted proteins | sample Lox_Sample_35_FD_206713 | JGI IMG/M metagenome (GOLD analysis project Ga0335081, IMG submission 206713) | Soil microbial communities from Loxahatchee National Wildlife Refuge, Florida, United States - Lox_Sample_3.5 | ecosystem: Environmental > Terrestrial > Soil > Wetlands | place: USA... | reverse complement strand
CGCGGCACCCGTGGCGCCGAGCGCGATGGCGCGTCCGAGATCGCTCAGCGCGCGCTCGTTGTCGGCTTTGGCGGCGTAAACTTGTCCGCGCGCGCTATAGGCGATGGCGTTTTTTGGATCGCGCCTAATCGCCTGATCGAGATCGGCGAGCGCCTTGTCATATTGCTTCTTGCTCGCCAGTGCCGCGCCGCGCAGGGCAAGGCCGATCGCGTTATTCGCTTCGAGCCGCAAGCTCGCCTCGGCGTCGTGCTGCGCGCCGGCGACATCGCCGTCTTGGAAGCGCAGCGTGCCGCGCAAATTCAGATAATCCGCCTTCGGCGAAAGCTTGATGGCGCGATCGATGTCGGCCATCGCCTGTTTGCGGTCGCCTTTCTGATCGTAGGCGTGGGCGCGCAACGCGAAGGCTTCGGCGCTGTTCGGATCGGCGGCGACGGCGCGGTCGTAAAGCGCGAGGGCCTGATTAAGATCGTCCTTCATCGTCGCGATCGCGGCCTGCGCCGTATAGGCGGCAACATTCTTTGGATCGATCTTCGCAGCTTGCGTGTAGTCGGCGAGCGCGCCGTCGAAGTCGCCGTTATCCTGGCGCGCGTGTCCCCGCAGCAGGTAGTTGGTCGCGCTGGGCTCGAGCTTCACCGCGCGGTCGAAATCGGCGAAGGCGCGAGCGTAGTCATGCTGGTGCAGATAGAGCTGCCCGCGGCCGCCGTAGAGTTTGGCGCTGTCGCCACCGAGCTCCAACGCCGTCTTATAATCATCGAGCGCACCATCGATGTAACCGAGATCGCGCCGCACGGTGGCGCGGTTGATGTAAGGCGCCGGCGATTTGGGATCGAGCTTAATGGCCTGGTCATAGTCGGCGATGGCCTGACCGTAATTGCCGCGCGCATACCAGGCATTGCCGCGGTTCTGATAAGCGGGCGCGAAATCCGGCGCCAGCGCGATTGCTCGGTTGAGATCGGCAATGGCATGCGTAATGTCGCCGCGATCGAGATAGGCCAGCCCGCGCAATTCGTAGGCGACGCCTTCCTGCTTGCCGCGCAGCCGTCCGGATTTGAGCATGGCCGAGCATGCGGCGATGCGCGCCTCGCTCTCGCTGACGGTTTGGTCGGCGCACGTGCGTGCCTCGCGTGACTGCGCCTGCGCGGTGCCGATCGCCGCGACGGTCGCGATCACCGCGAGCGATGCGGCCGCCAAAAGCCGTGCGGGCTGCATTGCCTGCATGAGCCTGATCCCCTCCACCAAGGTCCCAAGAGCGCGTAAAATATGAGATACGCCAATCCCTTGTCCAAGAATTAGGCCATATATCATTAATTTGCAGCGAATAGGTGGCGTTATCCGGCCGGCCGGTCTGTGGGCTCGCTTGGTGCCGGCGCGCGAGCCGTCATCTCCGCGCCGGCGTCGGGCGCAAGCCGCAAGAATATCAAGACCGAAAGGGCCGAAATCGCCGCAACTGCCAAAAAAGCGGGCGGAAAATCGCTCGCCCCCAAGGGACCGCCGCCTTTCAGATGAACGGTGAATTCCACCGCCGAGGCTCCGAGCGCGACCCCGCTCGATACCGCCAATTGCTGGGCGACGCTGACCAGCGCGGTCGCCCGGCTCACCCGCTCCGGCTCCACGTCGGCATAGGCCATGGTGTTGATGCTGGTGAACTGCAACGAGCGGAAGAAGCCGCCGACGAAGAGCAGCAGCACCATGACCGTCACCGGCGTCGTCCGGGTGAAAGCGGCGCAGACGGCAAGGAAAGCCGAGCTGATCAGCGCATTGACGACAAGGATGGTGCGGAAGCCGAAACGGCGCAGGATCATGGCGGTCGCCCATTTCATGCCCATGGCGCCGAAGGCGGTCGCGAAGGTGATCAGGCCCGACTGGAACGGCGTCATGCCGAAGCCGACTTGCAGCATCAGCGGCAAGAGAAAAGGCAAAGCACCAAGCCCGAGGCGGAAGATAAAACCGCCGGTCACGCTGGCAAAGAAGGTGGGCAGACGGAACAGCGTGAGGTCGAGCGCGGGCCGCGCGGTATGGCGCGCATGGACCAGATAGGCAGCGATGAACATCGCGCCGCCCACGATCAGCGAGGCGACAATCGTCCAGGGCAGGAAATTGAGTCCCAGGACCGAGAGGCCGAAGGCCACGCCGGCAATGCCGACGCCAGCGAGCACCATGCCGAAAAGATCGAATCGCTCGCGCTCGGCCGCGCGCAGGTCTTCGATATAGCGGGTGGCGAGCACGATTCCGAGCAAACCGATCGGAATATTGATGATGAAGATCCAGTGCCAGGTTGCGTAAGTGGTGATGAAGCCGCCGACCGGCGGGCCCAGCACCGGCCCGATCAGGGCCGGCGTGGTCACCCAGGCCATGGCGCCAATCAGTTCGCGCCGGCTGATGCTGCGCACGAGCACCATGCGGCCGACCGGCGTCATCATGGCGCCGCCCATGCCCTGCACGATGCGGGCGATGACGAAGTCGGTCAGCGAGCTCGACATTGCGCAACCGATCGAGCCGAGCATGAAGACGGCGATCGCGGCGCGGAACACCGTGCGGGCGCCAAAACGGTCCGCGGTCCAGCCGCTCGCCGGGATAAACACCGCAAGCGACAGCAAATAGGAGGTGATCGCGAGCTTGAGCGCCAAGGGATTGGTGCCGATGTCGGCCGCGATCGCCGGCAGCGATGTCGAGATCACCGTCGAATCCATGTTTTCCATGAACAAGGCGACCGCGACGATCAGCGGGACAATGCGGTCACGGCGTATGGGCATCCGGCAAGGCGCTCAACGGTTGGCGGCGGGCACTTTCAATAGCAGAGCGGCGGCGGAACCAAGGCGGTCGGGTTCATAACAGGCATCCGCAATTGTTCTAGGAATCGTCGGCATCCCGTGCTATCGACCGGCGCCAACCCAAAAGCGGGCCGTGACGTCGGGCGAGGAGACCCCTCGCAGCAGGCTTTTCATTAGCTTCCGGCACCCGGCGCTGTTCCCTTTCGGGCCAAGACGGAGTTGGCGATGGCCGGACAAAACAACGCAAGCCCGCGCGAAGGGCTGACTTTCGACGACGTGCTGATCAAGCCCGGTCTGTCGGAGGTCTTGCCCGGCGATGTCGATATTCGATCCCGCCTGACCCGCTCGATCGCGGTCAACGTTCCGATCGTCGCTTCCGCCATGGACACGGTGACCGAAGCGCAGATGGCCATCGCCATGGCGCAGGCCGGCGGCATCGGCGTCATCCACCGCAACCTCGATCCCGAGGCGCAGGCCGCGCAGGTCCGCCAGGTCAAGAAATTCGAGTCGGGCATGGTGGTGAACCCCCTGACCATTGAGCCGAGCGCGACGCTGCAGCAGGCGCTCGACCTGATGAAGGAGAACCGCATCTCCGGGATCCCCGTCGTCGAACGGGTGCGCGATCACGAACCCGGCAGGCTGGTCGGCATCCTCACCAACCGCGACGTGCGCTTCGCCACCGATCCGCGGCAGACCGTGTCCGAACTGATGACCAGGGACAAGCTCGTCACCGTGCGCGAGGGCGTCAGCCAAAACGAAGCCAAGCGCTTGTTGCACCAGCATCGCATCGAAAAGCTACTGGTCGTTGACGACAAATATCGCTGCGTCGGCTTGATCACGGTGAAAGACATCGAGAAGGCGGTGACCCATCCGAATGCCTGCAAGGACGAGCAGGGCCGCTTGCGTGTCGCCGCCGCCACCACGGTCGGCGACAAGGGTTTTGCCCGCACCGAGGCGCTGATCGCCGCCGGTGTCGATCTCGTCGTCGTCGACACCGCGCACGGCCATTCGCGGCTGGTGCTCGACGCGGTCAACCGCATCAAGAAACTGTCGAATGCGGTGCAGGTGGTCGCCGGCAATGTCGCCACCACCGAAGGCGCCAAGGCGCTGATCGACTCCGGCGCCGATGCCATCAAGGTCGGCATCGGTCCGGGCTCGATCTGTACCACGCGCATCGTCGCCGGCGTCGGCGTGCCGCAGCTTACCGCGATCATGGATGCGGTCGAGGCGGCGAAAGTCTCGAACACACCGGTGATTGCCGACGGCGGCATCAAATATTCCGGCGATCTTGCCAAGGCGCTCGCCGCCGGCGCCGACTGCGCCATGGTCGGCTCGCTGCTCGCCGGAACCGACGAGACGCCGGGCGAAGTGTTCCTCTATCAGGGCCGCTCCTACAAAAGCTATCGCGGCATGGGCTCGGTCGGCGCCATGGCGCGCGGCTCGGCCGACCGCTACTTCCAGCAGGACATCAAGGACGCGCTCAAGCTAGTGCCGGAGGGTGTCGAAGGCCAGGTCGGCTATAAGGGGCCTGTCGCCAATGTGCTGCATCAATTGGCCGGTGGCTTGCGCGCGGCCATGGGTTATGTCGGCGCCAAGACGCTCGACGATTTTCATAAGCGCGCCGAATTCATGCGTATTTCCGGCGCGGGCTTACGCGAAAGCCATGTGCACGACGTGACCATCACGCGCGAAAGCCCGAATTATCCGGGCGTCGGCTGAGCCGCAAATGGATCTTCGATTTGTCCTGCTGCCGCTGTTTGTTCAGGTGGCGCTGACGTTTGCGCTGCTGTTCTGGATGGCGCGCTCGCGCATCGCCGCGGTCAAGAGCAAGCAGGTCAGAATGGCCGACATCGCGTTGGGACAATTAAATTGGCCGCCGCGCGTGCAGCAGATCAGCAACAGCTACCATAGCCAATTCCAGCTTCCAGTGCTGTTCTACGTGTTGACGGTGTTGGCGATCCTCACGCGCCACGCCGATATTCTGTTTATGGTCATGGCTTGGCTGTTCGTGCTCTCGCGCCTCGTCCACGCCTATATCCACACCGGCACGAATTATATCCCGCACCGCTTCAATGCGTTCGCGGTCGGCGTGTTCACCCTGCTGGCGATGTGGGTGATCTTCGCGGTTCGTCTTCTCGCCGGCCTGCCATGACCCCGGGAGCAAGGCTCGCCGCCGCCATCGAGGTTTTCGGCACAATCGAGCAGGAACGGCGCCCGGCGGCCGATGCGCTCAAGGCCTGGGGTCTCACGCACCGCTTTGCCGGTTCCGGCGACCGCGCGGCGATCGCCGGGCTTGTTTACGACGCGCTGCGCCGGCGTGCGTCGAGCGCCTTTGTCATGGGCGCCGACACGCCACGTGCGATTCTCCTCGGCATGCTCAAGCGCGAGCGCGGACTCGATAGCGCGGCGATTGCCAGGCTTGCCAGCGGCGAGCGCTATGCGCCCGCGGCGCTCAGCGACGACGAACGCCAACGGCTCGATGCCGCGGATCTCAGGCTCGCACCCGCGGCGGTCGCCGGGGATTATCCGGCGTGGCTCGAGCCGCATTTCACGCGCGCCTTTGGCGAGGCGCGTGCCGAGGAGGGCGCCGCGCTCGCCGCGCGCGCGCCGCTCGATTTGCGGGCGAATGCGTTGAAAGCCGACCGCGACAAGGCAGCGGCGCTGCTTGCCGACCTCAAGCCAGAGACGACGCCGTGGTCGCCCTGGGGCTTGCGTGTCCGTCTCACCGCCGATGCTAAGAGCCCCGCAGTCCACGCCGAGCCGGCCTTTCTGAAAGGCATGATCGAGGTGCAAGACGAAGGCTCGCAGCTTGCGGCGTTGTTCTCCGGGGCGAAGGCGGGCGAGCAGGTCGTCGACTTGTGCGCCGGCGCGGGGGGCAAGACCTTGGCGCTGGCGGCGATGATGGCGAACACGGGCCAGATTTTTGCGACCGACGACGACAAACGGCGCCTCGCGCCAATCCACGATCGGCTCAAGCGATCGGGCGCGCGCAATGTCCAGGTGCGCACGCCGAAATCGATCGGCGGCGAAATCGCCGATCTTAACGGTCGCTGCGATCTCGTGCTCATCGACGCGCCTTGCACCGGGACGGGCGCTTGGCGCCGCAATCCTGACGCCAAATGGCGCATGCGGCCCGGCGCCCTGGAGCAGCGCGTCAAGGAGCAGGCGGACGTGCTCGACCGCGCCGTGCCCCTGCTCAAGCCAGGCGGCCGCATCGCCTACATCACTTGCTCGGTGCTCGACGAGGAAAACGGTGCGCAGGTGCGCGGCTTTCTCCTGCGCCAGGGCGGCTTCTCGGTGATGCCGCCGGCGGAGGTGGTCAAAGCGCTCGGCGAGCAGGCCACGGCGTTTACGCGGGCGGCGCGGCTGTCGGCCGAAGGCATCCTGATGACGCCGCGCACGACCGGCACCGACGGCTTCTTCGTCAGCGTGCTGCGCAGCGGCGGGTAAAGGCGATCCGCCGCGGCGTTAGCGCTTCGTTTACGTGAATTCCCCCTTTGCGCCGCAATCCCGGCCAAATTTCTCCGCGAAATTCGCGTCACTCGCAGGCACGAATTGCTGGAGCGGGGTTTCCAAGACATGCTGACGGCGGAGCGCGATCCCTACCATCCCGGCGCGCGCGGCGGCGATGCGCAGGTTGCCGATTTCGTCGGGCCGCCGCGGCTCGCCCGCACCGTGAGCATGCTGCAAATCGTCGGCTCGCTGTTGGCGATCCCGGTCGGCCTCGCCAGCGCCTATTCGATCTACCGCGCCAATTTCTCGGTCGAGACCACCTGCCAGGCCCTGCGCAACGACATCATTTCGATGATCGACAAACGCGTCGATGCGAGCACGCGGCGCATTCTCGCCCGCCACGACGTCGAGAAATTCGAGGCCACGTGCGGCTCGATCGATCCGGATGCCACGGCCGCGTTCAAGAACCTGCTGGCGGCCGACAAGCCCGCCACCGCCGCGGCGGCGCCTGCCTCGCGCGCATCCGCGGAGCCGGCCAAGCAGACGGCGCACAGGGCCGAGCCGGCCCCGACAACCGCGGAAATGCCGGCCTCGGCCTGGCCGGGAGCCAAACCGGACCGCGCGCATCGCGAGGCCGGAGTGAGCGATGCGCAGTGGCTCGATGCGGTGCGCCTCGCGCTGGTGCAACACGACTCGCACCGGACCGAAGCCGATGCGGTGCAAGCGCCGGCGATGACGCCTGTCACCCCACCGCCGGTGGCGCGCCCGGCCGCAGTGCCGGTCGTTGCGCCACCCGTGGCTCGCGAAGCCGCAGTGCCGGTTGCTGCCGCGCCGGCTGCATCGGCCGTTACCCCATCCGTCGCCCCGGCGCTGCCGCCAGCGGCTGCGGTTGCCGTGCCGCCGTCGCCGCCAGCGGCCGCAATGGCCGTGTCAGCGTCGCCGCCGGCCGATCCCGATCATCCGGTGCCGCCGGCCGCGATTCCAAATCCGGCGGATGAGGCTGTCGCCGAACCGGCAGAGTCGCGCTCGCGCATCCGCCGCTGGATCGCGCGCGTGCCGCTGCTCGGTCCGATGTGGGATCGACGATTCTGATCGGCCTACCGCGGCCGCCAGTCCGCGATCGTCGCCATATCCGCTTCGCACTGCCAGCGCCCGCTTTTACCGGGCGCCCGCTCGGCCTCTCGCAATCGCGCCAGGAATTCGCTGCGCGGGATATTGCGGAAGCCCATGCCTTGCGTCGTCGGCGTCATGAGCTTGCCGTCGTTGAAGGCAAAGCCCCAATGCGCGAGGTGCCAGTGGAGCGCGGTGAAGCCGATCTTCGACGTGTTCGGCTCGCGCGAGAATTGCGATTCGGTGACGAAGGCACTGCCGATGGCGAGACCGTAACCCCCGCCGGCGAGCTCGCCTTTTTCATTCCAGACTTCGAAGGAATGGGCAAAGCCGGCGTCGAACGCGTCGGCGTAGACCTGCATGACCCGCGGCGTGATCCAGGTGACGTGCCAGCGCCCCGCTCGCTCGCCGGAGCAGGCCTTGATCACGCCGTCAAAGTCACGATCGAAGGTGACGCTATAGTGAGCCTGCCGGATTTGCCGGCGGAGCCGCCGGGCGATGTGCAGTTCGTTGAAGAACAGCACGGACCGCTGCGGCGGCGACCACCATTTCATCGGCGCAAGATGCGCGAGCGGATAGAGCCCGCGCCGGTAGCCGGCAAGCACTGTCGGCCAGGCAAAATCGTGCACCAGCCCGGCAAGGCCCGGCGGATTGGCGAGCGCCCGTTCGGGATCGGGCACGGCATGGTCGGGCGCGAGCAATTCGCGCAAGCAAAGGCGGGCGAGGTTGGGCAGGCCTACAAGCCGCGTCGGCATCAGCGACCAGGCGAAGCCCAGCGCGATGCGGGAAACGCGTTCGCTCAGGCTTTCGCGGAATAGCGCAGCCCGGCGGTCGCGGGTCGGCGGTGCCGCAAGGGGCATATGGTCGGCATGGTAGGCCAACTTCATGTCCAAACGTGTGGAAATGCCCAAAATCTTGCGTTCTGTCTCTCACGGCCGGGCTAATGGAGGGTTATCTGAAAGGCTCGAAATCTGGCGTAGTTAACCGGAGCCTGCCGCCGCCTTGACCCAAAGCGCGCTCAATCCCACAAAGCGGGCTCGAACTGAGCCGATTCCGGGGCCGTCCGCGGCGCCGCCGCCCATGTCTGATAAAAAACTGCACGACAAGGTTCTAATCGTCGATTTTGGCTCGCAGGTCACCCAGCTCATCGCCCGCCGGGTGCGCGAGGAGCGGGTTTATTGCGAGATCGTGCCGTTTCAGAAGGCGGCGGACGCCTTCCGCGCGATGCAGCCGAAGGCGGTGATCCTTTCCGGCGGGCCGGCCTCGGTGCTCGACAAGGATGCGCCGCTCGCGCCCGCGGCGATCTATGACGCCGGCGTACCGCTGCTCGGTATTTGCTACGGCGAGCAGGCCATGGCGGCCCAGCTCGGCGGCAAGGTCGAGGGCGGACATCACCGCGAATTCGGCCGTGCCGAAGTCGAGGTCGTCGCCGACTCGCCGCTGTTCGAAGGCGTCTGGCTGAAGGGCGAAAAATACCCCGTTTGGATGAGCCACGGCGACCGCGTCACCGAGCTGCCGCCGGGCTTCAAGGTGCTCGGCCGCGCCCAAGGCTCACCGATCTCGATCATCGGCGACGACGCGCGCAAATTCTACGCCACGCAATTCCATCTCGAGGTGATGCACACCCCGCACGGCGCCGCGCTCATCCGCAATTTCGTGCGCAAGATTGCCGGCTGCCGCGGCGATTGGACCATGCGCGCCTTCAAGGATGAGGCGATTGAGAAAATCCGTAAGCAGGTCGGCAAAGGCCGCGTTATCTGCGGTCTCTCCGGCGGCGTCGACAGTGCGGTCGCCGCGGTGCTCATTCACGAGGCGATCGGCGACCAGCTCACTTGCGTCTTCGTCGACCACGGCCTGTTGCGGCTCGGCGAGGCGCAGAAGGTCGTCACGCTGTTCCGCGACAGCTACAACATCCCGCTCGTCCACGTCGACGACAGCGCGGTGTTCTTGAAGGCGCTCGCCGGCGTCGAAGACCCCGAGCAAAAGCGCAAGACCATCGGCAAATTGTTCATCGACGTGTTCGAAGCCGAGGCGAAGAAGATCGGCGGCGCCGATTTCCTCGCCCAGGGCACGCTCTATCCCGACGTGATCGAAAGCGTGTCCTTCACCGGCGGGCCGTCGGTCACCATCAAGTCGCATCACAATGTCGGCGGCCTGCCCGAGCGCATGCACATGAAGCTGGTCGAGCCGTTGCGCGAACTGTTCAAGGACGAGGTGCGGGCGCTCGGCCGCGAGCTTGGGCTGCCCGAAGCTTTCGTCGGCCGCCATCCGTTCCCCGGGCCGGGGCTTGCCATTCGCGTGCCGGGCGCGATCACCAAAGAAAAGCTCGACATCCTGCGGCTCGCCGACGAAATCTACATTGAGGAAATCCGCCGCGCCGGTCTCTACGACAACATCTGGCAGGCCTTTGCCGTGCTCTTGCCGGTGAAAACGGTCGGCGTCATGGGCGACGGCCGTACGTATGATTATGTGGTGGGCCTGCGCGCGGTCACCTCGACCGACGGCATGACCGCCGACTTCTATCAATTCGACATGAAGTTCCTCGGCGCCGTGGCGACGCGCATCATCAACGAAGTCAAAGGCGTCAACCGCGTGGTCTACGACGTGACGTCGAAGCCGCCGGGGACGATTGAGTGGGAGTAGCCGCGCGCCTTACTGCGCCGCCAGTTGCGAGTCCGCAGCAACGGCGACCGGCGCCGGCGCGCTCTTCTTGGTCATGCGGCGGAAGCGCAGGCGCGCGGTCGCGTATTTCCACGCCCAGGACGGGCGCAGGTAATACTGGTTGAACGCTTCGCCCAAGAGACCGCGCACGTCGCTGGCCGACAGGTTCTTGTGGCGGAAGACGAGGTGCCACAGCGTGAAGTCTTCCATGCGGTTCGTTTCGAGCAGCGGCTCGAATTCGCCGAAGGCCGGCGTGCCCGGCAGCGGCGTGAACACGCTGAATTGCGCAAAGGCCGTGTTGAGCCGTTTGGCGTAGGCGATGGTGGCGCGGGCGCTTGCGCGCGTGTCGGTCGGGAAGCCGAGGATGAACATCGCCGTGACGCCGATGCCGAGCGACTCCACGAAGCGGATGCGTTTCTTCTGCTCGTCGATAGGGATGGAAAATCGCTTGGCGTCGCCCATGACTTTCGGATCGACGGACTCGACGCCGACTTTGGCCATGACTAGGCCGGTGCGCGCAAGCCGGCGCGCGACCTCTTCATCGAGATTGTTGAGATGCGTCTCGACGATAAAGGAGAAATTGCGCCCGCTCTTCTCGATCTCGTTGCAGAACGCCAGCGTATGCCGCCGGTCCACCGAGAACACGGGATCGCGGAAAATGAAACAGGAAATCCCGAGCGTGTCCTGCCAGTATGCCATCTCGGCGACGATCTTTGCCGGATCGCGCTTGCGCACCTTGCGCCCCTGCTGCAGCGGATAGACGCAATAGTGGAAGCAGGAATACGGGCAGCCGCGCGTGGCGGCGATGGGCAGCACCGGCTTGCTGCCGAGCAGCGTGAATTTCGGCGGATAGGTCCGGTAGATGAGATCCCAGGCCGGGTAGGGCAGCTCGTCGAGCTCGGCGGTCTTGGCGGCGACAACGCCGGAATATTTGGCGACGCCCTCCTTGTCGATCGCGGTGGTCTGGAAAAACATCTCCGGTTCGCCGGCAATGACGAAAGCGCCGGCGTCAATATACGGAGCCGGTCGCGTTGACGCGAACGGGCCGATGGCACCGACCACGCGACCTTGCCGCCGCAGCTCTTTGATGGCGTCGATGTCGGTTTCGTGCGCGACGATCGAGCTGACGACGAGGCAGAGATCGGCGTCGCGCGCCCGCGCCGCATCGCGCGAATATTCGACGTCGTGACCTTTGCTGCGCAGAACGCTCGCCGTGTAGGCGGCGTAGAGCGGCGGCCAATCGATGTTGCGCGCGATCAGCCAGCGCAAGGTACGCGCGACCAGCGATTCCCCGTAGTCGTTGCCGGTGCCGAAGCCCCCGTTCGTATCCTTGGAGATTCGGTAGTGGCGCTTGGGGTACGCGTCCAACACAACGATTTTCACGAGCCAGCCCCGTCGACAAAACACGCGCGTCGAAATCCGTTGGTTAAAAATGTATTACATGTTCCGGCGGTAGGCCACCGTGCGCTGGCCTCGTCAAATTGTCTCGTGATTTGAATGGTCTAGAGCGGAGCCGCCGGCTAGGGTCGCGGCCAAGCCCGGTGGGCCAGGTTCATGGAGGAGCGCGACGGCGATGGCAGTCACCATCTATGGCATCAAGAACTGCGACACCATGAAGAAGGCGTTCGCCTTCCTCGACAGGCACAAGATCGACTACGCCTTCCACGACTACAAGAGCAAAGGCATGGAGCGCGAGAAGCTTGAAGCCTGGGCGAAAAAAGCCGGCTGGGAGATTTTGCTCAACCGCGCCGGCACGACGTTCAAGAAACTCCCCGACAATGACAAGGCGGGCCTCAGCGAGAAGAAAGCCATCGCCTTGATGCTCAAGCAGCCCTCGATGATCAAGCGTCCGGTGATCGAGAGCGGGGCGAAGCTGCTCGTCGGTTTCAAGCCGGAGGAGTATGAGAAGCTTTGATCTGTTCGTCACCGGGCTTGTCCCGGTGACCTCGCTTAGGAGAGCAATGCGTCCCCGAGCGGAATGGCCGGGACGAGCCCGGCCATGACAGAGTAAAAGCCGCACGGCCATGAAAACCTACAAAAAGCGCGACTTCCCCGTTGCCGACATTCGCCGCTTCCTCGAGCCGGGGCCGGTGGTGCTTGTTTCCTCGGCCTACAAGGGCGAGCGCGACATCATGACCATGGGCTGGCACATGGTCATGGAATTCGTGCCATCGCTCGTCGCTTGCCTCATCTCCAGCGGCAACCACAGCTATGAACTTGTCAGCCGCAGCAAGGAATGCGTGATCAACGTGCCGACCGTCGAGCTTGCGCCGGTCGTCGCCAAGATCGGCAATTGCTCGGGCGCCGACGTCGACAAGTTTGCCGCATTCAAGCTCACCGCCGTCAAAGCGGAGGCGGTGAAGGCGCCGCTGATCGCGCAATGCTATGCCAGTCTCGAATGTAAGCTGGTCGATGGTCACCTGCGCGAGCGATACAACCTCTTCATTTTCGAGGTGGTGAAGGCGCACGCCGCCGTTGCGCCGAAATATCCCAAGACCATCCATTATTATGGCGACGGCATGTTCATGGTCGCCGGCCGCACACTCAATCTACGCCGCTATTTCCGGTCGGGAATGCTATGAAGCGCGATCGGCGGTCCGATAGAAACGCGCAATGAGCCAGCGACAAGTCATCATCGTCGGCGGCGGCCCGGTCGGCGTGGCGCTTGCGCTCGACCTCGGGCTGCGCGGCGTCTCCAGCGTCGTCGTCGAAAGCCGCGCCGACCTCGGCAATATTCCGAAAGGGCAGGGGCTGACGCAGCGTACGCTCGAACATTTCTACGTCTGGGGCCTCGACGAGGAGCTGCGTGCCGCGCGCCTCATGCCGCGCGGCTATCCGATCGGCGAGATCACCGCTTACGGCAATCTCATGAGCCCATACTGGCAGGCGCCGGCCGGCCGCGAAGTGGTGAGCGATTTTTTCTTTCAAAAGCCGGAACGGCTGCCGCAGTACCGCATGGAAGCGGTATTGCGGCGGAAATTGGCGACTTTGCCCAATGTCGAGCTGCGGCTCGGCGTCACCGCGACCGCGCTGGCCCAGTCGGACAACGGCGTTACGGCGGCCGTGATCGACGAGCGAGGCGAAAGCCAAACGCTTGAGGCCGACTATCTGGTCGGCTGCGACGGCGGCCACTCGATGGTGCGCGAGGCGGCCGGTATTAGCCGCAGCGGCACCGATTTCGATCAGGTCATGGTGCTGATCGTCTTTCGCTCGCGCGAGCTGCACGAAAAGCTCAAGCGTTTTCCGGAGCGTTCGACCTACCGCGTCATGCATCCGGACCTGCACGGCTATTGGAAATTCTTCGGCCGCGTCGACGTCGGCGAAGGCTTCTTCTTTCACGCTCCGGTGCCGGCGCAAGCGTCTCGCAGCAATTTCGATTTCAGCGGTCCGTTGTTCGACGCTGCCGGCTTTCCTTTCACCTTCGAGGTCGAGCACGCCGGCTTCTGGGATCTGCGCAATGCTGTCGCCGAAAGCTACCGGAACGGACGCATCTTTATCGCCGGCGACGCCGCTCACAGCCACCCGCCCTATGGTGGCTACGGCCTCAACAACGGCCTGGAAGACGCGGTCAATCTGAGCTGGAAGCTCGCCGCCCACTATGCCGGCTGGGGCGGCGCGCGGTTGCTCGACACCTATTCGCCCGAGCGCGCGCCGATATTCCGCGATGTTGCCGAGGACTTTATCGCGGCCCGCATTCGCGACGACGATGCGTTTCTTCGCCGCTACAACCCCTCACGCGACCGCGCGGAATTCGAGGCCGCCTGGAAAGCGCGCGACAGCGACGTCGGCTCGCGCCGCAAGGCCTACGAGCCGAACTACGCGGCCTCGCCCATCGTGTGCGGACCGCCCGGCGGCAAGACCACCGCGCACGGCGTCCATAGTCTCAAAGCCCGCGCCGGCCATCACCTATCGCCACAGATTCTTTCGCAGGGGCGAAATGCGTTCGAGGCGCTTGGCCGCAACTTTACGCTTTTGGCGCTCGACGGCGACGCCGACGCGTTCGAGCGGGCAGCCCGGGAGCGCCGAGTTCCGCTCAAGATCGTGCGTGACAGCGCGGGTGCGGCGCGCGAAAATTATGGGGCGGCTCTGATCCTGGTAAGGCCCGATCAACACGTCGCCTGGGCGGGCGACATGGCAACAGACGCCGAGGCGATCATGCAAAAGGTAATCGGTCAATGACAGTGCGGCAGCTTGCGATAATCGGAGTGGCGCTCGCCATCGGCGTGGCCGCGCGGGCCGCGGATTATCCGACGCACCCGATCAAGCTCATCGTTCCGACCGCGCCGGGCGGCATCAACGACATCGTCGCACGGCTCATTCAGCCGGGACTAACGGAGGCGCTGAAGCAGCCGATCGTGATCGAGAACAAGACCGGCGCCAACAATATCATCGGCACCGACTTCGTCGCCAAATCGGCGGCGGACGGTTACACCCTCGTCGTCGTGCCGGCCTCGCATTCGGTCAATCCGGCGGTGCGGACGAAGATGCCGTTCGACACCGAGAAAGACCTCACGCCGATCATCCTGGTCGGCAAGAACGCAATGCTGTTTCTGGTCAACCCGCGAGTGCCGGCAAAAACACTGCGCGATTTCGCCGCGCTCGCCAAAGCAAGCCCGAACAAGTTCTCCTTCGCGACACCCGGAATGGCGAGCCAGGCGCATCTCGTCATCTCGCAATGGGACAACATGGCCGGCGTCGCGGCCATCCATATTCCCTACCGCGGCGGCGCGCCGGCGACTTTGGCGACGATCGCCGGCGAAACCCAGTTCACCGTGATGTCGAGTTTGCTCGCCGCGCCGCAGGTCGAGGCGGGCAAGCTGCGGGCGCTGGCGATCGGCAGCCTGAAACGCGATCCGCACTTCCCGGATGTGCCGACAATGAGTGAGGCGGGGTATCCGGGCATCGAGGCGGTCACCTGGGTCGGCCTCTTCGCCCCGGCGGGAACGCCGCGCGAGATCGTCGCCAAGCTCAATAAAGTGATCGACGGCATCATCCACGAGCCCGACGTCGCGGAAAAACTCGACAAGCAGGGGATCGTCGTCGCCGGCGGTCCGCCGGAAGTGCTTGGCCGCCTGGTTGACGTTGAGATCAAGCGTTGGACCGATGTGGCGCGGCAGAATCACATCAGCGTCGGGCGCTAGGCGCCCTTGATTAGCCGCGCTTTCCCTGCCACATGCGCTGCATGAACAAGCCCCTGTCCGCCGCCGATTCGATTCCGGCAACGCCGCTCGCCACCGCGGTGGAGCGAAGGCGCACCTTTGCCATCATCTCGCATCCCGACGCCGGCAAGACCACGCTGACTGAGAAGCTCCTGCTGTTCGGCGGCGCCATCAATCTCGCCGGCCAGGTGAAGGCGAAACGCGACCGCCGCTCGACTCGTTCCGACTGGATGGCGATCGAGCGCGAGCGCGGCATCTCGGTGGTCACCTCGGTGATGACCTTCGATTACGACGGCCGCGTCTTCAACCTGCTCGACACGCCGGGCCATGAGGACTTCTCCGAGGACACCTACCGCACGCTCACCGCGGTCGACTCGGCGGTGATGGTGATCGACGCCGCCAAGGGCATCGAGGCGCGCACGCGCAAGCTGTTCGAGGTGTGCCGGCTGCGCGACATCCCCATCGTCACCTTCATCAACAAAATGGACCGCGAGAGCCGCGATCCGTTCGATCTTTTGGACGAGATCGAGAAGACGCTGGCGCTCGATACCGCGCCGATGACCTGGCCGATCGGGCGCGGCCGCGATTTCGCCGGCACCTATGACGTATCGACCGGCGAGATGCGGCTCTTGTCCGAGGACGGCAGGACGGTTGAGCCGCAGCCGCTCGATCTCGCCGCGCTGGCAGCAAAGAACCCCATGCTCGACGCCGCGTCCATCGCCGAAGAACTGGCATTGGTCAAGGACGCTTGCCGCAAATTCGACTTCACGGCCTTCCGCGAGGGACACTTGACGCCGGTCTTCTTCGGCTCGGCGTTGAAGAACTTCGGCGTCAAGGACTTGCTCGATGCGCTGGCTGCTTTCGCCCCGGCGCCGCGCGCGCAAGTCGCGAACAAACGCGCCGTCGACGCACACGAGAACGCGATGACCGCCTTCGTGTTCAAGATCCAGGCCAACATGGACCCCAACCACCGCGACCGCATCGCCTTTGCGCGGCTGTGCTCGGGCAAGCTCACCCGCGGCATGAAGGCCAAGCTCGTGCGCACGGAAAAGCCGATCACGCTGTCGGCGCCGCAGTTCTTCTTCGCGCAGGATCGCGCGCTCGCCGATGAAGCCTATGCCGGCGATGTGGTCGGCATCCCCAATCACGGCGTGCTGCGCATCGGCGACACGTTGACCGAAGGCGAGGATATCGCCTTTCTCGGCGTGCCAAATTTCGCGCCGGAAATCCTGCGCCGCGTCAAGCTCGGCGATCCGATGAAGGCCAAGAAGCTGAAAGAGGCGCTGCAGCAGATGGCCGAGGAGGGCGTCGTGCAGGTGTTCCGTCCGCTCGACGGCGCGCCGGCCATGGTCGGCGTCGTCGGCCCGCTGCAGCTCGACGTGCTCAAAGTGCGGCTCGCCGACGAATACGGCCTCGACATCGGCTACGAACAGCCGGAATTTTCGCTGGCGCGCTGGATGTCTTGCGACGATGCGAAGAAGCTTGAGGACTTCGTGCAGGCCAATTATTCGAGCTGCGCCGAGGATCTCGACGGCGACCGCGTATTCATGGCGCGCAACCAGTTCCTCCTCGACTACACTGCTGAACGCGCCCCCGGCATCGTCTTCACCGACATCAAGGATGTGAAGAACAAAACCCACTGACCTCATGGTGAGGAGGCGCGAAGCGCCGTCTCGAACCATGAGGCCTCATCCTTCGAGACGCGCTCCTGCGGAGCGCTCCTCAGGATGAGGCGATATGTTAATTCACCTTCACGCCCGCCTTATTGATCACCGGCGCCCAGCGCGCAATTTCGCCATCGATGAGCGCGCGAAAATCTCGCGCGCTCGAGCCGACCGGCAGCATCAATTGCGCCGCCAGTTTGTCGCGTACCGCCGGCTCCTTGATGATCGCCACCACGTCGCGGTTGATGGCCTCGACGATCGTTTTCGGCGTCGCGCCCGGCGCGATCAGGCCGTTCCAGGCGTCGGCTTCGACGTCGATGCCGCTTTCCTTCAGCGTCGGCACGCCCGGCAGATAGGGCGAACGTTGGGCGGTCGACACCGCCAGCATCTTCACCTTGCCGGCTTTGGCTTGCGGCAGCACCGAAATCGCCGGCAGGCACGCCATCTGCACATCGCCGCGGATCACCGCGGCGATCGCCTGCGGCGAACTCGGATAGGGCACGTGCACGAGCTTGGTGCCGGCCTCGATGGCGATCGCCTCCATGGCCAAGTGCGACAGCGAGCCGTTGCCGATCGAAGCGAAATTGTATTTGCCGGGATTGGCCTTGATCAGCGCGATCAGTTCGGCCACCGAATCGACTTTGAGCTCGGCGTTGACGGTCAGCACGCTCGGCTGCGTCACCAGTTGCGTGATCGCCGCGATGTCCTTCTTCGGATCGTAGGGCAGTTTCGAGAACAACAGCGTGTTGATCGCCAGCGGTCCGCCGATGCTGATGCCAAAGGTGGCGCCGTCGGGCGCGGCCTTGGCCACGGCCTCGGTCGCGAGGTTGCCGCTCGCGCCCGGCTTGTTTTCGACTAGGAACGTGCTTTGCGGATATTTCTTCGACAGACCGTCGGCCACGATCCGCGCCACGATATCGGGCGTCGAGCCTGCGCCGAAAGGGACCAGAATGCGCACGGTTTTGGCCGGCCAACCTTGCGCCAAGCCGGGCAGGCTTGCGGCACAAAGCAAGCCCAGCGCCGCAATAAGGCGGCAGAGCGAACGGCGCAGGGCCGCTCGCTTCGGGGGTATCCGGCTGCCCGAGGCTGGTTGCATTGATAGTCGCGATCCGTTACTGCGGCGACTGTAACGGTCCGCTGCG
>Ga0335081_10007027_pt1 | contig 17960 bp, 12 predicted proteins | sample Lox_Sample_35_FD_206713 | JGI IMG/M metagenome (GOLD analysis project Ga0335081, IMG submission 206713) | Soil microbial communities from Loxahatchee National Wildlife Refuge, Florida, United States - Lox_Sample_3.5 | ecosystem: Environmental > Terrestrial > Soil > Wetlands | place: USA... | reverse complement strand
AAGACAATTGAAATCTCAATCAAGAACGGGCCCCTTAAAGATGCCCTCAATGCCATCACGAAAGCCGACCCAAAATTCGAGTGGCATGAGGGCAGCAACGGTGCCGTCCACTTCGTGAGCCGGAGTGCCACCCCCTCCCTGATGGATATCAGGGTCCAGTCATTCGATATAGACAATTCACAGTCTTGGGATGATATCCTCGACCGTCTGCAATCGGTTCCTGCGGTCCACAGCTGGTTCCTGAAGCGCAAATGCCCGATGGACGACTCCATTATGAATACCGGGGGACCACGCAAACTGTGGGGACAATTCTCCGTACATGCAAGGGACCTCCCGGTTTCCTCGATATTGGACGAAATTGCGGCCAAGTCTCGTTCGTACTATTGGTCCTTTGTCCAAATCGGCACCGAGCCTTGCGCAATGGAGATGGTGTGGAGAGATCCTCAGCCCTGAAAAGAGCCGAAAAGGTTACTTCTATAAAGGAACCCCTGACCATGTCGTGAATGTTATCGGGAATCCTAACCAGCAAACTTGCTCCCAGCTCGGATGGAAATCACAGTTTATAATCACCATTCGAAGGCTCCTTCTTCCCCAGCTCCTTTCAGTCCTCAACCAAAAGACGCTGTCAGGGTAAGCTATGGAGCCTTCGCTCTTATCCAATCAAGACAAGCTGGGCTTGTCTGGGGAAGAAAGACTCCTGGGCAGGAACGGCGCCTTCCAGTACGCTGGCACTCCTATGCCGCGCAACCTGAAGAGATATTACCGTCTCGGCGATTCACACTTCGTGTCACTCTCAGTTGCTACCAACGGCTGTCGCTGCTGGCCAGCCAGCGCCGGCGCGACCTGTTCCTGCGCGTGCTGGAAGCGATGCATCGCGCGTACGATATGGTAGTTGTGGGATACGTGGTCATGCCCGAGCACCTCCACCTGCTGGTCAGCGAACCGGAGCGGCAGAACCTCTCGACCGTGATCAAGGCGTTGAAGGAGAGCGTCTCCCGCCGGGTGCCGCGCCACCTGCGCATCGCAGCCGGACAAGGCGGCGCTGGAGTCGTCGCGACTTCCAACCAAGTCACGCGGCCCCCGAGGACGGTCCAACCTTGTAGTCGATTTTGTGGCGGTGAAAGCACCCAGAAGCAAGAGGCTTCAACAACGTTCAACAAGCGGCGCGCAACTGATTCAATCAAAACCAGTTGCGATCTACAGATTTCAACAGACTTCAGCAAGCTGCGAAATCTGGTTCGGGACCAGGGGGTCGCTGGTTCAAATCCAGTCTCCCCGACCAATCCTTCTCAGAGACACACAGATTTTTGCCCCACAGGATAGAATCCCAGACGTGCACGCACGTCTGGGGCACCCCGGTGTCGCGGAAGTAGCTTTTACCTGTGCCACCCGCCAGGGGCCTCACGCTCCGGAGGGAGTAACCTACACGGCACGGCTGGTTGGGAAGCGCGAGATCCTCACTCTGTCGAAGCGCAATGGCAAAGCTCTCACTCAAGGCTCCCTGGAACTGAGCGACGATGGAAGGGTCATTACAGATTCTTGGTGGAACCCAGGTCATCCAACTGACAGGGGTGTGTTTGTCTACGAAAAGAAGTAGAGGTGCTTTGCACCGGCATTAGCAGACTGAACACAGCGCGGCTGCCCGTGCAGGCTGTGGGCGAGTGGCCAGCCGAAGCAGTAGTCCCGCGATCCTGACCGTCTGGCAGCGTAGCTGTTGCTGGTGTTCCTTGGGTAGCCAGGGCGAGCGATCCGGGGGCGGGTGAGGGTCGGCCAGGTGCTCGGCTTGCCGGGGTGTTCAGGGAGTTTTTCTTTTAGCCGTGCAGTTGGGTGTTGGCCGCGCCGGTTTACGGCGCGGCCTTGCCGTCTCGGGGTGCCGGTCCGTTCCCGATCCCAGGGGTGAGTAGCCGCCGATCTCAGGTCTGACGGGGGCCGTGATCCGGGTCCGATTAGCCGCGGATCGGACGAGATTGCTATAATCAAAGAGCCGCAACGGTGGGCGTAGTTCAGTGGTAGAACTCCGGACTGTGGCTCCGGCTGTCGTGGGTTCGAATCCCACCGCCCACCCCATACAACCAATTTAGATTCAGATGGTTACAGCCACGTTTTTCTCGTGTACATGCAATTCGCTTCCTCTTCGCGCTCTCGCACCGCGCTTCCCCCAAGCCGACTTCTGGATAACGCCGGCCTTCGAATCACAATGCTGCACCTTCGGTCTTTCGCCACGGCAGCTCACTTCGGCTATTCGCCATTCGCACTGATTACGAGCTGTCGATTTAATCTGCCGGAATGCGCACCTTTAATAGTTAGTTGCGTTGACTTCTCCGTCGCGTTGCGCTTCGCTCGACCGCTCACCTGGACCCTCCTCCTGCATCGCCGCCGCCAAACGGACCGGTGAGGCGGGAGGAGTGCGGCTTCGCGTTCGTCCCGGCAGTCGCACCCCTTGTCGTAGGCGGGTCCACTCTCTGGCGCAATTTCATTCAAGCACCTGCGTATCTGTTCCCGAGACAGAACCGGCGTGTTGCTCTGAAACCTGCAATTGCAGGCGCTCGCAGATGGAGCGCGTATACATATTCACCGCGACAAACTTTGCGCCAAGCCGTCCGAGCCACAACAACACTCGTTCGCCGAACGGATCGACAAACGTCACCTCCGAAAGATCCACCATGATCGCCGCGGGGATTTGATAGCGAGCCAGGGTGACCCTTGCGTCCTCGGCGTAAAGGCCGACCAGACGACCCTGCAGCCGCACAGTCAACGTGCCATTCCCATCATGAGCGAATTCAACGCGCAGCATTGTCAGTCTCCCCAGGGATTAGTTCTTTTTGCTTGCGCAGCGCAAGTTGTGCAAATCGTGGGCCACGGAGGCGGAAAAATAAGCCACCAAGGGCCAATCATGTTCAGGGCCGACGCGATTTGCCGCTTTACGGTCGCGACCCCTACCTGCACGAAGGCACGTCCGCGCCGCAGATCGCTAGCGAAGCGATGACGCAGAACCAGTTTGCGAAGGGCGTATATAGACAGTCCCACGAGTGCAAGACCTGCTAAAAGCGCTCCCGCTCTGCCAGCGTAGGCAGCCGCGCGGTCCAGGTCATGGCTGAAGACATAGCCGAGTCCCGCGTACACGCCTGAATAGAGGCTGGCGCCGACTGCATCAAAGGCGAAGAAACGGACCCGGCTCGTGCGGGATGTTCCCGCGAGGGGAGGGGTTACCGCGTCGAGTCCCGGGACGAACTTGGCGATCAGGAGAAGACGAACGCCGTACCGAGCAAAGGTTTCTTTGGCCCTGCGATCGTGGTAGTCAGGGTCTCTCGTGAGGCGGTGAATGAAGTGCAAAACCTTCTTACCCCACCGTCGACCAGCCTCGTACCACACCCAATCAGCCAGGACACAGGCAATGACAGCCAGACCGAACGACGTGACGAGGCTCAACTTCCCGCTCGCGGCCAACGCCCCAGCCGCAAGGAGAAACAGAGGCCCCGGTAGTGGCAAGCCTAGCTGGTGCGCGAACAACGCAGCGAACAGGATCGAGTAGCCATGCTTCAGAACGAATTGGAAAACAGTACTCATATCAGATTCAGCACCGCGCACAACCCGCCGCTTTACATCTTCCTGGACGACGTGTGGCGCTCGTCACTGCCAGAGTGTGCAAGTGTTATGCCGAAGCTGATCGTGGCTAAGTGCTTGATTCGTAATCGCATCAGGAACTCGGGGCCTGCGGTTGTTTGCCCAGATACGGGCACTGCCGACGGGGGGTCGTGGAACTGGTATTCGGGCATTTGATCCGGCAGTTTAATCAAGTCAAGGACGGGAGCCGGACGCGTAGTCGGGCTTTGAGATCCGCAGCCGCCGCATCTTGTTCTGAAGAGTCGTACGTTTCAGGCCCAGACGCTCCGCGGCCCCGCTCGGTCCAGCGATCTTGCCTGATGCCGCCCTGAGGGCATCGATGATCGCGTTCCTCTCTACGTCGTGGAACTTGGATCCGATTGTCGCCGCTCGACTGCTCGACTTCTTGAGCTCTGGCAGAGGCACATTCAATTCGGTCCCCTGGGTCAGAATGACGGCGCGCTCGATGAAGTTTTCCAGTTCACGGATGTTGCCGGGCCAAGAGGCGTTCGTCAGAGCAGACATCGCGCTCTTCGGGATGGTTTTGATCTGCTTTTGCATCCGCCGGGCCAGGCGCGAAACAAAATAATGAACCAGAAGCGCGATGTCGCCCGACCGCTCGCGAAGTGGCGGAATTTCGATTGGGAAGACGTTCAGCCGGTAGAATAGGTCCTCGCGAAACTGTCCGTTACGGATCATTGCGGGTATATCGCGATGTGTGGCCGCGATAAAGCGGGCGTCCACGTGAGTGGTCTTCGTGCTGCCCAGACGCTCGAACTCTTGTTCCTGAAGGGCCCGAAGCAACTTCGGTTGCAGCTCGAGACTGATGTCGCCGATCTCGTCCAGGAACAATGTCCCGTGATCGGCCAGTTCGAAGCGGCCCTTCTTCTGCATTAACGCCCCGGTGAACGCGCCTTTCTCGTGTCCGAAGAGCTCGCTCTCGAGAAGGCCGGACGGGATCGCGGCGCAATTCACTTTTACGAAGGTCCGGTCCCGACGGGGGCTGTTGCTGTGGATGGCGCGGGCGATCAATTCCTTTCCAGTCCCGGTTTCACCATGCAATAGCACGGTCGAACCGGTCGGGGCGACGATGGAGACCTGTTCGAGCACCGCCCGCAGTGCCGGGCTGTTCCCGACGATATCCTCGAAGTTGTATTCCGAGCGAATCTCGGATTCGAGGTACAGGCGCTCCTCTTCGAGGCGATCCCTCGCCGCCGTGACCCGTCCGTAAGCAACCGCATTCTCGACCGCGAGCGCCATTTGAGTGCTGATTTGCGACAAGAGGTCCAGGTCCTCCTGGCCAAAGCTGTTGGGGCGGCGGCTGCCGATCGTCATGACACCCAAAGCGCCGGTTGCGGTTGTGAGCGGGGCGAGCGCGATTGACGTGATCGATTCAGCTTTCAGATTGCCGGCAATGGGCGCCGGGAGCTTCTCAATCTCGGCCGGCGACCACAGTTCAGGCTTGTGGGCAAGCATCTTCTCGTGATCACTGGAACTGAGTTCGTGAACCGCGACGTCGGTCAGGAACCCTTTGCTGCCTGGAAAATCCAGAACCGCTAGCTCAAGCTGGTTCGAGTCTTTGCCGATCAGCCAGAATCCAGTGAAATCGTTCTGGAAGTAGCTCCGGATGGAAGTCGATGCCGACCGGAACAGTTCCAGGATGTCTAGCTTGGTGACAACGTGGTTGTTGATTTCAAGCAACACCCTGAGCCGATCCCGCTCCTTGGTAACTTGTCGCTGGTAACGCTCTGCGCTATCTCTTGCGGATGCGCACTCGAGTGCGACCGCAACGTGCGATGCTAGAGAAGTGAGCAGTTCGACATCTTCAGGGAGAAACTCCTGCCCTCGGTCCTTTGTCACTACAAGAATGCCGTATCGTTCCTGGGCTGTGGACACTGGGAATACATACGTGTTTCGACCGACAGATTCGGGTGCGAACGGAGCCAGTTCGGGATGTTTCAACATCTCCTGCGATATGTCCGGGATGAAAAGTGGCTTCTGCTCCTCAAGCGCTTGCGCCGCCGCACCAATGCGCGAAATCCTGGTTCCAGTCTCGATCGGGGGCGCGTTCACTTCTCTATCGAACTCCAACAAATGCAGAGTTTCTCCGTCACTGTCTAGGACCCAGAGGTGGGCGCCATGCATGCTGCAAGTGCTGGACAAAACGCCGCGCAGGCTCTGTAGGACGGCCTTTACCGTGGGCTGATCGGCCAGAGTGCTGGACATATCCAGCAAAGTTCGGTAACGATCTTCGGCGCTCGTCATAGCGACGGTGGTAGTTCCCACCCGGGAACGGAGTACCTGGATCCTTAGGTCCCGTGATTTCGATTGCACTGGTATAACCTCTTTGGAACGGCCATTACAATCCAATTTCGCCCGCGATTCGTCTCTCCGACCTGCCATAGGGCAACATCAGTGCCAAACCAACGCACTCTCAAGTTGCTGAGGACACTCACGCCCTGAGGCCAATGGCGGCGTGCGCCGCCAAACGCTGCCCGAATACGGTCAATGAAGGGGCGCCCCGCACCGGCATGGCACTCCGGCATTGCGCGCCTATTGCTAACGCCAGAACTTCTTCCGTGACGGAACAGTCCGTGACAGCGTGCAAACCCCTGACTTGAGGGTGGAAAAGGCCGCATGACATCGGCCTAGACGACAGCCCTGCGTTGGTGACCAGCACCCCCTCGGCAAATCACATTGACAAGAAAAGGAGACCCCGGGCGCATGAATCACAGGTGGGCACTGCCCGCATACGGGCAGCAGGCTGATGCCGGGCGCCCGCGTTGATGCCTCAGTTTCAACAACTTAGGTGGTGCCCTGCTTTGGCACGCTTTCTGCACTTAACTAGCGACAGATCGCGGGCTTGAATCACGCCGAGGTTTCGAGATGAAAGCAAAACACCTTTTTTTGGTCTTCTTAATGTATGTGGTTGCATGCCCGGCCATATTGCTGGCGCAACGGCAACCAGCATCGCCGCCGGACACCGGGGCGCCACTGCTTACGTTGGAAGACGCAGTATCGTTCGCACTCACCAATAACCGGCTGGTGAAGAACTCAGCCCTCGAAGCACAGAAGTTCGATTTCCGGGTGGCCACGGCACGCAGCCGGCGGCTTCCGCAATTTCAATTTGCCGTCCTGGGCGGCGAGTTAATGCACTCGTTTGACTTCACGTTTCCCGCCGGCGCGTTCGGCACGGATGCGAATGGCCGCCCTATTCCCTCGACCGAATCAAAGATTCGTAATCCCGCGCGATTCACGACCTACATCACAAGCGCTTTCGATCAACCGATCACGCAGCAGTACAAGATCGGCCTCGCAATTCGTGCGACCGAGCTTGGGCGCCAAATAGCTGGTGAAGACGTCCGCGCTGAGCGCCAGAAAATCGCCGCCGAGGTTCGAACCGCGTACTTCGATCTGGTCGCGACCCAAGCCGGCGTAGAAGCGGCGCGCGAAGCCGTGAAGACCTTAGAAGAGGCGCAGCGAATCACGACCCGATACATCGCAGAAAAGACAGTACTCCGGGGAGATGCACTGGAGGTCGATGCACGCCTCGCAAAAGGGCGGTATGAGTTGTCGGTCGCGGAGAACGGTCTCGCAACCCAGTGCGAGCACTTGAACCAACTGCTGGGCCGCGATCTGGGCACGCGGTTCCGCGTTGATTCGATGCCCGAGGAGGCCGCAACCGATCTGACCCTTGATGCCGCGCGAGACAAGGCTTCGCAGAACCGGCCCGAAGTTCGTCAAGCCTTGCTCAAGGAGAAGCAAGCGGAATACGACCGTCGGATCGCCAAAGCAGAATATATCCCCGACCTCAGCTTGTCCGTGAGATACCAGGGGCTCAACAACGTCCGCGTACTTCCGGAGAACGTCGCCACTGCCGGCTTCTACTTAACATGGGAACCATTCGATTGGGGACGCCGCCGCAACAACGTAGCCGAAAAGGCCAAGACCGTCGAGCAGGCGCGCAACGGAGCGCGGGAAACGGAGTCTCAGATCGCGGTTGAAGTCGGAGCCAAGTACCGCAAATTGCAGGAGGCCGCCCTTCTTCTCAAGGCAGCGCGAACCGGACACGAGGCGGCCACGGAGCAATTTCGCGTTACCAACAATAAGTACAAAGAACAGGCCGCGCTCATAAAGGACTTGCTACAGGCGCAGGCTCGAAGCACCGAGACGGAATTCCAGTACGAACAGGCGTTGTCGTCGTATTGGGGTTCGCTGGCTGAATTGCGCCGGGCGATGGGAGATGAATAACGTGAGAAACATAGCCATAACGCTGTTGATTACGCTGGTGGTGGTCGGCTGTCATTCCAGCAAACCCATCCAGCAAGCGCCGCAGGCAGTCCAGACGCAGCGGGTGGAGTTCGATCGTGCCTCCGCCACCGGCGGATTGCGCTTCTCGGCAGTGGTGACACCCGATGCGCAAGTCCCACTGTCGTTCAGGATCCCCGGATACATCGTTTCACTGAAGCAGGTCCGCGGCGAGGATGGCAGGATGCGCGACATTGCGGAAGGCGACCGGGTCGGCAAAGGCGCCGTGCTCGTCCAAATCCGAGCGGCTGAATACCAGGACAAGGTGCAACAGGCGTCCTCGCAGGCCGCGGCCGCTGAAGCTGTCGCAGTGAAAGCAAAGCTCGATTTTGATCGCGCCACGCGCCTGTATGGCAGCCAGAGCATCACGAAACCCGACTTCGATGCGGCGCGTGCGCAATATGACGCAAGCCAAAGCGAGCTGCGGGCCGCTCGGGCGGCAACGAGCGAGGCCGGAGTCGCTCTGCGCGACACCTCTGTCGTAGCCCCCTTCGACGGCGACATCGTAAAGAAGTCGGTCGACCTGGGCGCGTTCGTCGGTCCCGGGGTTCCAGCATTTGTGCTCGCCAAGACCGATACCGTAAAGATCGTAGTCGGAGTGCCTGACACGGTTGTGCGGTCAATCAAACTAGGTCAACCAGTTGACGTTGCCATCGACGCCTTCCCTACACGTAGCTTTCACGCACGGATCAGCCGCATGTCATCGGCAGCAGACGCGACCACGCGCAACTTTGAGGTCGAGGTCGCTATACCCAATCCCGACCACTTGCTGAAGGTGGGCATGATTGGTTCTCTGCAGCTGGACAATCGCGAAAGCGAAACGCGAGCCTCGTCTCTGGTGGTTCCGCTTTCGGCGATCGTGCAAGCGAAAGACGGCAAATACGCCGTCTTTGTGGTCTCAAACTCAAATGCCGGCCAGGTAGCGAGCCTCCGTAGCGTGGAGATCGGCGCTGTCACCGGAACCGACATAACGGTGGTAAATGGGCTGTCCGCAGGGGACCGGATCATCACCACCGGCGCCAACCTGCTGAAGGATGGTCAGCGGGTGGAGGTCGTTCAATGAACGCTGAGAACCAGAACAACAGCCGTAATCCGGCGCGATTTTTTACACACAACCGGCAGATCGCGTGGGTCGCCTTGCTCGCAACCCTTGCCTGGGGCGTGTTCGGGTACACGAACATGCCCAAGCGGAAAGACCCTGACATCCCGGTGCGCATCGCCCTCGCGATCACGCCGTGGCCTGGTATCTCGGCAGACAAGGTCGAGCAGTTAGTCACGCGAAAGGTCGAGCAAGCCGCGACTGGGAACAGCAAGGTGGACCGCGTGGAATCCACCACCCTGGACAACATCTCTGTCGTACAAGTTAGATTGCTCGACAACATAGCGAACACACAACAGGAATTCCAAGACATTGGCCAGCGGCTGAATCAGATCACCGACCTTCCACAAGGTGCGGGACCGATCACCTGGATCAGCGATTTCGGCGATACCGCGGCGCTGATGTTAACCGTTGCCAGTCCGGTAGTCCCGGACCTTGAAATCGAGTTGCGCGCCCGCGGTGTGCGTGATGCCATTGAGAAAGCCCGCCAAGGCGATACGAAAGGACGCGCGACCGCTCTCTTTTGTTATCCGGCATCAGTCCCCCCCGCCGTTATTGAGAGACCTTTTAGATTATTTGCTGCAGAGGCCCAGCGAGACGGCATAGCGCGAGATGTTCGTCCGGTATCGGTGGGAAGTTGCTCCGGGATAGATTTTGCAGCTACGAAATCGGATGACGAATTCCGCGCTTATGCACAGCAATTCATTGAGAAGAGGCTCCAACAGTACGACTTACATCCCGACGCATGGGGACCGATCATCATTCGCGATCCCCAATCCACGAAGGAACGCATCGCGGCAGTAGCGAGCGACCGGTATTCGTATCGGCAGCTTGATGACTTCACCGATCTGATCCAGCGCACCCTGCAACGTGTGCCGGAGGTAGCCAAAGTGCAGCGCGTGGGCGTCCTGCCAGAACAGTTTTATCTGGAGTACTCGGACGCCCGGCTGGCCGCGTTCAAGTTGCAACCGACGAAAATCAAAGACATCCTCGGCGCTCGCAATGTGACAGCTCCGGGCGGCATCGTCGAGACGCAATCGCGAAATGTCCTGGTTGACGCGACCGCCGAATTCAAAAGCACGAAAGACATTGGCAACGTCCTGGTCGGAGCATCCTCCACGGGAGTGCCGGTCTATTTGCGCGATCTCGTGGACATCTCGCGCGGATATCAGACACCCACACGGTACCTGAACTACATGGTCTCTCGCGAGGCGAACGGCAATTGGCACCGGAACCGTGCCATCACCTTGGCCGTGCAAATGCGATCGGGGGAACAGATAGGCAGATTCGGCGCCGCGGTGGACAAAGCGCTTGCCACCGTGCAACCAACGCTGCCTCCTGACCTTATTGTTGCTCGCACGTCGGACCAGCCGAGGCAAGTGCACGAACTTGTCAGTCTATTGATGTCGAGTCTCTATGAGGCCATTGTGCTCGTCGTGATCGTCGCGTTGGTCGGATTCTGGGACTGGCGTGCGGCCATGTTGATGGCTGCCTCGATTCCCCTGACGCTGGCCATGGCCTTCGGCATCATTCACGTTCTGAATATCGACATTCAACAGGTTTCCATCGCGACGCTGATCATCGCTCTTGGCTTGCTGGTGGATATGCCCGTGGTGGCCGGTGATGCTATCAAACGCGAGCTGGGCTCCGGTTCACCGCGCGACCTGGCGTCGTGGATTGGTCCGACGAAACTGGCAAAGGCGATTATCTTTGCCACAATCACGAATATCGTCGCCTACCTGCCCTTCCTGATGCTGACCGGCGACACAGGTTTCTTCCTCTATAGTCTTCCGGTCGTGATGACGTGCACGCTGGTGGCGTCAGTCATCGTTTCTTTCACGTTCATCCCCTTGATTGCGTATTACCTAATCAAACCGCCGAAGCAGGTGGAGGCGCCCATGTCGGAGCGGCGCACTCATGGTTTCCCAGGACTGTACTACAAGGTAGGTGATTTCGCGCTGCGGCATCGCTGGGGCGTGTTCGCCGGCTCCCTTTTATTTCTCGTGCTGGGCGGCTGGTTGTTCACCAGGCTGCAGTCGCAGTTCTTCCCCAAGGACCTCTCGTACCTGTCGTACGTGGATGTCTGGCTCCCGCCGGACGCCCCGCTCGGCGCCACGGATGCGGTTTCCCAGCGAGCAGAAACTGTCATTCGAGAGGAGGCCGAACGGTTTGGCGAAGAACATCATCGGAAAGATGTTCTGAAGTCGCTGACTACATTTGTCGGTGGCGGCGGTCCCAGGTTCTGGTTTTCGGTCGACCCCGAGCGACAACAACTGAATTATGCGCAGATCCTCGTCGAGGTTGCGGACAAGCACTTCACCAACGAATTCGTTGGGCCGCTGCAGACGGTGCTGAGCCGCGAGGTCCCAGGCGCCCGGGTGGATGTGCGGCAGCTCGAGACCGGCAAGCCGGTCGGCATTCCGGTCTCCATTCGAATTTCCGGCGCGGATATCGACGTTCTGCACCAACTCTCCAGCGAACTTCAGGCAATCCTCCGTTCCCAGCCGAATGCGGCCCGGGTACGCGATGACTGGGGTGAGCCTGCGATGACCGTTCGACTGAAGGTTGACCCGGACCGCGCAAACATTTCAGGTGTCACCAACCTGGATGTTGCCCTCTCATCGGCCGCTGCGCTGAGCGGGCTACCGGTCGCAACATACCGGGAAGCTGACAAACAAATCCCGATCGCCGTTCGCTTGCGAATGGAGGAACGAGCCGGCCTGTCTGACGTCCAAAATACCTACGTTTACTCGAACACCAGCAATCAGCGCGTACCTCTGCGGCAGGTATCGCAGGTCACGACTGACATGTCAGTCCCAAAGATCAAGCGACGCAATCAGTTCCGCACGGTTACGGTTTCCGCATTCCCAATCCCGGGTGTTCTGCCCTCTCAAGTCCTGACGCCGTTGTTGCCCAGGATCAAGCAGTTCGAAAAGCAGCTTCCGCCTGGATATTTCCTCGAGATCGGGGGCGAATACGACGAGCAGGTGAAAGGGTTCAAGGAACTCAGCGTCGTAATGGCGATCTCCGTACTGCTCATCTATATCGCGCTCGTCGTGCAGTTCCGGAATGCAGTCAAGCCGTTTCTCGTGTTCGCGGCGATTCCCTACGGAATGACAGGAGCCCTCGCCGGGCTGGTCGTCATGCATCAACCCTTCGGGTTTATGGGGTTTTTGGGAGTCGCGAGCCTTGTCGGCGTGATCGTCAGCCATGTCATCGTGCTGTTTGACTTCATCGAGGAGGCGCACCACCGCGGAGAACCGTTGCGAGAAGCGCTACTGGACGCCGGCATCGTGCGACTGCGGCCGGTGATGATCACGGTCGGCGCGACCGTACTTGGGCTCATACCGCTGGCGATGCACGGCGGCCCGCTCTGGGAGCCACTCTGCTATGCCCAGATCGGCGGCCTCACGATCGCGACGTTCATTACTCTGCTGCTTGTGCCGGTGATGTATTCGATCTTTGTACTGGACCTGAAGCTGATCAAGTGGGAGGAACAGGGCCGGGCTCTCGCCGCGACAGACCAGCCGCAGACTGGCGCGCTGCCGCCCTCTCCATTGGCTGACGGCACTCACGGAGCGTAGATGCGACCAAGGAAGAATCTCATGACTCGACCCTTCATCCGGACACTCATCATCGCACTTTGCACAGCAACTTTGGCATTGAGGGGTGTTTGCCAACGGACCCCTGCTAAGCCCGGGCCGGACGTCCGCGCCGGTCACCAGGTGGCGTCGCACCTCCCTGCAGACATGCTGACCCAGCTGAGCGACTCGCTGCAACAACTGGCCAGCAAGGTTTCTCCGGCCGTCGTTCAGATAGAGGTTAGCGGTTTCGGGCTCACCGAGGACGGTGGCCGGAAGAATACGGCACTCATCGTTCGCCAACACGCGATCGGCGCCGGCGTGATTGTAGATCCAGATGGTTACGTCATTACCAACGCGCATGTAATCGAAGGCGCGCAGCGGATTCGAGTGGTTATGACGGCGGTCCCGGCGGCGTTGTACGACGTATCCAGTGCTGGGAAAACTCAAGTCCTGGATGCGAAAGTGATCGGATTGCAAAAGGAAGCTGACTTGGCGTTGCTGAAAGTCGACGCCAGCAATCTGCCCACACTGCGATTCAATCTAGAGCGCGAGCCGCGGCCGGGAGAACTCGTCTTCGCCATCGGCAGCCCGGAAGGTCTGCAGAACTCCGTAACGATGGGCGTGATCAGTTCGGTGTGGCGGCACCCTGACCCCGATAACCCGATGGTGTATCTGCAAACGGACGCGCCCATTAACCCGGGTAACAGCGGAGGGCCGTTGGTGGACGTTACAGGCGCTATGGTCGGATTGAACACCTTCATCCTGAGCAGTGCTGGAGGCAGTGAAGGCCTGGGTTTTGCCATCCCGGCGACCATCGTGAATTTCGTTTACCAAAGCTTGAGAAAGTATGGCCATGTCGATCACGTTGAAATTGGGGCAGTCGCTCAAACGATCAACCCCACTATAGCGGAGGGCCTAGGGTTGGCGCAGAACTGGGGCGTGATAATCGCCGACGTCACACCGCAGGGACCGGCCGACGCGGCCGGTATAAAGCCGGAAGACGTTCTTTTGGCGGTAGACGGCCACCCCATGCTGGACCTGCACATGTTCGCCGCTGCGCTCTATCAGCACCCGCTCGATCAGGTCTTGAAAATCGAAGGGTTACGGGGCAGGGCGAAGCTGTCGTTCACCGTCCCCGCCGTCCGGGCACGCGACCGCATGGACCAGTTCGCCGGTGTCGCCGATCCCCTCAAGAGTCACATCGGACCCCTGGCTATTTTGGGTCTAGATCTCAACGACGAGTTGCGCTCGCTGCTGCCAGGTGTGCGCATTGGCACGGGCGTCATCGTGGTTGGACGGGCGCCGGGCTTCAATTCGGTCAGCACCGGTCTGCGGGTCGGCGACCTGATCCATTCCCTGAACCGCACGCCTATCGAATCGGTTGATCAACTGAAGTCAGCCGTGGCTCAGCTCAAAGCGGGCGACGCAGCGGTGTTGTGGATAGAGCGGCAGGGACAATTCCAATATCTCGCGTTCGAGATGGAATAAAGAGGCAATAGCTAATGACAGTCACAGCACAACGAGTGGCAATCAATATAGGTGACACTCTCTTCTGCGGGAGACGCCCGTGACCGTCGAACAACAGCAATGGCTCAAACACACGGAGGCCATCCTTGAAATGCTCAACGAGGGCGTGGCCATCAGCGATGAGTCTGGCCGCGTTCTCTTTGTCAACGAGTGTATGGAGCGCCTTCTCGGCGTTCCGCGCTCAGTGCTCATAGGGAAGACCGTGGAGGCCTTCTACCCTAGAGAAGACTACGAGGTCATGCTAGCGCGAATGGCTCTGATAAAGGGGGTGGGCGGCTACGACCGATACGAATTCTTTGTTCCCCGTGCCGACGGCGAACGTGTACCAGTGATCCTTAGCGCCCGCGAACTGGAGGCCCCTTATGGAGGCCGCTTCTCGGTGATCACTTGCACGGACATCTCCGAGCAGAAAAAGGCAGAGCAGAGTCTGCGAGACGCCAATGCGCAGCTCGAGCGCTGGGCTGAGGAAATTGACCGCGACCTAGTCCTCGCCGCGCGCGTGCAGCAAAGCCTGGCGCCTCAGCCCCTTTACTGGGGCCGCTTGGTCATCGAAACCTATTACAAGCCCGTGCAAACGATCGGCGGCGATTTCGGCCTCGTGGTCCCCCACAGCGGCAGCCAACTGGATTTGCTCGTCTGCGATGTCTCTGGCCATGGCATCAGCTCCGCCCTGCTCGCCAACCGCATTTACACAGAGACGCTTTCCTTGTTACGCGACGGTATGGAACCCGGCGAAATGTTACGCACGCTGAATCGCTTTATGATCGAGCAAATCGGCATTAGCGGGTTCATGTTCACCATGGCTGCGGCACGGCTGGACCAGAGCGGGCGACAACTCATCTATGCGGGCGCTGGACATCCCCCTGCCCTGCTGATTTCTCCTTCCGGTGAGTTGCGCCAGCTGGAGTCGTGCGGCACAGTCCTTGGCGTCCTGGAAGGTGCTGTGCCTCGGAACGGCAGCGGAGAATTCAAGTTGTCGGCTGGTGACCGACTGATGCTTTACTCCGACGGCCTGTTTGAAGTTTGGAATCGCGAGGACGAAATGCTTGGTCTGCAGGGCTTGGAGAGAATCGTGCGCGGCGCCGCCGCATCGCCACTTCACGCCATGCGCCAAGCCATAATCGAGGGCGTCAACTCTTACAGTGCGGGGCCTGTTCGCGACGACGCCACGCTGATCCTTATAGAGGTCCGCTAGCGCGTGCGCTGGGATTTAATATCTCGCGTTCGAGATGGAATAAAGAGGCAATAGCTGATGACAGTCACCGCACGACGAGTGGCAATCAATACAGGAGGCGGCGATGCACCCGGCCTGAATGCGGTCATTCATGGCGCGGTGTATGCGGCGCGTAATCTGGGCTGGCAGATCTTCGGCATTCGCGACGGCTACGACGGATTTCTGGAACCACAGAACTATCCGGGCGGCGGCGGACTGGTCGAACTTAGGCGTTCGGCGGTGCGCGAAATCTCTCACCTGGGCGGCACGATCCTGGGCACAACCAATCGAGGCGATCCCTTCTGTCGTCCCACGAGACAGCAGGATGGCACGTTCAAAGACGTCGACCGTTCCGACGAACTCATGGATTGTTTTCGGAAGAACAGGCTTGACGCCCTCATCGCAGTTGGAGGCGACGGCAGCCTCGGCATTGCGCACAAGTTGCAAAGCAAGGGGCTGCGCGTCATCGGTGTGCCGAAAACTATCGATAACGATCTGGAATCCACTGTTCTTACATTCGGTTTCAATACCGCTGTTTCATTTGCCACAGAGTGTATTGACCGCCTCCACAGCACAGCGTTGTCTCATCAGCGAATCATCGTGGTGGAAGTCATGGGGCGCCATGCGGGCTGGATTGCGCTTCACTCCGGCTTAGCTGGAAGAGCCGATGCCATCCTCATTCCAGAGATCCCGTTTGAAATCGAGAAAGTCGCAGCACACCTTTGCCGAAAGCACGAGGAGGGCAAGGCGTATTCGATTGTGGTGGTCGCCGAAGGAGCTAAACCGGTAGGCGGCGATGTAACTGTCAGAAGTCGTGAGGCTGGCCGAGCCGACCGACTGGGCGGCATCGGCGAGACCGTCGCCGCTCGTCTTCAGGAACTCACTGGCAAGGAGAACCGGTGCGTCGTTTTGGGCCATCTATTGCGCGGCGGGTCGCCCACAGCGATCGATCGCATCCTGGGAGTTACGTTCGGCGCCGCTGCCATTCACGCGCTTTCAATGGGTATGGACGGAGTGATGGTGGCTCTTAATCCACCGCGTATTGATTTCGTGCCCATCCAGCAGGCGATCGCCCACCTGAAGCTGGTGCCGCGAGATAGCGAATTTGTCCTCGTATCGCGTGCGCTCGACATTTGTTTTGGAGGTGGCGAATGATCAGTACCAAGGCTACAGCAAAGTGGCAGGCATTGCCAGATGTTGAGAGACTCACCACCCAGTACGGATGTGGTCCAGTGCAGTTCTCCGGAACGGACGAAGCACTGTATGAACGGCACCTGCTCTTCGACAGTGGCGTCGATTTGGCGGCGGCGACGGCACGAGACCGGTTCGAGGCCCTTGCCCGGTCAGTGCGCGACGTCCTATCTCAGCGATGGCTCTTAACAGAGAAAACCTACGGACAACAGAATCCTAAGCGGCTCTACTACCTCTCGATGGAGTACCTCCTCGGCCGCTCACTCGCAAACAACGTTACGAATCTTCTACTCGCTCCGCTGACAGACCAGTTCATCCAGGAGAAGAAACTCCACCTACTCGAGATATTGGAGCAGGAGCCCGATGCAGGGCTGGGCAACGGCGGGCTTGGGCGTCTGGCTGCCTGCTTCATGGAATCCGCCGCGACCATGCAGCTCCCGGCCATGGGTTACGGACTGCGATATGAGTACGGCATCTTCAGGCAATCAATCCGGAACGGATGGCAACAGGAAATGCCGGACAACTGGCTCCGTTCTCCCGATCCGTGGGAGGTCGCTCGCCCAAACGAGAAGGTGGAAGTGAGCGTAGGTTGCTCGTTCGAGCTCAGCGGAGGCAGTCTGCGCCCCTTACCGGGGCGTCCCTCGACTCTGATCGGCATCCCATTTGACCGCCCTGTAATCGGGTACGGCGGCTCCACGATCAACACGCTTCGCCTCTGGGCCGCGGCCGCACCGGACTACTTCAACTTTGAGGAATTCTCTCGGGGCGATTTTGTAGAGGCGTTTACTCAGACCCTCTCCGCTGAAACCCTAACCCGGGTCCTTTATCCCGATGATGCAACATTCATGGGGCAAGGGCTACGCCTGATGCAGGAGTACTTTCTTGTTGCCTGCTCGCTGGCGGATGCGGTGCGCCGCTTCCAACGTAGCAACTCCGATTGGCGCTTGTTTGCGGAAAAAGCGGCGATTCAGATGAACGATACGCACCCGGCTCTGGCGGTGCCGGAGCTCATGCGAATCTTGGTTGACCAGGTGCACCTCGGATGGGATGAAGCCTGGCACATCACACAGAACACGCTTGCGTATACGAATCATACCTTGTTGCCCGAAGCGCTCGAAAAATGGCCGGTGAAGTGGTTTGAAGACATGCTGCCCAGGCAGCTTGAGATCATCTATGAAATCAATCGCCGTTTTGTGGGTGATGTTCGCCGGCGGTTTCCGGACGATGAAGGTTGCATTCAGCGCGTGAGCCTTATCGAAGAAGGCCTCGACAAAAAGGTTCGCATGGCCAATCTGGCGGTCGTGGGTTCCCACAGTACCAATGGAGTGGCTCTGATTCACTCTAACCTGTTGCGCAACACGACCCTCAAAGACCTGGCAGAAATCTTTCCTGAGCGTTTCAACAACAAGACGAACGGAGTCACGCCTCGGCGCTG